>OLRJ01000337.1_pt1 | contig 48946 bp, 46 predicted proteins | sample 1672741 | NCBI WGS metagenome assembly OLRJ01 (sample SAMEA3136719, study PRJEB25190) | human gut metagenome | biome: human gut; feature: human-associated habitat; material: faeces | place: Austria | collected 2013 | reverse complement strand
GGTGATCCTGGATGATGCATTCGGCTATTATGATGACAGGAGACTTGCGCAGACCCTTCGCTGGCTGAAAGACAGTGGAATGGAGATTTATGTGAAACGTGCGATTTTATAGTTATTTGTGCTGCCAGCCCAAGGCAGCGGAATGGAAAATGTTATGACATTATTATCTTATCAGGTATTTCAGGCGGTAGTCGAACAGGGAAGTTTTCGAAAAGCTGCACAGGTGTTGAATCTGACCCCATCTGCTGTCAGCCATGCTATTACATCAATGGAACAGGAACTGGGATTTACGATTTTTACCAGAAGCAAATCTGGAATTTCTCTGACGAATTATGGAGAGACGTTGCAGCCCTATATTAATGCCGTCTTGAACAGCGAGGAAAGTCTGAATCAGGCGGTATCCAAGCTGAACGGATTACAGCAGGGAGTTGTAAAGGTCGGCTGTTTTTCCAGCGTCTGCACGAACTGGATGACGGATATCATTGAATCTTTTCAGGTAAAATATCCGGGTATCAGTCTGGAAGTCTATCAGGGAACCTATGCGGATGTATCCCACTGGATCAAGACAGGGATCGTAGATATGGGATTTCTCTCATTGTCCAGTGCAGAAGATCTCCCCATCGAACCATTGTACAGAGACCCGCTGCTTTGCGTTGTGCCGAAGGGATTTCCGAAGGACAGATTCAGCAAAAGCATGACGATCGCAGAGATGCGGGATCGGGTATTTGTATCCCAGATGGAGACGACCGATGCGGATATCCAGAACTTTCTCCACGAAAACCATCTGAATGTGCAGTCTGCTTATCATGTGGTGGATGATTTGTCTACTATTGCGATCGTATCAAAGGGATTTGGAATCTGTATCATGCCGGAAATGGTTATGAACGATATTCCATATTCCGTAGACTGTTATCCCACAGAGCCGGAAGCCTGCCGCATCATTGGCATCTCAGTATTAAATCCGGACTTTATGGCACCGGCGGTACAGACACTGTACGGGCATATTATACAGAAATACCAGGAAGCGGAGTTTGCGGAACAGAAGTAGATGGTTAGATGTATATGATGCACTGGCTGAAAAAGTAACTTTGAAGCCTGTGGAGATGTAGATTACGAGGTCTGTGAAGTAGGAAGCCCATTGGCTTTAGACAATGGGGAGTTCACATGAAAGAAGATTTTCTGTGGAAGATGACATGCTGTTGTATCAGATTCAGAAGAGTGAGTGCATGAGAAATCTGATATGATGGATGAAATTGTAAGTCAGTAATCTGCAATTGTGCTGTGGCATAAATAATGGAAAGATATATCGGATATCTTGACATAGCAAAAGATCCGATGTAGTATAATAGTCGTGATAGCAAAGGTGCTGCAAGTTGATTGCAGTGCCTTTTTTTGCAAAACTCACTCATAACATATAGCTCATGGAAAGGGGAATCTCTGCATCAGAGATTCCCCTTTCGGTAAAATATAAGAACCGGCAGCGCCACAGGCACCGCCGGTTCCGGTAGTATAATAGGTTTGGAGTAAACATAAATATATAGAAAATCCGTCTGTAAATTCATTTGAAATCACAGAGGAAGTTCTTTCATAATACCATTAAGAAAGAGAGCGTACTACATAAATGATGGCTACGACTACAAGAACAATACAGCATCCGAAAACATTGAAAAATAATTTTTTCTCACGGGAAAGACCTTTTTTCTTCTGAAGCTCCTGTTCTTTTTCAATATCTTTTTTTGTTTTCTTTTTTACATAATATGCCATTGTTCAATTCCTTTCTATCAGTGTTCCTTCTTTTTGATCGGAATCTGCAGTTCACAGAAATCCAGCTCGTTGTCATCATCATAGAAGATGGCATCGATCAGACATTCGTCATAGATATCGCCTACAACTTCATAATCATTTTCCTCAATCCAGTGCATCAGTTTGTCAATATGGCTGGTGTCATATGGCATACCGAATTTTGGCATACAGACATATTCACCGGCTTTTAAAATATGAGAGCCTGGAACATTATCCGGAAGATCGTGATTTACAATACAGCAGCCGCCCGCATGTTTCAGAGGGGTTCCGTTTTCTATTTGATCTTTGAAAATCAATGCGCCCCAGCGTCTGGACGGAAGAATGCCAAATTCCTCGGCTTCATTCCAGATTTTCATCAATGCAAAATGCAGTTCATAGCGTGTATGGTTGTTTTCATCCCACTCATGATAGATCACACGGCGCTCTGGAAAATATTCAATCGTCGGCTTGAAAGCGGTATCGGAATAACCGGTTGCATGTCGGTAAATATCCACCCGTTTTGCAATCTGTTTTTTCTGCGCTTCAAGTTTTTCAATTTCTGCACTCAATTTATCGTACTGTGATTCCAGAAGCTCAATGGTAGATTCAGAATTGTTGTAGGCATTGTTCTTCCGGATGTCGTCCAATGGCATACCAATCGAACGTAAAAAACAAATCTCGCGTAGCTGCGGGATCTGAAGAGTACTGTAGTAGCGGTAGCCATTTTTGTCATCGATGATTTCAGGCTTAAACAGATCAATTTTATCATAATAGATCAGAGTCTGTCTGCTGATATCATGGATCTGCGCCATTTCAGAAATGGACAGTTTACGGTTAATAGAAGCGTAATTTGAAATACACATATTCTCACCCCAATAAAATTCTGCTAATCATTTTCCTCATGTAGCATATGATAATTCTTATGTACATTATAAGTAAATGTTATCATAAACGCTACTTATATTATATAAAATTTGGTAAAATTGCAGTTATGCAGGATGTGGGAAACGTTATTTGATTTTCGCATAACAATGACAAAACGCTCATATTTTATGGCGTTTTGTCTGATATTATCCAATAAAAAAGTTTGCTGGGACTTACTGGTTATCCGGATTCCATCTGCGGAATTTATGGAATTCGATACCAAAGGAATCAAGAATCTTTCCGGTCATATGGTCGATCATATCCTGAACAGTTTTCGGATGATTATAGTATGTCTGCATTGGAGGCATGATAACAGCACCCATTTCGGAAAGAGAGAGCATGTTCCGCAGATGAATCGTGTTAAAAGGAGTCTCTCTTGCCACAAGGATCAGTTTTCTGCGTTCTTTTAAGATAACGTCTGCAGCCCGCAGAAGCAGGGTGTCGGAATAACCATTTGCAATACCGGACAGTGTTTTCATACTGCACGGAACGACAACCATTCCTTCGGTCTTAAAGGTACCACTGGCGATGGCAGCGCCGATATTGCTGTTGTCATATACTTCATCTGCCATGGCTTTGACCTCTTCCACCGTATATTTTGATTCCATTTCGATCGTTTTTTCACCACCACGAGAGATGACAAGGCAGCTGTTCCAGTCAGGAATCTCCTTAAGAGCCTGTAAGACGCCGATTGCTAATGGGATGCCGCTGGCACCGCTGATACCTATTACTAAACGTTTCATGTATGATTTTGGTATATCATAAATGATCAGCCTGACTGTCACTTATACATATACCGTCTCCTTTCTACAGCCTTTATATCTGAGGCTGATTATGTTATCATTATGTTGATATAGATGTATGTCTTAAAAAAGAAAACAGTACTTTGATAAATCCTAAACAAGCCCTAGTGTAACATGCCAGAGTAATGTCAGTCAAAAAAATAATGCACAAATATCGATGAAAAAAATTGTGAATAAATTTATGCAAAAAACAGTTTCTGTATAACCGCTATACGGTGTTATACTTTATGCAATCTAAAGTTTTTTAGAACATTAAGGATTAAGGAATAGGAGGATTTTGTATGAGCAGTGTAAATGATCTGCGTTCCGCAATTGAACTGATCAAGTCAATTCCGGGAGAGTATGTTGAAACAGACGTTGAGGTAGATCCGAAAGCGGAGTTGTCTGGCGTATATCGTTATGTAGGAGCAGCAGGAACCGTTATGCGTCCTACAAAAGTTGGTCCGGCTATGATGTTTAACACAATCAAAGGACATCCGGATGCAAGAGTAATCATCGGTATGCTTGCAAGCCGTAAGAGAGTAGCTGCATTACTGGGAACAGAACCGGAGAAACTGGGATTTTACCTGAAAGATGCTGTTAAAAACCCAATCCCGCCAGTTGATTTCACAGGCGAGAAAGCTCCATGTCAGGAAGTTATTCATTATGCAACAGATGAGGGATTTGATATCCGTAAGATCGTTCCGGCACCGACCAATACACCGGAAGATGCAGGTCCGTATATTACAATGGGTCTTTGCTATGGTACAGATCCGGAGAACGGAGATTCTGACGTAACAATTCACAGACTGTGTCTCCAGAGTGAAGATGAGCTGTCTATGTGGATTACACCGGGTGCAAGACACCTTGGCGCTTTCTATGACAAATATGAGAAAATGGACAAACCAATGCCGATCTCTATCAGCATCGGTCTTGATCCGGCTATTTACCTTGCAGCAGGATTTGAGCCGCCTACAACACCAATCGGATACAACGAGCTCGGATGTGCAGGCGCAATCCGTAAACAGCCGGTAGAACTTGTAAACTGTCTTACAATCGGAGAGAAAGCAGTAGCAAATGCTGAGTACGTTATTGAAGGTCTTCTGATGCCTCACGAGAGAGTACCGGAAGATCGTTCTACAGGAACAGGAAAAGCTATGCCGGAGTTCCCGGGACAGACTGGTCCTGCACCGATGGTTCCGATCATCAAAGTTAAAGCAGTAACTCACAGAGTAAATCCGATCATGCAGACAACTATCGGACCATCCGAAGAGCATGTACATATGGCTGGTCTTCCGACAGAAGCAAGTATCATTAATATGGTAGAGACAGCTATGCCGGGTCGTCTGTTAAATGTTTACGCTCATCCATCAGGAGGCGGAAAATATCTTGCAATCCTGCAGTTCAAGAAGAGCGTACCGAGTGATGAGGGACGTCAGCGTCAGGCTGCACTCCTTGCATTCTCTGCATTCAACGAGCTGAAACACGTTATCCTTGTTGACGAAGACGTAGATCCGTTCGACAGCAACGATGTATTATGGGCTCTGAATACCCGTTATCAGGGAGACATCGACACCATCTTTATCCCAGGTGTAAGATGCCATCCGCTGGATCATACACAGGAGACATCCTACAATCCGATGATCAGAGACAAAGGTATTTCCTGCAAGACAATCTTTGACTGCACAATGCCATTTGGCCTGAAAGATCATTTCCAGAGATCTCAGTTCCTTGAAGTAGATCCGAAGAAATGGCTTCCGGATATGTTTGATTAATTCTAAAAGTTGAAATAACAGAACCTATCCTTATATTTTAAACTTTAAGGCGAGACACCTCTCATTTTATGGGAGGTGTTTTGCTGTTGTTTGGAAAAAATGTTGCATTTTTGTAGTAGGAAAGATACAATAAGTAAGATATAGGGCAGGAAAAATGTCCTAAAAATGAAAAGATAAAAACGAAGGAGAAACGTTTATATGAAACGAGTAGAAGATTATGTAAGATCTATTCCGGATTTCCCGGAAGAAGGCGTGCTGTTTCGCGATATTACCACTGTGATCCAGGATGCAGATGGTTTCCATCTTGCTATTGATGAGATGAAGAAAAAACTGGAAGGTATAGATTTTGACGTGATCGCAGGTGCAGAGTCCAGAGGATTTATTTTTGGAGCACCTCTTGCATATGCAATGAACAAAGGTCTGGTACTGATCCGTAAAAAAGGCAAACTCCCGTGTGAGACAGTATCACAGGAATATGACCTTGAGTATGGCAGTGCTGTGATCGAGATGCACAAAGATTCTATTAAACCAGGTCAGAAAGTCGTTCTTGTCGATGATCTGATGGCTACCGGCGGAACAGTAGAAGCTGCGATCAAACTGGTAGAGCAGCTTGGCGGCGAAGTCGTAAAAATCGTATTCCTGATGGAGCTTGCAGGATTAAACGGCAGAGAACGTCTGAAAGGTTATGACGTAGAATCTGTTATTACATATGAGGGCAAATAACAGAAAGTGTTGTGCTTTTGATGTGTTGAAAAGGTTAAAGTTGCTGATAAATAGAAATAGTAACATTTTTGGAGCTATAAAAGTATGAAAATGTTATTTCAGATAAATGTGGATTACAGAAGATATCGGATGTAAAACGATATATTTATCAAAATTTGTATATAGGAAGGGTAAAGCTATGTATGATGAAGTGACAGAAAAAGACATACAGCGGATGAAAGAAGAGATCGAATACCGGAAGCTTGTTGTGCGAAAAGAAGCGCTTGAAGCAGTCAAAGAGGCGAGAGCTCAGGGCGATCTCAGTGAGAATTTCGAATACCATGCAGCAAAAAAAGATAAAAATCAGAATGAAAGCCGTATCCGTTATCTGGAGAGAATGATTAAGACCGCAAAAGTTGTGTCTGATGAATCAAAAAAGGATGAAGTTGGCATTAATAACAAAGTACAGGTCTATTTCGAAGATGATGATGAGACAGAAGAGTATACACTGGTTACAACGGTTCGTGGAAATTCTTTAAAAGGTCTGATCAGCACGGAGTCCCCTATTGGAAAAGCTATTTTAGGCCATAAAGTAGGAGAGAGGGTTTATGTAAAAGTCAATGACAATGCCGGATATTATGTGGAAATCCGCAGCATTGACAATACAGAAGACGATGGATCTATCGGATTACGAAAGTATTGATTTGATTTAAAAAGAGTTAAAAAAGAAGGTATACATCTCTATTTAAAGAAATGTATACCTTCTTTTGTTATTATCATTTATGAATATTTCAGTATGAAAAATGTATTTTCATAAGCATTCTGACCGCCAAAAGTGGGCAGGACAGAGATAAAATTTGCAAGCTCTGTTATTTTGTCAGAAGCATCATAATCTGATTGCTTCTGTCTACAAATTTCTTCATCTCATCCGGAGTAAGCGGCTGGTTGGACAGTTTAGCCAGATCGTAGAGCTGTTCACAGAATGCCGGAACATGTTCAGAATCTTTGTTGTCCAAAATATATTTAACCAGATCGTTGCTCACGTTCAGAGTAAGTGTCTCAGATGCATTGAACATGGACGGATCCATACCGTACATATTGTACATCTTCATCATGTCTTTCATACGACGGGTTTCTTCATTTACTGTAATGATAGAAGCGATAGAAGCATCTTTTAATTTCTCTACTTTTACATCTAAAGAATCGTTGGAAAGCGCTTTGCGGAATGTTTCAGTCAGAGCATCTTGCGCGGCTTTCAGCTCTTCTTCAGAAACTTCTTCTTTCAGGGCATCAGTTACATCAGCATCAATACGCATGAATTTATAATGCTGATTTCTGGCCTCTAGCTGGGAGATGAAAGAAGTATCGATGTTGTGGTTCAAGATGACTGCAGGCATATTCTGCTCTTTGAACATCTGGATGTACTGACCCTGCTGCTGCGGATCAGTTACATAGTAGATGGTCTTTCTGTCGTCTTTTTCCTCTGCTGCGGAATCTTTCGTTTTTTCTTCCACAGTATCTTCCGTATTCTCATTTTCTTCCTCTTTTACAAGAATTTCCGGGAGAGTAAGATATTTATCATCCAGATCTTTGAAGAGGATGTAATCATTCATCTTGTCACAGAATTTCTCATCTTTTAAGCAGCCGAATTTGATGAATGGGCTGATATCATCCCAGTATTTCTCGTAAGTTTCTTTTTCGGTCTTGCACATGCCGATGAGTTTGTCAGCAACTTTTTTTGTGATGTAATCGCTGATCTTCTTTACAAATCCGTCATTCTGCAGAGCACTTCTGGATACGTTCAGCGGCAGATCCGGACAATCGATTACACCTTTCAGGAGAAGCAGGAATTCCGGGATCACTTCTTTGATATTGTCTGCAATAAATACCTGATTGTTATATAATTTGATTGTTCCCTCAATCGAATCATACTCAGTATTGATCTTCGGGAAATACAGAATACCTTTCAGGTTAAACGGGTAGTCCATGTTCAGATGAATCCAGAACAGTGGCTCCTTATAATCCATAAATACTTTACGATAAAATTCTTTATAATCTTCATCAGAGCATTCATTTGGATGTTTCATCCACAACGGGTTCGGATCACTTAAGGAAACCGGACGTTTGTTAATCTTTACACGGTCTCTTGCAGGAGAAACTTCGACAACTTCTTTCTCGCCTTTGTCGTTTTCTTTCTCTTCTGTCTTTGCATCTTCATGGATATGCTCAACAACAACATCATCATCCTTCAGATCCGCTTCATCGATTGTTTCGTATTCCTGCTCTGCATTTGCTTTGGAAAGATAAATATTTACCGGCATGAAAGAACAATATTTCTCGATAACCTCACGCATACGGTATTCATTACAGAATTCCAGGCTTTCATCATTCAGAAACAGTGTGATCTCAGTTCCGACTGTTGTGCGGTCGCCATCTTTCATATCATATTCTGTACCACCGTCGCAGGTCCAGTGAACCGGTGTCGCACCTTCTTTGAAAGAAAGTGTATCAATGTGTACTTCATCGGCTACCATGAAAGCGGAATAGAAACCGAGACCAAAATGACCGATCATCTGGTCATCTGTTGTCTTATCTTTATATTTTTCAAGGAACTCTGTTGCTCCGGAAAATGCAATCTGTGTAATGTATTCTTCTACCTCATCGGAAGTCATACCAATACCATTATCAATGAATTTCAGGGTCTTGGCATCTGAATCAACTACAACCTGCACTGCAGGTTTGTAATCATCTGCAAATGTATACTCGCCCATTACTTCCAGTTTTTTTAATTTGGTGATTGCATCACAGCCATTGGATACAAGTTCTCGAACAAAAATGTCATGGTCAGAATACAGCCATTTCTTAATGATCGGGAAAATATTTTCACTGTTGATTGATAAATTTCCATGCTTTTCAGCCATATTATCCACACTCCTTAAATTCGTTTTTTCATCTTTTTATATACTAATCCCCTTTTTTCCAAAAGTCAAGAAAAAATTAGCACTCATTCAAAATGAGTGCTAACAAAAAACTTTTTATTTATTTGTTTTTATTTTTCTTTTTGTAAAATACTACTCCGCCGATTGCTCCGGCCGCAATAATCAGAATACATATAAATGGAAGAATCTGCGTACTATCTCCTGTCTTCACGGCGCCTGTCTTGCTGATTGCCGGTGTCAGATCAGCTCCCGGAGCTGTCACATTAGCCTTTGTGATGGAAAATGATACCTGACGTGTATCTGTTGTATTGGTCGGCTGCCAGGAATTGCCATCGTACTTCTGCTGCTCAAAATTAACTTTTAATGTGTAGTCTCCACTCTTTGCCAAACCAAAAGATGCTGTATACGGTGCCGCATCCCATCCCAGAGTATTATTGAGTACAGTCCATGACTTCGGTTCATAACGTGTGTCTCCTTTACGCGGAGATGTATTATCCATTCCTGCACCTACTGCTGTAAAGGAAATCTTTGACTGAGTCGTATATACACCATTGTAATCGATTCCGGTGATTGTATTATTTTCGGCAGAAGCAATCTTCGGACTGTATGCCTTTACATTGACATCTATGGATGTCGCCAGATTCAGATTGTTATCATTATCCACACCGTCCGGAAGAGTAAGCGTTCCTGATACGCTGAAGTTCTGTTCATCTGTCGCGGACTGTCTGTAGGATGCTCCCTTTACATTCCAGGAAACAGCCGCTTTCATATTACCTGCGGTCGTTTCAATCACAACTGCGGATGGAAGCTTCAATGAAGAAGCACTTTTCTTGGTTCCGTTCGGAAGTCCGCTGACAGCCGATGGCTGCTGAATCTTCGTAAGGGTCGCGGTATCTTTGATCACCTGAAACGCTACAGAAATCGGAGTTGTTGCTTCAAATCCGCTTTCTGTTGCTACTTTAATCGTTTCTGTATAACTGCCGACTGCCAGACCTGCCTTAGGACGTACGGAAAATGTAATTCTGCCTTCCCCATTCGGTGCCAGTGTCAGAGAATCTTCTGTAGTGATCTCATAATTTCCACTCTGACTCACCGGCATAATTACTGTCTCTGGTATATTTCCGTTATTTGTATATGTGATCGTCTTCGCGTCAACTGCAGAATAGCCATTCTTTGCAGTCGCAAAGTCCAGAGTCTCATTCGGATTCGGGGTAAGGTCATGTGAAATACCCTGTACCGTCACAGTAGCGGTGATTGTAGCTATCTCCATCATCGCTGCCGGATCATTGACATTATTGACCGTAAATGTCTGCTGATATGGATTCGCATTGGCGTCAAGTCCGGTTACCGGTGTAATTGTAAGCGTTGCTGATGCACCCGGATTCACTGTAACTGTGTTCGTCTGCGCGTCTGTCTGCTCAGCCCAAACCGCCATAGCTGCCTGATTCGCATCACCTGATGCAGTAACAGAAAGATCCACTGCTGTATCACTACTGTTATTTGTAAATGTTATTGTCTTCTGCGCTGCTGTAGCATCATCTGTCGTATAGTCCTGTACAAAAGAGAACGTCGGTGTAAGACTGTCATTTTCTCCGATTTTGATCTGATCTGCGGTTACCTGACTTGGATTCTCATTTGACGGATCTTCGTTTGACGGATCTTCGTTTGATGGATCTTCATTCGATGGATCTTCGTTTGATGGATCTTCTGTTGTCCCGTTATTTTCATTCTCTGCTGGATAGGTATCATCGGAAGTTGCCGGTGGAATCCCACCTACGGCTTCTGTACCGGCCTTATCTTCTCCCGCAATAGAAGCATCTGCCTGCACCGATTGATCATCTTCCATCTGGCCATCCTTTACAAGCGTATCCTCTGCCGGCACTTCCTGTGTCTCGCCAGTCTGCTCCGACTGCTCTTCCTGCGGCTCTGTCTGCTGAGCATCAGAAGTCGCCGGTGGTATCTCATCTACCGTTTCTGCGCCCGCAGCTTCCGTATCCTCAGTGCTATCTGCATTGTCCTGGTGATCGTTGGTGTTCTCCTCATCAGTTGTCTGATCTTCTCCTGTTTCTTCGGAAGCATCCTCTGTCTGCGCCTCTGCTGCCGTTTCAAGTGCAGCTCCGCTCTCAGCATCAACCACTTCATCAGAAGTTACTGTCAGTGTGCCGCTATAACCTTTTTCTTCTTTTCCGGTAATTGTCAGCACAATCTTTGAACCGATGTCTTCCTTTGTCACTGTATAAGTCTTCTCTTTACCAAGCTCTTTCAGCTGTGGCGTTTCACCTGCATTTTCTGCGGCTTCATCATCAAATGTCTTTCTCGACCAGAGATATGTGACATCATCTTCTGTCAGTCCCTCCGTATCTACATTCTTAAAATCTGCGCTCAGAGTCTTTCCTTCTGCTGCGATTCCCTGAATCTTCAGTTTGCCGTTCAGAGTTGTCGTCTCTGCCGCAAATACGGTTATGGGAAGCATGGATAATGCCATAAGCACTGACATAATAACTGCAAGAATTCTCTCTTTCCGCATAACACACCCTCCTTTTAGTCTCTTTTTATAAGCGATCTGAAATTACGTCTTATATTATTTACGTGGGCATTCTGCCCTTCTTCTGTCAGAAATTATAGCACAGCATTTTTTACGGATGTAATTTGTATTTTACGATTTCCCGTATATATGCTTTTCCACCATTTTGTCCTTCAGACACAAAAATATCCCCATCCGTTCATTGCCGGACAGGGATATTTCCGCAACTTTTCTTTCGGTTTCCAGTTCTCAGGCCTCTACAATCAGATATCCACCGGATGGCAGTGTAAATACCTCACACGCTTCTTCCAGATCCTCATCAGTCATTCCACTGACATCAGCACCTGCCTCATCCAGATACGCCCTGACTTCTTTGATGTTTTCCACTTCTACCGCCATACAGTCTTCAAGAAATTCCTGCGCTTCCTCCGGTGTCTCTGCGACCGGTTCATCATAAAGTCTGCTCTGATCTTTGAGAAAAACTTCTACTGCTTCTTCTGAATACATTCTTTCAGCACCTCCTCTATATTTCCTTTTGCTTTGATCAGCTTTTTCAATATTGTCTGTACTCTGTCCGTTTCATATGCTGCCACTTCTTTTACACCCGATTTTGCATGTGCCATCGCGAAGCCATACGGAACTGATTTCAGCATATCGATATCATTGTATTCATCCCCGAATGTAATGCACTCTTCTGGTTTGATATTCAGAATTTTCTGGTATTCTGCCAGTCCTCTTGCCTTATTTGTTGTAAAAGGAATAAAATCCACCCATGCAGTTCCTGATGTTACAACTGTACACCTGTCACCAAATCTTTCTCTCCAGTAGTAAATCGTGTCTTCCTGCAGTCCACCCTGCTCATACACAGCAAGCTTCATGCATGGCTCCTTTATTTCTTCAAAGCTCTGAATTTCTTTGCAGACATTTCCCACTACATTGATCATATGATTCCTGAAATGCTCTGTCTTTGGTTTTATATAATAGAAATCTTTTGTAGAACAGGTAAATTCAGACCCTTCTCTGTTATAAATACACTCTGCAATTTCTCTGACCAGATTCTGATCAAAATAATTCTGATACATTACATTTTCATGATAAACTGCCAGCCCACCATTTTCACAGATAAAAGCCATATCATCTGCTACCGGAGCAAACATTTTTTTCATGTTGGCATACTGGCGTCCGCTTGCCGCTATAAAAAGAATCCCCAGATCTTTTAACTGTCTGATCAGCGGAAAAATATCCTCCGGAAGGCTCTGCGCACCTTTCATTAATAACGTTCCATCCAGATCACTTGCAACCAACTTAATCATTTTTCCATTCCTCACATATCTTCAGTAAATCCTGCGGTTTTTCTGCAATTACTTCTGCGCCGTTACTTTCAAGCTCCCGGCGGTCGCGGAATCCCCAGAGTACACCTACTGTATGCATCTTGGCTGCATTTCCGGTTTCCATGTCTGTTTTGGTATCTCCCACATACATACATTCTGACGGTGTCACTCCAAATTCCTGTGCTGCCTTTAACGGGCCATCCGGTGCCGGTTTTCGGCGTATCGCATCGCTCTGTCCGATCACCAGGTCAAAATATCCGTCAAACATCTGCGCAATTACTTTCACCGCTGCCACATGTGGCTTGTTGGAGCAGACGGCCAGCTTCATCCCGCGATTTTTCAGTTCTTTCAATGTCTCCATAATCCCATCATATGGAACCACTTTATAGAGTGGATCTGCATCAAATTTCTCTCTGTAGAGGCTGCGGCATTCCTCATAATGCATCAGTTCCGGATCACCTGCATCTTTCAGGCAACGTCTGATCAGCATATCCGCACCTTCGCCGCTGTAATATTTAAAGTTTTCCACCGGCTGCGGTGTAAGTTCCAGTTTTTCCAGAATCTCATTGGCCACATATGCCATAGATTCCAACGTATTTGCAAGTGTACCGTCAAGATCAAAAATACATGCTTTTATCATCTGTTTATCCTCTTAATTCAATCCCCAGTTTCTTCAATTCATAAAAGAGTCTTCCGACCGGAAGGCCGACTACATTCGTATACTCACCATGAATTTCCTTTACATAGATGCCAAAGCTTCCCTGAATTCCGTAACTTCCGGCTTTATCCATCGGTTCCCCACTCTTTATATATGCATGGATTTCTTCATCTGTCACAGGATAAAAAGTAACATCCGTACATTCTGCAAAAGAATATTTCTCCCATTTTCCATTCTTTTTGACCAGAACTGTCACACCGGTATAAACCTGGTGGGTATTTCCCTGCAGCATTTTCAACGTTTCAAATGCAGCCTGCTCATCGGACGGCTTTCCTAAGATTTCATTCTTATAAGAAACAATCGTATCTGCTCCAATAATCACTGTCCCCTCTTCCAGTTCAACCTTCGAAGCGATCTCCTCAGCCTTCTGGGCAGATAATTCACAGACGATCTCATCCGGACTATCTGCTGTAATCTTTTCTTCGCCTTCTGCTGCACATATCTGAAAAATAACACCTGCCGCCGCAAGCAGTTCACGCCGCCTCGGTGACGCAGATGCAAGTATGATTTTTCTCATAAAGCTCTTCCTTTTCTTTGTTTTACTTCGGTAACAGTATACCCTGTCTCTCAAAATCGTGCAACCGCGAAAAACATTTTTCATAATTAGAACATATTTATGCCAAATACATAGAATAAATTTTGAAATTACCTGTTGACAGTATATTGTTTTTCTGCTATTATTATCAACTGTGAGCGGTAAATTGCCCTCAAATATGTAAATGCTGCTGTGGCTCAGTCGGTAGAGCGTCGCCTTGGTAAGGCGGAGGTCACGGGTTCGATTCCCGTCAGCAGCTTTATTTTTTTGCCCTTTTCATAAAAAATGACGCAAATCTCTTTCCATCGAGATCTGCGTCATTTTTTTATTGAGTGTTTTTATTTGATTGTAATGGTAATAACCTTTGATTTCTTACCATAAATGCCTTTTCCTGCGGCTGTCACGGTAATTTTATATTTTCCTTTTGGTGTGCGTTTCCTGATGGTTACCTTTCCGTTTTTGGCAACTTTTTTTACTGTCAGTGTTACAACTTTGCTTGTTTTGGCATAAGCTTTGGTCGCGGATGCTGTAATAGTGATCTCCTCATCTTCCGTTTCTCCGGCAATGTCTTCTACAGAAACAACTGCTGCCTCCTCCTGCACCGGTATGTCCGCCGCAAGGACATCTCCGCCTAAACTCATGGTCATCATAAGAGAAAGACCCAGCGCTGCTATTTTTTGCTTTCATTTACTCTTATCTCCTTCCTGCATAAAGCATATTTTTATATAGTAAGTATGGATTCCCCCCGGTATTGCCGAGCAGTATTTCCATATAAAAATACTTTCTTCCACAAATGCTTTTCTTTTTTATAAAAATATTTTTTCTTTTCTATATTTTTCGCAGGAAATCTTTTAAATTCCACATTTTTATGATATGATTAACCTTTAAAGAACCATTCAGGAGGGAAAGAGATGGATAACGAAACCGTTTCTAAAAATTTTATTGAAAACATCATTGACAAGGATCTGGCTGATGGCGTTTATGACACCGTCCACACCCGCTTTCCACCGGAACCTAATGGATACCTCCATATCGGACATGCCAAATCCATTCTTTTAAATTACGGACTTGCCAAAGAATACAACGGCAAGTTTAATATGCGTTTTGATGATACCAACCCTACAAAAGAAAAAAGTGAATTTGTAGAATCCATCAAAGCAGATATCAAATGGCTCGGTGCTGACTGGGAGGACAGACTTTTCTTCGCTTCCGATTATTTCGGTCAGATGTATGAAGCTGCAATCAAGCTGATCAAAAAAGGCAAGGCTTATGTCTGTGACCTGACCGCCGACGAGATCCGCCAGTATCGTGGCACTCTGACAGAGCCTGGTAAAGAAAGCCCGTACCGCAACCGTTCTGTAGAAGAAAACCTTCAGCTTTTTGAAGAAATGAAAGAGGGCAAATATGCTGATGGAGAAAAGGTTCTCCGTGCAAAGATCGACATGGCATCTCCGAATATGAACATGCGTGACCCGGTCATCTATCGTGTTGCTCATATGACTCACCACAGAACCGGCGATACATGGTGCATCTACCCGATGTATGACTTCGCTCATCCGATCGAAGATGCGATCGAAGGTATCACACATTCTATCTGTACACTCGAATTTGAAGATCACCGCCCGCTGTATGACTGGGTAGTACGTGAACTCGAATATCCGCAGCCACCGAAACAGATTGAATTTGCAAAGCTTTACCTTACAAATGTCGTAACAGGTAAGCGTTACATCAAGAAACTGGTCGAAGACGGCATCGTAGACGGATGGGATGATCCTCGTCTTGTTTCCATCGCCGCACTGCGCAGACGTGGTTTCACACCGGAATCCATCAAAATGTTTGTAGATCTCTGCGGTGTCTCCAAAGCCAACAGCTCTGTAGACTATGCAATGCTTGAGTACTGCATTCGTGAAGACCTCAAATTAAAACGTCCTCGTATGATGGCAGTCATGGATCCGGTCAAACTCGTAATCGACAATTATCCGGAAGGACAGGTAGAATACCTGGATGCTCCGAACAACATGGAAAACGAAGCTCTCGGAACCCGTAAGATTCCATTCAGTGGTGAACTTTATATCGAACGCGACGATTTCATGATCGACCCGCCGCGTAAATACAAGAGACTTTTCCTCGGTACAGAAGTTCGTCTGATGAACGCATACTTTGTCACCTGTACCGGTTATGAAGCAGATGATGACGGCACTGTACGTGTTGTACACTGTACTTACGATCCGGCTACCAAAGGCGGTAACGCTCCGGACGGACGTAAAGTAAAAGGTACAATTCACTGGGTAGAAGCTACCAACGCAAAAGAGGCAACCGTACGTCTTTATGAAAACATCGTAGATGAAGAAAAAGGCGTATACAATAAAGAAGATGGATCCCTGAACGTAAATCCGAACTCCCTTACAACCGTTACCGCTTACGTAGAGCCGGCGCTTATGGAAGCCAAAGGCTACGACAGCTATCAATTCGTAAGAAACGGATTCTATTGTGCAGATATCCATGATTCCAAAGAAGGTGCACCGGTATTTAACCGTATTGTATCCCTTAAGAGTTCTTTCCGTCTTCCGAAATAATTCTTTCGGAAATGAATGATGCAACAAACAAGAGGCAGGTCAATTGACCTGTCTCTTATTATCTTCATAGTTCTTATTATTAAACTGAACCGGATTCAGATTTATTCTTCTTCCTGTTCTTCTTTCTCTTCTTTAATTGCTTCTTCTACTGCGTGCTCGGCATCTGCTGTTTCAGCAGTTTCTTCTACAGCCTTTTCTACAGCATCTTCAGTCTCATCCCATGCTTCAAAAGCTTCTGATGTTTCTTTCTTTTCTTCAGGCTTTGATGTTTCTTCTTCGGTCTCATCCTCGAAATCTTCATCAAAATCCTCGAAATCATCCAGCGGGTCTTTGCGGAATGCAAGTGCCGCGATTGCTCCTGCTGCTGCGGCAGCAACTGCTCCGACTGCTACAAATCCCCAATATTTATTAATCTTTGCCATAATTTCGTATCTCCTTTCATATACAGAAACCATCTATCCGATACTCTGAATAATGTTAGTGTTATTTTACTACTTTTGTATCAAAAAAGGAAGAGAAAAATTGCGAATCTTACCTCGGATACGCTGCAGCGCATTGTCGATGGATTTCGGTGTTTTGCCCATGATCTCCGCAATCTTTACGTAACCGTATCCTTTCATATAGTAATCCAGTACTTTGTTTTCCATCGGGCTTAAGACCTTGCTAATCTCCTGTTCCAGATTTCTCGTACTTTCCTGATCGATCACAATGGATTCCGGGTCTTCTGTGCGGGAATCCCACGAGTCTTCCAGATGCACAGATTCTTCCTCATTACTGAGCGAAATATACGTATTCAGTGGAAGATGTTTCTGCCTGTTTGAATTCTGTACCGCACTGTAAAGCTGCCGGTCAATACACAAACCTGCAAATGTCTGAAAAGACGCTTCCCTATCCGGCTGGTAATTCTGGATTGCCTTAAAAAGTCCGATCATTCCCTCCTGGATCAGGTCGTCTGTCTCTCCTCCGATCAAAAACATGGCTCTTGCCTTTTTGCGGACAAACTCCTTGTATTTTTCCATCAGATAATCCGATATTTCCGTCTCTCCCTGTCGCAGTCTGAAAATCAGTTCTTCGTCGCTGTACTGATCGTAACGGCTCATTCTGTTTCCCCTTTTATTTGCTGCTTTTTACCAGTCTCTGTCTTACGATTTCATAGGCAAGAACTCCTGCTGCCACAGAAGCATTCAGAGAATCAATGTCTCCCTTCATCGGTATGGATGCTGTGAAATCACATGCTTCACGTACCAGACGGCTGACACCTTCTCCCTCATTTCCGATCACAAGTCCCATCGGTCCTGTCAGATCCAGATCATACATGGTCTCTCCGCCCATATCTGCGCAGACAAACCAGATTCCTTTTTCTTTCAGTTCTTCAATCGTTCTTACAATATTTGTTACTTTTGCAACCGGTGTATAGTTGATCGCACCTGCGGAAGTTTTCGCTACAGTAGATGTCAGTCCTACTGCACGTCTCTTCGGTATGATAACGCCATGCGCGCCGGCAAGATTCGCTGTACGGATGATTGCGCCGAGATTGTGCGGATCTTCTACATTGTCCAGAAGAATCAAAAATGGCGGTTCACCCTTTTCTTCTGCTCTGGCAAGAATCTCTTCCACCGTACTGTACTCATAAGCTGCAACCTGCGCGATCACACCCTGATGTGCTCTTGTCTCACTGAGCTGATCCAGGCGTTCTTTTGACACATAGTTGATGATCGTATCGGTCTTGCGCGCTTCTCTTGCAATCGTACGCACCGGTCCATCCTGACATCCGTCAAGGATAAAAAGCTTGTCCACGCATTTTCCGGAACGGAAAGCCTCCAGTACCGCGTTGCGTCCTTCTATCTGTTCACTCATAAAATATCCTCTCCGATTCCCATACGGACCAAAGTGAGCATCCGTGTGTAGTCCTCTTTTAAATATAAATATCCCATCAATGCCTCAAAACCGGTCGCACGACGGTAATCTGCCATTGTTGCATGTTTTGCCATAGTCGGAGAATGTGCATTCCTGCCCCTGCGGTAAACACTCAGCTCCTCCGGTGTCAGTTTCTCCTCGATCACTTCCATGATTGCAGACTGTGCACCGGCTTTCACCAGACTGCTTGCTTTCTTATGAAGACGATTCACCGGACAGTTGCCTTTCTTAACCAGGATCGTCCGGATGATCAGTTCATAAACTCCATCTCCGATGTATGCCAGAGTCAGCGGAGAATAACTCCGCAGATCCTGGTCTTCCAGATGAAACAATTCTTTCAGCTGTATCAGATTCGTTTCCATTTTACACCCTCACGAGTATCTTTCAGCTCGATTCCTTTGTCAAGAAGTAATCCTCTGATCTCATCTGCCCTCGCGAAATCTTTTGCCTTTCTGGCTGCCTGACGTTCTGCGATCAGATTCTCGATCTCTTCATCAAGGATCTCTTCCTTTTTGTCAAGAATCAGGCCGAGAACATCACAAAGTTTTGTCATCACTTCAAGAGTGTGTGCAGCAAACTCCGCGGAGCTTCCTTCCTGTACATTTGTATTGCCGAATTTAACCAGTTCAAATACTGCGGCAAGTGCATCTGCTGTATTGAAGTCATCATCCATTGCTTCTTCAAATTTCGTTACAAATGCAGCTTCTTCCTGCATCATCTTCTTTTCATCCTCGGATGCTTCCTGTACAGAAGCTGCTGTCTGACGGTCACGAAGTCTTGCAGCCGCATCCGTGATTCGCTCCAGTGCATTCTTAGAAGATTCCATCAGGTCTGCACTGAAATTAAGCGGACTTCTGTAATGAGCATTCAGCATAAAGAAACGAAGCACCTGCAGATCGTACTGCTCTCCGATCTGACGAACGGTACGGAAATTTCCGAGAGATTTTGACATCTTACGGTTGTCAATGTTCAGGAATGCATTGTGCATCCAGTATTTTGCAAAAGGAACTCCATTGCAGCATTCGCTCTGTGCGATTTCATTTTCATGATGTGGAAAAACAAGATCTTCGCCACCTGCATGGATATCGATTTCTTCTCCGAGGTATTTCTTTGACATAACGGAGCACTCGATGTGCCATCCCGGTCTTCCGTCGCACCATGGAGATTTCCAGAATGGTTCTCCTTCTTTTTTCGGTTTCCAGAGTACGAAATCCAGCGGATCTTCTTTCTGGTCTTCGCCGGATACCTGCAGAGAACGGAAACCGGACTGCAGATCATCCAGATTTTTATGAGAAAGTTTGCCGTATTCTTTGAATTTCTTTACACGGAAATATACGGTACCATCAGCAACCGGATAAGCATATCCTTTGTCGATCAGTGTCTGGATCATATCGATCATTCCGTCGATTTCCTGTGTTGCCAGCGGATGTGTGGTTGCCGGTTTTACATTCATGCCGGCCATATCCTTCTTGCATTCTGCGATGTAACGCTGTGAGATTTCTTCAGAGCTTACACCTTCTTCAATTGCCTTTTTGATGATCTTGTCATCAACGTCTGTGAAGTTGGATACATAATTTACTTCGTAACCTTTGTATTCCAGATAGCGGCGTACGGTGTCAAAAATGATCATCGGTCTCGCATTTCCGATGTGGATCAGGTTGTATACTGTCGGTCCGCATACATACATCCGCACCTTTCCTTCTTCCAGCGGTACGAATTCTTCTTTTCTGCGTGACATTGTATTAAAAAGCTTCATATCTCTTTCCTCCGATATTATTTTAAGCTGAATCAGTTCTTTATTTCTGTAAGCAGGCAGATAGCCTGAGAAGAAATGCCCTCTCCGCTTCCGGTAAACCCAAGTCCCTCTTCTGTCGTTGCTTTTACATTGATCTTTGATTCCGTAATGCCAAGTGCCTCCGCCATATTTTTACGCATCTGCGGGATATGCGGTGCCATCTTTGGTTTCTGGGCAATGATCGTTGCATCGATGTTTCCGACTTCGTAGCCATGTTCGCGCAAAAGACCAGCCACATGCACCAGAAGTTTCACACTTGAGATTCCTTTATATGCCGGATCTGTGTCCGGAAAGTGTTTCCCGATATCGCCAAGTGCAGCAGCACCAAGCAGGGCATCCATCACTGCATGGATCAGTACATCTGCATCCGAATGTCCCAGAAGGCCCTTCTCCCACGGAATATCTACTCCGCCGAGAATCAGCTTCCTTCCTTCTGTCAGTTTGTGTACATCATATCCCATTCCAACTCTCATATCATTCTCCTTCTGCCTGACCGGAAAACCCGGATTTAATCAGTGCATACATCAGTTTTTCACAGGCTTCCGGATTCCCCTCTTCGATGAGGGACAGGGATATTTTTTCATCCGAAAGTTCTGCTGCTCCGGCGGCATTAAGCCCGGCCGGTGCTTTTGCAAATATATCCGTGTCTGCATACAGCGCTACAGGCACTGCTGCCGGCACTTCTTCCTCTATTCCGTTAAAAGTCATAACTGCCGTCGTAGATACGAATCCGTCACCACTTGCTGCTGTCGGCACAGATACAAAAGGAATTTTGTACTGAGAAGCCACATAACGGCTGATGTCATGGATCGTACCAGCGCCTACCGCGAGGATCAGATCAATGTCCTCATCCATATAATTCTCGACGATCTCTACTGCATGCCGGTCGGCCTTAAGATCATCCGCATCCAGCACAAGGACCTGACATCGGTCGTAAATATCTTCCATGATTTCTTCTGTTGCCTTACAGGTATTTGTGTCACAGATCAGAAGCGGGGATATGTATTCCTTCAGAAAGCCTTCTGACATTGCTTCTTCAAGGGCATTTACCGCTCCCGGTTCAATTAAAATTTTCTCCACTTCTACAAGGTGATTCTTCCCGCACCCACGAGGTCGGGCAAAGTCATCCGTATCGACTCGCATTTATTTCTCTCCTCCTGCATTTAATATGTGATGCTGCCGTGTTTTCTCAGGGCAACATACAAAAAACCTATTTTATACAATCCGTTATTATACATGATTCTGTATAAAAAATCAACGCAGACAGCCCCGATAGCTACCTACAGATTCAAATAATTATAAACAACTTTTGAGATTGACCGGATATTTGCGATCGCATTCGCACTGTCTTCGGACATCACACACAAAATATAAGTCGTCTTCGGCCCGTAGACAATTGCAATATCATGCTGATCCTCATCGGTCTCTCCTGTTTTGTTCGCAGTCTTCACATCAGTCGGAACCCCCTCCGGGATCTTTGTTGTATTTTCCTGATTTGAAAGCAGATTCAGCATTTCCTCCGAAGCTTCCCTGCTGACGCATTCCCCTTTGTAAATCCGTTCGAGCAGTTTTCCACAATCCTTCACAGTCGTCATATTATGTCCGCCAAGGCTGAGCTTCTGGGATGATGAAGGATGTAGTGTATTTTGATAGGTAGTTTCTGTGTAGCCTTCTTTTTCCAGATATTTGTTTACAAGCTCTGCTCCGTCCAGAAAATCATGTTTTTCAGACTGAAGCCTTCCAAGTTCATTACAGGATTCATTGTCACTGACCGTGATCATGTTCCACAGAAGGGTATCTACCTTATCCTTCACCTTTGCGCTGTCTTTGTCCGTTTTCATCAGGGCTGCTTCGTGTTTCAGAACAGTATCCATATCCTCATATGTTTTCGCCATCACAAAAGCTTTGATGAGACTTGCAGAATAAATCTGTGTATCATTCAGTATAATTTCTTCATCCGTGTCAAGATCCTTAACATAAACACTCCACGTACCATCATATCCGCTCAACATGGATGTAAGCTGCGGTTCCAGCGTGTCCATCCCGAGATCATCAAGAGCGGTCACCTTACCTGTCGCATCCACCGGAAAACCATCTTCAGTTACTCCGGCTTCCTGAAGCAGTGCACCGTTTGGTCCGCCAAAATAATATGTTCCGGAAAAAATCTGTCCGTTCGATGCCATTTCCAGCTCATGTGTCCCTGTTTCCGTCACCATCTTTCCATTTTCATCAAAATAATAATATCCGTCATATGTTGTATTATCGATCACGTAATTGCTGATATACCGAACCTGTGGAGCTGCTGTCAGTTTTCCAAGGTTATTGACCATATAATAGCCGTCAAAATCCACCGTCTCTGCATCTTCATCGGTACTTTTTGCACAGGAAAGCTTCGTGATTTTTACCATGTGGGAACTTCCTGCCTGAAAACATCCAGTCTCATCATGGTAATAAAATCCGTCCAGTATTGTTCCATCGATATTCACATGATCAAAATAGTGCACTGCTGGAGCAGTATCTTTACTTCCATCTTCTTTCAGACAGTAAAACCCGTCACTTTTTAAAATATATTTTCCTGATCCGTCTTCGATCGGGCGTATCTGGGATTCCCCGGTCACAGAAAGAAGGCTGCCTGCCGCCACCGGTGCAGTCGCTGCAGATGCCGTCGTCATAAATACAAACCCTGCTGCCAAAATTTTCCATTTTTTCAAACGGTTTCCGGTTTTCATCTGGTTCTCCTTATCTATAGTTCAAATAGTAATTGTCCATAGTATACCTGATATTTTCTTTATGTCAAGCTAACATATTATGTCATTTTCTTCTGAAACATCCCAGAACGCCTGCAGGTGTTTTTCCACATTCCCAAGTGTACATGTGCAGGCATCATTCCATTCACGGGGGAAAAGATTCCGATAATCCCGGTTCAGGAATCGTTCATCCATAAGAAGAATTGCTCCCGTATCCTCTTTTGTACGTATCACACGGCCTGCCGCCTGCAGGACTTTATTCATCCCGGGATAGCGATAGGCATAATCAAATCCCTGCTCGCCTTTTTCGTCGTAATACCCTTTCAAAATCTCCCGTTCACAATTTACCTGTGGAAGTCCGGTTCCCACAACCGCGGCTCCAATCAGCCGATCACCGATCAGATCGATTCCTTCCGAAAAAATACCGCCCATAACACAGAATCCTACCAGTGTTTCTTCAGTTTCCTCTGTAAACTCCTCCAGGAACTCCTCACGCTCCAGTTCCGTCATTGAAGCATGCTGGCTGATGCAGCGCACCCAGGAAACAGAAAATTCATCCTGATAAACCTGATAAACATCTTCCATCAGACGGTAAGACGGGAAAAATACCATGTAATTTCCCTTCTTCTGCCAACTCATCCTCGCAATATATTCTGCAATCTTTCTGTATTCCTCATAGCCTCTTCGGGTATACTTACTGCTGACATCCCGGCAAATCATAAGGCACCTCTTTTTCTGTTCAAACGGTGATTCCACATACATACCGAAGTTTTCACTTCTTGTACTCAGCATCTTCCGATAATACTGTAACGGAAGCAGTGTTGCCGAAAAAAACACCGTACTGTTACCTTTATCCAGACATTTCTGCAGATTTTCCGCAGGATTGACGCAAAACAGTTTCATATAAAATCTTCCGTTTTCATCAAATGCCGTATAGACCACATAATTGTCATCCACCAGCTCCGAAATATTCAAAAAATCTCTTACTTCAAAATAGAAATCGAGGATTCCGTCTACCACTTCCTGCGCTGGTGATTCTTCAAGAAACTGATCCAATTCCCCCTGCACACTTAAGAGACTGATCGGCAGTACTCCGGCATTTTCTTCTACTTTCCATTCACCGCAATTCTGCCTCAGCTCTTCCATCTGTTTTTTTACTTTTCCGAGTTTTTTCCATAATTTCTGACTGTAGGGTTTCACAAATTTTCTGGTCTCGATCACGTCATTCAGACAGATGGACGCACTGTACATCTCTCTTCCCCGATCCACCAGATTATGTGCCTCATCGATCAGGAAAAGATAGTTTCCTGACACATTTTCCCCGAAGAAACGTTTCAGACAGACATTCGGATCAAATACATAATTGTAGTCGCAGATGACCCCATCCATCCAGATTGCCAGATCAAGGCTCATTTCAAATGGACAGACCTGCCACTTCTGCGCATGACGAAGAAGTGTTTCCCTGTCAAATGACTGTTCCGTTGTCCAGAGTTCATAGACTGCATCGTTGATCCGGTCATAATGTCCTTTCGCATAAGGACATTTTTCCGGATCACATTCCGGCTTGTCGCAGAAGCAGAGTTTTTCTTTTGCCGTGATCGTAATAACTTTAAACAGAAGACCTCTGTCCCGTAATATTTCAAAAGCATCCTGTGCTACTGTCCTTGTGATCGTCCTTGCCGTCAGATAAAAGACCGTCTCAGCCATTCCCTGACCGATTGCCCGCACTGCCGGAAAGACAGCGGACATAGTCTTTCCGACACCGGTCGGAGCCTGGATAAAAATCTGCTCTTTCTTTGAAATGGCATGATAAATGCCAGATACCATCTTCCGCTGCCCCTTGCGGTATGCAAAGGGAAATTCCAGGTTTTCCATTGATTCATTTCGTTTTTTGCGCCATTCGATCTGATATGCCAGCCATTTATGATAACTGTCAGTAAGTTCTTCATACCATTGTTTCAGTTCTGCTCTGGTAAGTGTCTCCCGAAACCGTTTGATCACTTCGGTATCAAGGTGCGCATACGTCATCTGTATGTCTATTTTCTCCAGGTCATGCGCATCCAGATAGATCCATGCATAGCAAAGTGCCTGCGCACGATGCACCAGTACCGGTTCTTCCATAAGTTCAAGTTTCTTATAAACACCCTTGATCTCATCAATACAAAATTGCTCATCCTGCAAAAAAATCCCGTCTGCCCTGCCTTCTACGCGAAGAATCAGATCATCATACTCTGTATCTTTTTTCAGAGAAACTTCAGGCTGGTAGTGGCTTCCCATCTGCTTCTGTATCTTACGGTGAAGCCTGCTTCCTTTCAGCATGGCTTCTTTATCCGAAGTGCCGCTTCCGCTCACCAGATCACCATTTCGTAATATAAATTCTACAAGATTTCGAACCGAAATACGAACGATCGGTTTTTCCATGCTGTTTCTGCCTCCTTACTCTGCAATGCAAAAAGGCGCATACCCGTTCCCGGAATATGCGCCCACGCATTTTCACCTATGCTACAGCAAATTTTGCAATTACTTCATTGAATCTCTTGCTCTCTCCGTAGCATCTTACTGTCAGTTCCCTTGTAAGATCCATGCTCAGAATACCTAAAATGGATTTTGCATCAATGATAATTCTGTTATAGGATATGTCAATATCAAAATCACATTTGGCGGCTTCATTCACAAATTCTTTTACGTCTTCTGTTTCATTTAATCTGATATGTCTTTCAACCATGTGCTTTATCCTCCTGAATCAGATCTGAAAAATATTACCTGCTTACATCTGTGTCAGGACAAAAATATCGTAAATTGCTTTTACAGCAGTTTCGAAATCTCTGTTTTCCACACCAATGATGATATTCAGCTCACTGGATCCCTGATCGATCATTTTTACATTGACATGTGCATGTGCCAGTGCAGAAAATACACGGCCTGCAGTTCCTCTCTGGGACTTCATGCCACGGCCAACAACTGCGATCAGCGCCAGATCAGATTCCATCTCTACGAAATCAGGCTGCACTGCTCTGTGAATGCCTGCAATTACCTGCTGCTCTTTTTCTTCGAATTCATCCTGATGAACGTAAACAGTCATTGTGTCGATTCCTGACGGAACATGCTCAAAGCTGATCCCCTGATCTTCAAATACCTGAAGAACCTTTCTTCCGAAACCGATTTCACTGTTCATCATGGATTTTTCAATATTAATGGAACAGAAGCCCTTCTTACCTGCAATACCTGTAATCACATATTTCGGTTTGCGGCAGGTGCTTTCTACGATAAAGGTTCCCTTATCTTCCGGACGGTTTGTATTACGGATGTTGATTGGAATGCCTTCCTTACGAACCGGGAAAATCGCATCTTCATGAAGAACAGTCGCACCCATATAAGAAAGCTCACGAAGTTCTCTGTATGTGATCGTCTCGATCACTGCCGGATTATCGACGATTCTCGGATCTGTGACAAGGAATCCGGAAACGTCTGTCCAGTTTTCGTAAATGTCTGCATGGATTGCCTTCGCTACCAGCGAACCGGTAACATCAGATCCGCCACGTGAGAATGTCTTTACAGTTCCGTCTTCCATACCACCATAGAATCCCGGAACAACTGCTCTCTCGCACTTCTGGAGACGCTTACTTAAAAGTCTATCTGTTTTGTCTGCATCGAAATTTCCGTTTTTGTCAAATCGGATTACGGTTGCAGAATCAATAAATTCATATCCGAGATATGCAGCCATTACTTTACCGTTCAGGAATTCTCCACGGGATGCTGCATATTCATTGCCTGCATGTGCCTTAAAATCTGCTTCAATCTGTCTGAACTCCTCCTCAAGAGACAGGTCAAGATTCAAGCCTTTGATGATCTCATAAAAACGTCCCTTAATTTCCGTAAGGACATCTGTGAAATCCTCTCCTGCTTCTGCTTTGCCATAGCATGTATACAGAAGATCAGTTACTTTCGTGTCTGCGGAAAATCTCTTTCCCGGTGCGGACGGTACCACATAACGTCTGCTCTCATCGCTTCTGATGATATCTCCGACCTTCTGAAACTGTTCTGCATTGGCCAGAGAGCTTCCTCCAAATTTTACCACTTTTTTCATAATAATACTTATCACCCTTCTGTTTTCTCTTTTCAGACAGAAAATCTGACTCTTATTTTATTGAAAACCTCAGGGTTTTGCAAGTGTTTCTTTATAATATTACATAAAAATTCGCTTTTTATGCACAATATTCGCGGAGAATGTTCTCAAGAGCAGATGCGCTGCTTGTGTGACATCTGCATACCGGTATGGATTTTTTCTTTGCTTCCTCCACTGCACAGTTCACCATTTTATGAGAAACCGTACTGGTAAACAAAATCAGAAGATCCGGTGCACCGATTTTTTTCTTCATAGCTCCTTTTTCTTTTGCAAATACTTTTGCCTTACATCCATATCCTTTGCAGATATCCTCATACTGACATACCATACGTTCATTTCCGCCTACGATTACGATACTCATAGATTCACTCTCCTTTTGTTATCTTTGACTAACTCGCGTTTTAAAAGTAAAGCGGACGCATAGTTCCGCTTATTGTTCTTATCTGTTAGTTCATGCTAACTACATATAGAAATACTATCATATACTGTTTTGTTTGTCAAAGGATTCTTTTAATTCTGTCACATCACAAACCTTAAGAGTCTTATCCTTCACCGTAAAATGGATATCATGACTGCCATATGCCAGCCCGTAAATCTTATCCGGTTTGTTCTGATAGCGGGGACGCGGATCGTTGGCAAGTACTTCCACCAAAGCTTCTCTCTGCTCTGCCGGCACTTTCTCTATCAGTGTTTCCGGAAATTCCACTTCAAGCCGATAATCTTCGATCTTGTCCGTAAAACCGCCTCTCACTTCCGGATGGCTGTCTGCGTAAGGAAGATATGGTTTAATATCATAGATCGGCGTACCGTTCATAAGATCCGCACCTGAAATATGAAGAACCGGTCCCAGTTCCGGATGCAGCTCTATTTTTTCGAGACGCACAGAAGACAGTCCAAGGCTGTTCGGACGAAACGGTGATCTCGTGGAAAACACTCCCATGCGTGTATTCCCACCAAGTCTCGGCGGTCGTACAGTCGGCGACCAGCTCTCTCGCACTGTCTCAGAAAACTGCCAGATCAGCCAGATATAATCATATTCTTCCAGTCCGCGAAATGCTTCCGGCACCCGGTATTCCGGCTCAAATACGATTGTTGCCTTCAATGCATCCAGCCGGTTACTCTGATGAGGAATCCCAAACTTTGTCGGGAAATCATTGTGGATTCTTGCAATCACTTTCATTCCGTGCTCTTCTGCCATTCTTTTCTCCTGTTTCTTATCTGTTATTTTTGCAACAAAAACAGCCTGCTTCACACAGACTGTTTTGGCTGTTGCATTATTATATTAGCGCTTAATCTTTCAGCGGTCAATAATTTCAATCTCGGTATCGTCTTTGGCATCCAGATTATTGATATATTTTTTCGTCTCCGCCACAATCACATTCGACAGAAGCAATACCGCCACAAGGTTCGGAAGTGCCATCAGTGCATTCAGAATATCCGCGATCGTCCAGACAAGGTTCAATGAAATAACCGGTGCGATCACAGCTACCGCTATGTAAAGGACACGATATGGCACAAGGCCTTTTCTTCCGGCAAAATATTCCACACAGCGTTCTCCGTAATATGCCCATCCAAGCACAGTAGAATACGCAAAGGAAATAATACCAACCACGAGGATGACCGGTCCGAGAACCGGAATCTGCTGAAATGCCAGCGTAGTCAGGACACCACCATTTGTGATCTGTCCCATATCGATTGCCGGATTTTTCATGATACTGGTGACAAGTACCAGTCCTGTCATCAGACATACAACAACGGTATCCCAGAATGTACCGGTACTGGAAACCAGAGCCTGACGAACCGGATTTCTCGTCTGTGCTGCTGCCGCTGCGATCGGTGCAGAACCCATACCGGACTCGTTTGAAAAAAGACCTCTTGCAATTCCATACTGCATTGCCATCATAATTCCGCGTCCTACCAGACCACCTGCTGCTGCGCCGGGTGTAAAAGCCATCTTACAGATCGTCACTACTGCCGGTATGATAAAATCATAGTTGATGCACAGAATGATAAAACAGCCAACCACATAAAATGCAGCCATAAACGGAACCAGTTTTTCACAGACATTTGCGATTGCTTTGATTCCTCCGAAAATAACCAATGCAGTCAGTACAGCTACTGCAATTCCTACCGCTGCCGGAGGAATGTGAAGATTTTCCTGACAGACCGTTGCAATTGCATTCACCTGCGTCGCACAGCCGATTCCAAAAGATGCAAAGCCGCCAAAAATGGCAAAGATCAATCCGAGCCATTTCATATGAAGTCCACGCTCAAGTGCATACATTGCACCGCCCTGCATACGACCGTCTTTTGTTTTGACACGATATTTAACTGCGATCAGTGATTCACTGTATTTTGTCGCAATACCGAATACACCGGTAAGCCAGCACCACAGAACTGCTCCGGGACCACCGAGGGCTATTGCCGTTCCCACACCAATGATGTTTCCGGTTCCGATCGTAGATGCCAGTGCCGTTGTCAGTGCTCCAAACTGGCTGACTTCGCCTTCTCCATCCGGATCCTTCGTAACAGACAGTTTGATTGCTGTTCCGATCTTTCGCTGAATCACCCCGGTTCGGATTGTCATAAAAATGTGTGTACCAAGAAGCAGAAGAATCATCCACCAGCCCCACACCCAGGTATCAATCTGATTGATCAGGTTTGTTATTGCATCCATATTATTTCCTCCCTCACTTTTCAACGAAAAAGCGCAAGGGCATACCTCACGCAACCTGCGCGCTGTACACCCTTGTACTTTTTTATTTCGTTCTTTATTTATGTCAATCATTATATCAGAATACCAGCATGATGTGCAACTGAATTTTATATTTCGGCCCACTCTTATTCAGTTTCGGTTACTGTTTCATCCAGTCTTTCAATGCTTTCATGCGGATACGCGCATCTTTTCCTCCCAGATCATACACCTGCTGGATCACTTCAATATCATTTTCCATACGACTGATATCCAGTTTTTTATCCGGCTGGATCACAAATGCCTGGCCTGCCCGTTCCATTTCTTTCAGGACTTCCAGACTGTGGTTATAGACTACATGTCTGTTCTGAAGTGCCTGTACAAACTCCGGATATTTATGATAGCGGATTTCTGCCATTTTTGCATTCTCAGGTTTTTTTACAAATCCGGCTTCTCTTGTAAGTACAACCACAAGACGTTCATAACCCATCTTGTAAAATGCTTCAACCGGAATACTGTCCGCACAGCCTCCGTCAAGAAGTTTCATCCCGTTATAATCCACGATTTTTGAAACATATGGCATCGAAGCAGACGCGCGCATGGCATCGATCTGGCTCAACATATCTGTGATTTTAATATATTCCGCTTTGCCTGTCTCAACATTTGTACAGGTCGCATAAAAATCTGTATCAGATTTCACAAACGCTTCATAATCAAATGGATCAAGCCGCTCCGGAATATCATGATAACAAAACTGCTTTCCTACCACTTCTCCTGTGTGCAGAAAGCTCCACCAGCTCATAAAGTGTTTGTCATTCCGGTATTTTTTGATATAACGAAGACTTCTTCCTTTTTGTTCGGATACAAATGAACAGCCATGCAGTGCTCCCGCAGAAACACCGATCACTCCGTCAAAATGTATTCCATGCTCCAAAAAAACATCCAGTACACCGGCTGTGTAAATTCCGCGCATTGCGCCGCCTTCCAAAACAAGTCCTGTTTTCATCGTTCTGTCTCACCTTTCTGTTGTCCAATAACTCCTGATACTGTCATATGCCTCGCGAAAACTGATCTGGTTTCGTGAGGCCAGTTCTTCCGCACTTTCATATTCCGGATAACATCTTATCTGTCCGTCCGGCAGGGTACATATTTTGGCTTTTGCCTGACCAAGAGGTGTTTTAAATGTGCTGATTTCTCTTTTCAGGATCGTACGCTGCATTTCTGCTCTGCGGATACCAATTGTTGTCGTCTCTGCAAAAATCAGGTTTTCCAGATTTTCCCTGTCCTCCTCTTTGCAAATTACCGTCAGTGTATATGCAGGTCTGTTTTTCTTTGTATAAATCGGCATATAATGTGCTTCTCTTGCCCCGTTTTCCATAAGAAGTTTCAGCACATGTCCCATAACCTCGCCGCTGCAGTCATCGATATCCGTCTCCAGTTTCCAGATCATATCTGTCATTTTTGCATCCGCCGGTTCTGTCTGAATCAGCATGGCACGAAGAATTCCAGGACAGCGATATTCTCTTTTTCCCGCACCAAGTCCACTCTTTAATATCAAAAAATCTTCCGGTAGTTTTTCAGATGTGCGGAAAGCTGCCACTACAGCTGCACCTGTCGGTGTCACCAGTTCTCCCTGTATATCAGTGATTTTCAGTTTCAGATGATGATCCTCTGCAATGTGTGCAACTGCCGGTACCGGTACCGGAATCTGTCCATGCTGACAGCGGATAAATCCGGTTCCCTCATATAAAACCGGTACGATCACATCAGTAATATCCAGATTATCCATGCAGACTGCAATCGCAGCGATATCCACGATAGAATCAATGGCACCTACTTCATGAAAATGAACTTCCTCTACATTTACACCATGAGCCTTTGATTCCGCATGTGCAAGAATATCAAACACATGCAGCGCCATCTTTTTGGCTCTGTCTGTCATTTCTGATCCCTGAATAATTTCTGTGATCTCCCGCATTCCACGATGCTCATGCGGATGTGAATATTCATGTGTATGGGAATGTTCATGGCTGTGTTCATGTGTATGTTCATGATCAGGATGCTCTGCTGCATGTGTGTGTTCGTGATCATGATAGTGATATTCTGCTGAATGCGTATGTTCGTGATTATAATGATGTTCCATCTCGTGTTCATGTCCATGCAGATATTCCATATCATGGTCGTGATTGTCATGTTCCAGAATCACATTGAAATCACAGGCATCAAGCCCTGATTTCTTTACTCTTGAAATTTTGGTACGAAATCCGCTCACCGGAAGGCTGTATAGTGCTTTGTCCAGCACTCCTCTGTCTGCCCCCAGATCGAGAAGAGCCGCAACTGTCATATCACCACTGATTCCCGAATAACATTCTAAGTATAATGTTTTTCCCATATATTCACCTGTTCTGTTTTATTTTGCATTATATTCTCTGGATGCCAGACGGTTGATCTGTGTCGCAATGTATCCGGCACCATATCCATTGTCAATATTTACAACTGCAATTCCGTTTGCACAGGAATTGATCATTGTCAGAAGTGCCGACAATCCGTTCATGCTTGCACCATATCCGACCGATGTCGGTACTGCGATCACCGGTTTATCCACAAGTCCGCCAAGCACGCTTGCAAGCGCCCCTTCCATACCGGCAACTGCAATCACACAGTTAGCATCCTGGATTACTTCCAGCCTGGAAAAGAGTCTGTGAATACCGCTGACTCCGATGTCAAAAACTCTGTCCACATGTGAGCCGAAATATTCAGCTGTCTGAGCCGCCTCCTCTGCCACCGCAATATCGGCTGTCCCTGCCGTACATATCGCGATCTTACCGATATGCTCTTTATCTTTTTTCTCTATTTTGATAATATGAGACAGCTCATCGTATTCTACATTCGGAAGAAGATCTTTTACAAGTTCATACTGATGTCTGGACGCTCTCGTTCCAAACACCTCTCCATTGTCTTCATACAGTTTCTGGAAAATATGCACAAAATGCTGATCTGCCTTCCCGCTGCAAAAGATCACTTCCGGAAATCCGTTTCTGATTTCTCTGTGCGAATCCAGCTTTGCATAATCATCCATCTCTTCGAACGGCTCTTTACGAAAATAATGTTCTGCTTCCTCGATAGAAAGTTCTCCATTCTTAAATCTTGTCAGTATTTCTCTGGTTTCCAACTTCGCACCTCCTAAAAGCAAGGGAGCATGCTGTACACATCCTCCCGACTGTTCTATATATGATACAAAATCATTCCACCTTTTTTGTCATATCCGGTATCCCACATTTCTTTTAAAGAAAACCACTTGTATTCTCCATAAGAAACGGCTTTTACCAGAAGATCATTCCCTGTTTCCTCATATCCTGCCAGAATAAACCAATGCCAGATATAATCTTCGAGAGGACCCTTTTCATTTTTATGTTTCAGCATCAGATACGGAATCGGACAGGCTGCATCTATCTGCGCTTTTACTGCCCGAACAGCCTCCTCATATGTATGTGTCCCATGAAAGCCTTCCATCTGAAGCCGTGTGTCATTCATATCTTTCAGATATTCCCCGAAGCCCTCCATAAAAAGTTCCAGCGTATCAATTCCGTTTGGTCTCGGACAGAGATAATGTTTCATAATGTAAGCAAACTCATGATACTCATTCCAGCTTATCTCCTGAATCGGATGTGGATAAAGATTTCTCATATCATTTGTTCTTGCAAAATAAATACAGCTCTCACAGGCTGCGATTGCACCGCATCCTCCATCACGCATAGTCACATCCGGAAAAAGATCCTGATTGCCACCATAAGATTCTTCCACAAAAAAATATTCCAGTTCCTTTTTATATAATACAGTCTGCTTCACCGTCTATTCCCCCAGTCTGCCTTCTCTCTTGTATTTCTGTCACAAATTGCTGCGACACCATCGCAAAAACCTATCTGTAACTATAGCATACTTTCCCACGAAATTAAATAAATTTTTCCAAAAGCACCTGCCCCTTTGCTATATAGGTTTTCTTGACACCTGTCATACGCACATGCTATAATTTTTGCTATATTTTTTATGTTTTGGAGACTTATGATCAAAACATATCATTTATGAGGAGGGATAAAATGAAAAAATTTTACGCATGGTATCAGAAGCATATCACCGGTGCGATCTTTATCGGTCTGCTTCTCGGTATTCTGACCGGACTGTTTCTGGCCGACCGCTTCGCTCCGGTTCTGACCGTAACCAGTCTTCTTGGAGGCATTTACATGAATGCCTTGAACATGATGATCTTTCCACTTGTATTCTGTTCTGTTGTTATGGGTATCTGCAGCATCGGAAATATCCGTACGACCGGTAAGATCACCGGCTCCGCTATGGTGTTTTTCCTTTGCACCACAGCTCTTGCAAGTCTTGCCGGACTTATCATTCCGCGACTGATTCATCTCGGCGAAGGCGTATCTTTCGAGATGGCAACATCAGATATCGCTGCTACGGATATGAGCAATATTCTGGATACTGTCAAAAATCTGATTCCATCCAACCCGGTAAGTGCATTTGCTCAGGGAAATATGCTCCAGGTTCTTGTCTTTGCAGTAATCATCGGATTCACCCTGATCTCTGTCGGCGAAAAAGGACAGCCGCTTCTGAATGTAATTGATTCCCTCAACGAAGTCTGTTTAAAGATCATCAGCACGATCATGTACTTCACACCTATCGGTGTTTTCTGTACTATTGTTCCTGTTGTTGAGGCAAATGGTACCGAAACGATCCTCTCTCTCGCAACCCAGCTGATCATCCTGTATCTTGCATTCTTCATTTTCGCCTTTGTTGTGTACGGAATTGCAGTAAAAGTAATTGGCAAAGAAAGCCCTGTCAAATTTTTCAAAACAATTATGCCGGCTGCACTGAATGCTTTCGGAACATGTTCCAGTTCTGCCACAATTCCGATCAGTAAACAGTGTATGGAGGAAGGCATGGGTGTTTCCAACAAGATCACCAGTATTGCAATCCCTCTCGGTGCAACAGTAAACATGGATGCCGTATCCATCCTGATGTCCTTCATGATCATGTTCTTCGCTAATGCATGCGGAATCAACGTCAGCGTTTCCATGATGGTGATCGTACTTCTTGCAAACGTACTTCTCTCTGTCGGAACACCTGGCGTACCCGGAGGTGCAATCGCATCTTTTGCAGCGCTTGCAACTATGGCAGGACTTCCTGCAGGTGTTATGGGCGTTTACATCAGTATCAATACTCTCTGTGACATGGGTGCAACCTGTGTCAATGTTATCGGAGACCTTGCATGCTGTGTTGCATTAAAAGGTCGTCTGAAAATTGACGAAAACAAATAATTACATAATCGATTTACTGCACGACCAAAGCCGGAACGTTATCAATACAATTTTGATAATGCTCCGGCTTTTCTTTTGTTTTATTTACTTGTGTTTCTTATTGGTAAGCTGTAAATCCGAGGTCTTTTACTGTCATATGCAGTTTTGAACTTAAAATGTAATTTGCACCTGCAATCGCTGCCTGAAGTGTCGCATTAGAAGCTTTCTGAATGCTCTTCGGAGCCTTACTTCCACTGAGCTTACGGAAAGTTACATCTTTCTTTCCTGTATAGCTGTTTGCATTGAACTTTGCAGTTGCATAAATTTCATTTCCATCCCCGAAGATTGCAGATATCGCTTCTGCGGTAGCTGATTTTGAACAGTTTACAAGGACATCTACTGCTGATGAAACATCTGCTTTTTTATCAATGATCGCCAGCCCTATATCCAGTTTATTTGTTTTTGGATCATATCCCAGAATTGCAGTCGTATGTGCGTCAATTTTCTTCTCGATATATCTTGTTCCGTCACTGTCGACCTTGCCTTTCTTATTCAGATACTTCTTTACCTTCGTATAATTCTTTGTATATTTTGAAGAACCTGTGGATGCCTTTTTTACATTAACGGTACAGGTCAGTCTGGTTTTACCGATCGTTGCCGTAATCTTCGCTGTTCCAGCCTTCTTTGCAGTAACTTTGCCTGTCTTGCTGACCGTAGCAACTTTTTTGTTGCTGGATTTCCATTTCGGCATCCGTGTTGTGCCATATACCTTCAGTGTGTATGTCTTGCCTGTTTTTACACTGATTTTAGTTTTATTCAGTTTTGGCTTTGCTTTCTTTGATGCCGCCTCAACTTCTGTCACATATCCATTTCCCGCAAAAGCTGCCGGAGCTGCTGTAGCCACCAGAAGTCCCACCAGAGTTCCACACAAAATCTGTTTCCATTTTCTTTTCATTTTCCTATCTCCTCATATACTTTTTGTTTATTTAACAGAAATCACATAGGATTTGTCAAATACTTCTTTCGGTTTCAGTGTATTAATATTCGGTTTCTGAGACAGTTCTTTATCATAACCGGTGTTATCGCAGCGTCCCATCCATGGTTCAAGACATACAAACGGAGCTCCGATTGCAGACCAGATACCAAAGTTCGGAAATCCTTCACAGGAAATCTCCACATACGGAGTACCGTCCGGCAGCGTAATTCCGGCTTTTGTGATCTGTCCGTCATCAAAGATCAGTGCACCTTCATCAAACATATGCTCATCGATCAGACAGGTGCCGTTTTCCAGAGGAAGCGCATGCTGTTGATCCGGCATTGCCGTCGCATATTCCGGATGTAGCAGACAATAAGTAAGTTCTTTCTGTCCGCTGAATGTCAGATGGTACCGGCTCTGAACCGTATCCTGGAGCACTGGAACATTAAACGCCGGATGTGCACCGATCGTAAAATACATGGTCTCCTGATCTTTATTTACAACTTTCCATGCCACCGTCAGATCACGTCCGTTTAACGTATGGGTAATGTAAAGCTGAAATTCATACGGCCATGCTTTCTTCGTTGCATCTGTTGCTTCCAGTAAGTGTGTCACAGAATTTTCTGTTTCTTCAACACAGATAAATTCCATATCACGGGCAAATCCGTGCTGTCCGGATGTATAAGTCTCTCCTCCGATTAGGCAGGTGTCCTTATAAAGACGTCCGACATTCGGAAAAAGTACCGGCGCGTGGCGTTTCCAATATTTCGGGTCTGCATTCCAGAGAACCTCACGATTGTTTTTTTTATCAAAGATCCCCGACAGTTCTGCCCCGTGGTCACTGATCATTACACGGAGTTCTTCGTTTTCAATTGTATGCATAGTACAAAAAGCCTCCATATGATTATTATGCATTTATTATAACAGAATTTTTGCGAAAAAACCATCAAAAAGGAACAGACTCCGAAGAGTCTGTTCACTGGGTAATGTCCATTGGTTTCAAAACCGTCACACCATTTTCTCTGTAATATTTTTCGTATTTTTCCGGTATGGCATCATCCGTGATCACCATATCTGCATATTCCAGTTTTCCCAGAGACAAAAATGTTGTCCGGTCAAATTTGGTGGAATCCACAACAATTATGAGATTATCTGTCAGTTTCTGTATTGTCTCAAACACAGTCAGCTCCGTTGAATAATTCACCGTGTAGCCGGCATGCATATCTGCTCCTCCAACACCTAAAAATGCTGTTGAAATATATAGATTATCAAGGTTTCGCATAAACATTTCACCGGCTACATACAAATGGCTGTTAATCATGTTTCCTCCCGTCACTACGACGTTCGCCCTTTTATTTTTGGCCAGTGCCTGCGCCGCCATAAGATTATTTGTCAGCACATTTACAGTTTCAAGTTTTGCAAGTTCTTTTGCTACATAATAACATGTTGTTCCCTGACCTATAAAGATCCAACCTGAGCCATTTACTCTGGACGCGGCAATTTTACCGATTTGTTCCTTCAGCGCAACATTCACAAGTGGAATTCCCATAATGCTGTCTTTTTCTTCTTCCTGCAATTCCGGTTCCTCCAGTGCGGCTACTGCTCCATGAACCCTTCTCACACTGTTACGTTCCTGCAGAATTTCAACGTCCTTACGTATCGTAACAACCGATACCCCGAACAGCTGACTCAACTCTGTTAATTCGATTCTGCCCTGTTTGGCAACCATTTTCTTTATTTCTGTTAATCTGTCCGTTCGTTTCATACTTTAAATTCTTTCTTTTTCAATATTTAACCAAAACCAATTTATTCCATTATACCCTCTTTTCCACTCATTTCAAAGACTTCTTTTTTTCTTATCTCTGCCAAAAATGTCAGGTTTTTTCATTTCCGTACTTATATAAATATCGATAACGCTCTGAATCTATATAGCGCTGTGGAATCGGTGCATAAAACATCTGCCCCTGATCCAGAAAGATTTCACATGCTTTTTCGATCACTTCTACCATCAGAACCGCTTCCTCCGGGTTACGACCGACTGCCACCGGACCATGGTTTCGAAGGATAACTCCATTTCTGTTCCCGATATTTTCCGCTGCTGTTGTTCCCAACTGGAAATGCTGCTCTGCCGGAACATATTGTGGAGTGATCGGGATTCCTCCTCCAATCAGCTGTGACATTTCTTCCACCAGACACGGCACCTCTCTGATCTTGCGGACAGAAACCGCCATTGCTTTCTTTGTGTGCGCATGAATGATCATTCCTGCATCTTCTCTTCTCAGATAAATCTGTCTGTGTACTTCCTTCTCTGAAGTAGGGTGATTGGTTCCCTCCACAATATTTCCTTCCAGATCAATGACTACCAGACTCTCTGGTGTCATCTCATTGTACCCGATACGACTGGGCGTTAATATGATATGATTTCCGACACGGATACTTACATTTCCCCATGTACCGAGGAAATATTTTTTCTCCTGCATTTCAAGGCAGATCCGAATAATATCTTTTCTCTCTTTTTCATAGAGCATTTTTCATCACTCCTCTCCGATAAGAGAACTCCTGAGTTTCCATGTCTCCTTTAACTGGTCATAAGTTTTCTTGTAGAGTGGATAGAATTTCATATACTCTTCATGTTTCTTCATATCCGGCTCATATACCTTTTTGATTTCAACTGTCGCATCAACAGCTTCTTTATAATCCTTATAATATCCCTGAACAACTGCGTTGTTTAAGATAACGCCTTTTGCTCCCAGTTCGTTTCCTTTAATTGTGACGATTTTGCTGCCGAGGATATCTGCAAACATCTGGCTCCATCCCGGGCTCTTTGCTCCACCACCGCATAACGTCACCTGTTTGATTTCCTGTGGCATATGCTGATAGCAGTCAAGCATTGCAAATGCAACGCCTTCATAAGTTGCACGTACAATATCCACAATTGTATGACGTACGCTGATTCCGGTATAACTTGCTCTCGCTCTGGAATCTGTAAACGGAGCTCTCTCTCCGCCTGCAAGAAGATATGGATGATACATAACACCTCTTGAACCAATTGGTACTGTCTCTATCAGTTCTTCCATATAATCATAGATATTCATATTTTTTTCGGCTGCCTGCTGTTTCAGTGTTCCGCCGAAATTATCCAACATCCACTCCAGATTTGGTGTACCTGCAAGGGAAGCCATAAGTCTCAGCCATCTGTCTTCCATTACATGGCAGACTGTCATTCCGGCTTTAATATTGTCCTGCAAAGGTTTATCAATTACCATCTCATGAAGCGCTGCTGTGCCGATAATTGAACAGCAATGGCCATTTTCGACTACACCACTTCCAAGTGCACATGCACTGACATCCATCGGTCCGGATGTCACAATAACATTTTCTCCCAGTCCTAATTCTTTTGCCAGTTCTTTCTGTACCGGGAAAGCATTTTCTTTTGCGGAAAGTACCGGTGGATATTTATCTTTGTATTTCTCGATTCCACAGATTTTAAATGTTTCATCAAGATAATCTCTCTTATTCTGATCAAGGAAAATCAGAGACTGATCCGTTGCATCTGTTGTTATTTTTCCTGTAAATCTGTAGAAAAGATAATCTTTTAAATGCAAAAGCCATCTGCTCCTGTCCAGATTCTCCGGCTCATGCTCTTCCATCCATTTTACGATTCCGTTCTGGTTTCCGGTAAAAATACGTGTTCCGGTAATTTCAAACAACTTATCACAGGTACCGTCTTCGACCCATCTGTCTACGATTTTTGCAGCTCTTCCGTCACAGAAACAGCATCCATTTCTCACCGGTTCCATATTTTCATCAACCATCCACAGACCATCGCCCTGTGCAGTAATACCGATTCCCACAACTTCTTTGTCCGGAAATGCCCCGGTAACAGCTTTTACACATTTTACAGCTTTGTCCCAGATTTCCAGCATATCTTCTTCATACATGTCTTCCCGTGGAAATATTCCCTTTAACGGAAAGGATTTCTGTCCGAGTTCATTTCCCTTCAGGTCAAACAGTACCGCTTTGATCCCAGATGTCCCCGAATCAATCCCAATAAAATACTTCTCCATATAGTCACCCCCGTACTGTGTCGAATCAGAACATGCCTTTAATAAAATTCAGAGACTCGATAAGAATATCATCCAGCATTTTATCATCTGCTCCCTGTGGAAGCATTTCACGCCATACATTACCGCCACCAAGTGCTACGGTTCCTCCTGTTCTTACCAGCGGTTCAAAAGAAACACATCTGTCATAATTGATATCTTTCAATGCCTGGCATACATCTTTCCATGGAAGGAATCCCGGTCTCGGAGGGCGCCTGTTGTTACTTCCCATATGATAATGTCCGAGATGGTCTCCTGCTGTTTTAATTGCTTCTGCAAGATCATCTTCTTCGATCATTCCATGGAAAATATCAAGAAGGATATTAATATTTGGGCTGTTTACTTCTTTACATAAATCAACGGCTTCTTTTGCTGTATTCAGAAGATAGTTTTCGAAACGGTTTACCACTTCCATATTCCAGCTTAAGCCATAGTCTCCTGCAAATTTTCCTACTTCCTGAAGCGATGGAACTGCAAGTGATAAACGTTCTTCTTTATCCAGCGGATTGTCAAAATTGCACCACTGGCTGTAGTTAATTCCGGAGAAGTTTCTGGAACCGACTCTTGAAGCTGCCTTAATGATTTCTTTTGCTTTTTCGATTGCGTGTGCTCTAGCTGCCGGATCTTTCTGAGTCAGATCATGTTCTTTATCAAAACCGCCACAACAGTAGAGTTCCACATCGTATTCTTTGCAGGCTGCCTTAATTTCATCAACCTCTGTCTGTGCCATATCAAGCAGACGTCCATAAAAAATCTCAAGCACATCAAAACCACATTTTCTTGCACGGGCGATTGTCTGCGGATAATCAGTTCCTTCCCAGTCTTTACTCCAATAACAATAGCAGATACCAAACTTCATAATTCAATCCTCCTTTAATTATTTTCCCTGTTTCATTCTACGAATTGCATCAAGTGAAACTGCGATCAGTACTACCGCACCTGTGATGATTTCATTCCAGTAAGATGAAATTCCCATAAGGCTGATACTGAAAGAAATAGCTGACATCAGAAGGCCACCGACGATTGTACCTACCATGCCGCCGCTTCCACCGTCCATTGCAGTTCCGCCAAGAACACCTGCTGTAATAGAAGGCATAACCCAGTCTTCACCGATATTTACCTGAGATGCACCAAGTCGAAGAACCATCAGAACTCCGGCCATTGCGGAAAGCATTCCTGTAAGGGAATAAACAAGCATCTTAACTCTGTCTGCACGGATACCTACAATTCTGGATGCTGTTTCATTTCCTCCAACTGCGTAAATATGACGACCAAATGATGTAAATCTTAATACCAGGCTTAAAATAATCGCAACTACTGCCATGATCATAAATGGATACGGGATCACTCCGAACAAAGATCCCTGTCCGATAACGGTAACTTCTTTCGGAATACCTGTCAACGGAATACCTTTTGTTGCTACATAAATAATACCTTTATAAATTGCGCTTGTACCAAGTGTTACAATAAATGGTGTTAATTTTAAGGCACAGATAAATAAACCATTGATTGCGCCCATTACAAATCCTGCTGCAACGGAAATTACAATTGCCAGAAATGGATTAATTCCTGCAAGAGTAACCAGCATTGCAAAAATCATACTGCTGAGGCCGGCCATACTTGCTACGGAAAGGTCAATTCCACCCAGCAGCAAGACAAGTGTCTGTGCAAATCCTATCAGAATCGTAAATGAAGAAGATCTCATAAAAGTTCCGATATTGTATGCAGTATAAAAGTTTCTGGTAATCAAGTGAACGATCAACGTGATTACAACGGTAACAATAAAAACCATCCCTGCAGTCGAAGTCAGAATACTTTTTAATACTCCTGACGCGCCTGTGTTTTTCTTTGTATTCTCCATAAGCCTCTCTTCTCCTGTTTCCACTTATTTTAAAGCTACTTTTAAGATTTCTTCTCCTACCATATCTTCCGATGGTTCCATGAAACCTTTTACCAGACCTTCATGCATTACCATAATTCTGTCTGATACAGATATGAGTTCATCCATTTCAGAAGATATTACGATTACTGTAACTCCGTTATCTGCCATTTCCCTGATCAGACGATATATCTCGCCTTTTGCTCTGACATCGATACCTCTTGTCGGCTCGTCAAGGATCAGAATATCTACATTCTTTTCCATCCATCTTCCGAGAATTACTTTCTGCTGGTTTCCACCACTTAAGTTCTTGATCTGTGTATTACAGGATGGTGTTTTTATTCTCATCGTATCAATCTGGTGATTTGTTCGTTTCTTTGCTTCACCAAAATTGATAACACCTTTTGAACTGATCGTATGATAGGACGGCATCATTACATTTTCATAGATGGACAGTAAAGCAAACATACCCTGTTTTCTGCGTTCCTCCGGAACCAGTCCTATTCCATTTGCAATCGCATCAACCGGTGACTTCATCATGACTTCTTTTCCATTCAGATAAAGTGAACCTGACTGGCTTTTGGTGAGTCCGTAAATGCAGCTGAATAATTCAGTTCGTCCGGCACCTACCAGACCTGCCACACCAAAGATTTCACCTTTTCTTACCTGGAAAGAAACATTTTCAAATTCACCCTTTCGCGTAAGACTGCGGGCTTCCATAACAATTTCATTCGAAATATTACGTTTTATAATCTTATTTTTTTCAACTTTCTGGTTTGCCATATAAAAGATCATTTCATCAGTCGTCACTTCATCAGTCTGACATACTTTTACAAGTGTACCATCACGCATGATCGTAACTCTGTCCGAAAGTTCTTTTACTTCATCCAGATGATGTGTAATGATTACGATTGTTTTTCCCTCGTTTTTTAACATACGGACAACTTCAAAAAGATGATCTTTTTCCTGAATTGTCAGTGAAGCTGTCGGCTCATCAAGAATGATAATATTTGAGCCAAACACTAATGTTCGGGCTATCGAAACCAATTCCTGAAAAGCAGCTGTTATATTTTTAACCTTTTCTTTAGGATCAATATCTACTTTTAATTTTTTCAGAATTATCTGCGCATTCTGCGCTGTTTTTTTCCAGTCAAATATCCCATTTGTTTTCTGGTGACAGCCAAGATATATATTTTCTGCTATTGAAAGCTCTGTAACCAGATTTAATTCCTGCGGTACCATTCCGATACCATGCTGTAATGCTTCATATGGTGATTTTATTTCTATTTTTGTTCCCTGCAGATAAACTTCTCCCTCTTCGGGTTTTAAAACTCCCATCAGCACATTCATTAATGTACTTTTTCCTGCGCCATTCTCTCCGATCAATGCCATTACTTCTCCTGATTTCAAATTGAAATCTACATGATTCAGAGCCAGTGTGCCCGGAAATTTTTTTACGATCTGCTTCATCTCTAACAGATATTCTGACATAGGCGATCTCCTTATCTTCTTTAAAGAGATATCCTGTGCCAAAAGCACAGGATATCATCTAATTCATCACTTTGAATCCGGATATAATTTGTCGATCATAGCCTGTGCGTCTTCCGGATATACAATTGTTGTCTGTTCTTCTGTCTGTTCCGGATATGTATCATCTCCAGGTTCCAGTCCGTCTGCGATCATAATAGCAACCTGAATTGTATCAAATCCCATCTTATAGCAATCCTGAACACCAAGAGCACTGATTGTGCCATCTCTCAGATATTCAAGTGCACGTAAGTCATGATCCATACCTACCAGAGTAATATCTCCGTCTTTGCCTGCATCAACTACAGCCTGAGCTGCACCGATCGGGTTGGACATGTTATTACAGAAAATACCTTTCAGATCCGGATATTTCTGCAGGAAGCCTTCTGTATAAGTAAGAGCCTGTTCTACAGAGTCGTTATCGTACTGAATTTCAACAACTTCGATGTCCGGATACTGTGCCATGCAGTCTTCAAATCCTTTGATTCTGTCTTCATGACATGGGGCTCCGATTGTTCCGCCCAAAGCAGCAACCTGTCCTTTCTTGCCAATCTTTTCTGCAAGAATTTCCGCAAGATCATATCCATCCTGGTAGTTGTGAGTATTTCCTACATATGCGATTCGTTCACAGCCATCTTCCTTTGTGGCATCAGAACTTGAGAAAGTCATGATCTTATGTCCCTGATCAATCAGGTTATTGATTGTTGGTGTTACAATGTCAATATCGTTTACGTCTACACCAATAACATCAAAATTTCTTCCTGCGGCTTCTTCAAGGCGGTTTACCTGATCAATTGCATCCGGTGCTACCGGTGCCACATATTCATATTTGATATCGATACCCTGATCTTTATACTGCTGAACAGCATCTTCAAGTCCAAGACCAACTGCATCCCACCATGCATGAACTAATTTATATGTAAAATAGAAATTGTATTCAGTTTTCTGTGGCTTATAATCTCCGAGAACCAGATCTTCGCTCTCTGATGGTTCAGCCGCTTCTGCAGTATCAACTGTTTCCTCAGTTTCTGCTGCCATTACGCTACCGCCCATTGAAAAAATCATCCCAAATGCTAAAGTGACCGCCAATACTTTTTTAAACATAAATTCCCTCCCGTTTTGTAAATACCTTCTTTTCATAAAGTTTCGTTTATATTTTGTTTCTTGCTTTTTCATTTTCGGAATGCATTCAAAAATGTAATTTATGAGTATAATATATTCGTTTCTCGTCAAAAAGTCAATATATTTATTTCGTTTTTATCATTTATAGTTTCGTTTATATTTCGTTTTTGTATTTTAGGAGAATTTTGTCACAAATACTAAAAAAGTCTGAAAGGAATGGGCTGTTTTACCTCATATTCTTTCAGACTTTCAGCTGTTTCTATGTTATTTTGTTTATTATTCTGCCTGGTCATTTTAGTTATTTGCCCCTTACGTTCCTCCAAAAAATGAGTCCAACATAAAAAGCCCACAAACTGTTATTTTACAGTTCATGGGCTTTTCTTTCGTCTTAAGTTATATTTAGTTCTGTTCTGCGATATGTCTTGCTACGTAGATACCACTTGCAGATGCGTGGGACAGGGAATGGGTAACACCGCTTCCGTCGCCGATCACATACAGACCTTTATGGCAGCTCTCAAGATTATCGTCAATCTCAACTTCCATATTGTAGAATTTAACCTCCACACCATACAGCAGAGTATCGTCATTGGCAGTTCCCGGAGCTACTTTGTCCAGGGCATAGATCATTTCAATAATACCATCCAGAATACGTTTCGGAAGTACAAGACTTAAGTCACCAGGTGTTGCAGTAAGTGTAGGTCTTACCAGTCCTTCTTCCACACGTTTTACGGTACTTCTACGTCCACGTACAAGGTCACCGAAACGCTGTACAATGACACCACCGCCAAGCATGTTCGAAAGCCTTGCAATGCTTTCACCGTATCCGTTGCTGTCTTTGAACGGCTCAGAGAAATGTTTGGAAACAAGAAGGGCAAAGTTGGTATTCTCGGTCTTTTTCTCATCACCTTCATAGCTGTGACCGTTTACAGTAATGATTCCGTTGGTATTTTCATTTACAACGATTCCATTCGGGTTCATACAGAATGTACGTACATTATCTTCAAATTTCTCTGTGCGGTAAACGATCTTGCTTTCATAAAGCTCATCTGTCAGATGTGAGAAAATAACTGCCGGAAGCTCTACACGGACACCGAGGTCCACACGGTTGGATTTGGTAGGAATGTTAAGTTCCTTACAGACAGTTTCCATCCATTTACTTCCGCTTCTTCCGACAGAAACAATACATTTCTTACACTCGTAAGAACCTTTTGCGCAGATCACACGATATCCCTCTTCGAGAACCTCCAGTTTTTCAACCGGCGTATCGAAATAAAAATCCACATGATCTTTCATCGCATTGTACAGATTCTCAAGAACAATATAGTTAATATCTGTTCCGAGATGGCGTACGGACGCATCCAGAAGATTCAGTTTGTTCTGCAGGCAGAGTTTTTTAAATTTGGTTCCTGCTGTAGAATAAAGCTTTGTTCCCTCTCCGCCGTATTCCATATTGATATCGTCTACGTATTTCATCAGCTCAATAGCTTCGCTCTTGCCGATATGTTCATACAGTGTTCCGCCAAAGTCATTGGTGATATTATATTTTCCATCAGAGAATGCACCTGCGCCGCCGAAACCGCACATGATCGAGCATCTCTTACAGTTGATACAGTTTTTAATCTTTTTGCCGTCGATCGGACATTTTCTTTTTTCAAGAGAATATCCCTCTTCAAAAACAGCCACTTTGTAATCCGGTTTTTCCTTCATCAGCTCATATGCCGCAAAGATTCCTCCCGGGCCGGCACCAATAATGATCACATCATAGTTCATGCATCTTCCTCCTTGTGAGTATCGCTTCTTCCCATTTGTTTATATCCCTCATCCATTTGCAGCAGGGCATCCCTATTGCATAAAAAAAGCTGTCGCAGAAGGTATCATGACGAATCCTGTCACTTCCATTCATTACGGCAGTTGGAAAAATGTTCAACATATGTATTGTTAATCATAATCCTTATCTATATTACAGGATTCCTCATTTTTTGTCAAGCACTGTTTTTGTACGAAAATCAGATGTTTTCCTGTTAAATACAAAAGCACTACCATTTCAGACAGTACTTTTGCTCAATCGCACAAAAAATTCCTCCTGTTTTTCTCGACATTTCTAATGTCTGTTTTATGAAAAACAGAAGGAATTATTCATTTCAAAGTTTTACATTTTGTGTTTCTTTGCGTTAAAAAACGCTTTTGTTTCTTTTACTACGACTCCACTCAATACAAACAGTGCGATCATATTCGGAATTGCCATCAGACCATTGAAGATATCTGCGATGGTCCATACAGCACTTACTGTCATGTAAGGTCCGATAAATACTGCGAGAATGTATAACCAACGGTATACAATGATTTTTTTCTGGTGTCCGTTTGTCAGATATTCCAGACAACGTTCACTGTAGTAATCCCATCCGAGAATGGTGGTAAATGCAAAGAATACAAGACAGAGCATCAGTATAAATGCTGTAAATTTCGCCGGAAGCGGAAGTCCGTGCTGGAATGCATATGTAGTAACCTGTACACCTTCAATACCTTCTACCTGCCATGCGCCTGTCAGGACAATAGACAGACCTGTCATTGTACAGATAATGATCGTATCAATAAAAGTACCTGTCATACTTACCAGACCCTGGCGTACCGGCTCTTTTGTCTGAGCTGCTGCTGCTGCGATCGGTGCACTACCAAGACCTGCCTCGTTAGAGAAAATTCCTCGTGCGACACCTTTCTGCATTGCCACGATCATGGATCCAACCACACCACCTGTCACTGCGCTCGGGTTAAACGCTGCTTTTACAACAGTTACGATTGCTGCCGGGATCTCTGTAATGTTGCAGATGATCAGAGCAACACTGAGCACAATATAGATTACTGCCATAAATGGTACAATAATCTGGCTGACTGTTGCAATTCGCTTCAAACCTCCGATCAGGATTGCTGCCACACAGAATGCAAGAATCAGAGAAGAAACAACAACAGCCACAGAATACTGTCCCAAAAACGGGATATTGATACAGTTTGTTTTATTTGGATCAAAGAAGTTCTGTACCGCACTGGAAATACCATTTACCTGGCTGAAAGTACCGATACCAAAGAGACCAACACAGACACCGAAGAATGCAAAGATCTTTGCAAGCCATTTCCATTTGCTTCCCATACCTTTTTCGATATAGTAGAATGGTCCGCCCAGACTGTGTCCGTCCTCGGCAACCGCACGATACTTAACTGCCAGAAGACCTTCTGAATATTTCGTTGCCATTCCGAAGAATGCTGCTACGATCATCCAAAACAATGCTCCCGGACCTCCGGCACAGACTGCTGTTGCCACACCGACGATATTACCGGTACCAATTGTTGCACTCAGTGCTGTACATAAAGCTGCAAAACTGGAGATTTCTCCGTCTCCTTCTTCTTCATTCTTAAACATCCATTTCAGAGCCAGCGGAAGACGACGCACCTGAAGAAACCCAAGTCTGCTGGTAAGAAGGACACCACCGGCTATGATCAATACCATAAGCGGCACTCCCCAGACTTTGTCATCCACTGCAACTAAGAAATTATTGATTGCTTCCCACATCTCAAAAAGTTCTCCTTTATATGTATTTTTCAGCATTATAAAAAGGGGAAAATAAAGAGTGGAACAAGAAATTTATAAAGAAAAGGAAATAGCTAACTTTCATATTCCAAGATGGGAAGAATTGCCTAATTTAGATTTATATGTGGATCAGGTAATATGCTTTTTAGATGATGCTTTATCAAATTATGCAAGTAAAGAAAAAGAAGGACATGTTATAACTAAAAGTATGATTAACAACTATGTTAAACATACGGTGATAAAACCTGCAATAAATAAAAAATATAACAAAGAACATATTGCAACCCTATTTGTTATATGTATTTTAAAACCTTTATACAGTATAAATGATATTGCAACCATGATAAAATCAGCAACAAAAACTATTCCAATGCAAATAATATATAACAATTTTTGCAATGAGTTAGAAGATGCGATTAGTGCTATATTTGCAGGTAAGGAATATATCCCAGAAGAGCAAACTACTTTTGATAAATATGTCTTAAAAAGAGTAGTATATTCTTTTGCTAATAAGTTGTATACTGATAAAATATATTTAAATAAATTTTAAAATAAAGACAAGAGTAAGCAACAAATTATTCTTGT
>OLRJ01000335.1_pt1 | contig 49077 bp, 39 predicted proteins | sample 1672741 | NCBI WGS metagenome assembly OLRJ01 (sample SAMEA3136719, study PRJEB25190) | human gut metagenome | biome: human gut; feature: human-associated habitat; material: faeces | place: Austria | collected 2013 | reverse complement strand
TCAGAACGTCGTGAGACAGTTCGGTCCCTATCCTCCGTGGGCGCAGGAGAATCGATGGAGGCTGCCCCCAGTACGAGAGGACCGGGGTGGACGCACCTCCGGTGAACCGGTTGTCGACCAACGGCACGGCCGGGTAGCCGCGTGCGGCGCGGATAACCGCTGAAGGCATCTAAGCGGGAAGCCGTTCCAGGGATTAGTTCTCCTTCCGGTAAGGGCCCAGGTAGACTACCTGGTCGATAGACGGCAGGTGCAAGGGCGGCGACGTCCTCAGCCGAGCCGCACTAATCGCCCGAGCTCTTCCGGAACCGCACCTCGCGGCCCGCGGGACATGCGCTCTTAGGCGCGGTCCGGGCACGAGGATGCCCCCGAGTCATCTTTCCTATGCGCCATGCGGCCCCCAGGGCACGTGTAGAGTGAGACCCAGGACACCGTAACGGTGGGCGCCGCCCACCGGTCAGCGGCCAGAGCATGGGGGGCACGCCCGGTCCCGTTCCGAACCCGGAAGCTAAGCCCCATCGCGCCGAGAGTACTGCGGGGTCAGCCCGTGGGAGGCCAGGGCGCCGCTGACCGGTGGACGGCACCGAGCCGTACGCTTGAACTGAGAAGGGGGAGGCCTCGCGGCCTCCCCCTTTTTTGCGTTTACGGGGCGTAAATGACTCAATTACACCAGACGATCTTATCGTTTTTGGTATTGAGCCTTTATTTAAAGAAGATAAATCGAATAACAAGGGCAACTGCTATGGCCACAATGATCAAAAGCAGGATTGTCAGTCGATGCTGCTTGCGTCGTTTACTTGACGAAACGAAGATTGATTTTCCCTGTTTTGGCGTTTCGAGATAGCGAGCCGAATTCGTCAAGGTTTGCTTTGGTCGAGGACCTCTTTGTTGATGAGTGGCGGATGCTTTCATCGGCTCATCACTAGCTGCGCTGTTTTTAGATAATGGTGCGTCTTTCAGATATACGGGGTCTCCCGAGGCGACGCCCATATGTTTACGTCCCGTTTGGGCATCCTCGAGCGTTTGATATCGATTTCTCGTCACATACTCGGGCTCCGGATCATTAATGGGCTCTTGCGAGATGTGGGGGCGATGGAACCGTGGCGGCTGCGTGGAAGTATCTTCCCCCTGCGTCGGCATAAACATATTGTTCTGGTTTTGGTCGTCCATGATGCCCTTTAGCTCGTTACCAACAACGTGTACGCGCTCATTGTAAGCCCCTTGTTATTTGTAGCTGCGAACATACTTGCTATTTAAGCTCTGGTTCAAAGAACCTTAACCTTACTAAAACCTTAGTCATACACACTTAGATATGCTTATAGTACTGGACTCAAAAAACTTTATAGTCGATGTATATATGAGCACTGGGTGGGCATATATAAGAGCGTCAAAAGAAGTCCCAGTCACTTAGAAGATGACTCGGCAGTCCTTAAAAGGAGTGGTAAACATGGCAAGCATGGTTCCTTATCGTTCGGTTTTTGGCGTTCGTCCCTCTGCAAGCTCGCTGTTCGATCTGTTTGATGATATGAGCGACCTAGCGAACAGCTCGATTGCCTCTAAGGCGTTCCCCGTTGACGTTGAGGATAAGGGCGATGGCTATGAGGTCAAGGCTTATCTGACCGGCGTCGCCAAGGACGATATCGATGTCGAGCTTAACGAGGGCCGTCTGTCCATTAGCGTGAATGTCGAGGAAGACGAGGAGAACGAGGGCAAGAACTTCCTGCAGAAGGAGTTTAGCTCGTACAGCGCGACGCGTGGCGTGTATCTTAAGGACGCTTCGAGCGAGGGCCTCTCGGCTAAGTACGCTGACGGCATCCTGACCGTTACGGTTCCCAAGATCGTCGAGAAGAAGAACGTTACGAAGATCTCCATCGAATAACTTCGTTGGTGTTCTTCGCTATTAAAAGACAACAAAAGGGGCTGGGAAGCGATTCCCGGCCCCTTTTGCTGTTTAGGACAGTCTATTGAATGGTTGCTGGCCGATACTGGCTTGCGGGGCGTATCGAGAGTTTTCGCGATCCTTGGAGAAGGGTGGCGGAGCTGCCGAGCTCGTCATCCAGGGTTGCGGCTAGAGCTTTGGCATAGCTTTTGACGGTAAGGCTCGGACGATTGTTGTCTTGGCTGATATGCATGGCAATGAGCTGTTCGGTGCGATCGGTAACAAGTTCGCGCGCGGCTTCGGCGGCTTGGCCGTTGGAGAGGTGTCCCCTTGCAGACAGGATGCGCTCCTGAAGAAAGCGGGGATATTCTCCCTCGCGCAGCATGGTCACATCGTGGTTGCTTTCGAGCGCGAGGACTCGACAATCTTTGAGGGTGTTCATGGCTTGGCTCGATAGCTCTCCGGTGTCGGTAGCAAAGCCGATGGAATCATCGAGGGCGTCGAATCGAAAGCCGATTGGATTTATGACATCGTGTGATGTTGAGTAGGTTTGCACGTGGATGCCGGCAATGGATAGGGTGTCACCGGGGTCGAATTCCTCGACAGGCAGATGCGAAAGATTTTCTTTGCTCGAAAGTGTGCCCCTGCTGGCAAAGAGGGGACCGTGCCAGTGCCTGCACCAGACATCGAGACCCTTGATGTGATCGCTATGCTCATGAGTAATGAGAAGAGCCGAGACGTTGTCTGCCGAGAGTCCCAGTTCTGCCATGCGCTTTAATGTCTCGCGGCGAGAAAGACCGTCGTCAATCATGATGAGCCCCCGGGGGCCTTCGATGAGCGCGCAGTTGCCTTTTGAGCCGCTGCCAAGGATATGAAGGTGCAGACGAGACATAAGATTCCAAAGGATACAATGGGTGCGGACGAATAGAGGAGGAAGCAAATGCCTACGGTATCACAGCATTACGGACACCATGCCGTGCCCGGGGCAGTCGATGAGACCCGAACGAGGCAGCAGGCTGCTCCTGTCGTGCTCATGGTATCAGGCGGCGCGGACTCGACGGCACTGCTTCTTATGGCGTGCACATCAAAGCTGGATATCCAAGATGGACGCGGTGTTGCCCCCATTGCTCGCGAGCGCCTGCATGTGCTGCATGTAAACCATCATCTGCGCGGCAAGGCGTCCGATGGCGACGAGGCCTTTGTGCGTGAGCTCTGCGCGCAATATGGTTTACCGCTGTGTGTGGAGCACGCTTATTTTGATGGGGAGTCGGGCAATATTGAGGCCGCGGCCCGCGAGGTACGCTATGCCGCGGCGCGGAGGTATGTTCGCGAGCTCTGCGCCCAGACAGGGGCACCGCGAACGGCGGCTCGTATCTGCACCGCGCACACGTCTTCGGATCGCGCGGAAACGTTTTTGATGAACGCGATTAAGGGTTCGGGGCCCGCTGGCCTATCGAGCATTCCTCGCCGGAGGAATATCGTGGTGCGTCCCTTGCTCGACCTAACTCATGGCGAGCTCGTGGGCTATCTACAGGTACATGGTCAGCCGTGGCGTGAAGACGAGAGCAATGAGGATATCTCGTATCTGCGAAACTACGTGCGCCATCGAGTGATGCCGGTGGTGGCGCAGCGCAACGCGAGCGTCTGCAAGACGATTGGCGCCGCCTGCGAGATCTTAGGCGATGAGGACGCGTTTTTGTCTCAGCTTTCGGCACAGGCGTTTCGAAGCTGTTTGCGCAAAGAGGCAGCGGGCGCGCTGGTGCTCGATGCCAGGCGCCTTGCTGCGGCCGAGGTGGTAATCGCGCGGCGCATCGTGCGACTGGCGATTAAGCGCATCGATCCGGACGCTCGTCCAGAGATGCGACATGTGGAGCGAGTCCTTTCCTGCGTTGCCGAGGGCGCCGGCTCGGTCACGCTTCCGGCGGGGATTGACGCACGCATTGAGTTTGGCATGCTGGCGTTTAAGGCGCCGGTGGCTCGCGAGGGCCTGGTCGCGGACTGGGTTACCGTACCCGGTCGTTTGCCGTTGGGCGGGGGACGTGTGCTGGTCGCAGAGCCGATGGCCGTTGAACCGGGATGCGATATCGTGCGCCGCGCCCGTGAGCTTGCGGCTGCCGGGGAAGTGACAGCTTTGGTAGACGCGGCTGCCCTGGGTTTTGCCGACAGCGATAGTGAGCGGATCCTGGCGGGCTCGCGTGGCGAGATCCCTGCCGAGGCACGATTGGCGCGCCTGTGGGTGGACGGTCCCGCACCGGGAGACGTGATGTGCCCGTTAGGGATGAGTGGCCGAAGCAAGAAAGTATCCGACTTGCTAGGTGAGGCTCGCATTCCCGTTTCCGAGCGCGCCGGCGTGCCCATGGTGAGGACGGCGCCGGGGGGTGCCGTGGTGTGGGTCGCCGGAGTTCGCGCGGACGAGCGTTTTAAGTGCACGGCCGCAACGCGCGTGGCATATCTGCTCCGCGTGGTCGATGCGGAATAGCGTCCCACGCCTGCTATTCTGTGCGACGTTGACGGTATTCCCGCGCTGATGGCGCACGGGCTGGTAAATTTACCCCGTGCGCTGCTAGAATGTGTAGTTCGCGTCCATACGGCGGTGTGTGGGCGATAAGCACAAGAAAGGGTTGTCATGGCTTCTCAACATCCGGATATCGAGAAGGTTCTGTTCACGCAGGAGGATATCGACGGTATCGTCTCTCGCCTGGGCGAGGAGATTACGCGCGACTACGCGGGTAAGGATCTGGTGCTGATTGCGGTCCTGCGCGGCGCCGTGGTCTTTATGGGCGACCTGATGCGTAAGATCGAGCTGCCGACCAACATCGATTTCATGGCTGTTTCGAGCTACGGCGACGGTGTGAAGTCCTCGGGTATCGTGCGTATCATTAAGGACCTGGATATCGACATCCGCGGTCGCGACGTGCTGATCGTCGAGGACATTCTGGACTCGGGCCTGACGCTCAAGTATCTGATGAAGAACCTCGAGAGCCGCAAGCCCGCTTCTCTGGAGGTCGCCGCCTTCCTGTGGAAGGACGTTGAGGACCGCGTCTCGGCCATCACGCCCAAGTATGTTGGAACCCATTGCCCCGATGCCTTTGTGGTGGGCTACGGCCTCGACTATGCCGAGCGCTATCGCAACCTTCCGTATCTGGGCATTTTGAAACCGGAGGTTTATTCGTAAGATGCCCGACGACCGTAACGATAACAATTCCCAGACTCCCCGGGAGCCTAAAATCCCGGGGATGCCCGGAGGCAAGAAGCCCACGCGTACGGGCTGGCTGTATTTTATTTTGGCTTGCGCGCTTCTGGGCTACGCCTTCTTTAACATGGGCTCCGGCTTTGCCAATTCCAGCAATACCGTTAAGCTCGCGACGAGCGAGATGGTCAGCGCCATCAAGCAGGATCGCGTCGAAGATCTGACCTATACGGTTCAAGACGGAAGCGTGACGGGTCATTACTGGAAGACGAAGAAGGACAAGGGCGATACGAGCGAGCTCAAGAGCTTCTCCTCGACCTATGTCGGCTCCGATTCGCTTGCCGAGCTCATGGCGGAGCACCCCGATACCAAGTACATCGTCAACACCAACGATCCCGATTTTTGGGGCGACTTGGCGATGAGTGTGCTTCCGACGATCGCCCTTATCGCCATCATGTTCTACTTTATGCGCCAGATGATGGGCGCCAACAACAGGAACATGCAGTTTGGCAAGACCAACGCCAAGACCAACGAGGCCACACGCCCCAAGGTCAAGTTTGAAGACGTTGCCGGAGTGGACGAGGCAGTCGAGGAGCTCGAGGAGATCCGTGACTTTTTGAGCGATCCGGATCGCTATCGCAAGCTGGGCGCCAAGATCCCGCGTGGCGTGTTGCTGGTTGGCCCTCCGGGCACCGGTAAAACGCTGCTGGCCAAGGCCGTTGCCGGCGAGGCGGGCGTGCCGTTCTTTAGCATCTCGGGTTCCGACTTTGTCGAGATGTTCGTAGGTGTCGGCGCCAGCCGTGTGCGTGACCTCTTTAAGGAGGCCAAGTCCCAGGCCCCGTCGATCATCTTCATCGATGAGATCGATGCCGTGGGACGTCAGCGCGGAGCTGGCTTGGGCGGCGGTCACGACGAGCGCGAGCAGACGCTCAACCAGCTGCTGGTCGAGATGGACGGCTTTGAGGAAAGCGAGTCGGTCATCCTGATCGCTGCGACCAACCGTCCTGACATCCTGGATCCGGCATTGCTGCGTCCCGGCCGTTTTGACCGTCAGGTTACGGTCGACCGTCCGGATGTGAAGGGCCGCGAGCAGATCTTGCGCGTGCATGCCGAGAACAAGCCGATGGACGAGGACGTTAAGTTTGAGAAACTCGCCCAGATGACCGTTGGCTTTACTGGCGCCGATTTGGCGAACCTGCTCAACGAGTCTGCGCTGCTGGCTGCCCGCCGCCATCGTTCCGTGATCTCGATGGACGAGGTCGAGGAATCGATGGAGCGTGTGATTGCCGGACCGCAGCGCAAGGGTCGCGTGATGACCGAGGCCGAGCGCACCACGATTGCCTACCACGAGAGCGGTCATGCCCTGGTGGGCCACATCCTGGAGCACTCCGATCCGGTCCACAAGATCTCGATTGTCAGCCGCGGTCAGGCTCTGGGCTACACGCTGCAGCTTCCGCAGGAGGACCACTTCCTCAAGACCAAGAACGAGATGCTCGACGAGCTCGCCGTGTTCTTGGGCGGTCGCGTTGCCGAAGAGCTCATGTGCGATGACATCACGTCGGGCGCGAGCAACGATCTGGAGCGCGCAACCAAGATGGCGCGCGAGATGGTTACGCGTCTGGGCATGAGCGAGGAGCTGGGCACGCAAGTGTTTGGCGAGGCGCAGCATCAGGTGTTCCTTGGTCGCGATTACGCCGATCACCAGGATTACTCCGAGGAGACGGCACGCCGCATCGATATCGAGGTTCAGCGCATCATGCGCGAAGCCCATCGTCGTGCGGTCGAGATTTTGGATGCCCGTCGCGATCAGCTCGATCTGATGGCGAAGGTGCTGCTCGAGCGCGAGACCGTCGAGGGCGATGCCGTGAATGCCCTGCTCGACAACGAGTGGAATGCCTACCTTGAGCGCGAGGGCGATATCCTGGCGGCCAAGGAGGAGCGCAATGCCAAGGCGGCCGGCATGCCGACCAAGAAGCGCGCGCCTCGCATGAGCGAGGAGGAGCTGGCGGCTGATGCCGCGGCCTTTGCGCAGGCGGCCATGCAGGAGGATGCCGAAGCCGCATCCGATGATGCTGACGATGACCATGCCGTCGTCGGTGCCGATGTCGACACCGACGCCGACGCCGACAAATAGTCTTTGTGGCGAAAGCCTCCGCGGGGAAACCTGCGGAGGCTTTTTTGAGCGATATGGGGCCGTCTGTTGATTGGGGACAGACTTAAATGAGCGTTTTCACGCATTTAAGTCTGTCCCCAATTAACATTGCTGCGGCACTTTGCTCGGCTAAAGCGTACAATAGCGCCTATGCGAAAGGGGAACAGATGATCAACGAAACTATGTATGCTCGCGGTGCGGAAAGCTCCATCATCCGTGAGATTTTTAGCTATGGCCTTGAGCGCAAGGCGCAGATCGGTGCGGAAAACGTATTCGATTTTTCGCTGGGCAATCCGAGCGTTCCGGCACCCGCTGCTGTGGCGGAGTCCATTAAGAAGGCCCTGGAGCTGCCGAGCGACCAGCTGCACGGCTACACGCCCGCACCGGGCCTGCCGCAATGTCGTGCCGCTGTGGCCGAATCGCTCAACCGCCGCTTTGGCACGAGCTATGAGGGCAAAGACGTCTTTATGACGGTGGGTGCCGCGGCTTCGCTCACCTGCGCGCTCAACGCCGTTACGAATCCGGGCGACGAGGTTATTGTTATCGCCCCGTACTTTCCGGAGTATCGCGTTTGGATTGAGAAGGCCGGCTGCACGTGTGTCGAGGCGCTTGCCAACGAGGACACATTCCAGCTGAGCGTGGATAACGTATTCAAGGCGATCACCGACAAGACGGCAGCCGTCATTATCGACTCGCCCAACAACCCGACCGGTGCCGTATATACGCGCGACACGCTGACGCGACTGGCCAATGTTCTGCGCGAGGCCAACGCTCAGCGCGATCCCGAGAATCCGATTATGCTCATCTCGGATGAGCCGTACCGCGAGATCGTGTACGGTGCCGAGGTGCCTTGGGTGCCCTCGATCTACGAGCACACCATCGTGTGCTACTCGTATTCCAAGTCGCTGTCGCTGCCGGGTGAGCGCGTGGGGTGGATCTTGGTTCCCAACACCAATCCGCAGGCTGCCCGTCTGATGCCGGCCGTTGCCGGTGCCGCCCGTACGCTGGGCTTCGTGTGCGCGCCGGCGCTCTTTCAGCGCGTAATTATCGACTGCATCGATGAGCCGAGTGACGTTGAGGCCTATGCACGCAACCGCACCGCGCTTACCGACGCACTAGCGGAGTATGGCTACACCTATGTTGAGCCGGATGGCGCGTTCTACCTATGGGTGAAAGCATTGGAGCCCGATGCGAATACGTTTTGCGAGCGCGCAAAGAAGTATGAGTTGCTTGCGGTTCCCTCGGACAGCTTTGGTATGCCGGGTTGGTTCCGCCTGGGCTATTGCGTGAGCTACGAAACGATTGTCAATTCGCTACCCGCTTGGAAACAGTTGGCGGACGAGTATCGTTAAAAGTAAAGCGCTCTGCCTACAATGTTTTACGTGAAACGGGGTTTGGTGTTAAGCCGGACCCCGTTGTCATGGACGTTGTGTCTTTGGGATGGAGTGGTTTTACGACTATCGAAGGCTATGCGTACAATGAATATAAGCGACGGCCGTGCCAGATAAGGAGACCTGATGCCCTACCTGCTTTCTTGTGACATTCATACCCATACGATGTTCTCTGCGCATGCATATTCGACCATTGAGGAGAATGTGTACTGGGCGGCAGAGCGTGGTCTGCAGGTGCTCGGATCTGCCGACCATTTGAGCTCTATGGTTACGGCTTGCCCCAATGACCTGCGCAGTTACCAGTTCTTTATCAACCAGGATATCTGGCCGCGCATTTGGAGCGGCGTGCTGGTGCTGCGTGGTGCCGAGGCCGATATCGTTTCGCTGGACGGAAGCCTGTTTGGCGAGGACACTCCTGTCACGCTCGATATTGCCGGCGATTCGTACAGCCGTCAGCATTCGCTGTTCGATTTGGTTACGCGTAATTTGGATTATTTGGTTGCGAGCGTGCATAATCCGCAGATTGCTGAGGGCGCGACGCTGGCCCAGACGACCGAGATGTATATCAATGCCCTGGAGCACCCCAAGGTGTTCATGCTGGGTCACACGGGGCGTTCGGGCGTGCCGTTCGATATCGACGAGGTGCTGTTGGCAGCTAAGGCCAAGCACAAGATTATCGAGATCAACAACCATAGTCTTGAACACGGTGTCGACACTGAGCATTGGGCCGTATGCCGCAAGATTGCCGAGCGCTGCGCCGAGCTGGGCGTGGGCATTGGCGTGTCGACCGATGCCCACATTGGCATGGCCATTGGCAAGCTCGATCACGCGCGCAAGATGCTCGACGAGATTCACTTCCCACTGGATTTGATCGTGACGCGCGACCGCGAGACGCTGCTGTGCGAGATGGCGGCAGCCGGCGTGTGCGATCTGCGCAATGGGATGTAGCGGAGTTTATAAACCAAGCGAAGGGGGCGGCCCAGGCGGGTCGCCCCCTTTCTTGTCCCAAAAATCTACTGAGGTTGGTTAGCGGCGTTCGAGGACCGCTACGGTTTCGGTGTGGTCGGTGTGAGGGAACATGTCGACTGGCGTGATCTTGAGCAGGCGATAGCCTCCGTCGAGGAGCTGGTGCAGGTCGCGCTCTTGGGTCACGGGGTTGCAGCTGATATAGGTGATGCGGCGCGGCTTAAGTGCGCAGGCAGCTTCGAGGAACTCGGGCGTGGAGCCGGCGCGCGGCGGGTCGATGGAAAGAACGTCGACGCGTTCGTTGTTGTCGGCGGCATCCAGGATGTAGTCGGTGGCGTCGTCGGCCATAAACCAAGCGCTGCGGGTGAGGCCGTTGAGCTCGGCATTGCGACGTGCGTCGGCAATGCCCGCCGGGTTGCGCTCAACGCCGAGCAGCATAATGCCGATACCCTTGTTCTGGGCATCTTTAGCTGCGCAAAGACCGATGGTACCGCTGCCACAGTAGGCATCCATGAGCACATCGCCCTGGTGCAAATCCATGCCGTCGATAGCGAGCTGATAGAGCAGCTCGGTCTGTTGCGGGTTGGTCTGATAAAACGCGGTGGGGGAGATGTCGAATTCGCAGCCGAGCAGCTGGTCGCGCATGCACTCGGCGCCATATACAATGCGGGTTTCCTCGCCGAGGATGGCGTTGCCGGGACGTCCGTTGATGTTTTGGGCGACGGTGACGATGTGCGGATTGAGTGCGGCGACAGCCTCAAAGAACTCCTGCGCATGCGGCAAGTCGCGCTGAGCGGTCACGAGCGTGACCATGACCTGGTCGGTACGCCAACCGCAGCGGACGACGGCATAGCGAAGTAAACCAAGATGCTTGCCCTCATTAAAGGCGGGAATATGCAGCCGCTCAGCTTCGCGTGCGATGCCGTTGAGAATCTGACGGGCACCCGGTGCCTCGACAGGACACTCGGGTACGGCAACGATCTTGTGCGTGCCGCGCTCAAAGAAACCGCAACGGACAGCACCCTCCTTGCCGGGAGCAAAGGGAGTGGCAGCCTTATGACGAAAGCCACGCGGCGCGGGATATTTACCCGGGTCGCCCAGGGTGACGCCCATACCACGAATGGGGTCGACGCTAATACCCTCGTGCTCGCAAAGAGCAGCAAAAAGCTCCTCCATAGCAGCCTGCTTGGTCGCCAACTGCTTCTTATAAGGACGATTGAGCGCCGTACACCCACCGCAAGCTTTCATGATCGAACAAGGAGACTTGGGATCAACGGCCTTGCGCGCAGACGGAACCGGATTCTTATACGGGCGCTTGGAGCGAGTCTGAGATGCCTTATCCTCGCTCCGACGAGAGCCGGGACGCTTGGCCTTAGCCTTGCCCTTAGCCGATTTGCTTTTTGCAGCTTTAGAAGACTTGGATTTCGTAGAAGATTCCTCCTCCTTCGACCCCTCAACCGCCTCCACCAAAGCACGACGAGCCCTACGCTCCGCACGAGATTCTGCCATCAATAACTCCACTAATTCATGAATTAAAAGCTGCAAGCATTGTACCGTGCCAAGCCGGCGGACGATATGCAAGCGGCTATTTCCTGTCAGTGATAAGCCCAACGACGTTTGCCCGCCGGGTGCCGGGGCAGGGGTTAAGTTTGTCGCGAGTTCCGCACGAACAGGAGAGCACTTAATGTGCTCTCCGTCGTGAGCAGGACTGTAGAGCAGCAAACTTAACCCCTGCCCCGGCACCCGGCGGGCAATCCCTCCCTTGTACTCCATCTCACTAAAGTGTATGATTCTGGACGTTACATGACTCACTTTACCTAACTAAAGTGCCATCAAGGGGGAATACCATGAACACCGATATGTCTCGTCGTCAGTTTGTTGGTCTAGCCGGCTCGTTTGCCACGGTGCTTGGCCTTGGTCTTGTCGGCTGCGGTGGTGGTGCCGGTAAGGGTTCCGCTGCCGGTTCTGCTGCAGCCAAGGACGTGAAGGGCGCTGCGGATTCCAAGAAGCTCGTGGTGGGCTTTGATAAGTCCTATCCTCCGTACGGCTTTGTGGGCGACGATGGCGAGTACACCGGCTTTGATCTCGATCTGGCCAAGGCTGTTGCCGATAAGCAGGGCTGGGAGGTCAAATACGAGGCCATCGACTGGGATGCCAAGGATACGCTGCTTAACTCGGGCGCCATCAACTGCATCTGGAACGGCTTTACCATGGAGGGCCGCGAGGACGACTACACGTTCTCCGAGCCGTACATGCTCAACGAGCAGGTGCTGGTGGTAAAGAAGGATGCGGGCATCAAGAGCTGGGACGATCTTGCCGGCAAGACCGTGATTACCCAGACCGATTCCGCTGCGCAGGATGTACTCGAGGGTGACCAGAAGGATCTGGCGGCGACGTTTGCCACGCTCGACACCATCGGTGAGTACAACACGGCGTTTATGCAGCTCGAGAGCGGCGCGGTCGATGCCGTGGCTTGCGACCTTTCGATTGCCCAGTATCAGCTTGCCGCCAAGCCCGATGCTTATACGCAGCTTGATGAGCCGCTGTCCAGCGAGCACTACGCCGTCGGCTTTAAGAAGGGCGACACCAAGTCGGCCGATGCTGTAGCCGAGTCGCTCAAGGCGCTCTACGAGGACGGCACGGTCAAGGACCTCTGCGATAAATATTCAAGCTATGGTTTGTCTTTCGATAATTGGGTGCTCAAGTAATGTCTATTCAGGTCATGATGCAGATGCTTGGCCAGGGGTTCTTGGTCAGTTTGCAGCTGTTTGTGCTGACGCTGCTGGGGTCGATTCCGCTGGGAATCCCCGTGGCGTTTATGCGCATGAGCAAAATCGCGCCGCTTCGCTGGATTGCGCGCATCTACATTTCGGTCATGCGCGGTACGCCGCTCATGCTGCAGATGTTTGCCATCTACTTTGCCCCGTACTACGTGTTTGGCATTTCGCTCACGCCCGATTCCAAGTGGACGGCGTGCATCGTGGCGTTCATCATCAACTACGCCGGTTACTTTGCCGAGATCTATCGCTCGGGCTTGCAGTCCATTCCGCGCGGTCAATACGAGGCTGCCGAGGTGCTGGGCTATTCGCGCGTGCAGACGTTTCTGTATATCGTGATGCCGCAGGTCGCCAAGCGTATTCTGCCGGCGATGGGCAACGAGATCATCACGCTGGTCAAGGACACGTCGCTGGCGTTTGCCATTGGCGTGGGTGAGATGTTCTCGACGGCCAAGGCGCTGGTCGCCTCGCAGGTGAGCATGGTGCCGTTTGCGATCGCAGCGCTGATCTACTGGGTCTTTAACTTTGTGGTCGAGATGCTGCTGGGCGCCGCCGAAAAGAAGCTGGACTATTATCATGACTAACTCAGTGATGAAAATCGAAAACGCGCGCAAGGCGTTTGGCGGCAATGAGGTGCTCAAGGATATCTCGCTTGAGGTGAAGCGTGGCGAGGTCGTGGCGATTATCGGGCCTTCGGGCGGCGGCAAGTCCACGCTGCTGCGGTGTGCCACGCTGCTCGAGACACTCGACGGAGGCTCGCTCTCGTTTGGCGACCTTACCGTTGCGACGGATGCGGGTTCGGGCGCGGTCTATGCGAAGGGCGATGTGCCCAAGCAGGCGCGCTCGCGATTCGGCCTGGTGTTCCAAAATTACAACCTGTTCCCGCACTATACCGTGATGAAAAACATCATCGACGCGCCGATCCGCGTGCTTAAGCGCCCGCGCGAGCAGGCGGAAGCCCGCGCTCACGAGCTGATTGCGCAAATGGGGCTGACGGGCAACGAGAACAAGGTGCCGTGTGAGCTTTCGGGTGGCCAGCAACAGCGTGTGAGTATCGCCCGCGCCTTGGCGCTCGATCCGGAGATCCTGTTCTTTGACGAGCCGACCTCGGCACTCGATCCCGAGCTGACGGCCGAGGTGCTGCGTGTCATTAAAGACCTTGCCGCGCAGAATATGACGATGGTGATTGTGACCCACGCAATGCAGTTTGCGCGCGATGTTGCCGACCGCGTGGTCTTTATGGATGGCGGCCGCATTGTCGAGGAGGGGCCTGCCGAGCAGGTCATCGACCATCCGCGCGAGCAGCGCACGCGTGAGTTCTTGAGCCGTATCGAGGGGTAGGCTCAGGTATTTACTCAACTATTAATTGAGGCGAAGCCGCCGCAGGTCTTACGGTCTGTGGCGGCTTTTTGTTTGCATCGACGGAGTTCAATAATCGCCTCACAAGCTTGTCTCTTCCTCTCGCCGCCTGTATTCATACGTGCGCCGAAAGGTATGCATGGACGGCCGCCCGTGAGGGTAGGGTGGTGGCATAGGACATTTGGAGGGTGAGTCGGCTCGGTTGCCGACCATGCTGCTCCCGGGATGGCACCGACCGCGAACTCTCCCCGTTGGCGTCGCGCATTGCGCGCGGCCCTGCAAGGAGGTCATCATGGGTGCTCCCAAGACCGGTAACGTAAGGAACGTGGTGCTCGTAGGCCAAGGCGGGGTGGGCAAGACTTCACTCGCCGAGGCCATGCTCCACCTTTCCGGCAAGACCGCCCGCCTGGGCGGCCACGACGGCACCAAGCCCACGCTCGACTATGACCCCGAAGAGGTCAAGCGTTCATTCTCCATCTCGACGACCATCGCGCCGATCGACTGGAAGGGCGCGCGCATCAATGTGCTCGATGCCCCGTGCTACCCCGATTTTATCGGCGACGCCTTTGCCGCGATGAGCGTCTGCGAGACGGCTCTGTTTGTGGTCGACGCCGAGGCCGGCCCGCAGCCTACGACGGTTAAGCTCTGGTATGCCGCCGAGGACCTGCGCCTGGCGCGTGCGGTGTTCGTAAACCGCCTGTCGCGCTCCGAGGCCAGCTTTGCGACCACGATGGACCTGCTGCAGGAGCGCTTTGGCACGCGCCTGGGCGCCGTGACCCTTCCCTGGGGCGAGGGCGAGGACTTTGACGGCATCATCGACCTGGTGCGCATGAAGGCGCGCCATTGCAACGGCACCGAAGCCGTTGAGTCGGAGATTCCCGAGGAGTATCGTGCCCAGGCCGAGGAGGCCCATGACCATCTGTGCGAGCTGGTGGCCGAGGCTGACGATGAGCTGATGATGAAGTACCTGGAAGGCGAGGAGACGCTGACGCAGGAGGAGCTTGAAGGCCTGCTGTCGAAGGCGATCGCCGAGCGCATCTTTGTGCCGGTCTTTGCGGGCGATTGCATTAAGGAGCAGGGCATCAACTCGCTGATGGACGACATCGCCACATACTTCCCGGCGCCGACCGACTACGGCGAGATGCCGCTCATCGACGGTGATTCGCTCAAGATTTCGAGCGACGATGACCGTCCGGTGGCGTTTGTGTTTAAGACGCTGGCCGATCCGCAGCAGGGTCGCATCAGCTTTATCAAGGTGCTGACGGGTACGCTTGAGCCGGGTCTTGAGCTGATCAACGCGCGTACCCGCAAGAGCGATCGTCTGGCCCACCTGTATGTGATGTGCGGCCGTGACATGACCGAGGTCGGTCACGCCTATGCCGGTGACATCATCGTGGCGCCCAAGCTGGCTGCCGAGACGGGTGACACACTCTCCATTACCGGTAAGGTCGAGGCGGCGGCGTTTAAGTTCCCCAACTCGCAGTACCGCATTGCCATCGAGGCCGAGAACCGTGGCGACGAAGAGAAGCTCTATACGTTTATCGAGAAGGCGTGCAAGGCTGATCCGACCATGAGCATCGATCGTGACGAGGAGACCGGCCAGACCATCATTTCGGCGGTGGGTGAGGCGCAGGTTTCGGTGCTGCTCAACCGTTTGGAGGATCGCACCAAAGTCGTGGCCAAGAGCGTGCCGATCCGCATTCCGTATCGCGAGACCATTCGCCGTACGGCAAGTGCCCAGGGCCGCCATAAGAAGCAGACCGGCGGCGCCGGTCAGTACGGCGACTGCTGGCTGCGCGTGGAGCCGCTCATTGGGCCTGACGGCACGAGCGACGGCTATGAGTTTGTGGACGAGGTCGTGGGCGGCCGCATTCCGCGCTCGCTGATTCCCGCCGTGGACAAGGGCGTCCAGGAGACCATGAAGGACGGTATTATTGCCGGCTACCCGCTTACGGGCATTCGCGTGGCTGTGTACGACGGTTCGTATCACAGCGTCGACTCCAACGAGATGGCGTTTCGCGCGGCGGCTCGCATCGGCCTGCGCAAGGCATGCGCCGATGCCGATCCGGTGGTGCTGGAGCCCATCGAGGAAATCACGGTGACTATCCCCGAGAGCTACGCCGGCGCCGTGATGGGCGACATCTCGGCATCGCGCGGTCGCGTGACGGGCATGGAGACCGATGAGCGCGGCGACACCGTGGTTATTGCCCAGGCGCCGCTGGCCGAGCTGACGGATTACTCGACGCGCCTGCGCTCTATCACGCGCGGCACGGGTGACTTTACCATGAAGCCCGCTGGCTACGAGCAGGTTCCCTACGATGTTCAGGCCAAGCTGGTCGAGCGCTATGAGGAGGGCCGCGCCAAGTAGCGTGTGGTTTTGCCTGCAATGTGGACGCTGACGAAAAGGCCGCCCTGGGTAATCCAGGGCGGCCTTTTTTGATCCCATGGGGACGGAGGAAAACGAATCATTTTTGGGTTACGGGCGGTGCGGTCGGCACTAGTCTCCGGATGCCTGGTTGCGGCCGGTGGCGTAGTCGATCTGCACGTGCGGCTGCAGGTTGTAGCAGTACACGTGGAAGCAGAGGGTCTTGCCGTGGTCCTCGACCGATTGCGCCTCAAGGCGCACGCCGCGGCAGACAAGTTCCTCTTCGTTATACATGGGTGTGACGCGATAGAGCACGTGGTTGCCCGTCTCGCGGATGTAGCCGAGAATCTGCTCCTCAAACGGCAGCATGCCTGTCTCGTTGAGATAACGCGTGCCGGTGAGGAGATTCTTGCGGTTGGCGTTTTCGCCGCAGAGCGACCAGGCGATGAGATGGCAGCGGTTGTAGAGGCTCTGGCCCGGAATAAAGTCGTAGCGCTGCTGGCGCCATCCAGCGGGATGGATACGCGAGATATCGCCGCGCTCGCCTTGACCGAGTGATTCGGGGCCCACGCAGGCGAGCGCTTTGCGGGTGCGGCCCAGGCTGTCAAGCTTGGAGAACTTCTTAAAGCAACCCTCTTCTGTAGCGCGCTCGTATTCATCGAGCGTGAATGATGGTGTGCCGAGCGGGTGCGTGCTGTCGGCGCGCAGGGCAACGTAGGGGTTGCCGGCGTAGTCGGGAATGCTGCTGAGATAAACACCGCGGGCGCGGTTGAGGTCGGGGTTTTCGACCTCGTCGATGGGGGTGGCGGCGCTGTCCGCGGAAGCGCCGTCGCCGGTGTCGGTTGCGGCGGAATCGGAGCCATCGCCAGAGTCCTGGCTGTTTTGAGGGTCCGGGGAGCTCGCCGTTCCTGATTCGAGCCGATCGACCAGGTCCGCCTCGTCGTCGGTGCGGCTGGGACTTTCGTTTTGTTTTTCGGCCAGAGCTGCCGCCTGTTCATCACTTTGCGGCGACAACAACTTGGGCGCTCCGTCGAGCGACCCTGTGAACAGCGCAAACCCCAGCACCACGGCGGCGCCGATGGAAAGTACTTGCTTGTAGGCGGACTTGCGCGACATTGCGGCTCCTGGATGGACGGTTGGGAATCTACCAGTCTAGCAGGAGCCGACAGGGGCCGCTCCACCGAACAAATACTCAAGATTTGGGACAAACGCTACGGATTCATTTGCCTCATATGGAGCTGCGGCGGTTGTGAATGTGGGGCTATTCAGCGTTTCCCCAGATAAAACCTGCCAAAATAAACCTGTCCCTTTTTGGCAGGTTAATCGGGGGACTATTTCACCGCAACTTAGGGCACGGTTAGGGAGTGTGCACCTTAAAGAGTGGTGCCCTTGATTAGAGAGGTCGCGCTCGTCTCTCTAATTGTCTCTCTAAAGAGAAAGCCAGTTAAAGAGATAACATTGGGCTATCTAACAGTGAATTCGATACATCTCTCTAAATGTCTCTCTAAAATAAGGTGCTTATCTCTCTAAAGTTAGAGAGATATACTATACTTTAGAGAGATAAATCTATCGTTTTAGAGAGACGGAATGCCAATGCTGCTGGATGAACCTCTTGGCCTTATCGTTGAGCGCCTTCGCAGGCGGGGGACTGATGACGCATCGGTAGAAGTTAAAGCCTGCACGAATAAATTGAGCGCAGACGTATGGGAGACAGTGAGCGCTTTTGCGAACACTGCGGGTGGGCTCATTATTTTGGGCCTGAACGAGGCCGAAGGATTTGTTCCTTCGGCTAACTTTGCTATCGATAGGGTGCGCGATCAGTTTGTTTCGGGTATCGGAGACGGAGGCTCAGCGGCAGTGGTGGCCCATGCGCCGCGGTATGAGCTTGATCGAGGCGAGGTCGACGGGCTCCAGGTGCTTCTGGTGCGCATCTTTGAACTTGAGCTTAAAGCGAAGCCTTGCTATATCGGCGCGCGCGGCGTGCAGAACGGTAGCTACAAGCGCGTGGATGATAAAGATATCAAGATGTCACCCGCTGAGCTATATGAGCTGCAGAGTGCGTTGCTTCCGAGCGATGCAGACGGCACGGTGGTTTCGGAGGCAACGGTCGAGGATTTGGATCCAGATGTCGTGCGGTCTATTATCGCAAATCGCCGGCTGCAGACCCCGCGCGTTTTGCGCGGGGCCGATACGCTGGAAAAGCAGCTGGTCAGACTCAATATCACTACAAAGGATGGTGCCGTGAAGCTCGCGGGGCTTCTGTCGGCGGGAATTTACCCCCAGCAGTTCTATCCTAAACTCATGATTGATGTCGCCGTTCATTCCGATGTGGAAAAATCTGCACCCGGGCAACCCCGGTTTATTGACCGCCAGTTGTGCGATGGCCCGATTCCGGCTTGCATCGAAGATGCCCTTGCCGCGATTGGACGAAACTTGCGCAAAGCGACGATAGTGCAAGGCGCTGGCAGAAGGGAGGATTGGGAAGTTCCCCAGGAGGTTTTGCGCGAGGCCTTGGCAAATGCCTGCATCCATCGAGAATATTCGCCCATGTTTGTGGGGCAGGCCGTGAGTGTCGATATCTATCCAGACAGAATAGAGATCAAAAACCCTGGCGGCCTTTGGGGCGGAAAGACGGTGGACAATCTTGCAGACGGGGAATCGCGCTGCCGAAACCCAAAGCTCATGAGCCTAATGGGGGCGACGCCGTTAGAGCATGCCGAGGGGGCCGTTGCGGAAAGCCAGGGATCTGGTATCCCGGCTATGATTCGCGAGATGGAGTCTCGTTCGCTTGGCAGGCCGAAATTTATCGTTAAGGCCGATTCGTTTACGGTGCTGCTTTCCCGGCACGGGGCGGAGCTTGCTGAAAACCGCACGTGGATTCAGAACCATGTGGGCACCGAGCTGACGGATCGCGAAGAAACATTGCTCATGTTTATGCGGGAGCATGGGTGCGTATGCGATGTTCAAAAAATACGAGAGGCCCTGAAGTGGGATTCGGATGACATTCGCCTGATCTGCGGGGACCTTGTAGATAAACATGCCCTGTCAAAATGCGGCAAAGACACGTTCGAAATTATCGATAGGAACAGAGAACCGTCAGCTTCGACGGCGGATAGGATCCTGGAGGCTCTCAGCGCCGAAGTGGATATGACGGCGCGAGAAATAGCGGTTGCATCGGGGGTCAGAATTTCGTCCGTCCGCTACCATCTGCCAAAAATGGCGGATAAAGGGCTCATCGAAGTAATGGGTTCATCGACGAGCCGCAACCGCCGATATCGGAAGAAGTAGATGCAGCCGGGTCGCCTCTCTAGTGTCTCTCGAGGCCAGATGGGTGCTGGAGGGGCGATTGTCTCGCGATATTTCCCCAGATAAAACCTGCCAAAATAAACCTGTCCCTTTTGGTAGGTCAGTTAACGCAGTCCAGGTTGAGCATATGCGAGCGAGCAGGCTCCGGGTGCGGTAAGGTGACGTGAAACAAGCGGGCGCTGACCTTTTGGTCGCGCCCGTGAAGTTGAACGTCAGATTGCCGCGCCCGGGGCCTGCGCAGCGCCGAGCAGTTACGCCGTTTGTAAAACGGCGTAACCTAAAGGTTCATGTTGCCGTGGATGTAGGGGGTGACCTCAGGGGAGATATGGTCGCAGCCCAGTTCGCGCAGCGCGGACTCGATAACGGCGGGCAGCGGGGTTTTGCCCTCGGCATCGACGGCGTTGCCACCGAGGGCAGCAATCTTGGCGACATCTGCGGGTGCGGCCTCGATATGCATGCAGCCGCCGATCAAGCGCGCGCGTACCTGTGCCAGATCAAGATCGTGCAGGTAATCCTCGCAGGCGCGGATTAAATCGACCTTCTCGCGCGTAAGCTCCTCGCCCGTGGGAACGCGCGTGGCAAGACATGCTCCCGCCGGCAGGTTCCAAACGGGATAGCCCCATGCGCGCAGCAGCTCGCGCTCTTCGTCCTTGGTAAAGCCGACCTCCATAAGGGGTGAGCGTACGCCGAGCTCTTCTGCCGCACGCATGCCGGGGCGGTAGTCACCGCGATCGCTTGCATTGCTGCCATCGATGACGGTGGGAAAGCCGAGCGACTTGGCGTGGTTGACGATGGCGGTAAAGCCAGCGTGCTTGCAGTGGTAGCAGCGATTGGCATCGTTGCAGGCTACTTGGGGGAGCTGCAGCTGATCGACCGAAAGATTGAGCACGGGGAGCTTAAAATGCGCCCCTTCATTGGCTTGTCCATCAACGGACCGCTCAAACGAGGCCTGTTCGGGCGTGCCGATGAGCGGCGTGGTGAGATGGACGAGGAGGGTATTGGTAGGCATGATGCGGGCGCATACGGCGGCCAAAAAGCTGCTGTCGACGCCACCGGAAAACCCGATAGCCACGCGCCCGTATGCCAAAAGCAGCTGTTCGAGCGCCGATAGCTTGTCTTGAAGCTCCTCTGCGGGTGCCGTGGTGTCTAAAATCATGAAACGGTCCTTATCGTTGAGTACTCGATCGAAAACTATAATCCTAATGCGTTACTTGCCATAAGACTTCTATCTGTGTAACGAAAGTGCAATATGGCATATACGTTATATACAAGTTGCCAAATGCGGTAGAGTTGCAGCAACGCGACAGCGAGAGTCGATGGGGGACCGATATGATCAAGGCTGTTATTTTTGACATGGATGGAACGCTGGTCGATACCGAGCGTTTGGGGATTAAGGCCTGGAAGGCAGGCGCCGCTGAGCTGGGGCTCGCGATTGATGAAGCGCTGATTCATCAGTTTATCGGCCGCACGCTGCCCGATGTTATGGACATCCTCGATAAGCATTATGGCAGCCACGAAACCACCGAGGCGATCTATCGTCGCCACAAGGAGATTCGTGACGAGATGGTCAAGACCGAGCTGGAGCTTAAGGCCGGCGCCGCCGAGTGCATAGACGAGCTGCTGTCTGCGGGCTATCACGTGGGTCTAGCGACGTCGTCGCGCCACGTTACCGCCGAGCGCAACCTTAAAGCATTCGGTCTCTTTGACAAGTTTGAGACCGTGACCTGCGGCGAGGACGTTGTGCACGGCAAGCCCGATCCCGAGATGTATCTGCTCGCCTGCGAGCGCGCGGGCTTTACTCCCGAGGAATGTGCCGTGGTCGAGGATTCGCGCAACGGCTGCGTCTCGGGCATTACGGCCGGATGCCACGTCTTTGCCGTTCCTGATATCGTGCCGCTGCCGCAGGACGTGGTGGATGGCTGCGAGGCCGTGCTCGATACGTTGTTCGACCTGGCGGCGGCAGTCAAGGCCGTGCGCTAGACAATTGCGGTGTTGAAACGAGCAATTGCCCACGTTTGCACTTAAGCAAAAGGGGCCCGGCAATGGTCGGGCCCCTTTTGCTTAAGCGGCGACTTAGCATACTTGCGGGCGTGCTATAGATACGCACCGAGGTTGATGGCCGTGGCGTCGGTCTGGCTGCTTGCCTGGGTGCTGGCGCGCTCCAGCAGGAACGGCCGCACGAGTTCTTGGCGGTTGATGTCCTCGGCGGCGGTGACTGCGGTGACGGTGCGCGCGGCAGAGCCGATGTGGACGTGCTTGGGCTTCGCCGGCGCCTTGTTCTCGATTTGCTCCATCAGCAATTGAACGCCCTTGCGGCCAATCTCGTAGCCCGGGGGCGCTACCGTAGTGAGCGGGACCGATCCGCTCCAAGCGAGTGGGTTGCCATCGCAACCTGCTACGCGTACTTGCCCGGGGACAGAGATGCCCTTGTCGACCAGCGCCGAGATAACGCCCGAGGCCAACACGTCGGTCAGGCCGACGACAAAATCGGGGCGTTCGTTCGCGGGGCGCTCGGCGATTTGGGCACCGATGCCGTAGCCGTCGGCAGCGGTATTCCATTCGCCGGCGTCGATGACTTCGATCTTGATATCGGGGTGCAGAGCGAGGGCCTTGTGAATGCCAAGCACACGTAGGGTGAGCTGCATAAATGCTGCTCGGCCGACGACGACAATATGGTGCGCGCCGCGGGCGATGGCGAGTTCGGCAATGATGCGACCCTGGGCCTCGTTGTCGGCCGCTACGTAGTAGCCGGGCTCGGAGCAATGGATGTCCAGGTGGACGATCGGCACGGGCATCTTGGCCATGGCGGGGTGCCAGTCGGGGGATGCCATGGGCTGAACCATGACGCCGGACATCTGCGTGCCCATAAAGTAGCGCAGGTAATGGTCCTCGAGAATATCGTCGTTATCGGCGTTGGCGATGAGCAGGTCGTAGCCGTGCTTGCGGGCCTCGTTGTGGGCGCCGCTGGCGATTTGGAGCGAAAAGCCGTGATCGAGACGGGGGAGCACCAGGCCAAAGGACTTGGTGGCGCCGCCCGCGAGCTGACGGGCGCTTTGGTTGGGCAGGTAGCCAAGGCGATTGATGGTCTCGTTGATGAGCTTGAGGGTCTCGGGGCGCAGCTTTTCGGGGTGGTTGAGCGCGTTGGAAACCGTGCCCAACGAAACCCCGGCCTCGCGCGCGACGTCGCTGATTTTTACCTTTGCCATAGCGGCCCCTTTGATGCGTTTCAAGTACAAGCCAGATTGTAGCATCCCAAACCTACCAAAAAGGGACAGGTTTATTTTGGCAGGTTTATCTGGGGAAACGCCGTTGCCAGCGCGACCACCACGAAGGGGGCAGGTACCTTTGTGGTGGTTTGGACCGGCTGGACGTGTGTGCATCGAGTGGTATCTAAGTTGAGATACCACTTCTGGTATATCAGCTTGCGTTTGCGTGAGTACAATACTCGAACGTTATGCGTCTCAGCGCCCCCTGTGCGTGGACGTTTTGCAGTCAAGCGGACGAAGGGACTTATCCTATGTGCGGAATTGTCGGCTACACCGGCTCTGATATTGCAAAGAACATCCTGGTCACAGGCCTCAAGCGTATGGAGTATCGCGGCTATGACTCCTCGGGCGTCGCGCTCGAGGTGGGCGAGGGCGCTGCGGCGCACCTCGACGTCATCCGCCGCGTGGGCAAGGTCGCGGGCCTGGAGAGCGAGCTTTCCAACATCGACAGCGACGCTACCTGCGGTATCGGCCACACCCGTTGGGCCACCCACGGCAAGCCCTCCGTCGTTAACGCTCACCCCCACACCAGCTGCGACGGTCGTATCGCCATCGTCCACAACGGCATCATCGAGAACTTCGCCGAGCTGCGCGAAGAGCTGGAGGACCGCGGCCACCACTTTAAGAGCGAGACCGATACCGAGGTCTTCGCGCATCTGATCGAAGAGGCTTATGCCGAGACGCACGACCTGATGGCCTCCGTGCGCGAGGCTTGCACCCACGTGGTCGGTGCCTATGGTCTGGCCGCCGTGTGCGCTGACGAGCCCGGCGTGATCGCCGTGGCCCGCAAGGATTCCCCGATCGTAGTCGGTGTGGGTGAAACCGGCTCCTATGTTGCTTCTGATGTCATCGCGCTCATCGACGCCACCCGCGATGTCGTGGTGCTCGAGGACGGTCAGTTTGCCAAGCTCACGCCCGCAGGCGTCGAGTACACCGACGAGGCCGGCAACGTTATCGAGCCCAAGGTCACCCACATCGACTGGGACCTGGACATGGCAGAAAAGGGCGGTTATCCCGACTTTATGCTCAAGGAAATCCACGAGCAGCCGCGCGTCGTGCGCGACACGCTGGTCGGTCGTATGACGCCGGCCGGCGAGCTCGACATCGACGAGCTGGGCCTTTCGCTCGAGGAGCTCAACGACATCGACCGCGTCTACGTGATCGCTTGCGGCACCAGCTATCACGCTGGCCTCATTGCTAAGAATCTCATCGAGGGCTGGGCTCGCATCCCCACCGAGGTTGAGGCGGCCAGCGAGTTCCGTTATCGCAATCCCATCATTACGCCGACGACGCTTGTCGTTGCCGTGTCCCAGTCGGGCGAGACGGCCGATACCCTTGCCGCCATTCGAGACGCGCGCATCAAGGGCGCCAAGGTCTTCGGCATCACCAACGTGGTGGGCAGCCCCGTGGCGCGTGAGAGCGACGGCGTCATCTACACCAAGGCCAACAAGGAGATTGCGGTCGCCTCGACCAAGAGCTTTATCGGCCAGGTCGTGAGCCTCACGCTTTTGGCCCTGCTGCTGGCGCAGGTCAAGTACCGCTTGACCACCAAGCAGGCGCGCATGCTGTTCCGCGAGCTTTCCGATACGGCCGAGCAGATCCAGTGGATTTTGGATACCCAGACCGAGGCCGTGCATGAGGCTGCCCTGCTGTGCAAGGACGCGCAGTCGGCGCTGTTCGTGGGCCGCGGCATGGGTGCCGCTATTTCCTACGAGGGCGCGCTCAAGCTCAAAGAGGTCAGCTACCTGCACGCCGAGGCCTACGCCGCCGGTGAGATGAAGCACGGCCCCATCGCCCTGATCGACCCGGGCTTCCCCGTCATCGCCGTGGCAACCAAGAGTGCCACCTACGACAAGACCGTGTCGAACCTCATGGAGTGCAAGGCGCGCGGCGCCAAGGTCATCGTCGTTGCCACCGAGGGCGACGGGGAGATCGACAAGATCGCCGACTGCATCATCCGCGTGCCGGCCGTCCGCGACGTGTTCAGCCCCATCACGGCGAGCGTTCCGCTGCAGCTGCTCGCCCGCGAGGTCGCCATCCTGCGCGGCTGCGATGTTGATCAGCCCCGAAACCTCGCTAAGAGCGTGACCGTGGAATAGTTGGTTCCGCCGTTCTAGCGACCAAGGCCCGGCTCCGTTGCAGCGGAGCCGGGCCTTGTTGCATTTGCCCAGATAAAACCTGCCAAAATGAACCTGTCCCTTTTTGGCAGGTTAGCGGAGCTTGCTGGTCTCGAAGTACTCGGGGAACTGGTCCAGAACCTCGGTTTGGTTGCGGAACATCATGTGCAGGTGCATGCTGACCAAAAAGCTCGCTTCGATGGGGTCGCGACCGGCGATAGCGCGGCGAATCTGCTTGTGCTCGTTCACGATGTCCTGATTGTCGAGAACCTGCGTGGCGGCGCGCAGCCAGCGGAAGCGCTCCAGGTCGGCATTGGTCTCTTCGAGCCACGACCACACGGTGCTGCGACATGCGATGCTAAAAATCATGTGATGCATGAGGTTGTCGCTCAAAAAGAAGCCGATGCGATCCTCATCGGCCATGGCCTTTTCCTGCAGCGCGATGGCGCGGTCGAGCTGCTCGATGCCTGCCGAGGTGGCGCGCGCACAGCACTCCACGATCACCTGCTTTTCCAGATGCTCGCGGATGTAACAGGCACTCTCGGCAAGGGTGAGGTTGATGGGTGAGACGTAGGTGCCACTCTGGGGCACGGTGCGCACCAGGCCTTCCTGCGCCAAGCGAACCAAAGCTTCGCGCACGGGCGTGCGACCCATATCCAGGTCATCGCAAAGTTGCTTGACGCCCAGCTTTTCGCCCGGCTTGTAGTCCAGGTAGACGATTTTGCGTCGAATGGTGTGGTAGGACTGGTCCTGTAGGCTCGTTTCCTGCTCGCCGACGTGCATCGATTCTTCCATAGCGCCTCGCAACTGTTCTATCAAACTCATATGTCAGTTGTTAATTATGCCGCGAATCAGCTCTCCGCGGTGGGTAATTCGGCTGTTGCCTGAGAACTATTGCGGCATCTTAGTCTGTGTTTGCGCAAGGCTGCGCTCAATGTTGCCGTATCATAAGCCGTCGCAAACGTGAAATAGAAAGAAGGAATCCCATATGCAACTGGCAAATATCGTACGCGAGCGCTGGAAAGGCGTCTTGTTCTGCCTGATCATCGCTATCCCCGCGACGTTGCTCGGCAAACAGATTGAGGTGGTCGGCGGGCCGGTATTTGCCATCCTCTTTGGCATGGTCCTGGCGCTCGTCTTTCCCAAGAATCGTCGCGAACCGCTCGCCGCCGGCGTTACCTATACGTCCAAAAAAGTCTTGCAGTACGCGGTTATCCTGCTTGGCTTTGGCATGAACCTCTCCCAGATCCTGTCCAAGGGCGCCCAGTCGCTGCCGATTATCGCGGCGACAATCTCGACCTCGCTCGTCATCGCCTTTGTGCTCTGCCGCGTTATGAACGTGCCGGGCAAAATCGCGACGCTTGTGGGTGTGGGTTCGTCGATTTGCGGCGGTTCTGCCATCGCCGCGACCGCACCCGTCATCGATGCCGACGATCGCGAGATTGCCCAGGCTATTTCGGTCATCTTCCTGTTTAACGTTATCGCGGCGCTCGTGTTTCCGACGCTCGGCGGCATGCTCGGGCTGACCAACGAGGGCTTTGGCCTGTTTGCCGGTACCGCCATCAACGACACCTCGTCCGTAACGGCTGCGGCGAGCGCTTGGGACAGCATGCATCCCGGCGCCAATGTGCTCGAGAGCGCCACGGTGGTCAAGCTCACCAGAACGCTGGCCATTATTCCCATCACGTTGGTTCTCGCATGCTGGCAGATGCATCTGGCGCGCAAGGCCGGCGGTGACGCTAAGAGCACGTTCTCGCTTAAACGCGCGTTTCCCATGTTTGTGCTGTTCTTTGTGCTGGCGAGTGTGATCACCACGGTGCTTCAGCTTCCCGTGTCCATCACGGCGCCCATCAAGGAGCTGTCGAAATTCTTTATTGTGATGGCCATGGCGGCTATTGGTTTTAATACCGATATCGTTGAGCTGGTCAAAAAGGGCGGCAAGCCCATCGCGCTGGGCTTTTGCTGCTGGATTGGCATTGCGTGCATGAGTTTGGGAATGCAGCACGTGCTGGGAATCTGGTAGAGAAGTAGCTTATTTGCGTGCTGCGTGCTGGTGAGCGCATTCTCACGGTGGAGCGATAGGAGCTCTTGCGGGTATGGCTTGTCCGCAGGTTTATAAGTCCCGAAGAGCTCTTATCGCCCCGCCAGGATGGCGATGCGGGGCAACACCTATACTCGCAGGACGGCGCTTTCTGCCCTATAGTGTTTGGTGAGCAATATTGTTCAATTTTGAAACACTCGGTCGTGCGATCGGCGGCGGCTGCATGTCGCCGCGGACAGGGGCAAATCATGGATAGCGATGCCAGGCTGAACATCTTGACCGAGGCCCTAGCTGCTGCCGGGGCCTCGGCATTGACAATCGATGCGCGTGGGGACGTCGCGATCTCGACCATGAATGACGCGGCGCTTGAGCGGGATGTGGCGGCTTTTGTCGCTGAGCGTCTCGGCCGTATAGGAGACGGCGCGCGTCTGGTTATGGGGCGTGCGGGTGCGCGCCTGAGCCTGACCGTTCGCCCCACCGACAAAGAGGGCGGGGGGCTTTGGGTCGTCGTGGTCCGCGAGGTGCGCGGTGCCGCGGCGCATGCGGGCATCGAGTGGCTCAACGCCGATGAAGTTGAGGCCCGCTACGAATCGAGCGCGTACGGCATCGTTGAGGGGGCGGCCTCGGTGGCTGCGCCGGTCGCCGAGAGCTATGCGCGCGGTGTGCCCCTTATGCTCGAGGGCGAGCTGGGAGCGGGTCAGGTCGAGATTGCCAAGCGCCTCTATCTGGATGGTCCTTTTGCCGATCAGCCCTTTGTTTCCGTCGCGCTCGATGAGCTCACCGAGCGCGGTTGGCGCCACGTGCTCAAAAGCGCCGAATCGCCGTTGTTCCAAACAGGGCTGACCCTTTGCATTGAGGGCTGGAACGCGGTTGGCCCCCAGCGCCTCCGCGAGCTGGTCTCCACGATGACCGACACCGCGTTGGCGACGCGCTGCCATGTGGTGCTGACGGCGAATGACATCCCGGGCGGCGGCGAAAGTGATCAAGCCGCCTTTGTGACCGAGCGCTTCGCCTGTGCGGTGAGCGTGGCGCCGGCAATCGCCGAGCAGGGGGCCGCGTCGACGAAGGTTGCGCGCTATTTGGAATATCTCGCTGATGCATTTGGGACGGCAGCGCCCACGCTGTCTGCCGCGGCGACGAAGACGCTCGATGCTTACCGCTGGCCGCGCAACTATCTGCAGCTCCGCGAGGTCTCGGAACGACTGTATATATTGGTGGGGGCGGGCACGGTGGACCGCGCTGTGGCGGAGGAAGTGCTCGCCCAAGAGGACGTGATTAAGACCGCAACCTTTGGCGCCCCGACGCTCGAAAGCGACCTGTATATCCTGCGACCGCTGGCCGATACCGAGCGAGATATCGCGCATCTGGTTGTAGATCATCTCCACGGCAACCGAACCCGTGCGGCGGAGGTGCTGGGCATAAGCCGTACAACGCTGTGGCGCTTGCTGAAGGACGATGACCGTTGAGCGAGGCGCCCGTGACCGCGCGCGACGCGTGTGCTACAGTCCAAAGCGTTATTGTTTCGATTTGGTTACGGCGTGCGAGGGCATATGGCTGAGACTTCAAAACCGAGCCGCAGAAGGCGGAGCGCCGCGCCGGTTAACCGACGCACGACATCGGTGACGTGGGGCAAACACGCCTCGGGGTTTGATGGCTCGTTCAAACGCACTAAATACGGCTATCCTTCGGCAAGCGCCCGCTTGGCCATGCAGGCAGAGTCCTCGCTGTGGGGCCGGAAACGCGTGGTGGGCTCAAAGCTCAAGCACGACGGAACGCTCGGCTACATCAGCCGCGGGGCGGCTCGTCGCAGCGGGCTCAACCCGGCTGGTTGGCATCGTTATGTGCCGATCGTGGCCGTCGTTGCAGTGATCGTCATCGCACTCGCCGCGCTTGGCTACGCCGGCGGTGGCGCCAACTTGGACGCAGTGTTTAAATCGCCCGAGCTCGCGCATGCAGGTACAGAAGTTGTCGAGGGCGCTCAGACCCAGACGGGCGTCGCGCCCCAGCGTGGTATCGTTGCGGCGGCCTCCACCATCGCAGATGCTCAAAAGGACGAAGGCGAGCAAGGTAACGACGCCGAAACGACCCAGACGAACGAAACGACGACAACGGCGACGTCAATATAAGTTACGAGTGGGGTAGCTAATTTGGGACGGGGCTTTTTTAGCTGCCCAAGACAGTGGCTCATTCGATGTCAGTCGCCAAAAGCGAGCGAGCCGCATTTGCGCCAAGGTGACGTGAAATGAGAGGGCGCTGACCTTCTGGTCGCGCCCTCGAAATTGAACGTCAGATTGGCGTGAATGCGGCCCGCGCAGCGTCAACGAGCCCGCCGTTCGGTAGAACGGCGGAACTAATTACCTTACGTAGATGATGTTGTCGCGGCGCGGCTTTGCCTCGGGTAGCGTGTCCTCGGCGTAGCCAAGAATGCAGTTACCGACACCGCGCAGGCTGCTGTCGGCGGGCAGGCCCCAGCTGGCCAGCAGCTCCAGGCCCTCGGGCGAGTCAAAGACCTCATGCGCGCGGTGAATCCAGCACGAATCGACACCCAGTGCATAGGCGGCGTTGAGCAAGTTGCCCATGGCGAGCGAGCCGTCTTCCAGATGTGTGGGCACGCTGCGGTCAACCAGCACCACCACAACGGTCTTGGCGCCATAGAAGGGGTCGCTGTTGCTGTCCATGACCTGGGCGTTGAGCTGTGAGAGACGCTTGACGGTCGCGGGGTCGGTGACGGCGACAAACGTCACCGGCTGGCGGCCCATGCCGCTCGGTGCATATTGGCCGGCTTCGATAATCCGTGCAAGCTTTTCGGCCTCGACGGGACGATTGCTGTATTTGCGGCAGCTACGGCGGTGAATGAGTGCTTCGATAGTCTCCATGGTGTCTCCTTGCGGTGGCGTTGCAGATGCCCCGTTCATACCCGTCGGGCTTAAACGATAGACGGTCAATTGCCCGGCCAAAAGGATAGATTCCAATTGGGAAAGTAGGTTTGCATAAAAGTACCTTCAGAATGTGACAAACAAATGGGATGGTTAAACGTTTTATCCCGTCTACCCTGCGGTTTTTTACCACTTGCCTAAATGACGAACGCATAACCTCTGATAAAGGTTTTACTAAAGGAGTACCAACGTTTATCAATGCGCCGTGGTGGCGCCGGGCCAGGAGGTAACATCATGTTCCAGGCTGGAGATGTCGTCGAGACCGATTTCGAAGGATTTCTGAAGCTGCTGCGTTCCAAGACGCGCGCTTTCGTGTCGATCAACGATCACGAGTACTACATCACGCACACCGATGGCTATTGGCGTGTTCAGGATTGCGAGGCCCTCAACGACAAGGGCCACTTTACTGACTGCTCCGAGCTGGTCAACACGGTCTGCGAGGTCGTCGAGCTGCCGTGGATTGCCGGCAAGAGCCTGCATGACAGCTTCTCGGGCGCTACGGTCTATGAGGCCGTCGCCGCTTAACAGGCAATAAAACTCGATTTTCACGTGACCGCTGGCGCCGCCCCCGCGCCGGCGGTCTTTTTCTGCCGATAGGCCATAAAAATGCACGCATTTGCGGAGAGCCTATTGACGATAGTCAAAACTCGGACTAATCTAGAGACACATAATTGGTCAAAACTCGGACAATCGAATAGTGGGAGAGATGAATAGTGCAGTTAGCCTGGTCGATTTCGACCGGATGCTCAACGGGCTTGACCGTATCTATTCGGAGTTCGCACGCACCTGCGGTCTTTCGGACTGCGCCTACTGGATGCTCGTCGACACGAGTGCGGCGGGCGGAAGCGTTGCCGTGAGTCGGCTGACGAGTGAATGGTTCTACAGCAAACAGACCATCAATTCGGCGATTAAAACGCTTAGGGCGCGAGGGCCTGCGACGTTGGAGTTTGCCGAGGGCAGTCGTAAAAACAAGGTTGTACGACTGACCGAAGAAGGCGTGCGGTTTGCCAAGCGCTACGCGTTGCCGGCGCAAAAAGCCGAGCAACAGGCATTCGAGGCGCTCGAGCCGTGGGAACAGTGCGAGATCATGCGCTTGGTCGGTAAGTTCTCCCATGTTCTTAACGAAGAGTGCGAGGCATTTAAACGGCAAGTGGCCGCCGAGAACGAGACTGACGATAAGGGCGAGGGGGACGCATGCGACTCTTAATGAGGTTTATGAGGCCGTACCGCGGTCTGATTGCGGTGACGCTGTTTGCGGTGCTGATAGATAACGTCGGTACGCTGTTGGTTCCCACGATGCTGGCGAACATGGTCAACACCGGTATTACCACGGGCGATGTCGACTACATTTTACGCAACGGCCTATACATGTTTATCGCGACCAGCATGGCCAGCGGCGGCACGGTGCTGGGCTGCTATCTTTCGGCGCGCCTGGCCGCCAACGTGGCCTGTGATATCCGCAATGCCGTGTACGACAAATCACTCGAGCTCGCTGCCAGCGACTTTGAGCGTTTTGGCACGGGATCGATGATCACGCGCTCGCTCAACGACATCAACGTGATTCAGCAGGCAATCCTGCAGACAATTCAGTTGGTGCTGCCGGTGCCGTTCTTGGCCGTCGCGGGCATCATTTTTGCTTGGTTCATCGATCCCGCCATGGGCACGCTGCTGGGCGCGGTGGTTGCGATCGTGCTGGTGGCGGCGGTCTTTACGGTGGCTAACGCCGCACCGATTTTTATGCGTCTGCAGAGCTTTATCGACCGCATGAACGTGGTGCTGCGCGAAAACATCGTGGGCGTTCGCGTCATCCGCGCATTTAACAAGGAGCGCCACGAGGAGCAGCGCCTGGACGAGGTATTTAGCGATTACGCGGACAACGCCATTAAGGTCAACCACCTGTTTGTGGGCCTCGACAGCTCCAGCTTCTTTTTGATAAACATCGCTGAGGTGGCGGTGCTGTGGGTGGGCGGCAACCGCGTGGGCGCCCATGCGATGCAGATTGCGAGCATCTCGGCGGTGCTCGAGTATGCAATCCTGATCCTGTTCTTTGTGATGATGGCGCAGATGGTGATGCTAACGCTGCCGCGCGCCGCAGCGTGCCTAAGCCGTGCACAGCAAGTGCTGGCGATTGAGCCGAGCATCGTCGATGGTGAGGGTACGCTTGACGCGGGAACGTCCGACTCTAAGGACGGAGCCGACGCGGTCGCCGTGTTCGATCATATGTCGTTTCGTTTTGACGACGCCGACGAGGACACGCTGCGCGATCTGAACTTTACCTGTCGCCGCGGTCAGACGACCGCGATCGTCGGCTCGACGGGCTCGGGCAAGTCGACGGTGGCCAAGCTCCTACTGCGCTTCCATGACGCCACCAGGGGCGCCATTCGCCTGGACGGCGTCGACCTGCGCGAGCTTTCGCAAGGCGAGATTCGCGGGCGCATTGCCTATGTGCCGCAAAAGGCATGGCTGTTCTCGGGCACCGTGGCAAGCAATCTGCGCTTTGGCAACGAGGACGCAACCGAGGCCGACATGCTTCATGCGCTCCAGGTTGCCCAGAGCACCTTTGTGTTCGATCAGCCGCAGGGGCTCGATACGCCGGTATCCCAGGGCGGCACGAACTTTTCGGGCGGTCAACGCCAGCGTTTGGCAATCGCCCGTGCGCTCATGAAGCATGCCGATCTGTATATCTTCGACGACAGTTTTTCGGCTCTGGACTTTAAGACCGACGCGGCGCTGCGCCACGCGCTGCAGGACGAGACGCGCGATGCCGCGGTGCTCATCATCGCGCAGCGCATCTCGACGATCTTGCACGCCGACCAGATTGTCGTGCTCAAGGACGGCGAGGTTGTGGGGCTGGGCACGCATGGCGAGCTTATGGAAACTTGCGAGGTGTACCGCGCCATCGCGGAATCGCAAATGAAGGGAGGTGAGTAGCATGGCCGAGGAGCTCAAGAAACAGAGCGGTGTTGTCGATACCGCCGCTGCGGACGCTGCCGATAAAACGGCCGACCAGGTTGCCGTAGCACCCGAGCTGGATGAGGCCGCCAAGGCTGCAGCCGCGCGCGAGGCTCGCCGCCAGGCGCTCTATGAGGAAAATGAGCGCGCCGAGGATGAGCGCGCTCGAGCCGAGGCGGAGCGCATGCGCGATGTGGATGATGAAGACGAGGACGAGACGCCCCGAGATACCTGGGCCACGGTGCGCCGCTTATGGAGCGAGGCCGCCGGCGACCATTGGCGCTTCTATATCGTGTTCGCGAGCATTGTGTTCTATGTCATCTTTAACACCGCTGCGCCGGCATATAGCGCCCGCGTAATCGATGAGCTGTGGGGCCACATTCAGGTGGCGTTTGCCAACGACACCACCTTCAACATCACCTGGGAGAACTGCGGCAGGACCATTTTCATCTACTTTATGATCTGGACGGCCGCTGGATCGTTCTATGCGCTGCAGAGCTTTTTGATGTCGAGTGTGGCCGAGCGACTCAACTTGCGCCTGCGCAACCGCATCGCGCAAAAGCTCAGCCGCCTGCCGCTCGCCTACTTTGACGCGCATCGCCCCGGTGAGGTGGTCAGCCGCGCGACCAACGACTTGGACAAGATGTCCGAGAGCATGCAGCGCGGCTTGCTGCAGCTTCTGGTGTCGATCGGTACCGTGGTGGGCGCCGTGAGCGTGATGTTCGTGTTTAGTGTGCCGCTCACGCTTGTATTTTTGTTCTTTACGGCGCTTTCGCTGCTGGTGACGAAGGTCGTTTCGCGCCGCACGCACGATGTGACGGGCGAGCGCCAGGAGTGGGTGTCCAAGATTACGAGCGCGGTCGAGGAAGGCTACTCGGGCCGTCTGGTAATCCGTGCGTTTAACCGCGAGCGCCAGAGCTCTGCCGAGGTGCACGAGGCTTCGAAGGAGCTGGCGCGCGTGAGCACCAAGGCCGACTTTATGATTAACGCCGTCGGTCCCGCAGTGCGCTTTATCGGCCGCTTGGCGCAAATCGTGATTGCGCTTGTGGGCTGCAGCATGTTGGTTGCCGGGCATATGACCGTCGGCGTGTTCCAGGCGTTCTTCCAGTTTATCTATGAGGCGTCCGAGCCCATGACGCAGCTGTCGTTTACCTTTAACTCGCTGCAGAGCGCGCTGGCGAGCGCCGAGCGCGTGTTCGACCTGCTCGACGAGTCCGAGATGGAGGCCGATCCGTTGCCGGCGGCCGCCGCCAAGCTGCCGGGCAAGGTGGAGGGCCGTGTTGCCTTTGAACACGTGCGTTTTGGCTATGCGCCCGACAAGCCGCTCATGCGCGACGTGTCGTTTGTCGCCGAGCCGGGCCAAAAGATCGCGGTGGTGGGAACCACGGGCGCGGGCAAGACCACGCTCATCAATCTGCTCATGCGCTTCTACGAGATCGACGGTGGCCGCATTACCCTCGACGGTGTGGACACGAGCCGCATGGACCGCGGCGAGCTGCGCCAGCAGTTTGGCATGGTGTTGCAGGACGCCTGGCTGTTCGATGGCACCATTGCCGAGAACATCGCCTATGGCTGTCCCGAGGCGACGCGCGAGGAGATTGTCGCGGCCGCACGTGCCGCTCAGGTCGACTTCTTTGTACGCACCATGCCGCAGGGCTACGACACGCGTGTGGCTAACGATGCCGAGAGCATCAGCCAGGGCCAACGTCAGCTGCTGACCATCGCACGCGTGCTGCTCAACAACCCGGCGATCCTCATCCTGGACGAGGCGACGTCGAGCGTGGACACGCGCACCGAGCTCGCCATCGGCCGTGCTATGGACGCGCTCATGCGCGGGCGCACGAGCTTTGTGATCGCGCACCGTCTGTCGACGATCGTCGATGCCGACCTCATCCTGGTCATGGATCACGGCAATATCATCGAGCAGGGTACGCACAAGGAGCTGCTGGCTGCCGAGGGCGCTTACGCCGACCTCTACCTAAGCCAGTTCGCATAAGGTGACAAAGGGGCAGCCCCGCATGTCACATCGAAAAGAAGGCGCGCCGGGGGCGGATTCCCTGGCGCGCCTTTTGTGTTGGCGTCAATGTTGTCGGTGGCCGTCCGCTTCTAGCGCTCGTCCACGAGCTTGGCGACGAGGGCTTTGAGCTCGGCCACCTCTTGCTCGAGTTCCTTGACGCGGCGGGCGTTTTCGGTGATGCCCTGACGGTTGAGGGCGCTCTGCTCGGCGGCATCGTCGGGCATGTACTCGCGATGCTGCTTGGCGTCGAAGCTCTCCTCGAACACGCGGCAGCCGTTGCGCTTGATGATGCGCCCGGGCACGCCCACGACGGTGCAGTTGTCGGGCACGTCCTTGACGACGACCGAGTTGCCGCCGATTTTGACGTTGTTGCCGATGTGGATGTTGCCAAGCACCTTGGCGCCCGTGCCCACCGTGACATTGTTGCCCAGGGTGGGGTGACGCTTGCCGGTCTCGTTGCCGGTGCCGCCGAGCGTGACGCCCTGGTAGAGCACACAGTTGTCGCCCACGATGGCAGTCTCGCCAATAACGACGCCCATGGCGTGGTCGATAAAGAAGTGCTTGCCGATCTGCGCGGCGGGATGAATCTCGACGCCGGTGATGTGGCGGGTGATTTGCGAGAGCACACGGGCGAGAGATCGATGGCCGTGTTCCCACAGCCAGTGCTCGGGCACGTGGTTCCACTTGGCGTGCAAGCCGGGGTAGGAAAGGAAGATGACCAGACCGTTTTGCGCAGCGGGGTCTTGCGCCTGGACGGTCTTGATGTCCTCTCGAATGGTGTTGACAAAGCTCATCGGCCGCCCTCCCTTAGCACCGTGACAATGCGATTCAATAAAGTATAGCGATTCGCTAGGGATTAGGAAGGGCGATCTTGCTTTGCTTTGGGCGACAAGTGTCAGTTATGCAAACTTGCTGGTAATGGAGTCATGCTTTTGTGGGGTTGCGCACGAGGGGGCGCCGCAACCGTATACTGGTCAACTTGGACGTGTCCGCGCCCACAACTGAGAGGTTTTACTTCATGGGTTTCATCAATTTTATCGCCGAGCTGCTTAAGGACCCGCGCACTGCGATCGCCAGCTGGATCGCCGCCGGCCCGCTCATGGCCTACGGCTGCGTATTCCTAATCATCTTTATCGAGACGGGCGTGGTGTTCTTCCCGTTCCTTCCCGGCGACTCGCTGCTGTTTGCCTCGGGCTTCTTTGCCCATAACGGCGGCTTTAACATCGTGGCGCTTCTGGCCACCGCATGGGCCGCGGCCATCCTGGGCGATCAGTGCAACTTTATGATTGGCCACTTCTTTGGCCGCAAGATCATCGCCTCGGGCAAGGTAAAGGCCATGACGCCCGAGCGCATCGAGAAGTCCGAGGCGTTTCTCGATAAGTGGGGCCATCTGGCCATCTTCCTCGGTCGCTTCTTCCCGTTCATCCGCACCTTTGTGCCTTTTATCGCCGGTATGGGCGGCATGCACTGGCGCAACTTTGTCGTCTTTAACGTGCTGGGTGGCATTACCTGGTCGACGGTCTTTACGCTGCTGGGTTACTTCTTTGGTGGCATTCCGTTTGTGCAGGAGCACTTTGAGCTGCTGATCATCGGGATTGTCGCCGTGTCGATTATCCCGACCGTGGTCGGTCTGGTTAAGGCTAAGCTCGGTAAAAAGAACGCCTAGTCCGAGCTTGTTTTCGGACGTTAATTCCAAGGCTCGTCATCGGATTCGATGGCGGGCCTTTTGTGTTGAAGGCAAATGAAAATACTTTACTTAGTTAAAGAAAAGCGTTTTATCCAAGGCGTGCGGGGAGTACAATCACCTGCATGCGAATCGACGCGCCATCGGCTTTGATGCTGCCCACGTGTCCTGCCTGGCTCTACGCTCCGGGCGTGTGACGTTGCGACGCGGTCGGCCTCGGTCCTTGCGTGCGGGTTCGCGAGTATGCAACTGTGTATGTAAGGAGCGACATATGACTGTCGAGAAGAAGGATATCGATTGGGGTAGCCTCGGCTTTGGCTACATGAAGACCGATTACAGCTACGAGGCCCATTGGAAGGACGGCGAGTGGGACGAGGGTGGCCTGACCACCGACCACACCCTGCATGTCTCCGAGTGCGGCGGCATCTTCCATTACTGCCAGGAGGTCTTTGAGGGCCTGAAGGCTTACACCGCCGAGGACGGCAGCATCGTCTGCTTCCGTCCCGACATGAACGCCGAGCGTATGTACAACTCTGCCCAGCGTCTGGAGATGCCCCCGTTCCCCAAGGACAAGTTCGTTGAGGCCGTCAAGCAGGTCGTTTCTGCCAACGCCGCCTGGGTTCCGCCCTTCGGTTCCGGCGCGACCCTGTACGTGCGTCCGTTTATGATCGGCTCCGGTGACGTGATCGGCGTGGCTCCCGCTCCTGAGTACACGTTCCGCATTCTCGTGACCCCGGTCGGTCCGTACTTTAAGGGTGGCCTCAAGCCCGTCAAGCTGCGCGTTTCCGAGTATGACCGCGCGGCACCGCATGGCACCGGCAATATCAAGGCCGGCCTCAACTACGCCATGTCCCTCAAGCCCACGATGGAGGCCCATCGCGAGGGCTATGCCGAGAACCTGTATCTCGACTCCGAGTCCCGCACCTATGTCGAGGAGACCGGTGGCGCCAACGTCCTGTTCGTGAAGGAGGACGGCACCCTCGTCGTTCCTCAGTCGCACACCGACTCCATCCTGCCCTCTATCACCCGTCGTTCGCTCGTTCAGGTTGCTCAGGACCTGGGCATGACCGTCGACCAGCGTCCCGTCGAGTGGGCCGAGGTCAAGGCCGGCACCTTTGTGGAGTGCGGCCTGTGCGGCACCGCTGCCGTCATCTCCCCGGTTGGCGAGATCGACAACAAGGTTTACGGCGCCGACGAGACTGTGACCTTCCCGGCTGGCTACACCGAGATTGGCCCTGTGATGAAGAAGCTCCGCGAGACCCTGACTGGTATCCAGTCTGGTGCCATCGAGGACAAGCACAACTGGGTTTACACCGTCGCGTAAGCTGTCTTAGCTGTCCGGGCAGAGAACAAGTTCCCTCCCGGCGCGTCCTCGGACATGCAAGAAGCCCTCGCTGCGCACTTCGTGCGGCGAGGGCTTCTTGCGTCCTGCGGAGTGCGCCGGAAAGGAGGGTCGCCCTTTTGTTTTGGTTCGCGCCGTGTGGGGGTGGTGACGACGTGCATTTTTGCGAGTATTCTGCAATCGAAGGCCCCTGCATACCGACCTCGGGCAAAAAATCGGGATTTCTCGATGTTTTCTACGGATGATGGGCGGGGTTATGGGCTGACAGCGGTTGATTTGCAGGGATATTCGCGGTCTTTGGCATTTATCGTGGCGCCCGAAGCTCTTGGTTATGTTGAATACTCCTAAAAATGCACGGCGCTTAGAGGGGGACCTTCGCGAAAAAGGAAACCGCCCCGTCGAAGTATGCATTCGACGGGGCGGTTTATGCATTTGGCCGATTAAGGATGCGCTGCCAAACTACTAGAACTTGACGGTCGGGGCCTGACGGGCTGCTTCGGCGGCCTCGAAGCCCTGGCGCTCCTTAAACTGGAAGATGCCAGCAAAGATGACAGCCGGGAACGTCTGAATGGCGTTGTTGTAGCTGAGCACGCAGTCGTTGTAGCTCTGGCGTGCATAGCTAATCTTGTTCTCGGTGTCCTCGAGCGATGCCTGCAGCTGCGTAAAGTTGGTGTTTGCCTTAAGATCGGGATAGGCCTCGGCCACAGCGAAGAGCTGGCGCAGTGCGCCGGTCAGCACGTTGTCGGCTTCCATCTTGGCCTCGGGCGTGGTGGCCTTGACGGCGGTGTTACGCGCGCTGATCACGGCGGAGAGCGTCTCCTGCTCGTGCTTGGCATAGCCCTTGACGGTTTCGACCAGGTTGGGGATCAGGTCGTTGCGGCGCTGCAGCTGCGTATCGATGTTCTGCCAGGCGTTATCGATGCGGTTACGCTTGGTGACCATGTTGTTGTAGATGCCGGCGATGGCGCAGGCAATCACAATGACAACAACGATGCCGATGATGACGGGAAGCATGATGTCTCCGTTTCGAATGGCCGCGGCGGCATGCGCCAGCTGCCGTTGGTATAACGCTACTAGTATACCCGCAACGTTTTGCCGTGCCGAACTTTCCGGTAAGCGTTGTGTTTTCGGCGGGGCCGGCACCGGGGCAAAGCGCGCGAGGTACAGGTGTAAGATATGCGACAGATTGACGAGTGTTGTCTTTGCCCTGAGGATGGCGATACCAGTGGACCTTCGCATTAAGAAAACCTACCGCTCCCTGTTCGATGCCTTCACCGAGCTTCTCGAGGAGCATCGGTTTGAGGACCTGACGGTCGCCATGCTGTGCGACCGGGCCATGATTCGCCGCACGACGTTCTACAAGCACTTTCGCGACAAGAACGATTACTTTGCCTTTTATATCGATGAGCTCATGTCGGGCTTGCCGCAAAAACAGCCCGATGAGGCCGGCGCGGTGTCTGCCGAGGACGTGCGCGCGCTTCGGCACGCGATTTTGGACGATGCCATGGATTTGATTCTGACGCACGAGCGGCTCATGGACAACATTTTGGCAAGCAGCATGTCGGGCATGTTGACCAACGTTATTTGCGACCGCATTGCCCGCTCCATCCGCGAGCGTGTGATGAACGTGCTTGCCGAGGATGCCCTGGCCCCCGTGTCACTCGAGACGACGTCTGAGTTTGTCGCCGGCGGTATTATTCGTCTTTTCACGATATGGTGGGAATCAGGCCACGATCTTGAGCGTCGACCTGAGATAGCCGACGTGGTCGATGCGCTGTTTGAGCGGACCATGACACCGGTGCATCACTAGGAGTGGCGGAGAGAGGGGGATTCGAACCCCCGGAACGCTCTCGCGCTCAACGGTTTTCAAGACCGCCGCATTCAACCGCTCTGCCATCTCTCCGTGAGTCGTAATGATAGCATCGTTTTGAATTTGCAACAGGGAAGGCGAACGATGACGATCACCGAAATCGACGAGAAGTTCATGCGCGAGGCACTGGCCGAGGCGCGCGCCGCCGCGGCGGTGGGCGAGGTGCCCATCGGAGCCGTAGTGGTGCGCGACGGCGAGATCGTCGCGAGGGCGCACAATCGGCGCGAGCTCGATCAGGATCCTTCGGCTCATGCAGAGTTTGCGGCCGTGTGCGCCGCTGCCCAGGCGCTTGGCCGCTGGCGCCTTTTCGACTGTACGGTTTATGTGACGTTGGAACCCTGCTGCATGTGCGCGGGCCTTATGGTCAACGCGCGCGTGGGGCGCTGCGTGTATGGCGCGAGTGATGCCAAGGCGGGCGCGCTGGGTTCGCTGTATGACCTGAATGCCGATTCGCGCTTGAATCATCGGTTTAACGTACATGCCGGCGTGCTGGCAGACGAGTGTCGTGAGGTGTTGAGTGACTATTTTAGTGGGCTGCGTGGCACCGATGGTGCTGGCTGCGGTTGTGGGGCCGATCTTGAGGCGCATGCCGCTCATGCCGAGGCGCTCGCGTGTGCCGAAGATATCGCCGTTGAGGCGGTTGACTTTGGTCCTGCGTGCCGCCGGCCCCGCCGTGTGCTGCTGGCGATCGACTCCTTTAAGGGCAGCGTTTCGAGCACGCAGGCGGAAGCGGCGGTTGCCGAAGGCGTGCGCCGCGTTTGGCCCGATGCCGAGGTGTGTACATTGCCGCTGGCAGATGGTGGCGAGGGAACGCTCGATGCCGTTGCCGCGTGCGGCGGTGAGATTGTGACCTGCGAGGTGGCAGGTCCCTTGGGCGACCGCGTGTCTGCCCGGATGCTGGTGGACGACGAGCGCGACTCGGCTGTAATTGAGATGGCCGAGGCGGCGGGTATTGGGTATTCGCCTTGCACGGAATCGGCGGCGCTTGCGGCTTCGACCTATGGCGTGGGCGAGCTCATGCTTCGCGCGGTTCGCACGGGCGCAAAGACACTCTATATTGGTCTGGGCGGCAGCGCCACCAACGACGGTGGCGCCGGTATGCTGCAGGCGCTGGGCGCGCGTGTGGTCGATGACCAGGGCTGCGATGTCGCCCCCGGTCTTGCCGGCCTTGAGCAGGTTGCGAGCGTTGATTTGGCGCCAGCGCTTCGGGCGCTGAACGGCGCGCGTGTCGTGGTGCTTTCTGATGTCGAGAACCCACTCGTGGGGCGCCGCGGTGCGCTGGCAGTGTTCGGTGGACAGAAGGGTCTGCCGACGGGGGATGCCGAGGCCCTGGGCAAGTACGACAGCTGGATGGTCGGCTACGGCCGCCTGCTCGATGCGGCGATTATCGGGGTGCGGGCTCAGGGGTTGTTGCGCGTGCCCGAGGGTGCGCGGACATTTGGCTCGGTGCTCGGCGTGCCCGGCGCGGGCGCTGCCGGTGGCTTGGGCGCGGCGCTGCTGGCGCTCGGGGCGAAACTGCGCTCGGGTGTGGAGACGGTGCTCGATCTCGTGGGGTTTGACGAGCGCGTGCGCGGTGCCGATCTGGTCATAACGGGTGAGGGCAATATGGATGAGCAATCCGCCGCCGGTAAGGCACCGGTGGGTGTGGCTCGCCGCGCCAAGCGATATGGCAAGCCGGTGGTCGCCGTCGTGGGCGGCCGTGCTGACAACCTGAACGCGGTATATGAGCAAGGTATCGACTTGGTTTTGCCGATTTGCCGCAAACCCATGGGCCTGGAACAGGCACTCGATCCGCAAGAAGCCACAACCAACCTCATCTGCGCCGGCGAAGCGGCCGCTCGATCCTACGACCTTGGCCGTATCTAAAACCCATCCCCTCGATAAGTTGCGGTGAAATACGGAGCGTTTTTGCCTTTAAGGGGCCAATTCAGTCCGTATTCCACCGCAACTTCGAGAATGTCCATTCGAGGCTGGCTGCCTTGGGTCTCGAGCCGGACCGTCTGCCATGAAATGTGGCAATCTACTACGTTAAACCGGCCACCTTCGACCATCCCGGAATTTGCAAAAACAAAACCGCAGGTAGAAAGCTTGCCGATTTTCGAAAAAGTCGGCTATGGTCGACCCCTGCGACCCAAACGTAGTAGATGGGCCCTTTTCGTGGCACAGCACCAGATCAGTCTATTTAGGACGGGGCTTCCTTGACTACTTTCGCCACCCTGATGCCCCACCAGTCAAAAAGTAGTCAAAAAAGCCCCGTCCCAAATTAGCTACCTTGCCCTGCTGGGCGGGAGCAGGTATGATATACCGAGCGCCTAGCGCGTTCGATGGGTTCGGATGACGACATGATCCGAATCTGGTCAGGTCCGGAAGGAAGCAGCCATAAGGAGCCTCTGTCGGGCATCCGAATCCATCGAGCGCACGGGCTTTCTTTTTGCGCGGTTTTACCAAACCGCGCAATGCTCGACGCTGCGCGCCACCCAGAGCGACAATTTGTCATTCAAAAGGCAAGGCATGACCAGAAGGTCTATGCCTTGCCTTTTTCATGCCAACTTGTTCGCTCTGGGTGGCGCTCGCTGGCTTTGCCAAAACATCGATGGCTACGCGGTCCAGGAGGCGGCGGTGCTGTTGCTTGAATTTTTGCAGTTAAAGAGGCCCGTTTCCCTGGGTTGGGGAAACGGGCCTCTTTTCTCTCTGGGTTTGTGGATTGGCGAAGGTGGTATGCTCTGGCAGCTATTTTGAGTTCCTGATGCGGCGTGTGGCTGTGGCGGTTATTCCGAGGCCTGCGGCGGCGACTGCTGCGAGTGCGATTGCGCTCGGCGCTGTGTCGCCTGTGTTTGCGAGCTTGCCGGTGGTCGTATTTGCTTGCTTGGTGGAGCTCGATGGAGCGTATTTGCCGGTCGCGGGCGAGCTGGCGGGCTGTGCCGTTTCGGCCGGCTGCGCTGAGCTGGAGGGTTTTGTCGTCTCGGCGGGTTTCGTTATCTCGGGCGAGGTGGCCTTGTCTGCCGCGGCCTTTGCCTCTTCGTATGCCTTGCAGGCGTCGTCATAGGCCGCTTGCGCCTTTTCCAAATCGCCGAGGAGCGCATTTCGCTTGGCTATGTCCTCGTCGATGTGGGCTTTAGCTTCCTTTGCCTCACTTTCGAAATACTGAACCTGTTTTTCCTGGCTTTCGAGCCGGCGTTGGTAGCGGTGAAGATCATCTTCACAAGATTCTTCTCGCCTTTCTGCCGTCATGATCTCCATGCGCAACTGCTTAATATGCTCCTTAATAGCTGTGCTGGGCTCCTCGCCGCCGAGTGCTTCAAGTGCCTTATCTAATTCTGCCTGAAGGCCGCTTGTCCGGTTGTGGGCCTCATCGTATTTGGCTTGGGCTGCATCGACGTTCGCTTGCATGGCGGGAAGGGGTTCCCTCCGTTTGGCGGCTTCCGCCACCACCATGTCGTAGAGTTCTTGAAATGCGGCAATGTCATCATCGATTTCCGCAATTTTCTCGGGACTTGCGGCGTCTTTTGCGGCCTCGAGGGTTTTGAGCGCTTCCTGCATGGCTGCATACGCTTTTTCTTTTGCGGCGGCCGCGTCTTCCGTCTGCAAGGCAACTGCACCGGTGGGGGCGCTGGTTTCTGCCGCGATCGCCGTTACGGGGGCGATTCCCGCGACAAGTGCCGCGGAAAGGGCGATGCCCACAGTTGCTCGTCTTGCTCTTCTTGCGAGAATGTCGTTCATCTCGGCACCTCATTTCAAGGGTCGGCGACTAACTTGGTAGCACTAATGGTAGCACTAATGTAAATATGCCATGCTAGTTGACCCGACACTGGCTGGGTGTGCGCGTATACCCCTCTGAAAACTGAATCCCGTTAGAAATGACGAGTTGTTTACGCTTCTTTTGGGGTGGCGGTACTATCATGGTTCGAATTGAATGTGGATGATGATAGGGAGCGCCTATACATGATTGAGCTGCTCAGGCGTTTTGGTGGTAAGTTTCGCCGGTATATGGTGATTGGTCCTGCGTGTAAGTTGATCGAAGTGATCTTTGACCTGCTGACGCCGTTGGTGATTGCCCAGATGATCGATAAGGGCATCGGCGCACGCGATGTGAACGCTGTCGTCCACTACGGCATGGTGCTCGCCGCCATGGCCGTGATCGGCATCTCGTTTACGCTCGTCTGCCAAAAGATGGCGGCGCTCACCTCGCAGGGCATGGGTACCGATATCCGCGGCGCGCTCTACGAGCACATCAACAAACTGAGCTATGCCGAACTCGACCGCTTTGGCACGCCGTCGCTTATCACCCGCATCACCAACGATGTCAACCAGGTGCAGCTCGCTGTGGCGCTGGGCGTGCGCATGCTCATCCGCTGGCCCTTCCTAGCGGTGGGCTCCATGGTCGCGGCCCTTGCCATCGACCTTAAGCTCGGCATGATCTTCTTGATCTGCACGCCCGCTATCGGCCTGGTGTTTTGGTTTGTCATGGCGCGCTGTATTCCGTACTACAAGCAGCTGCAGGCAAAGCTCGACCGCATCGCGCTTATCTGCCGCGAAGGCCTTTCGGGCGCTCGCGTGGTCCGTGCGTTTGTGCGTGAAGATCACGAGCGCGAGCGCTTTGCCCAAGCCGCCGATGACCAGGCCCATACCGCCATCGCGGTGGGCAAGCTCTCGTCGATTCTCAACCCCGTCACGTTTCTTGTGATGAACCTGGGCGTGTGTGCCATTCTGTGGGTGGGCGGCATCCAGGTCAACATGGGCGAGCTCACGCAGGGCCAGGTCATGGCGTTTGTGAACTACATGACGCAGACCCTGACCTCCATCGCGTACGTCGCCAACCTGGTCGTGGTCTTTACCAAGGCGAGCGCCAGCGCGTCGCGCATCAACGAGGTGCTCAATTGTGTGCCGAGCATCACCGACGAGAACAACGAGCCGGTCGCGCTGCCCAAGCCGAGCGAACTGGCGGGTGGCGCTGTTCCGGTCCCCGCGCTGAGCTTGAGCCATGTGAGCTTCTCGTTTGGCGCCGGCGCTGCCAACGCCGTCAACGATGTGACCCTGGAGCTCCCGCTGGGCAAGACGCTTGGCATTATCGGCGGTACGGGTAGCGGCAAGTCCACGCTCGTCTCGCTTATCCCGCGCCTGTACGATGCAGGCACCGGCAGTGTGAGCGTGATGGGCTCCGGCGTGCGTACCTGGCAGCTCGGCCAGCTGCGCCACGTGGTCGCGACCGTTCCGCAGCGAGCGTCGCTGGTGAGCGGCACCATCCGCAGCAACCTGACCTGGCGTGACGAGTCGGCGACCGACGAGGAACTTTGGGCGGCGCTCGATATGGCGCAGGCGAGCGAGTTCGTGCGCAACAAGCCGCAGGGGCTCGACGCCCCGGTCGAGGCGGGCGGCAAGAACTTCAGCGGTGGCCAGCGCCAGCGCCTGACTATCGCGCGCGCCTTGGTGGGTTCGCCTCAGATATTGATCATGGACGATTCTGCCTCGGCGCTCGACTTTAAGACCGACGCGGCGCTTCGCCATGCCATCCGCGAGCGTAGCGTGCGCGGTGCCGCCGAGGGCGGGCTGCCGCTCACGACGGTGATCGTAAGCCAGCGCGTCTCGACCGTGCGCGACGCTGACATGATCTGCGTACTCGACCACGGCTCGGTCGCAGGCCTGGGCATGCATGACGAGCTGTACGCAAGCTGCCAGCTCTACCGCGAGATTTGCCAGTCGCAGTTGCGCCGCGAGGAGCTCGAGGGCCGGCAGGGGAGTGCGGCGCCCGCGTCCGCCCCAACCGCCTCCGCATACGTCTGCGCAAAGGAGGGCTGCTAAATGAATCCGTACACTTCCTCCGGTTCGGTCGCCACGATGACGGCCAACGTGTCCGGCAACGATAACCTCAACGACCTGGGCGACGGTCCGCGCCAGCCCGGCGATCCCGAGCGCTATCCCGTGGGTGCGGTGACCCGCCGCCTGCTGGGCTACGTTCGTCCGCATCGCATTTCGTTTGTTGCGTCGTTTGTGAGCGCCGCCATCTCGGTGATTCTGCAGCTCTACACGCCCATCCTCATCGGCGAGGGCATCGACCTGATCGTTGCCGCCGGGCAGGTGGACTTTGACGCACTGCTGCCGCTCGTTACCAAGCTCGCGATTGTCGTCGTAGGTGCTGCGGCCTTCCAGTGGCTACAGGGCTACTGCGTCAACCGCCTGTCCTACGAGACGGTGCGCGACATGCGCGTGGAGGCGAGCGACAAGCTCAGCCGTATGCCGCTCAGCTTTATCGACAGCCACGCCCACGGCGACCTTATGAGCCGCGTGGTCAACGATGTGGATCAGGTGGGCGACGGTCTGCTGCAGGGCTTTACCCAGCTCTTTACCGGCGTTATCACCATCGTTGGCACGCTTACGTTTATGCTCTCCATTAACCTGACCATGACGCTCGTGGTGGTGCTCGTCACGCCGCTTTCCATTTTTGCAGCCGGTGCTATTGCCAAGCTCTCCAACAAAAGCTTTACTGCGCAGCAGCGTATTCAAGGGCAGCTCGGTGGTCATATCGAGGAGTATGTGGGTGAGCAAAAGCTCGTGGACGCCTTCGCCTACGGCCCGCACGCTCAACAGCGCTTCGATGCCCTCAATGCCGAGCTCTACACCGCGGGCGAGCGCGCGCAGTTTATGGGCTCGCTCTCCAACCCCGGCACGCGCTTTATCAATAACATCATCTATGCCGTGGTCGCTGTGATCGGCTGCGTGGGCGTGATCACGGGCGTGCCGGCGGCGCTTACGGTGGGCGGCGTGCAGATTTTCCTGTCCTATGCCAACCAGTACACCAAGCCGTTCAACGAGGTCACCAACGTCATTACGCAGATCCAGACCGCGTACGCCTCGGCGCGCCGCATGTTTGCGCTGCTCGATGCGCGCGAGCAGGAGCCCGATGCGGAGGATGCCGTGGAACTTGCCGTCCCGCAGGGCGAGGTGACCTTTGAGCATGTGGACTTTAGCTATGTGACCGACCGCAAGCTGCTGCAGGACATCTGCATCGAGGCCAAGCCCGGCATGCGCTTTGCCCTGGTCGGCCCCACGGGCTGCGGCAAGACAACGCTCATCAACTTGCTGCTGCGGTTTTACGATATCGATGCCGGACGCATCATGGTCGATGGCCGGTCTTCGCGTGACTACACGCGCGCAAGCCTGCGCCGCGCCTTTGGCATGGTGCTGCAGGATACGTGGCTGTTCGAGGGCACGGTGGCTGAAAACATCGCTTACGGTTGCCCGGATGCCACGCGCGAACAGGTTATCGAAGCCGCCAAGCGCGCGCACGCGCACAAGTTTATCGTGCAGCTGCCAAGCGGCTACGATACGGTGATCGGTGAGGACGGCGGCGCGTTTAGCCAGGGTCAAAAACAGCTGCTGTGCATCGCGCGCGTCATGCTCACCGACCCGGCGATTTTGCTGCTGGACGAGGCGACGTCGAGCATCGATACCCGCACCGAGCTGCAGGTGCAGGCGGCATTCGACGAGCTTATGGCCGGCCGTACGAGCTTTGTGGTGGCGCATCGCCTGAGCACGATTCGCAACGCCGACTGCATCCTGGTGATGCGCGACGGCCAGATTATCGAGTACGGCACGCACGACGAACTGCTAGCGACAGGCGGCTTCTACGCCGAACTCTACCGCAGCCAATTTGCCCAGTAGGGGTTACCGATTAGCGGCAGATGGTTTACATCTGCGTTGTTAGTACTAAGATATTCATCTAATAAATTGCATTAGTGGCTTTAGTTTTGGGGGAAACGAGGCAACGTGACTATGACGTGCTCTTTGGTGGTCAACAGCAAGAGCGGTAATACCAGGATGGTTTCGGGCGCGATCAAGCGCGCTCTGCAGGCTGCGGGCGTTGAGTTTGTCCATGCCGCGGCGTTGAGCGACGATGCGGATGCAGATCAGGTTGCGCTCGAGGCGCAGGGCGCCTGCGCGGCCGACACGGTGCTCGTCGGTTTTTGGTGCGACAAGGGCGCGTGCACGCCTTCGGTCGCGACGTTGCTCTCCGCCTTGCACGGCAAGCGCGTCTTCCTGTTTGGCACCTGCGGTTTTGGCGCCGACCAGAGCTATTACCAGCAGATTATTGATCGCGTAACTTCTAATTTGGCTGGGGATGCCGAGCTTGCGGGCTGGGCGATGTGCCAGGGCAAGATGGGCCCCGCGGTCAAGCAGCGCTACGAGGCCATGCTCGAGCAAGAACCCGAAAACGCGCGCTATAAGATGCTGCTCGACAACTGGGTTGCCGCAAAGGACCATCCCACCAAGGAAGATCTGGACAACATGGCTGAAGCCGCCAAGAAGGCCGTGCTGGGGGAGTAGCTCCCATCGCTGACGGCGGTCGGTCCATCTTTCTAAATGAAGCGTCCTCCCGGGCGTCGGGGCACGAAGTTCCCTGCTCTACAGTCCTGCGCAAGACGAAGACCACATTAAGTGGCCTTCTTTGCGTGCGGAACTCGCGATGAACTTCGTGCCCCGCCGTCCGGGAGGACGCCTCTTTATTGATGGGAGGCCTGATAGGTCGATGGTTCCGTGCCCGGATGCGTCCAAAGTGGGACGGGCTTTCCGGATGGGCAGGCTTTCGAAAAATGCGTCCCGGAATTTGCCTTTGGAATGGGACGTAGTTTCCCGTTGAGGTGCTTTGCGGAAAGTGCATCCCACTCTGGGCGGTCGAAGTGGGACACACTTTCCCAAAGGCGCTCCAACGGGAAATTGCGTCCCATTATTCGGTCAAGAAACGGGATGCATTTTCCCAATGAGAGCAAAACCGGAAAATGCATCCCACAATCAGCCCTCAAAGTGGGACGGGTAGTGTCGAGAAAGTTGGTGTAGAGCCCGATCCGAAGCGAGTCGGCCCGGCGTCCTGGAATCTGGAATACGGTTGATATCCTATGCCGCCTCGACCCTGTCCGCAAGCTCGAGGCCGGACTCGAGCATCTTCCTGGCCTCTGCCTCAAGCCGCGCCCAATCGACGGGACCGTCGATTCCCCGAGTGCGACCGTCATCGTAGAGCTCGTTCATCCTCACCTCCGAGAAGTACCTGGACTCCTGCCATATCTCGTCCTGCTCGCACATGACCGCGCCCGCGAGCCGCACCAGCGAGCCCGTGGAGGGGAACACCTGCACGACGCGCGACCTGCGTTTTATCTCCCGGTTGGTCCTCTCCTGCACGTTGTTGGTGCGCAGGCGCTTCCAGTGGGTCGGCGGGAAGTCGAGGTAGGCCAGCGCGTCGGGCTCGGCCTCCTCCAGCACCGCCGCCGCCCTGGGGCAGCACCCCTCCAGCATGTCGCACGCCGCGTGGTACATGGCCGTCACGGTGGCGGCGTCGCGCCCGCGGAACACCTGCGACACGATCCTGCCCACGCGGCGCCTGAGCTGCCAGGAGCCGGCCTCGCGCATGCAGTCGCGCATGAGGTGGACCGCGCAGCGCTGCCACGCGGGCGGCTTCCAGACCGGCAGGGCCGCCGCCG
>OLRJ01000334.1_pt1 | contig 49085 bp, 34 predicted proteins | sample 1672741 | NCBI WGS metagenome assembly OLRJ01 (sample SAMEA3136719, study PRJEB25190) | human gut metagenome | biome: human gut; feature: human-associated habitat; material: faeces | place: Austria | collected 2013 | reverse complement strand
CACTTTCTTCCTATGCCAGACAGTTCCTGGGACAGATGGAGAAACCGGATGTGGAATCTATTGAGGGGCTTCCACCTGCAATTTCCATAGACCAGAAGTCTACCAACCGTAATCCCCGTTCTACAGTAGGTACGGTTACGGAGATTTATGATTATTTCCGTCTTCTTTATGCCAGAATCGGTATTCCCCACTGCCCCAAATGTGGCAAGGAGATACGCAGGCAGACCGTAGACCAGATGGTGGATCACATTATGGCGTTGCCGGAGAGAACCAGGCTGCAGCTTCTGGCACCGGTAGTAAGAGGCCGCAAGGGCACTCATGCCAAACTTCTGGAACAGGCCAGAAAGAGTGGCTATGTAAGAATACAGATCGACGGGAATCTTTATGAGCTTTCAGAAGAAATCAAACTGGACAAAAACATCAAACATAATATAGAGATCATTGTAGACCGTCTGGTGGTGAAGCCAGGCATTGAGAAACGTCTTACAGATTCTATTGAGACAGTACTGAATCTTTCCGAAGGACTTCTTATGGTAGATACCATGGATGGCAATATCCGTACATTCAGCCAGAGTTTTGCCTGCCCGGACTGCGAGATCAGCATTGATGAGATTGAACCGAGGAGTTTTTCTTTCAATAATCCTTTTGGCGCCTGCCCGGACTGTTACGGACTGGGATATAAGATGGAGTTTGACGAGGATCTGATGATTCCGGATAAGTCTTTAAGTATTTCCCAGGGGGCCATTACAGTGATGGGATGGCAGTCCTGTACAGACAAAGGCAGTTTTTCCAGAGCGATCCTGGATGCCCTTGCCAAAGAATATAATTTCAGTCTGGATACCCCTTTTCGGGACTACCCGGACAAGATTAAGAACATTCTGATCCATGGTACAGACGGACATGCAGTAAAAGTCTACTACAAAGGTCAGCGTGGGGAAGGAGTCTATGATGTGGCATTCCCCGGTCTGATCAAAAACGTAGAACAGAGATACCGGGAGACCGGCTCTGATGCCATGAAACAGGAATATGAGACTTTTATGCGGATCACCCCATGTAAGACCTGTAAAGGACAGCGTCTGAAAAGAGAATCGCTTGCTGTAACTGTAGGAGATAAGAATATTTATGAAGTAACAGACCTTTCCATAGAAAACCTCCGTAAATTCCTGACAGATCTTACTCTTACAGAACAGCAGGAACTGATCGGAAAACAGATCCTGAAAGAAATCCGGGCAAGAGTTGGTTTCCTTGCAGAAGTAGGTCTGGATTATCTTTCCCTGAGTCGCGCCACCGGTACACTGTCCGGCGGAGAAGCCCAGAGAATACGACTGGCCACACAGATCGGTTCCGGCCTTGTAGGGGTGGCATATATTCTGGATGAGCCAAGTATTGGTCTTCATCAGAGAGATAATGACAAACTTCTCCGGGCACTTATGCGGCTTCGTGATCTTGGTAACAGTCTGATCGTGGTGGAACATGATGAAGATACCATGCGGGCTGCGGATTGCGTTGTGGATATCGGTCCCGGAGCAGGCGAACATGGTGGAAAACTTGTAGAGATCGGTACAGCAGAAACACTGATGGCGAATCCGGAATCTATAACAGGGGCTTATTTAAGCGGCAGATGTCAGATTCCGGTTCCAAAAGAGCGAAAGAAGCCTGCTGGATGGCTGAAGATCAAAGGTGCTGCAGAGAACAATCTGAAGCAGGTAAATGTGGATATTCCTCTTGGGGTGATGACTTGTGTTACCGGTGTCAGTGGTTCCGGTAAGAGTTCTCTGATCAACGAAGTCCTTTACAAGACACTTGCCAGAGATTTGAACAGGGCAAGAACCATACCTGGGAAACATAAATCCATTCAGGGACTGGAGCAGCTGGACAAGGTGATCAATATTGATCAGTCTCCTATTGGGCGTACTCCCAGATCCAACCCTGCTACTTATACTGGCGTATTTGATCAGATCCGGGATCTTTTTGCATCTACAGCTGATGCCAAGGCAAGAGGCTACAAGAAGGGCAGATTCAGCTTTAATGTAAAGGGCGGCAGATGTGAGGCATGCAGCGGAGACGGGATCATCAAGATCGAGATGCACTTTCTGGCTGATGTATATGTTCCATGTGAAGTCTGTAAAGGCAAACGTTACAACAGAGAAACACTGGAAGTAAAATACAAAGACAAAAATATCTACGATGTACTGAACATGACTGTAGAAGAAGCTATGGAGTTTTTTGAGAATATTCCCTCTATACGACGGAAGATCGAAACACTTTATGATGTGGGACTTTCTTATATTCGTCTGGGACAGCCTTCTACAGAGTTGTCCGGTGGTGAAGCACAGCGTATCAAGCTGGCAACAGAATTGAGCAAACGCAGTACAGGGCGGACAATCTATATTCTGGATGAACCGACGACAGGACTCCATTTTGCAGATGTCCATAAGCTGGTAGAGATTCTGAGACGCCTTACAGAAAGCGGTAATACCGTAGTAGTGATTGAACATAATCTGGATGTGATCAAGACAGCAGATTATATCATAGATATGGGACCGGAAGGTGGAGACAGAGGTGGTACGGTGATCGCCACAGGTACACCAGAAGAGATCGCAGCCTGCCCGGAATCCTATACAGGACAATATGTAAAAAAATATTTGAAATAAAGAAAGGAGGCTCTTATGCCTGCCAGTGATATCGGAATTGATTTGGGAACCAGAAACAGTCTGGTATATTCTACAGGAAAGGGGCTTGTTCTGAAAGAACCTTCTGTAGTGATCTATGACAAAACAACAGAAAAGATCAGAGCTATCGGTGAGGAAGCCAGACAGATGGCAGGACATGCCAACTCCAACATGGAAGTGATACGGCCGATCCGTCAGGGTGTGATCGTGGACTTTAATGTTATGGAAAAGATGCTGAAATATTTCATTGCTAAAGCAATGGGAAGAAGAGCCTTTCGCAAACCCAGAATCAGTATCTGTGTACCAAGTGCTATTACAGAGATTGAACGGAGAGCAGTAGAAGAGGCTACTTATCAGGCAGGAGCCAGAGAAGTATTTCTGGTAGAGGAGCCTATCGCAGCAGCTATTGGCGCAGGAGTGGATATTACAAAGCCTTTTGGCAATCTGATTGTAGATATTGGCGGCGGGACTACAGACATTGCGGTTATTTCCCTGGGAGGTGTAGTGGCATCTTCTTCAGTAAAAGTGGCAGGAGATAATTTTGACCAGGCGATCATGAATTATGTGCGTCAGAATCACAGTCTGTTTATTGGTGAAGAGACAGCAGAAAATATCAAGATTACCATAGGAACTGCAATAGAAGAAGCCAACCCTCAGGTTATGGAGGTAAAGGGACGTAACGTGCTTACCGGTCTGCCCAAAACAGTAAAACTTACCTCTGAGGAGATTCGTTCCGCACTGAAAGATGCCACAGGACAGATTGTGGAGGCAGTCCACAGCGTTCTTGAAAAAACACCGCCGGAACTGGCTGCCGATATTGTGGACAGAGGTATCGTACTGACCGGAGGCGGAGCACTTCTGAAGGGAATGGATACACTGATCGAACAGAAAACAGGCGTTACGACTCTGACTGTACAGGATGCCATGCATGTGGTGGCAGTGGGTACCGGAAAATATGCAGAGATCATGGCACGAATGGACGAATAAACAGAAAGCCAGGGTAAAAGAGTATCCTGGCTTTTGGCTGTCTGCAGGACGGGAGGAAATATGAGTGATACGATCACAGGATATATAGATCATGTTATTTTCAGAAATGAAGATAACGGTTATACGGTAATGGTGCTGAAAGGCGTAGAAGGGGAAGATGAACTGACCTGTGTAGGCAGTTTTCCAGTTCTGAACCAGGGGGCAACTGTGGAAGTTACCGGCAGTTATATACAGCATCACATATATGGTAAGCAGTTTCAGGCTTCCACCATGGTGGAAAAAATGCCTGAGGATGCACTGGCGATGGAACGTTATCTGGGGTCCGGATCCATCAAGGGTATAGGCGCTGCACTGGCAGGTCGTATTGTCCGTCATTTCGGGAAAGATACGCTGAGGATTGTAGAGGATGAGCCGGAACGTCTGGCAGAGGTGAAAGGTATCAGCGAAAAAAAGGCAAGAGAGATCGCTGCACAGATTGAAGAAAAGTCTGATATGCGGAAAGTCATGATGTTTCTGCAGAAATATGGGATTTCTCTGAATCTGGGGGCAAAGATCTATCAGAAATACGGAGATTCTGTATACAGTGTTCTCCAGGAAAATCCCTACAGACTGGCAGAAGATATCAGTGGTGTGGGCTTCAAGATCGCAGATGAAATTGCCAGTAGGATTGGTATCCACACAGATTCTGATTACAGGATACGAAGTGGAATGCTGTATACTCTTCTTCAGGCTACAGGAGAAGGGCATGTATATCTTCCAAAAGAGGAATTTTTTGCCAGGTCATCCAGACTTCTGGGAGTAGACCCTTCCTACATGGAGAAGCACCTTATGGATCTGGCCATGGATCGAAAGATCATCCAGAAACAGAAAGAAGAACAGATTCTGGTATATCCTACCCAGTATTATTACCTGGAACTGAATACCGCCAGAATGCTTCAGGAACTGAATGTCCTCTGCCCGGAAGACGAGAAGCTTGTAAACGGCCGGCTGGTCCAGATTGAGAAGGAAACAGGTACGGTCCTGGACGAAATGCAGAAAAAAGCAGTGACAGAAGCAGCCAGCCATGGACTGTTTGTTCTGACCGGAGGTCCCGGGACCGGTAAAACCACTACCATCAATGCCATTATCCGTTTTTTTGAAGGAGAAGGGGCAGATCTTCGACTTGCAGCGCCTACAGGACGGGCAGCCAAGAGAATGACAGAGGCTACCGGATATGAGGCTCAGACTATTCACAGGCTTCTGGAACTCAGTGGGATGCCGGATGAGGAGAAAGAAGGACAGCCGGTGCATTTTGAGAGAAATGCAGAGAACCCTCTGGAAACGGATGTGATCATCATTGATGAAATGTCCATGGTGGATATCCATCTGATGCATTCTCTTCTTATGGCAGTGACAGCAGGTACCAGACTGATCCTGGTAGGAGATGAGAACCAGCTTCCCAGCGTGGGACCGGGCAATGTCCTGAGAGATATCATACGCAGCCGACAGTTTTCAGTGGTAGAGCTGAAAAAAATCTTCCGCCAGGCATCAGAAAGTGATATTGTTGTGAATGCCCACAAGATCAACCAGGGTGAGCAGGTAACCATCAATAATAAAAGCAGAGATTTCTTTTTCCTGAAAAGATATGATGCAGATATGATCATCCGGGTGGTGATCGCACTGATCCAGGAGAAACTGCCCCGATATGTAGAAGCCAGACCTTTTGACATTCAGGTGCTGACCCCTATGAGGAAGGGACTCCTGGGAGTAGAACGCCTCAATGGGATCCTGCAGCATTATCTGAACCCGCCTTCTCCGGATAAAAAAGAAAAAGAGCAGAGACTGGGGCTTTTCCGGGAAGGAGACAAAGTCATGCAGATCCGCAACAACTATCAGATGGAATGGGAAATCCGGGGGCGGTACGGCATTCCTGTGGATAAGGGAATTGGCGTTTTTAACGGAGATACCGGTATCCTGAAAGTGATCAACGAATTTGCCGAGACAGCAGAAGTAGAATTTGAAGATGGAAGAGTAGCGGAGTATTCTTTTAAACAGCTGGAAGAATTGGAACTGGCATATGCCATTACCATACATAAGTCTCAGGGAAGCGAATATCCTGCAGTTGTGATACCACTGCTTTCGGGACCAAAGATGCTCCTGAACCGGAATCTTCTCTATACAGCTGTTACCAGAGCACGTAAATGTGTGACCATTGTGGGAAGTGAAGAAACCTTCCGGGAAATGATCAACAACGAAAAACAGCAGAGAAGATACAGCTCTCTGGATGAGAGACTGAAAGAAATTAATGAAGATATGTAACTATTCAGAAGGTAGTATCCCGCGAGGGTACTGAACAGTTACGAAGATATAATGTAATAAGGGGAGCGTCTGTCGGGGAGAAAGGTATTTTGTATGAAAATAATACAGACAACCCTGAATATTCTGTATCCCCGGCATTGCCCGGTGTGTCACAGAATACTGTTAGACCAGAATGGACTTGAGTGTCCGGAATGCAGGAATGTTTTTCAGCCCATTAACAGAGATTACTGTCTGAAATGTGGCAAACCTGTGAAACCAGAAGAGGAATACTGCCCGGAATGCAGGAAGCACAGGCGGATTTTCGATCAGGGCAGATGCGGCTTTGCCTATACAGACAGGATGCGCCAGTCATTGCTTCGATATAAATATTATGGAAGCAGAGAATACAGTACCTATTATGGAATAGCCCTTTGCAGGATACTGGGAGAGACTGTAAGGCAGTGGAATCCGGATGTGATCATCCCAATTCCTCTTTATCCCAGGAAAAAAAGAATGCGAGGTTTTAATCAGGCAGAGGAACTGGCAGGGGAGCTTGGTAAAAATCTTCATATCCCGGTGGCAACGGATATACTTGTGAAAGTCCGGGAAACCAGATCCCAGAAGAAGCTCAGTGCAGAAGAAAGAAAACAGAATCTTCAGGGAGCTTTTCATGCGAAACAACCAGTGAAAGGGCTGACGATACTTCTTGCAGATGATGTATATACTACAGGAAGTACCATGGAAACAGCGGCCCTGTGCCTGAGAGAAGCAGGAGCAGAAAAGGTATATTTTGTGACTCTTGCAGCCGGTGACCAAGTTGCTGTGAAGGTGTGAACAGCAACGATTGGTGTTCAAAAGGGGCTTTTCATGACTGATGATATATGTTACAATTAGCCTATATGATTATCTGTAAGGAGATATAATATGATCAATGAAGAAAAGGTTAAGATAATGACGAAGATTGCCATGTATGAACAGGGCAGTGGCAGGAAATATCTTCCGATCAGCAGATATTACCGCAGTGACTATATTGGTCTTGCACTGATCAAGAATTTCTTCCTTGTTACCATCGGTTATATTCTGGTGATAGCAGCTGTAAGCGTTTATTTTGGCGAATATCTGCTGGAAAACATACATAAGATGAATCTGATGGCAGCAGGTGCATACATCATTATCGGATATATAGTTGTTCTGGCAGCCTATTCTGTTGTAACATATATACAGTATTCTGTCAGGTATTACAGAGCCAAAAAAAGTGTAAAACAATATTATGGAGCGCTGACTGAATTAAGCAGGATCTATACCAGAGAAGAAAAGAAGTCATCTGGCAGAGGAACAGCAGGAGGGTATCGCAAATGACCGCATTACTGGAATTTAAACAAAAACTGAAAGGGTTTTATGCACAATACGAGATGTATCTGCTGCCAGTTCTGAAATTTATACTTGCAGTAGTTTATTTTATATGGATCAACTCCAATATGGGATATATGAAAGAACTGGATAATATTATTGTAGTGCTGGTACTTGCACTGATCTGCTGCATCCTTCCTTCCGGAATGATGATCTTTACAGGATGTGCACTTATGGTGGCACATTGTTATGCTCTTGGAATCGAAGTTGCAGGTTTTCTGCTGGTAGTGATCCTCTTTATGATGATCCTATTCCTGAGATTCAGTACAGGTAAGAATATTGTGATGGTTTTTACACCACTTGCATTTGCTTTTGATCTTCCGGTTCTTCTTCCTGTAGGATGCGGACTTTTAAGCAGTGCAGTTTCCGCACTTCCGGCAGCCGGCGGAGTCATTATTTATTATTTTGTACGTTTCGTAAGAATCCAGTCACAAGTGCTGTCAGCACCGGATGCTGAGATTATGGCTACACTGACACTTCTCTCTGACGGTATTATGAAGAATGGAGAAATGTGGATTACAGTAGTTGCATTTGTGGCAGTTGTACTTGTGGTAAATCTGATCCGTACCAGAATGTTTGACTATGCATGGCGTATTGCCATTGTAGCAGGCGGTGTGGTTTATCTGGTAGTCATGCTTGCAGGCGGAATGATGTTCGGAATTTCCATTGATATGGTTCCTATGATCATTTATACAGTGATCTCTGTACTTCTGGGAATTGTACTGGAATTCTTTGTGTTTGGCGGAGATTATACCAGAACAGAACGTCTGGAATATGAAGATGATGAATATTATTACTACGTAAAAGCAGTTCCAAAGGCATTGGTAGCTACATCTGAACGAAGCATCAAAAAGATCAATGCGGAGCCGGTGAGAGAAGACCGCAAGCCTTCTGAAAGAGTTGTTACCAATACAGCACCTCTCTTTACAGGATCAGCACCTGCGAAGCCGGTAAAACGTGAGATCCCGAAAGTAGATGAACCGGCGCCGGTTGTGGAGAAACCGGATATAGACGATATTGATTTTGAAAAGAAATTGGAAGAATCTCTGAAAGATCTTTAAGAGCTTTCGGAGGCAACCTGCAGACATGTATTTACAGACAGAAAGGAGAACTTATGCAGAATATTGCGGGTGTATTAAGCAGATATCTATCAGATATCAATCTGCCATCTGTGAATATCATTGATGTGATCGAGATCATACTGATATCCTTCTTTATTTATCAGTTTATGATATGGATCAAGTTTACCCGCGCCTATACGCTGCTCAAGGGCATTCTTATCATCTGTGGATTTCTGGTGATCGCGTATGTGTTCAAGATGAATACCATCCTGTGGATTGCGTCCAATCTGGCAGGTGCCCTGATCACTGCACTTGTAGTTATTTTCCAGCCGGAGCTCCGTAAAGTAGTGGAGCAGCTTGGTCAGAAAAAAATTATGGCAGCGATCATTCCTTTTGATGCCGGCAAAGAAATAAAAGAGCGTTTTACAGACAAGACAGTTAATGAACTGATCAAAGCCTGTTATGATATGGGAGAGGTTAAGACCGGTGCCCTGATCGTTATTGAACAGGAGATCAGGCTGGATGAGTATATCCGTACAGGTATCAATGTGGACGGAATCTTAAGCAGCCAGCTTCTGATTAATATTTTTGAACATAATACTCCTCTCCATGACGGAGCAGTGATCGTGCGTGGCAACAGAATCATAGCCGCCACCTGTTATCTTCCTCTGTCCGATAATATGGAACTGAGCAAACAGCTTGGTACCAGACACAGAGCAGGAGTTGGAATCAGTGAGGTTACCGATTCTGTTACGATTATTGTATCCGAGGAGACAGGACAGGTTTCTGTAGCTCAGGACGGCAAATTAATACGTGATATTTCAAGTTCTGGATTAAGAGAGATTCTGGAACGTTCACAGAACAAAAAGATTATAGATAATAGTAAGCTGAGACAGCTGTTAAAGGGGAGAATCAGACATGAACAAAAAGATTGCCAATAACCTGTCTTTGAAGATCCTGTCTGTTGCCATCGCAATTCTGATATGGCTTCTGGTAGTAAATGCAGATAATCCCATAGGAACAAAATCTTTTGTGATCGGAGATGTGCAGTTACTGAATGAAGCATATCTTGATGCTGATGGCAAAATGTGTATGCAGGATGATAAACAGGAATCCATTCGTGTTACCATCAAAACCAATCGTAAAACTCTGGATCGCATCACTGCATCAGATATAAAGGCAGTGGCAGATCTTCAGCAGGCGGTAAGCCTGAATACAGATCCGGTGATGGTTCCTATTACAGTTTCCTGTGACAAGGTTCTTCCGGACAATATTGAGGTAACGCCCCAGAACCTGAGCATCCATATTGAAGATAAGGATACCCAGGAATTTGTTGTAAATGTAACAACTAACAATACCAAGCCGGATAAGGGATATGAAGTTGGAACCCTGACATCCAATCCTGAGAAACTCAAGATTACAGGACCAACATCTCTGATCAATAAAATAGATAAAGTGAATGCCTCTGTAGATGTGGATGGTGCTTCTGAAGATGTAACAGAAGAAACAGATGTGAAGATTATTGACAAAAACGGAGAAGAATTCACAGATACAGATATGGCTTATCTGAACATTTCAAAAGTATCAGTTACTGCAAGACTCTGGAAAGTCAGACCGGAAGTCAGGATCAAAGCTGAATATGAGGGTACACCCGCTGACGGATATGAAGTGGAAAGCATCAGCACCACACCGAATGTGATCAGTGTGGCCGGAAGCGATGAGGCACTGAGTGCTCTGGAAGAGCAGAATAATACCATTACGATTCCTTCATCTGCAACCGATGTTTCCGGCAAAGACAGCGATTATGAAGTCAAGATCAATATTTCAGATTATCTTTCCCAGGGTCTGAAACTTACCAGTGATTCCAGTGAGGACGTATTTGTCCGGGTGAATATACTGCCCCAGGGCAGCAGCGTGTGCGAAGTACCTACCAAGAATATCAAAGTAGAGAATGCTCCGGAGAGTATGCAGGTAGCCTTTGACACAGCCAAGATCGAGATCAGGATCAAGAAAACTGAGGAAGATCTCAGTGACCTGAAAGAAAGTGACATCAAAGCCTCCATTGACCTGAAGAACAAGACAGAGGGCAGCTTTGAGGTTCCTGTAAAGATCGAAATACCGGAGGGATATGAACTGGTAGATGAAGTTACTACCGGAGTGGAGATTTCACCGATCTCAACACCGGCGGCAAGTAATTAACAGGAGATAAAGAGATGATCAGCCAGAAGATAACAGTAAATAATCCATCAGGACTTCATCTGAGACCAGCAGGAGTCTTGTGTAATGAGGCAATGAAATACAGTTCCAGAATAGTCTTTGCTTTTGACGGAGATGAAGCCAACGCCAAGAGTGTACTGAGTGTACTGGGTGCCTGTGTAAAATGCGGGGATGAAATAGAACTTATCTGTGATGGCACAGATGAGCAGGAAGCAATGAAAGCTTTGGCAGATGCCATTCGTGGCGGCCTTGGTGAATAAATGAAAAGAGGATCAATTAAGGAGGAGAAGAAGTGAAAAAACGAATTGTGGCAGTTCTGTTAAGCATGGCTATGGTCATGACAACAGGTGTGGGTACAGTTGGTGCAGCTGATTTTGCTGATGAGACTGTTGCAGCTGAGACAATAGATGTACAGCCAGAGGACAGTGAAATTTCTACAGACGATTCCACAGAAGAAACATCAGCAGATGATGCATCCGTAGATCTTGATACCGAAGATGGTACAGAAGATCCGCAGGATCCAGTGAACGATACTCAGGACGGTGAAGATAACAGTTCTGTAGATATTGATTTCAGTGCAGGTGAGGATCAGACAGCAGATGCAGCAGCAGGAGATCAGGCTGTAGAGGAAGAACTGAATGAATTAGGTGCAGGAGAGTCTGTAACTTCCGAAAAGTCTGTTCTTTATTACACAAAATGGAAAAACGAAGATGGTAAATGGAAACTTCTGAAGCCATCAACCAAGACACAGTTAGCTGAAACAACAGAAGACGATGCAGTTACAGGTGATACTGCAACTGATACAGATGCAGAAGAAACAACAGAAGAAACAACAGAGGAAACAGGTTCTGATGTTTCTGTACAGAGTACAGAAGAAGATACACAGACAGCAGGTACTTCTGAAGCAGAGGATAATACAGGCGATACAGAAGATGCCGGTACAGTCACCTATTATACAGATGAACTTGTTAATGTAGATACCATTGATCCTGCTACAGGTGAGGTTCTTGCTTCCGGTACTTATTACTTTGATGAGAAGGGATATCTGGCAACAGGGTACAAGGATGTAGACGGTGCTCATTATTATTTCAGAACTGTCAGTGAAGCCAAGATCACAGGCAGCAAAGATCCCAGTATGAAGACACCATACAACTCCAACCTTGGTCAGGCACAGAAGCATATCTGGATCTGGATCACCGATGCTTTCCATATTTTCGGAAAGGACGGAAAAGAGGCTTCTTTCCAGACCGGAAAGCTCTATGAGATCGGCAAAGGTAAGTATTATTGTCTTAATGCTGACGGTAAACCGGTTGTAGGTGATAAGACCATCAATAACAAACTTTATACATTCCTTCCTAAGGATGAGTCAGCAGGACGTACATATCCTGGTCTTATGGCAAGTAACCAGTGGGTAAGCAAAACTATCAACGGAAACAAAAAGTGGCGTTACTTCCAGGTTAATGGTACCTATAAGAAAATGGGAGCCGGTGCATACAAGCTTTTAAGCAACAGCAACAATCTGTATCTCCTCAGCTCCAAGGGATACATTGTCAAAAACACCATGATGAAGGGTGCTGACGGTGGCGTTTATCTTTCCAACTCCAGGGGCATTGTTTACAGAAATGCACTGGTTAGGAAAGACGGATATCGTTATTTCTTCCTTTCCAACGGTAAACGTGCCAACTACAAAAACTGCTGGGTAAAGATCAAACCAGCAGGAAACCGTTACTATTACTTTGGCAAGACCGCCGGTCGTGTACAGGAAAAGAAAGGTTACCAGAAGGTTACTGTTAATAAAAAGTTCGTTGGATGGTTCTACTTCTCCAAGAAGGGAAATAACGTACAGAATCAGTGGATTGGCAAGAAATACTTCCTGTCAGACGGACGTCTGGCAAGTGGTGTTACCAAAGTAGACTCCAAGTACTATTTCTTCCAGAGAAGCAGTACAAGTGCTTACAAGGGTGACAAATATGTAAACACTTGGATCAAATACAAAAACAATTACTATTATGCATACAGTGATGGTACTCTTGCAATCAAAGGATGGAAGAGACTGACTGCAGACAAGAAGAGATACTGGTTCTACTTCAAGAACTGCATTGCACAGACCAACACCAGTGCTACCAGAGGAACTACCAAAGGTTATCTGGATTCCCGGGGCAGATTTGTAGTTGGCTGGGTTACTATAGACAGCAATAACAATAAGGTACGTTATATTGATCCTGCTACAGGTAACTATGCAAAGAATAAAGTCCTTAAAATTGGTGGCAAATATTATAAATTTAATTCCAAAGGATACAGAGTAAATGACAGAACCAGTGAGTACAAACAGAAATCTTATTATCTGGTAGTAGATAAAGTAAATGGTGTTATGACTGTTTATACAGACAGCTCCATGCAGATCCCGATTAAATCAATTCGTGTTTCTGTAGGTATGCCTGCTACACCTACTCCGGAAGGTACATTTACAGTTACAAGAGCAGGACGCTGGCAGGAACTGATGGGACCATCCTGGGGTCAGTATGGTTCTCATGTAGTAGGCGGTATTTTTGTTCATTCTGTAGCCTGCGGTCAGGCAAATACCAATAATCTTCCGGCTGGTGAATATCTGAAGCTGGGAAGCCCTGCATCTCATGGATGTATCCGCTGCTGTGTAGCAGATGCAAAATGGGTATGGGATAACTGCAATGGTTCCAGGATCAAGATTATCAAAGGAACCTATCAGTATGATAATGCAAGAAAAGGTCCTCTTGGTAAGAATCCACTTAAACCATTAAGAGGAAGCAAGACATTCGACCCGACAGACCCATTAATGTCCAGGTATTAATAACCAATAGGCACTCTCATCAGGGAGTGCCTTTTTGAATATCAACAAGGAAAGAGATGAGAAAAATGAAAAAAATTGTGGTCATTGGAGCAAATGATTTCCAGAAACCTCTGATCCTGAAAGCCAAGGAAATGGGATATGAGACTCATGTATTTGCATGGAGAGAGGGAGCTACAGGTGCAGAGGACGCAGATTATTTTTACGAGATCAGTATTGTGGAAAAAGATGAGATTCTGAAAATCTGTCAGAAAATCCAGCCAGATGCAGTAGCTACCATCGGTTCAGACCTTGCCAATATTACAGTACAGTATCTGGCAGAAAAGCTGGGTCTTCCAGGCAATAGCAGCAGCTGTATTTATCATTCCACCAACAAATATGCCATGCGAAAGACATTTCAGGATGCAGGGATACCGGTACCTTATTTTCAACTGGCAACAGGGGAAGAGGAGATACATCCGGATCGCTTTCCTGTGATCGTGAAGCCTACAGATCGTTCCGGCAGCAGGGCTATTACCAAAGTAACTGAACAAAGCCAGTTAGCAGAGGCTATCCATCAGGCAGTGGAGCAGTCTTTTGAGAACAAAGCTATTGTGGAAGAATATCTGACAGGTGAAGAATACAGTGTAGAGACCATCAGCTATGAAGGAAACCACGTCTGTCTTGCGATTACAAAAAAATTTACAACCGGAAGTCCTCATTATATAGAGACGGGACATCTCCAGCCGGCACCATTGTCAGAAGCGATGACCCGGAAAGTCCAGGAGTTAGTATTTCGGGCACTGGATGCCCTGGAAGTAAGATATGGGGCAGGACACAGTGAACTTCGCATTGACGGAGAAGAGATCCGGATCATTGAGATCGGTTCCCGTATGGGAGGAGACTGTATTGGCTCAGATCTTGTGCCACTTTCTACAGGACAGGATTTTGTGGGGATGGTGGTGGATACAGCATCAGGAAAGGCTCCTTCCTTTGTGGATAACCTGGGCAAAGTTTCAGCAATTCGTTTTCTTATGAATGAAAATGATCTCCATCTTCTGAAATATATCAGAGAAAACCATCCTTCTCATCTGAAAAAAGTAGTTATAGAGGAGGATGTGAGAACTGCCCATATTGTGGACAGTGGAAGCAGACCGGGATTTTTTATCCTTCAGGCAGATACACAGGAGGAAATGCAGAATCTTCTGCACCATGGACCATGGGAAAATCCTCTGGAAGAATTCATTACTCCTCTCCAGAAACTGAGATATACAGGAACTGCAGATAATGAAAATCAGTTCTTTATGAAGAGAGAGGATCTTCTTCCTTTTGCTTTTGGTGGAAACAAAGTCCGTTTTGCCGGAGAATTTATTAAAGATATGCAGAAAGAAAACTGCGACAGTATGATCATTTATGGCAATTACCACTCCAATCTTTGCCGGATTCTTGCCACGCTCTGTCATGAACTGCAGATTCCCTGCTATATGGTCCACAATCAGGAAGATATAAAGGATGAAAGGGAAAGTGCCAACAGCCGTATTATCCGTCAGATGGGAGTGACAGAGATTCCCTGCGGTAAGGCAGGGATTGCAGCAGCAGTGGAACAGGCAATGGCAGAACTTCGGGAAAAAGGTTTCCGTCCCTACTATATTTATGGTAATTCCAGAGGGCAGGGAAGAGAATGGGTACCGATGACTGCCTATGACAGAGTTTATGATGAGATCTGTCAGTGGGAAGAAGCACATGAGACACATTTTGACTATATTTTTCTGGCATCCAGCACCAACGCTACCCAGTCCGGGTTTCTGGCAGGAAGTCTCAGAAAAAAAGATAACCGTCAGATTGTTGGAATCTCCGTATCAAGAAATGCATCCCGGGGACATCAGGTAATCGCCGGAAATCTACAGGAATATGCAGAGAAATATGGACGTACACTGCCGGAAAATTATGAAGAACATATCCTCTTTACAGACGCATATATGGAAGGTGGATATGGTGCATGGTCACCTGCTGTGGCAGATCTGATCCGGGAGATCTATGGTAAAGAAGGAATTCCTCTGGATATGACCTATACAGGAAAGGCATTTTATGGTATGGTTAAGTATCTGGAACAACATAAAATAAAAAACAAAAGGATCCTTTTTGTACATACTGGAGGGACACCACTGTTTTTTGACTTTCTTGAACAAGAGGATAAACACTGATCATGAACAAAAAATTAATGATTCTGGGGGCAAGCTATTCACAGCTGCCCCTTTATGAGGCTGCAAAAAAGCTGGGGATCTCCACAGTTGCAGTCAGCACTCCCGGGGACTGGCCGGGATTTCAGGTGGCAGATGAAAGCTCCTGTACAGATATTTCTGATCCACAGGCAGTATGCAAGGCTGCAAAAGAACTGAAAGCAGATGGTATTGCCACCTGTTGTCTGGATACAGGTGTCCGGGCTCTTGGATATACCTGTGAGAAATTGGGACTTACCGGTCCCGGAGCCAGAGCAGCAGATATCAGCAGCAACAAATATAAAATGAAAGAAGCCTTTATGAAAGGCGGAGTCAGCTGTGCCCGTCATATCTGTATCCATTCAGAAGAAGACCTTCAGAAAGCACTGGATCAGCTTGATTTTCCAGTAGTTGTAAAAGCAGTAGACTTGATGGGAAGCAGAGGAATCTTCCGGTGCAATACCAGAGAAGAAGCAGTCTTTTATTATGGAAAGACCATGGAAGCTACAGGGCAGGATTACTGTCTGGCAGAAGAGTTCATAGAAGGACAGATTCTTGGTTGTGAGGCTATGATAAAAGATGGAGAGCTGGTGTACTGCCTGCCTAATAATATCGCTGCTTTTCAGAGTCATGTACCCACACCTGTAGGACACTCTGTTCCATACAGAAAACCGGAGCTGGAGCCGGAGATCTGCCGTCAGGTAAAACTGGCTATTGAGGCAGTGGGGCTGGACAACTGTCCTGTAAACTGTGATCTGATCTGCAAAGATGACAGGATTTATGTAATTGAGATCACCGGAAGGGCAGGCGCTACCTGTCTGCCGGAAATGGTAGGTTTGTATTATGGAATCAATTACTACGAAGCCATTGTGAGACTGGCAATGGGAATGGATGTGAGATTCATGTTCCGAAAAGATGCACCACACAGGGCCAATCTTTCCAAAATCCTTACTTCGGACAGAGACGGCACAGTAAAAGCAATCCACAATGATAATACGGAAGCAGAAGATATCATAGATCTTTCTTTTAATATAGAACCGGGAGACCAGGTACACCGTTACACAAACGGACGGGACCGTATCGGGCAGATCATTCTTACAGGAGACAGTCTGCATGGATGTGAAGCCAGGCTTCAGGATATTTTGTCGAAAATAAACATTGAATTTACTGAATGATTGTGAGAGAATAACATGAGAAATTGCCTTACTTCAAAGAAAAGTATTTTTCTGATGCTGCATATCAGTCTCCTGTTCAGTTCGCTGAGTGGAGTCTGTTCCAAGATGGCATCCAGATATACCGATCATATTTTTTCCTTTTCCTTTATATTCTGGTTTGGGCTGGTGTTCGTGATCATGTTTGCATATGCGATCATCTGGCAACAGATCCTGAAAAGGATGCCTCTGACAGTGGCTTATGCCAATAAGCCTGTCACATTGATCTGGGGAATCATCTGGGGAGCACTTATTTTTGGGGAAAAGATCACCGTTAATATGCTGATTGGTGCAGCAGTGATTTTTGCAGGAATTTATCTGGTAACGGGAGAAACAGAAGAGAAAGGCGGTGAGAAAATATGAGCCGCCTGGAAGTATCTGTATGTGTCCTGCTTTTTTCTGTGTTCATATCATCGGTGTCCCAGATCCTTCTGAAAAAAGCAGCCAACCGTACTTACGAAACCCCTCTGAAAGAATATCTGAATCCACTGGTAGTGGGCGCATATGGGCTGTTCTTCTGTTCTGTGATCCTAACAATGCTGGCACTGAAACATGTGCCTTTATCCATGTCACCGATCCTGGAATCCACAGGTTATATTTTTGTTTCTGTTATGGGTTATATTTTTCTGAAGGAAAAATTTACCAGAAGAAAACTCTGTGGATTTGCCCTGATCCTGGCAGGGGTAATCATTTTTAACTTATAATAGAATTTACGAAATAAATTTACTACAGAGAAACGAGGGTTTTATAAATGCTGGTATCAATTGTCATACCCTGCTATAACTCAGAGCATACTATCAGAAAGGTAGTAGAACTGGCTATAGAAGAATTTTCCAAAATGAAAGATTATGAATGTGAATTTGTTCTTGTGAATGATTTTTCTCGGGATGGCACCTGGAAGTCCATACAGGAGCTGACAGCCAGGCATTCCAATGTAAAGGGAATCAATCTTGCCAAGAACTTCGGACAGCATAATGCCATTATGGCGGGGCTGAATTATACAGAAGGTGATCTGATCCTTGGAATGGATGATGATATGCAGAATCATCCTTCTCAGATTCCACAGTTTCTGGACAAGATTCAGGAAGGGTATGATATTGTATTCGGTGTATTTAAAGAACGTAAGTTTTCAGCATTCAAGAATCTTACAGGGGCAGTAAGCCGTTTCCTTCTGTGGCATCTTCTGGATCGGCCCAAGGATATCCAGATGAGCAGTTTCTGGTGCTGCAGACGATATGTGCGGGATGAAGTTGTAAAGTATGACGGATATAACATTTTTCTTCAGGTACTTTTTTTCCGCACCACACACAATATTGCCAATATTGAAATCGAACATTTCGAGAGAGAAGTGGGAGCTTCCAACTACAATTTCAGAAAGGGGCTGAAACTGTTTCTGTCCTGTCTGAATTTTACGGTGATCCCTCTTCGTGTAGCTACTTTCTTCGGAACACTTTTTTCAGCAGCTGGTTTCCTGGGGGCACTGGTAGTCCTGATCCGGAAGCTTCTGGACCCTGCCATTGCCATAGGATGGTCATCCCTGATGTGTGCCATGTTGGTGCTCTTTGGTATCACTTTCCTTATGCTGGGAATTGTAGGGGAATATCTGGGTAAGCTGATGCTGAATGTCAACAAGACACCCCAGTATGTGATCCGGGAAAAAGAAAACATTGATAACTGAGGAAGAAAAGATAGGAAAAACTATGATAGATTTTAACAGACCGGCACTTGTCGGAAATGAACTGAACTATATTCAGGATGCAGTTGCACAGGGAATGCTCTGTGGAGACGGTAAGTATACGAGGCTCTGCTCTCAGTGGATGAAAGACCGTTTTCAGGTAAATCAGGTGTTCCTTACCACATCCTGTACCCATGCACTGGAAATGGCTGCTTTTCTCTGTGATATCCAGCCGGGAGACGAAGTGATCATGCCTTCTTACACCTTTGTGTCCACAGCAGATGCCTTTGTACTGAGAGGGGCAAAGATCGTTTTTGTAGATATCCGTCCGGATACCATGAATATCAATGAAGAACTGATCGAGGAAGCCATTACAGACAAGACCAGAGCCATTGTTCCTGTTCACTATGCAGGAGTTTCCTGTGAAATGAACAAGATCATGGCACTTGCAGAAAAATATAATCTCAAAGTAGTAGAAGATGCTGCACAGGGTGTGGAAGCCTACTATCATGGCAAAGCTCTGGGAACCATCGGAGATTTTGGCTGCTACAGTTTCCACGAAACCAAGAATTATACTATGGGTGAAGGCGGTGCGCTGGTATTCCAGAAGAATGAATACCAGGAAAAAGCGGAGATCCTTCGTGAAAAAGGAACAGACAGAAGTAAGTTTTTCAGAGGACAGGTAGACAAGTACCGCTGGATCGACTATGGCTCTTCTTATCTCCCCAGTGAGATGAATGCGGCATATCTTTATGCACAGCTGGAAGAATGTGAAAAGATCAATCAGAAACGTCACCAGATCTATGATACCTACCACGAAAGCCTCAGGGATCTGGAAGAACAGGGCAAGATCCAGAGACCCTTTGTTCCGGAAGGCTGTGTCCACAATGCACATATGTATTACATTAAAGTAAAGGATCTTTCTGTAAGAAGCAGACTGATCGCTTACCTGAAAGAAAAAGGAATCTGTACAGCATTTCATTATGTACCCCTCCACAGTTCCCCGGCAGGAGAAAAATTTGGCAGATTTTCCGGAGAAGACGTTTATACCACAAAAGAAAGCGAACGGCTTTTACGTCTTCCAATGTTTTATAATCTTTCCATGTCCGATGTGGATTATATTACAGAATCTATCCATCAGTTTGAATTTTAAAGCAGGGTTATGGAGGTTGAAGAATGACAAAAGGAATATGTCGGGCAGTTGCCATAAGTGCAGCTCTGATTCTGACGTCTTCTGTGACAGTACAGGCAGTAACCGTAAATATAGGCACACAGGGAACCGTAAACACAGACAGTATTCAGAACTGGCCAAAGGCTCCGGAGAATATCGGGGCAGAGACAGCAGTATTGATGGATGCAGATACAGGAGCTGTCCTTTATGACAAGGGCATGGATGATTATCGTTATCCTGCCAGCATCACTAAGATCATGACGATCCTGGTATCCATGGAGCACAGCTCCCCCAAGGATGTGGTGACTTTTACAGAAACCGGTATCCGGGATGTAAACTGGGACAGTACCAATATCGGGGCACAGCTTGGTGAGACCATGACTATGCGGGACTGCTGGTATGCAGCCTACATCAAGTCAGCCAATGAAGTCTGTGCACAGATTGCAGAATATGTAGGTGGTACAGAGGCTGATTTTGTGAATATGATGAATCAGAAAGCCCAGGAACTGGGATGTACCAATACGCATTTTGCCAATGCAGGTGGTCTGCCGGATCCAGATCATTATACCACAGCCCATGATATGGCAAAAATCCTTCAGGCCGGACTTAAAAGCAAACGGTTCCGCAGGGTATTCAGTTCTACAGGTCATACAATTCCTGCCACTAATCTCAGTGCAGAGAGAGCCATGCATACCCATATGCCTCTTATGGCAAAGGAATCCGATCTTTATTACGAGGGCTGCATTGGGGGCAAAACAGGCTTTACCAACGATGCCGGTCACACACTGGTTGTGGCAGCTGAGCGCAATGGACGAACTTATATAGCAGTGACCATGCGTACCACGGACCTGGGGATTAACTGTACAGACAGCAGGGCACTTTTTGATTATGCTTTTAACAGCTTTGACAGTCTGGAGATCAATGGAACTACACTTACCGTACCAAAGGGTGTGACAGTAAATGACCTTCAGAAAGAATCAGCAGATGTAAATGGCACTACTATGGACAGTTATTCTTATAATGGACAGTTCGTAGGATATACACCAGTTGTACAGGAAACGCCGGTTCCTACTGAGACACCGGTGCCGAAGGAAAATACCGGTTCAGAAGAGAGTACAGAAGATCTTTCTGAAAAGGCAGCAACAGACCGTTCCACAGAGATTTCCTCATCAGAACAGAGTTCTGTAACCAGCCGGAAAGGTCTGTCACAGACAGCAAAGATCCTTCTGGGAGTTATGGGCGGCATGGTGCTGGTGCTGATTATCCTTCTGGTTGCCCTTCATAAGAAAGAAAACAGATAACAGGAGCATAAAATTGAAAAAAGAAACAAATCTGGTGTCAGAGATCTACCGTAACAGAAGACTGGTATTTTCTCTGGCAAAAAACGATTTCAAAACAAAATATGCAGGTTCTTATTTCGGAACGATATGGGCATTTGTACAACCTATCGTTACCATCTGTGTGTACTGGTTTGTATTTGGTCTGGCTCTTCGAAACGGATCAGATAAGGGAGTACCCTTTGTATTATGGCTGATCGCCGGTCTGATTCCATGGTTTTTCCTTCAGGAAGGACTTCTGGGTGGTACCAATGCACTTCTGGAATATAATTATCTGGTAAAAAAAGTAGTTTTTAATATCAGGATTCTTCCTGTTGTAAAGGTATTCTCAGCAGTATTTGTCCACTGTTTCTTTGTGGTGATCCTGCTTCTGATTTATACCTTTATGGGATATCCACCCAGCCTTTATGCACTGCAGCTGATCTATTACAGTATCTGCATCTTTGTACTGATCCTTGCAGTTACCTATATGACAAGTGCGGCAGTTGTGTTTTTCAGAGATTTAAGTCAGATCATCAATATCATGCTTCAGGTAGGAGTGTGGGTGACACCGATCATGTGGGATTTTAATGACCTTCACCTGAACGGAGCTCTCCGTACCATCCTGAAGCTGAACCCGATCTTTTATATTGTCCAGGGATACAGAGATTCTCTGATCACCAAAGTAGGGATCTGGCAGCATCCTGCCCTGACTTTATACTTCTGGGTGTTTACCATCGTACTATTTATTTTTGGAACAAAACTGTTTAAAAAACTTCAGGTACATTTTGCAGATGTACTGTAAGACGGAGAACAAGATGAGTGAATTTGCAATACAGGTAAAACATCTGAACAAGATGTACAAACTATACAACAAACCATCTGACAGACTGAAGGAAGCTCTGGGCTTTCATGTGCCTGTCAGAGAGCATTATGCTCTGAGGGATGTAAGCTTCAATGTAAAAAGAGGCGAGACAGTGGGAATCATCGGCACCAACGGTTCCGGTAAGTCTACCATTCTGAAGATCATTACAGGAGTCCTGAATCCCACAGGAGGAGAAGTGGTGGTAGATGGTCGTATTTCTGCCCTTCTGGAGCTGGGAGCAGGATTCAACATGGAATATACAGGTATTGAGAACGTTTACCTGAATGGTACCATGATGGGATTTTCCAAAGAAGAAATAGATGCCAGACTGCAGGATATCCTGGATTTTGCCGATATCGGAGATTTTGTTCATCAGCCGGTAAAGGCATATTCCAGTGGTATGTTTGTCCGTCTGGCTTTTGCAGTTGCTATCAATATTGATCCGGAGATTCTGATCGTAGATGAGGCTCTGTCTGTAGGTGATGTATTTTTTCAGGCAAAATGCTACCGTAAATTCGAGGAATTTAAAAAGATGGGACGTACCATTCTTTTTGTAAGCCATGATCTGAGCAGTATCTCCAGATACTGTGACAGAGTTGTCCTTCTGAATAAAGGGGTAAAGCTGGAAGAAGGTTCCCCCAAACAGATGGTGGATATGTACAAGCAGCTTCTGGTAGGCCAGGATCCGGTAAAGAAAGAAGAAAAAGAAACAGCCAGAGAGAACTGGAACGAAAAGTTCCAGGTAAATCCCAACATGCTGGAATATGGCAGCAAGCTGGCTGAGATCACAGATTTTGCAGTGATTGACGAGAAGGGACGTTACACCAATACCATCGAGAAGGGCAGCTCCTTCAGGATTAAAATGCGGGTACTGTTTCATGAGGCGATCCAGGAACCGATTATGGCTTATACTTTCAAGGACATTAAGGGTACGGAGATCACAGGTACCAATACCATGTTCGAGAAGATGCATGTAGAGCATTCAGATGAAGGGGATGTATGTACGGTTACCTTTACACAGGATATGTTTCTGCAGGGCGGAGAATACCTTCTTTCTTTTGGATGTACAGGATACAAAGACGGAGAATTTACCGTTTTCCACAGGCTGTACGATGCATGTAATATTACTGTTGTTTCAAACAAAAATACCGTTGGTTTTTATGATATGGATTCAAAAGTGGAAATCCACTGTGGAGATGAAGAATGATAGAAAAAATTGGACAGGTTATTCTGGATGATACGAATTATTCAGGTAAAGATTTATATTCAGACGGTGTTATCGAAGATGAAATGCTGGAGATTGCAGAGAATTATCCTGAAGAAAAATGGAACCAGGTGATTGCAGAGCGTAAAAGCTGGCCGATTCTGTACCATTTTTCACATATCAGAGAAAATATCTTAAGCTGGCTTCCTTTTACAGGAGAGGAGAAGGTTCTGGAGATCGGTTCCGGCTGTGGTGCAGTTACAGGAGCACTCTGTAAAAAAGCAAAAGAAGTGACCTGTATCGAACTTTCCCGTAAAAGAAGTCTGATCAATGCATGGCGTCACAGAGATTATGACAATCTGAAGATCCTTATGGGAAACTTTCAGGATATCGAAAAGACTCTTACAGAAAAATATGACTACATTACCCTGATCGGTGTTTTTGAATACGCAGAGGCGTATATTCAGAGTAAGACTCCTTATGTGGATTTTCTGAAGATCATAGCTTCCCATCTGAAACCAGATGGAAAGATTGTGCTTGCCATTGAGAACCGTCTGGGTCTGAAATACTGGGCAGGCTGCACAGAAGATCATTTTGGTACTCTTTTTGAAGGACTGGAAGGTTATCCATGTACAAGCGGGGTAAAAACTTTCAGCCAGAAAGAGTTTGGGCAGATTTTATCAGATGCAGGGAACCTTAAGGCTTCCTGGTTTTATCCTTTCCCGGATTACAAACTGCCAATGACCATTTATTCAGACAGACGACTTCCCAATAAGGGAGAACTGAACCGGGTGGAAACCAATTACGACAGGCTGAGACTTCAGCTTTTCCAGGAGTCACCGGTATATGACAGCCTTCTGGATAATGACCTTTTTCCGCAGTTTTCCAATTCTTTCTTAATGCTGATCAGTAAGGAAGAGTTTCATCCGGAGACGGATTATGTGAAGTTTTCCAATGAAAGAGATCCGAGATTTGCACTTCGTACAGAAATCTGTCAGGAAAAAGGACAGAAATATGTACAGAAACTTCCGGCAGATGCAAGGGCGGCAGAGCATATCCGTAACATTGGAAATACAGCCAGAGAACTGACTGCACTTTATGGAAGGGAAGGGCTGGAACTTAATGCCTGTACCCCAGTGAAGGATGGCGTTACCCTGGAATATCTGAATGGTGTGACACTGGAAGAATATCTGGACAGCCTTCTTATGGAAGATAAACTGGATGAACTGGAAGCAACTTTCTTTATGTATATTGACAAGATACGCAACATCCACAGCAAAGAAACCTTCCACAAAACACCGGAGTTTACACAAATCTTCGGAAATGCCCCTCTTACAGGTACTTACCGGTGCTGTGGCATGTCCAATATCGATCTGGTACCTGCCAATATCCTTATAGATGGGGAAAAGGTTTCTGTTATTGATTACGAATGGACTTTCCGATTCCCGGTGCCGGCTGATTTTATTATTTACAGGGCCATTCATTATTATCTGGAAAGTGACGGTAAGAGAAGAGTTCTGAAAGACAGAGATTTCTATGGTAAGGCAGGAATCTCATCAGAAGATATGGAAACTTACGGACAGATGGAACTCTGTTTCCAGAAATATATAGAGGGGAAACATATTCCGCTTCTCGCCATGTATGAAGATGTATCACCAGGTAAGGTAGATGTACTGTCTTATTACGAACAGCTCCGGATTGCAGGTGCTGAACGGAAACTGCAGGTATTTTATGACAGAGGAAGTGACTTCCGGGAAGAAGATTCCGCAGTGTATCCTATGGGCAGACTGGGACTTTGTATGGAGTTCCCTGTTCCTGAAGGGGTAAAGAGGCTGAGACTGGACCCTGGAGAAGCAGCAGGAGGTCTGATCCTGAAGGGACTTTTCCTGGACGGAAAAAAAGCTGATTTTGTTACCAATGGCTTTCCTCTGGGAGGGGGCAGGTACTACTTCGGAAGCGGTGATCCGCAGTTTATCCTGAATCAGCTGTCCGGTAGTACACAGGTTCTGCAGATAGAGATTGAGGTTATGAAAGAAATGGAAGCCAGAGAAGAATTCTGGAAGGTCTTTTCTCAGGTATCCCAGGAAAAAGATCAGGAAATACAGCGCCTGAACCAGAAAATCCATGAAATGGAAAATACAAAAGTATGGAAGCTGTACAGAAGCATCAAAAAGCAGTAAAGAGGACAGAATATGGAAGAACTTTGTTTCAGCATAGATGAAGAAAGATACGATGACAGACATGGACATATCCTCAGTCTGGATGGATGGTATATCCACCCAGAAAAGAGGGAATGTGGTTTTGTACTTCTGGGAGACGGATACGAAAAGATCGATCTTCCGGAAATTGAGCACAGAGAGAGACCGGATGTACTGACTGCACTGAACACAGACTGCGGAGAAGTGCTTCCAGGATTTACCGTTCATATTCCTGAGGTTCTGAAACTTATGGAGAAGTTTGGGGATCTGGAACTGTTTCTCACAGAGGGAGACAACAGAATCAGTATCTGGTCCATTAATGCAGAGGATCTTCATGAACTGGTAAAAGAAAGTTTGGTGGAATTCCATCTGGACCGGATAGAAGTTCTTTATGGTACCATGCTGGAGATCCAGGGCTGGGCGGTAGACCAGAGAGGCAGCGTGGAAGTAACGGTCCACAAGGAAGATACCAGTCTTCTGGACTGTCGTATTACCAGAGGCAGGAGACCGGATGTGGTGGAACGACGAAGCCTTGATGATGTGTACCGTTCCCAGGAGATCGGATTCCGCATTTCCGCAGCACTTCCGGAGATACCAGGAAAGAAGATTATTCTTCATTTCTGTGGAGATTCTGTCACCAAAACATACGATATTGATGTGGAGACTCTTAGAAAAGAGCAGAAACCTAAGGGATTTTTCCACAGACTGTTCCATAAAGAACCGGAAAAGACCGATGATTATGAACAGTGGATTCTGAAACACCGTCCGGACAAAAAAACTCTTCGTAAACAGAAAAAGACAGTTTTTCAGAAGAAACCACTGATCAGTATTGTGGTTCCGCTGTACCAGACTCCGGAACCTTATCTTCGTGAGCTGATCGATTCTGTAAAAGCCCAGAGTTACGAAAACTGGCAGCTCTGTCTGGCGGATGGAAGTCCTGATGACAGACTGAAAGGTTTTCTGGACAGAAATTACGGAAAAGAAAACAGAATTGTCTACAGAAAACTGGAACAAAATGGTGGTATCTCTGTCAATACCAATGAAGCGGTGATGCTTGCAACAGGAGAGTATCTGATGCTCTGTGACCACGATGATACTCTGGAACCGGATGCTCTTTACGAGATCACAAAGGCGATCAACGAAAAGGACGCCCCGGATGTACTTTATACAGATGAGGACAAAGTAAGTATGGACGGAAAGCATTACTTTGATCCTAATTTCAAGCCGGATTATAACCTGTTCCGTTTGCGGGAAAATAATTATATCTGTCATATTTTTGTTGTAAAAAAAGCCCTTACAGACAGGGTAGGGCTTCTGAGAACGGAGTTTGACGGAGCACAGGATTATGATTTTATTTTCCGTTGCTGCGAAGAAGCAGATAAAGTTGTGCATATTCCGAAGGTACTTTATCATTGGAGATGTCATATGGATTCCACAGCAGCAGATCCGGAAAGCAAAGCATATGCATACCAGGCAGGACGACGAGCCATCAAAGAACATTACCAGAGAATGGGAATCGACGCTTCTGTGGAAATGACGGAACGTCCGGGCTGGTACAGAAGTTATGTAAAAATTCAGGATAATCCGAAAATTTCCATTATCATCCCCAATAAAGACCATATTGAAGATCTGGAACTTTGTCTTTTCTCCCTGACCAAACGCTCCACTTATAAGAATTACGAGATCCTCATTGTGGAAAATAACAGTGAGAAACCAGAAACTTTTGAATACTATAAGAAACTTCCGGACCGTTACCCAAAAGTAAAGGTTCTTACCTGGGAAAAAGAATTTAACTATTCTGCCATCAACAACTTTGCTGCGAAACAGGTCGAGGGAGCTTATCTTCTTTTCCTGAATAATGATGTGGAGATCCTGACACCTCAGTGGATGGAAGAAATGCTCCAGATCTGTCAGCAAAAAGACGTAGCCATTACAGGAGCAAAGCTTTATTATCCGGATGATACCATCCAGCATGCAGGTGTGGTGCTGGGGCTGGGAGGTATTGCAGGACATATTATGTGCAAGGCATCCAGGGAAGATCCGGGATATTTCGGAAGGACTGTGACTGTTCAGGAGATCAGTGCAGTCACAGCCGCCTGCATGATGGTCCGCACAGAAGACTTTTGGAATGCAGGTGGTTTTGACGAGACATTCCAGGTGGCATTTAATGATATTGACCTTTGTATGAAAGTTCGTGCAGCAGGCAAAAAAATCGTTTTTACGCCCTATGCGGAATTGTATCATTATGAATCCAAGTCCAGAGGACTGGAAGATACCCCGGAAAAACAGTTCCGGTTTGACAAAGAAGTAAAAGCCTTTGAGGCAAAATGGTCTGAGCAGCTGGCAAAGGGTGATCCCTATTACAGCCCGAATCTGTCAGTGACAGAGGGAGACTGCTCTCTGAGAGTAGACTGAGAAATGAGGTTGAACATAGAATATGGCAAAAGAAGTTTTTGAGGTAACCAAGGACCGGTTTCATCTTCAGGATCCCTGTTGTTATGTCCTTCAGGGAACATGGCCAAAAGAGGCAAAGATGCGTGCCTGCCTGGATAATTCAGAAGTAAAAGCTGAGATCAAACGTCTGGAAATGGTAAGCGCACTGGAGCGTTTCAAGGACCCGGATCTGATGCGTGGAGAGCGTATCACAGCAACCGTACAGCTTCCGGAATCTCTGGAAGGATACCACAAACTGACTGTTTATGCAGATATGTCGGACAAAACCATTCCATGGTTTTCGGTACCGGTAAAAGAACTGGAAAAAAGAAAAGGCAGACCACAGTTCTTTATAGAAGAAGAAAAGGTACAGCAGGGATTCCTGCGGATCAGAGGCTGGGCTATTGCAGCTGAGCCTGTAAAGATCCAGGTTTTTGATGAGGACAAAAAGAAGATCCAGGCAGAGATCCTCCGTACAGAGCGTGTGGATGTGGAACAGCTTTATGAAGAGTATGAAGAAATGGGAATTCATGACAAAACAGGATTTTTTGCAGAACTTACTAATTTAAAAGGCAAGATCCTTTATGTGGTATTTTATGCAGGAGACAAAAAATCCGTACACATTGTCCACCTGAACCCGGCAGTTGTCCTTCAGAAAAAAGTCCAGAAATACGCAGAAAAAGGACTTCGTTACTGGAGAAATCAGGGAAGCAGGGCACTGGTAGACAAGATGATCTCCAAAGTAAAGACTGCTTCTACCAGAGAAATCCCTTATCAGAAGTGGATCATCCGTCATCTGCCTGGCAATAAAGAACTGGAAAAACAGAGACGAGAGAAATTTGATTATCAGCCCAAAATCTCCATTGTGGTTCCTTTATACAAGACACCGGAGAAGTATCTTCTTCAGCTGGTGGAATCCGTAAAAGCACAGACTTATCCCAACTGGGAACTTTGTCTTTCTGATGGAAGTGGCGAAAATTCTCCTCTTACCTCTTTCCTGAAATCACTGGAAGCAGGAGATGAAAGAATCAAAGTTGCTTACAATGAGCAGGCACTGCAGATTTCAGAGAATACCAACGCTGGTATTGAGATTGCCACAGGTGCTTATATTGCTTTTGCAGATCATGACGATGAACTTACTCCTCATGCACTTTTTGAGTGTGTAAAAGCACTGAACAAAAATCGAAAGATCCGGCTTATTTATTCAGACGAGGACAAAATGTCCATGGATGGACACAAATTTTTCCAGCCTCATTTCAAACCGGACTACAATCCTGACCTTCTTTGTACAGTAAATTACATCTGTCATCTTTTTGTTGTGCAGAGAGAAATCCTGGATCAGGTAGGTACTTTCCGTAAGGAATTTGACGGAGCACAGGATTATGATTTTATTTTCCGCTGTGTGGAAGCAGTTGATCCATCAGAGATCTATCATGTAACCAAGATTCTCTATCATTGGAGATGCCATGAAGATTCCACCGCTGAGAATCCGGAAAGCAAGACCTATGCATTTGAGGCAGGCAAACGTGCCATCGAAGAGCATTATCACAGAACCGGCATCAGAGCAGAAGTATATCAGGGAGAATTTCTGGGACTTTACAGAACCAGATTCCTGCGGGACTATGATCCTCTGATCTCCATCATCATCCCAAATAAAGATCATATTGAAGATCTGAAACGTTGTATGGATTCTATTGATCAGAAGTCTTCTTACAAAAATTATGAATATATCATTGTAGAGAACAACAGTACGGATGAAAAAACTTTCCAGTATTACAAAAATCTGGAAGAAGAGAATCCGAAAGCCCATGTGGTTTACTGGGACAAAGAATTCAATTATTCTGCTATCAATAACTACGGTGCTACCTTTGCCCAAGGGGAGTACATCCTTCTTCTGAATAACGATACAGAGATCATCAACGAAACCTGTCTGGAAGAACTCCTGGGGTACTGTATGCGCAGTGATGTGGGGGCTGTAGGGGCACGTATGTACTATGAAGATGATACCATCCAACATGCAGGAGTTGTTATTGGTTTTGGTGGTATTGCAGGACATTGCTTCGTATTGCAGCCGAGAGGTACCACAGGATACTGTCACAGAATTATCTGTGCACAGGATTACAGTGCAGTGACAGCAGCCTGTATGCTGGTAAAGAAATCTGCCTTTGATGAAGTGGGAGGACTGACAGAGGAACTGGCAGTTGCCTTTAATGATATTGATTTCTGCATGAAACTTCGGGAAGCCGGATATCTTATTGTGTATAATCCATATGCGGAACTTTATCATTATGAGTCCAAGTCCAGAGGTCTGGAAGATACACCGGAAAAAGTTGCCAGATTCAACAAAGAAATGCAGATTTTTGAGAGACGGTGGCCGGATATTTTACGAAATGGTGATCCATATTATAATCCAAATCTTACCCTGAAAAGTCAGGACTTTTCTCTGAGACGGATCTGAGAGAATGATTATGGACAAAACAAAAAAAAGAAAACAGGATTTACTGACAGTTTTTGCACTGGTGATCATGCTGGGGCTCAGTTGTCTGGTTATATTTAAAGATTACCTTCTTGGTAATCAGCTTCTGGTTTTCAATGATATTGGAAGTGATACCTGGCAGCAGTACATTATGAACTACACCAGTATTGTGAATCACTTAAGAGCAGGAGACTTTTCCCTGTGGGATTTCAGCAATGGGTTGGGGATCAATATGTTCAATTTTAATCTGTTTGATCCCTTCCTGATGCTTCTGTATGCTTTTGGTGTGCTGAAAGGGCCTGCACATATGCTGATTTTCATCAATATCATTCAGGTGTTGAAGATCCTGGCAGCTGGGCTCGCTTTCTACTGGTTTCTTTCTCAGTTTCAGTTCAGTCATCAGGCAAGGCTGGCAGCATCCTATGTGTATGGGCTGAACGGATTCCTTCTGGTGTGGGGACAGCATTATCAGTTTGGCACAGCTGTGGTTTATCTGCCTTTACTTTTTATGTTCTGTGAGAAATTTATCCAGAAGAAAAAAGGCAGAGGATTTTTCCCGGTAATGGTATTTTTCTGTGGAATCTACAGTGTTTATTTTACTTATATGTGTCTGGCTGCCACAGGGCTGTACCTTCTGGTAAGGGTTCTTATGGTGGAGAATCTGACACCGGCAGAACGGATAAAAAAATTCCTGACAGGTTGTCTGGAAATGCTCCTGGGTGCAGGAATGAGCCTGGTGGTATTTCTTCCTATGGCAGAAGTGCTCCTGCATGTGTCCTCCAGACTGGACAGTGACGGTAAGGGACTTCTGGATTCCATAAAACAGTGGTTTACCCCATATTCCCTGAAATTCTATCAGTCTCTTCTGAAAAGAATGTTTTCCAGCAATCTTCAGAATGGATACGGCCTTGCCAAAGGACCACAGCAGTATATCATGAACTACTATGAAGATCCGGTAATGTTCTGTTCCACACTGACAGTTTTTCTAAATGTACAGTTTCTGGCAGTTCTTCGGAAAGCTGATATAAAGAAAAGGGCAAAAAGGGTTCTTTATGTTACTTCTGCAGTGCTGATCCTTGCAGTTGTTCTTCCCATAGGCGGAACAGCATTTAATTATTTTACACTTCCCACACAGAGATATACCTTTGTGCTGATGCCGGTATTTCTCCTTCTGATGGCATGGATGTGGGATTATATGCGAAAAGGCGGCAGGCTGAACCTGGTTCTGATCCTTCTGATAACAGCACTGATGGGCTGGGCTTACTGGTGTGGTTATGATCAGGCAGGATTCAGCGAATATAAGAGAAATATTCTTATTCTGACAGTAACCGGTGTGATTATGGCAGTTTGTCTTGGAGCACTTGTGTTTCTTACCAAAAAACAGATCCGGTCTGTTGTTATGGCAGTAATGGGGCTGGCTCTGATTGTAAATGTTACTTCAGAGGGCACAGTGAATTACCAGGCGAGAGTCACTATGAAAAAGACGGATACCCTTCCAGAGGAAATGGCACAGAAAACAGAAGATTATAAATCCATGAAGAAATCCAAAGATAAAAATGTAAAATACAGGGCAGAAATGGAAAAACCTCAGGATTTTTTCAGGGAAATGTACAGAACAGATCTTCAGGACTGTCTTACTTATCTTGAGCAAAATGATCCGGAATTTTACAGAGTGGAAAAGGACTATATTTCAGGAACGGTAGCTATGGATTCTTCAGCACAGGGGTATAGAGGGATTTCTACTTATAATTCTGTTATGAACGGATATGTAAAAGAATTTGTGGAAACCTGTTATCCGGAGCTGTTTTTTGCAGATCATAATCATTATACTTTCTGGAATCATGTGGATGACAACTGGCTGGCTGCTTTTCTGGGAATCCGTTATATTTTATCCGGTAATGGAAATCCTGATGGTACTTCCTGGAAGCTTCAGGACCAGGTTGGAAGTCTTTTTATTCATGAAAATACGCTGGATGCAGAGACAGCACATTTTTACAGTACAGCTATTTCAGAGGATTCTCTGAAGGAACTCTGCACAGAGGAAAACAGGGAGAAGCTTCTGGGAGAAGCTATTGTACTGGAAGATGGAAAAACCATTGAAAGTGCTGAGGAGATTGCTGCTCGTAAGACCAGTCAGCAGGAGAAGGCAGAGGAGAATTCTTCTGTAACACTGAATGCACCGGAGAAGGATTCGCTGATCACCGGAAGTATTCATGCAGAGACGGATGGATATGCACTTTTTATGATCCCTTATGAAAATGGCTGGAGTCTGACTGTGGACGGTGAAGAGACGGAGCTTGTCCGGGGGGATATTGGTTTCTTGGCATGTAAAGTGGCATCCGGGGATCATGACATTGTATTGAAATTTACAGCTCCCGGACTTTATGTGGGGGCGGCCGGAAGTGTGATCTTCTGGATCTTGTTTGCCGGTAGCAGGATTATAAGTGTGTATAGAAAGAGACGATATGAGAAAAGGCAGGGACAGAGATGATCTGGACCTGCCTTTTGAATCATATAAGATTGTGGGCGTGGTGAAGGACGGAAGAAGGATAATCCCTGTCGGCCCATCAACAAGGTTTCCATTAATTTTTAATAACTTTGATCATCCGAAGCAGTATCAGCAGCAACAGCAGTATCCCCACTCCACCAATGACGAAATAAGGCACCTGGCTTCTGCCGGCGGAATACTTGCGTGCTGCTTCTACATTCTGTGCACCTTCATCAGCAAGGCTGGTATCTTCTTCCGTAGTGGCGGCCATCACAGAAGTACCTACAGACACACCATTAAAGAAATACTGACGAGGATACTGACCATCCTGCACATCCCCATCCTGTGTGGTAAGACTGTCAGCAGTGGTACCAGCAGGAACATAGACATTTCCACCGGAAACCATATTAAAATCACTGTCTCCCAGAGAAAGAGTCTGGAAGTTATCAAATCCATAATTCAGAAGAGAAACCGCTTCTGTGGCAGTGGTACCGGAGGCACCCTGCAGAACTACTGCGATCAGAGTAGTATTATCTTTTTGTGCTGCACATACCAGAGTACTCTGGGAAGCTTCCGTGTATCCTTCCTTACCACCCAGACAGTACTGATAATAAGCTGCATTGGTGGCATTCATCATGGAAAAGTTATTGGTAAGGACGCGATCACCGCCAGATACATTGGTAGCAGGAATGGTGTAAGAACCAGTTCCTGCAATGGTCCGGAAACTTTCATTATCGATAGCTGCCTTCATGATCAGTGCCATATCATGAGCTGTTGTATGTTGGTTTTCGTCAGGAAGTCCGGTAGGATTGGTAAATACAGTGTTGGAGCATCCCAGCTGGGCGGCACGATCATTCATCATCTGTATAAAACCATCCACAGATCCGCCAATATGTTCAGCAACCTGCAGGGCAATATCGTTGGCAGAAGCCAGCATAATAGCATAGAGACACTGTTCTATAGTGAAAACTTCATTCAGCTGTGCAGAAATATTGGCACCACCGTCTGTAACACCGGAAACACCGGTGGCAGTCATAGTTACCTGGTCAGTCAGCTGCGTGTTTTCCAGTGCCAGCAGCGTAGTCATGACTTTTACAGCAGCACCGGGATAAAGTACCTGATCTGCATTCTTGGCATAGAGGACAGTGTTGGTGCTGTCTTCAATGATCGTGGCAGCAGTGGATGTGATCTCTGGTCCCTGAGGCCATCCGGCAATACTGTTGGTGGTGATTCCAGAGGAAGTATCTTCCGCAGCCTGTACAGGGACCTGAAACAGCAGAGAAAGAGAGAGCCCTATGGCAAGAAGCCCGCTGCATAATCTTTTGATCTTCATATAATTTACTCCTGTGTATGATATATATTCTGAAAAAATTACATTCGCCCTTTTATCATATCCTATTTCAGGGGGTAATTCAAGAGTCAGGAACATACGCCCTTGCAAAAAGCCTGTCACAATGATAAAATAAAACCCAATTAGTAACTATTCAGTAGATATTGAACAGTTACACAAACAGATGAAATCTGAGGCTATAAATATATGAGTAAAGAAAAGAAAGCAGATGGCAAAATCCAGTGGGGCAGAATGATCCGTAAACTGAATCCCTACACCATTCAGAAAGGTTTTCGCTATCTGAAACATTACGGACCAAAAGAATTCTGGATCAGACTTCATGAGAGATTTGAACCGGAGGAAGTACCTTATGGTCCATGGTATAAAGCTTATGTACCGGACCTGAAAGAACTGGACAGACAGAGACGGGAAAAATTTGATTATGAACCACTGATCAGTGTGGCAGTTCCTGCATTCCGTACACCGGAAGAATTTTTGCAACAGATGATCGACTCCCTGTTGGCACAGACTTACCGTAACTGGGAATTGTGTATTGCAAATGGAAGTCCCGGGGATGAAGTCATGAGCAGCGTCCTGAAAGAATATACAGCCAGAGACAGACGTATCCGGGTGATCGACCTTACTGAGAATAAAGGAATTGCAGGTAATACCAACGCAGCACTTCAGATGGCAGAGGGAGAGTTTGTGGGACTTCTGGATCATGATGATCTCCTGGCACCCAATGCACTGTACGAAATAGCAAAGGCTCTTGCCAAAGACCGGCAGCTGGATGCAGTTTATACAGATGAGGATAAGGTTACCACAGATCTCAGTGAGCATTTTCAGCCTCACCTGAAACCAGATTTTAACCTGGATCTTCTGCGATCCAACAACTATATCTGTCACTTTTTTGTGGTACGCCGTTCCATCATTGAGAAAGTGGGCGGTTTCAGGCAGGAATTTGACGGTGCACAGGATCATGATTTTATTTTCCGCTGCATAGAAACAGCCGGAAAAGTAGGGCATATTCCGGAGATCCTTTATCACTGGAGAACCCACAAGGCATCTACCGCAGATAATCCTGCCAGCAAGATGTATGCTTTTGACGCAGGCAAGAGAGCCATCGAAGCTCATCTTCAGCGTATGGGGGTCAGAGGTACAGTATCTCATACACCGGATCTGGGATTTTTCAGAGTACAGTATCCGGTACAGGGAGAACCAATGGTGTCCATCATCATTCCAAACAAAGATGAAAAGGAATCTCTCAAAGCCTGTATAGAATCCATACGTGCAAAGACTCATTATACCAATTATGAAATTATTATAATTGAGAATAACAGCACCACAGGTGAGATTTTTCATTATTACAAAGAGCTTTCCGGAGACCCTCAGATCAGGCTCCTGAAATGGAAAAAAGAATTCAACTATTCAGCGATCAATAATTACGGAGTCCGTCATGCGAAAGGAGATTATCTTCTGTTTCTGAACAATGATGTGACAGTGATTACAGAGGACTGGATAGAGGAAATGCTGGGAGTCTGCCAGCGGAAGGAAGTAGGAGCAGTAGGTGTGAAACTGATCTATCCGGACAATACCATCCAGCATGCAGGCTGTGTGATCGGCATTGGCGGAATTGCAGGGCATATGTTTGTAAATATGCCGGCCAACAGAACCGGTTATCTCCATAAAGCATCTATTCTGCAGGATATGAGTGCTGTAACAGCGGCCTGCATGATGATGAAACGTACTGCTTTTGAAGAAGCAGGTGGTTTTACAGAAAAATTATCCGTAGCTTTTAATGATGTGGATCTGTGTCTGAAAGTAAGACAGCAGAACAGACTGATCGTTTATGATCCTTATGTGCAGCTTTATCACATGGAATCCAAAACAAGAGGAGCAGAGGACAGCAAGGAAAAAGTACGGCGTTTCCAGGAAGAAATTGAGTATATGCGCTGTCAGTGGATCGGAATCCTGAAAGAAGGAGATCCTTATTACAATAAGAATCTGTCTCTCACAAAATGGAATTATTCTCTCAGACCTCTGCCGGGAATGAACAAAAAAGAGAAAGAGAAATAGGAGGAATACATGGAAGTATCGGTGGTCATACCGAATTTTAACGGAATCGCCTTTCTGGACAGCGTACTGGGTAGTCTGGAGGGACAGACAATCAAGAATTTTGAAGTGATCTTTGTGGATAATGGATCTTCAGACGGAAGCTGTTCTTTTGTTGCAGCCAATTATCCCTGGGTCCACATTATTGAACTTCCGGAGAATTTTGGATTTTGTCGTGCAGTAAACGAAGGAATCCGCGCTTCCAGGGCACCCTATGTTCTCCTTTTAAATAACGACACAGAAGTACAGCCTGATTTTGTAGAAGAAATGTTACTTGCTATTAAGCGACACGGGAAGGCTTTTTCGTGCGGAGCCAAAATGGTCCAGTATCATGACAGAGACAGGCTGGATGATGCCGGTGACTTTTACTGTGCACTTGGCTGGTCCTTTGCCAGAGGCAAGGATAAAGATATCCGTAGCTGTGACAGAGAAGATAAAGTTTTTTCTGCCTGTGGAGGAGCTGCCATATATCGAAGAAAGGTATTCGAGAGGATTGGATACTTTGACGAAGAACATTTTGCATATCTGGAAGATATGGATATCGGTTACAGAGCCCGAATCTATGGATATGAGAACTGGTACGCCCCGAAAGCAGTGGTATATCATGTAGGAAGCGGCACCAGCGGTTCCAGGTACAATCAGTTCAAGACCAGATATTCTTCCAGAAACAATGTATATCTGATCTACAAAAATATGCCTTTTCTCCAGATCATTCTGAACCTGCCTTTTCTGGCAGCGGGATTTCTGATCAAATTTCTCTTCTTTGCAGTCAAGGGAATGGGAAGAGAATATGCAGCAGGGATCAAAAACGGATTTTCCATCAGTTTCAACAACAAAAAAGTGCCGTTTTCCCTGAAAAATTTTCCTAATTACTGCAAAATACAGCTGGAACTGTGGATCAATTTGTTCCGCAGACTGAAAGGGTAAAGGCAGTTTTACAGGATTTTAAGGAAATTTAATAAAATAAAAGTTAAAGATTTTATTGATTTTAAAGAGCAACTATTATAATATAAACGTGGCTGTCAGGGCTACTGAAGCCATATAATCAGATGAGGTGGCAGAAATTGATTCAGGATAATCAGAAGGATTTCAGTCGTCTCCAGATGTTGATGGATGCCGGGATCATTGCAGTTGCCTATATTGTTGCATGGACGATCCGATTTATCGGACCTTTTTCCTATTCAGCAGTTCGTGCACTGACATTCCAGCAGTACATGTTTGCACTGATCTTTATTATACCGGGGTATCTGCTTCTTTATCAGGCATTTACTCTTTACGAGCCGCTGAGTATGCAGGGGCGTCGTCTTGTGCTGGCAAACATCATCAAGGCAAATGTACTTGGTCTTTTACTTGTAGTATTCAGTCTGTATATGATGGGAGAATCAGATTTTTCCCGACTGACCGTATATATATTCTGTGTGATCAATATTCTCATGGAATGGTCTGTCCGTTTACTGATCTCCTATATCGGAAAAGATATGCGCAGACGCGGCAGACATCAGAAACAGATGATCCTGGTAGGATACAGCCGCGCAGCAGAAGAGTATATTGACAGAATACAGCAGAATCCACAGTGGGGATATGTGGTCCGGGGAATTCTGGATGACAATGTTGCTGCCGGGACTGTATACAATGGCATCAAAGTAATCGGAAGAATTGCCAATCTTACCGTAATACTTCCGGCTAATCGGCTGGATGAGATTGCCATTACACTGGGCTTAAGTGAATATTACCGTCTGGAAGAGATTGTTGCTATGTGTGAGAAATCCGGAGTTCACACCAAATTTATTCCGGATTACAATAAAATAATTCCTACGAAACCATATACAGAGGATATTCTGGGACTTCCGGTGATCAACATCCGGTATGTACCTCTCAGCAACACCTTCAATGCCATGGTGAAGCGCGTTATGGATATTTTCGGTTCTATTGCGGCGATTATTGTTTCATCACCGGTGATGATTCTGATGTGCATTCTTATCAAGCTGACTTCACCGGGGCCACTGATCTACAAACAGGAGAGAGTGGGACTTCATAACAAAACATTTCGAATGTACAAGTTCCGTTCTATGGAGATACAGCCCGAAGCAGAGGAAAAGAAGGCATGGACAGTAAAAAATGATCCCAGGGTTACCGGAATCGGCAAGTTTATGCGGAGAACCAGTATTGATGAACTTCCGCAGCTGTTTAATATCCTTAAAGGTGACATGAGTCTGGTGGGACCCAGACCGGAGCGCCCTTTCTTCGTAGAAAAATTCAGAGAAGAGATTCCCCGTTATATGGTGAAACACCAGGTTCGCCCGGGGCTTACAGGATGGGCACAGGTGAATGGTTTCCGGGGAGATACCTCAATCCGGAAAAGAATTGACTGTGACCTGTATTATATAGAGAACTGGTCCATTGGATTCGACATCAAAATACTGTTTCTGACCTTTTTTAAAGGTTTCATAAATAAAAATGCATATTAAAGATAAGGGGAGAAAAGATGGCACGACCAAAAAAGAAATCCAAAATGAAAAAGATACTTTTTGCAGTTGAAATTGTTGTACTTCTTTTATTCATCGGTGGTCTTTATGTATATGGACAGCTTAATTCCAAGCTGGACAAGATCAATCAGCCGGTGTTGGATGAAAGTAAGATTCAGGTTAATAAAGAAGTTCAGGATTCCATAGATTCTGAGACTTCCAGTCTGACAGGATATACTACTTATGCACTGTTCGGACTTGATGCCCGAAGCGAAAACATGAAATTCGCCGGAAACAAAAACAGTGATACCATGATCATTGCCAGTGTCAACAATGATACCAAAGATGTTAAGCTTGTATCTGTATATCGAGATACACTTCTCAATATCGGTAACGACATGTACAGTAAGGCCAATGCAGCTTATGCAGCAGGTGATGCAGAACAGGCAATCAACATGCTGAATACAAACCTTGACCTGAACATTACAGATTATGCAACTGTAAACTTTGATGCACTGGTTACCATTATTGATGACCTTGGTGGTCTGGATATAGATATGTCCTATGCAGAGATCGTTCATATGAACAATTATTCTATAGAGACATCTGAAGCAGTTGGCAAAGATTATACACCGATCGAGCTTCCGGAGAAGCCAGAAGACGAAGAAAAGATCCAGTACACTTATCATCTGAATGGTGTACAGGCTACTTCCTACTGTCGTATCCGTTACACAGCCAGCCTGGATATGGGACGTACAGAGAGACAGCGTAGAGTAATCCAGATGATCGTCAGCAGAGCGAAATCAGCAGGTATCAACTCTATCTTCAAGATCATGGATGACGTATTTCCGATGGTGACTACTTCTCTCAGCAAAACAGATATCCTGCAGATGCTTCCGACTCTGATCGGATATAGTGTAGATGAGACAACCGGTTTCCCGTTAACCTATAAGTTCTCCAATGTAAAAGGAAGTATCATTGTTCCTACAGACCTCATCAGCAACGTTAAAGACCTTCACAAATTCCTGTATGATGATGAAAATTATGAACCATCTGAAACTGTAAAAGCAATCAGTGAACGTATTCTTGAAATCGTTGGTGGTACTGACAAACTTGAGGATACACAGGCTCCTGTAGATGAGAATACAGAGAACATTGACTTTGTATGGGACAGCACAGGTCAGGATGTTGATACCGGCTCTGATGAATCAGGAGATAATGGTGGCGGCGATTATAATGGCGGCGATGACAACAGTGGCGGCAACGACTATAACGGTGGCGGCGATTATAATGGCGGCGATGACAACAGTGGCGGCGGCGATTATAATGGCGGAGACGACGGCAGCGGTGGAGACGACGGCAGCGGCGGAGATGACGGCAGCGGCGGAGATGATGGCAGCGGTGGAGACGACGGCAGCGGCGGAGAAGTCGTAGAACCAGATTATGGTGGAGACACCGGTGGTGGCGATGACGGCAGCGGTGGAGACGCTGGTGGCGGCGATGACGGCGGCGGAGAAATCGTAGAAGAATCCGTTTCTGCTGAGGCAGCATAAAGATAACAAAAGGGGATTTCTGGGAATCAGAAATTCCCTTTTTTATAACAGATGGGTAAATTTGCCCGATATCATTTATATAATGGGAGAAAATAAATGACAGAAAAAATAACAGATGTGATCATTCCGGTTTATCATCCGGGCAGTGAATTTGAAACATTACTGGACAGACTGGAGAAGCAGGATTATCCGATAAATAAAATTCTTATAATGAATACAGAAGAGGAATACTGGAACCGGGACTGGGAAACCAGACATCCAATTGTGGAGGTTCATCACCTGACCAAATCGGAGTTCGATCATGGCGGAACCAGAAAGAAAGCAGCAGAAATCTCACAGGCAGAGATCCTTGTTTTTATGACTCAGGATGCTATACCCTGTGACAGACATCTGCTCCGCAATCTGGTAACAGCACTTACGAAAGATGATAATATTGGCGCAGCTTATGGCAGACAGCTGCCAAAGAAAGACTGTGGTTTTGTAGAAAGATACACCAGATCTTTTAATTATCCGGAAACCTCTTCTGTAAAAACAGCAGAAGATCTTCAGGTTTATGGAATTAAGACTTTTTTCTGTTCCAATGTATGTGCTGCTTACAGGAAAGAAATCTATGATAAACTGGGAGGTTTTGTGGAACGGACCATTTTTAATGAAGATATGATCTATGCAGGTAATCTGATTAAAGCAGGATATGGGATTGCCTATGCGGCAGATGCAAAAATCCTTCATTCCCATAATTATTCCTGTATGGAACAGTTTCACCGGAATTTTGATCTGGGAGTATCCCAGGCAGAACATCCGGAAATCTTTCAGTCAGTGCCTTCCGAAGGGGAGGGGATCCGCCTGGTGAAAAAAACATTCAGTTATCTTCTGAAGACAGGAAGAGTGTGGCTGATCCCTGGATTTATCATGCAGTCGGCGTTCAAATATGCAGGCTACCGTGCTGGCAAAAATTATCAGAAACTTTCCCTGAACATGCGGATTCGCTGTTCCATGAATCCATCCTACTGGAAAAAATAACGTTTTTTTCCCTCTGTGTTAATATGCTTTTATGAGACATTGTTTTTTAAAAGAGTTATCACACTTTGAACACAATATCTTGCTACACTGTCTAATATGAAAACAAAGATCATGGTAAGCAGAAGCTTTGATCATAGACGATAAATGCAGAAGGGAGCAAATACATGAGTGACGAAAACAGATGGGAAGGAAATGACTTTTTCCATGAATCCAGTGAGATTGCTCCACAGAGCCGGAATGCACAGTCAACAGAAGCAGAACAGAATACAGGTTCTCCTCATTATTCACATTATCAGATGCACCAGGGAATACCAACAGAAAAGAAGACTCCCGATTCCGGGAAAAAGAAAAAAACACACAGTTCCTTCAGAAAAAAAATAGCGGGAACCGTTGCTCTGGCAGTTGTGTTTGGTCTGGTGGCAGGAGGCGTTTTTCAGATTGTAAACAGGACCGCAGATCAGTATCTGGGAACAGTAGATACAGGAACCAGAATAGAGACGGCATCCCTGGAAGATACATCCGATACCGGCAGTGGAACAGCAGATACAGCAGAAGACCAGTCTGGTGCTGTTACGCAGACCGGAACAGTAGCTGAGGTTGCAGAGGCTGCCATGCCGGCTGTAGTGGCGATCACTTCCGTAAGTATCCAGGAGATCCCCAGTTATTTTGGATTTGGATTCGGATATGGCACCAGACAGTATTCCAGTGAGGGAAGTGGTTCCGGTATCATTGTAGGGGAAAATGAAGATGAGCTTCTTATTGCCACCAATAATCATGTAGTGTCAGGAGCTACTACACTGAGTGTGTGTTTTATAGGCAACGATGTGGTAAATGCAGAACAGGAGACGCAGAATATGTCTACATCTTCCGCTTCTTCAGACAGTTCGAATTCTGATGGAGAACTGAATGTAGAAGACGCGGTCAGTGCCAAGATCAAGGGAACAGACGAAGCCAATGACCTGGCTGTAGTTGCAGTAAACAAATCCGATATACCTGCAGATACTCTTTCTCAGATCAAGATCGCACAGATGGGAAGCTCTGATAGTCTGAAAGTAGGAGAACAGGTGGTTGCCATTGGTAATGCGCTGGGATATGGTCAGTCAGTAACGTCCGGATGGGTAAGTGCTCTCAACAGAACCATTGAAACAGATGATTCTACAGGATCCGGGCTGATCCAGACAGATGCAGCTATCAATCCAGGCAACAGTGGTGGAGCACTTCTGAATATGCAGGGAGAAGTAATCGGTATCAACTCAGCCAAGTATGCAGACAACGCAGTAGAAGGTATGGGATATGCGATTCCTGTTTCCAAGGCGCAGCCGATTCTTGAGAAACTGATGAACCGTCAGACCAGAGATAAAGTAGACACAGATGATGCTTCTTATCTTGGTGTGGAGATTGCAGACTTGTCTACAGAGGCGATCCAGATGTTCAGTATGCCGGAAGGCGCTTTTGTAAGCAGTGTCCAGAGTGGAAGCCCGGCAGAGGATGCAGGATTACAGAAAGGTGATATCATTGTAGACTTTGACGGACAGTCGATCACCTGCAGAAGTGACCTGAACAGCAAAATGGAATATTATGCATCCGGCGAGAAAGTAGATATTACCGTATACCGGGCAGACGATGGTGAATATGTGGAAAAGACCATTTCTGTTACATTGGGAAGTCGGAGTAATAAGTGATAATTTTCTTAAGAGTTTTAATAAAAACTTTAGTTTACAGCCACATAGGTTATGATATAATGAACGCATAAGTAAATGACATACAGTCAGAGCTTATGCGTTTTTGCCTTATCTCACAGGAAATACCAAAAGACAGAAACGAGAAGGGCTGCCAGGTGCAAGGTGGCAGTGCGAAAGGAGAATATATGTCAGATAAATATGATGATGAAATAATTGAGGAAGAGATGGATGATGAGGATGATCACGAGCCGGAGAAGTTCTGTAGTCTCTGCCACAGATCAGAACGTCAGACAGGCAAGATGATAGATCTCCCCAACAATATACATATCTGCCCGGATTGTATGCAGAGAAGTTTTGACAGCATGAACCAGCAGATGAATAACGGAAACTTTAATTACAGTGATCTATTTAATATGCCCAATATCAGCATGATTGATCTTACGAATTTTCAGAATCCGGTAAATCAGCCAAAGAAAGTCAAAAAGAAAAAAGAGAAAGCCAAAGAACCGGTATTGGATCTGAAGAAAATCCCGGCACCTCACAAGATTAAGGCTACACTGGATGAATATGTGATCGGTCAGGAGCATGCCAAGAAGGTTATGTCTGTAGCTGTTTATAACCATTATAAGAGAGTTGCCACAGACACTATGGATGAGATTGATATCGAGAAGTCCAATATGCTGATGATCGGACCTACAGGAAGCGGTAAGACTTATCTGGTAAAGACCCTGGCGAAACTTCTGGATGTGCCACTGGCGATTGCAGATGCTACTTCCCTGACAGAGGCTGGTTATATTGGTGATGATATCGAAAGCGTTGTATCCAAACTTCTGGCGGCAGCAGATAATGATGTGGAAAAAGCGGAACATGGCATTATCTTTATTGATGAGATTGATAAGATCGCCAAGAAGAAGAACACTAATCAGAGAGATGTAAGTGGAGAAGCTGTACAGCAGGGAATGCTGAAACTTCTGGAAGGAAGCGAGGTGGAGGTTCCTGTAGGAGCCAACAGCAAGAACGCTATGGTCCCACTTACTACAGTAAATACAAGAAACATTCTCTTTATCTGCGGAGGTGCTTTCCCAGATCTGGAAAGTATCATCAAGGAACGCCTGAACAAGCAGGCTTCTATCGGATTTTATGCAGATCTGAAGGATAAGTATGACAACGATCCTCACCTTCTGGAAAAGGTGACAGTAGATGACCTCCGGAACTTTGGCATGATCCCGGAATTTCTGGGACGTCTGCCGGTGATCTTTACACTGGATGGTTTGAACGAAGATATGCTGGTGCAGATTCTGAGGGAGCCGCGTAATGCAATTTTGAAACAATATCAGAAGCTTCTTGCCCTGGATGAAGTAAAACTGGAATTTGAAGAAGATGCTCTTCGTGCCATTGCAGCAAAGGCCATGGAAAGAAAGACAGGAGCCAGAGCATTACGGGCTATACTGGAAGAATATATGCTGGATATCATGTATGAGATCCCAAAGGATGACAGCATCGGAGAGGTGGTCATCACCAAAGGCTACATTGAAGGAAACGGGGCACCGAAGATCCTTCTGAGAGGACAGGGTGTACCCCTTCTTGGAAATAAATAAACTGTAACTGTATAGAAAGAGAGGTATTTTATTATGGCAAAAGATTTTTTCGGCAGTTTAACTGACACATTTGCAAAAGCAGCAAAAGACCTGACAGGTCGTGCAGAAACTATTTATGAAACACAGAAACTGAAAAACAAGATTTCAGGAGAAAAGCAACAGATCGAGAAGGCAATGGCAGACCTGGGACGTATTGTTTACAGACGTTATCAGGAAGGCATTTCAGTAGAGGAAGCAGAAGATGCAATCTGTGTACAGATCGATGAAAGATATCAGCAGATCAAAAGACTGAAAAAAGAAGCGGAAGAACTGAAAGAACAGAGAGTCTGCCCCAACTGCGGAAGTATTGTGGGTAAAAACGATGCATTCTGTTCCAAATGTGGTGCAAGCTGTCTGGTTCCGGAAGAAGAGGACGACAACATTGTAGATATGGAAGAACCGGTAGAAGAAGCTTCTGAGGAAGCAGAGGAACCGACGGAAGAAACTACTTCTGAAGAAGAAAAAGAGGAAGAAACTATTCCTGAATGGAAAGCAGAAGAACATGTCTGCCAAGGAGTATCTCTGGAGAAACCAGCTGAAGAAACACTGGAAACAGAAGAAGGGGCTGAGAAAGCGGAAGAAGCTCCCACAGAAGTCCCGGAATCTGCAACTACAGAAGAAGCGGAATAATCCGGAATGAAGGCACAGAGGGGGGACAGACCCCAAATAAGCAGTCTGAATCTGGCTTTTCTCAGTAACCTGGCAGCAATGCTGCTGATGGTGCTGATCATGAGACCGGGGTTTGAAACGAATGATGATATCGTTTTTGCGGAACTTGGCAGTGGACTCCGGGGAGTAAAGGACGCTCATCTTGTATTTCAGAATTATGGACTTGGACTGCTTTATCGGCTATTGTATCAGATAACAGGCAGACTGCCATGGTATACTATTGTCCAGTATGCTGTGTTATTGTTTGCCTTTACTGCAGTTACTTATGTACTGTTGAACAGACTGGAAGGATATTCCGGTCTGTATCTGTCTGCGCTCCTGGTTCTGGGATTCGGATATGAGGGGTATATTCACCTGCAGTTTACCAAAACAGGAGGTATCGCTACAGCAGCAGGAGTTTTTTTACTGCTTTATGGGCTGTCCCGGGAAAAAATTTACACAGGAGAGGTTCTTGCTGCTGTGCTTCTGGGTATAGTAGGATTCATGTACAGGTCAGATCAGTTTCTGGCAAGCGGAGGACTGATGGCAGGGGCAGGACTTTTTTATCTCCTTGATCTGAAAAACAGATTTGCCGGAAAGTTATGGAAGCGGATTGGAATTTCAGCAGCAGCACTGGCAGTCCTTTGTGGGGCAGTTTTTGCAGTGAACAGATGGGACTGGCATATGTATCAGACTACGGAGTGGCAGGAATATCAGGAGTTCAATCAGCTTCGGTCTCAGCTTCTGGACTATGGATTTCCGGATTATGACAGCAACCGGGATTTATATGAAGAGCTGGGAATCAGCAGAGAAGCACTGCAGTTATACCAGAACTGGAACTTTAATGATACAGAGAAATTTACCACAGATGTAATGCGCAGACTTACAGAACAGAAGACCAGTCGTCCACTTACAGGAAAAACTGTGACAGGTTTCCTGAAAAGATTTCCAGGAGATCTGCTGAAACTTCCCATGTTTTATTTCTTTTTGGGATTTTTCCTGCTGTGGCTTATCTTTGGGAAAAAAGATAAAAAAAGTCTGCTTTCGGCAATCCTGGAGCTGATACTTCTGGCAGCAGTATATTTTTATCTGTATTATCAGGGCAGATACATGGTAAACAGAGTGGATGTGGGGCTGTGGTTCAGCGGATGTCTTTCTGTTCTGTGGATTCTGTCATCAGAGAGGCTGAGATGGCTGGAAGGCAGAAAGGGAATCCTGCTGGCGACAGCGGGTGTACTGTTTTGTCAGATTCTGTGGTACAGTGACTGGAGAATCAATACTTCTACCATACCGGAGGCGAGAATAGCACAGAGGGCAGTTCTGGAAACCATCGGAACAGACAAAGAACATATCTATCTGGCAAAAAGTGGTACCCTGTCAGAAATTGTATGCTACGGTCCTTTTGACCGGATGCCTGAGACACTTTTGGATAATGTATACTGGTTTGGGGGATGGGAGTGCCGGACACCGGAATACACCCGGGCTATGGCTGAAGACGGAATAAGGAATCCTTACAGAGATGTTATAAATAATAACAGGATCTATCTGGCAGATGATGATATAGACCTGACTTTGAAGTATATTCAGGAATATTATGAACCATCTGCTCAGGCTGTGTTCGTGAAAACGGTGGGAAATGTGAATCTGTATCAGATCCGCAAATAAGGAAAAGGACAACAGGAATTTAATTTTCCTGCTATTATAAACAAAGGAAAGAGTAACGAAGGAGATAATGAGAAATGAAAAAGAACAGAAGAAACTCATGTGGAACCATCTGCAGATTTCTGGGCAGATGGATGCTTCTTGTACTGATGGCAGTTACTGTGGCAGCAGGAAGCGTATCACTGTCTGAGACAGAGACAGTACAGGCAGCCAGTTACAAAAAAATCAAACTGGACGATAAAGAGGGAAGATATATCATAGACACTGGTGCCAACTGGTGGCTGAAAGAAAAAAACGGTCATAAAGTATCCGGTTTGCAATATATCAAAGTTCCGTCAGGAAACAAACTGAAAAGCGGATATTACATGTTTGACAAGGGACGTCTCTGCAAAGAAAAAGGTTTCCATAAAGTAAACACTACTGTAATAAAAGGAAAAACCTACAAAGGTGTTTATTACTTTGGTTATACAAATGGTAAGCTTTACAGAAAAGCAGGCTGGGTCGCAATCAATGGAAAGAATTATTATCTTGATGCAAATGGAAAAAGACTTGCCAACTGCTGGAAACATGGATTTTATCTTCTGTCCAACGGAACCATCGCCAGAAGCCAGAAACTTTCCGACGGAACGTATGTAGACGCTGACGGACGGAAATGCACAAAAGAACAGATGGAGATCAGCAGTCTCAGGAAACAGCTTCAGAATATGGTAAAAGGCTACAGCGGATCCTGGTCTGTCTATGTAAAAGACCTTAAGACAGGGGCGACAGTCACTATCAATGACAGAGCCATGTATCCTGCCAGCACCATCAAGGCGTTTGTTATGGCATCTACCTTTAACCAGATCAAAAAGGGAAACTTAAGCTACAGTGCCACTATAAAAAGTCTTCTCAGACAGATGATCACTGTCAGTGATAATGAAGCATACAATCAGCTGGTACGGTACAACAGCAAGTCTAGAGGTTTTGTAGCAGGAACCAAAGTGGTCAACAATTACCTGAAAGCAAACCATTATACTTCTACAGGCTGTCACCAGACCCTTCATCCTTCCTCCTCTGTATTTACCAGTGACGGAAGCAGAAATACAGCATCAGCGAAAGATTGTGGTGTCCTTCTGGAGCAGATTTATAACGGCAAATGTGTATCTGCCAAATATTCAAAAGAAATGCTGAATCTGCTGAAAGGCCAGACACGTAAATGGAAGATCCCGGCAGGGCTTCCTTCCGGAATAAAATCAGCCAACAAGACCGGTGAGACCTCGGATGTACAACATGATATGGCAATCGTATATGGGAAGAAAACAGACTATGTGATCAGTGTATTTTCAACAACAGGAAATGAAAGCTATTCCATTTCCAGAATACGGAATATTTCGTCTGTAGTTTATAAATATCTGAATAAATAATAAGAAACACCTGGATTTGTATCCTGTCAGGACAGGTTCAGGTGTTTTTTTTGTATACATCTCAGATTTTTACTGATTTAATGTAGATTTTCGTCGAATTTTCGGTAAATTTGCTGGACAGAGATGTAAACCGTATATTATAATGACTTTAACATACTAATGAACAAAGGAGGATCGCGCTATGAAAAAGATAAAAAAACTTTTATGCGCACTGCTGGTAATGCTGGCAGCGGTAACTATGTTATCTGAGCCATTTCAGGTAGAGGTTCAGGCGGCCAGAACTGTAAATGCTAACAAAAACTGGAAGAAAGCGCCAACTATTAAGAAAAAGGGTACCTACAATATCAATGACAAAAAGAACAATGGATATATTCGCTTTGTAGCACCAAAGACAGGTACCTATACAATCTCTACTTATAATCATCGTGACTGGGGCAAGAGCTCAGCTGCTACACAGCACCTTGGAAGTTATTATGTATACAAAAAGAAAACAAGTTCCGGATATAGTTATCTTAATATGCAGACTTTAAAGACCAACTATGGAAAAGCAAATTCTTTTAAAGTTACTTCCAAAAACTGGTATAACCGTTTTTACAGGTCAGCCAGAAAAACATCTACTACCTATCTGTATGACCGTTATGTAAAGATTAAACTGAAAAAAGGTGAATCCGCATATATTAAAGCTTACTGGACAGGCGGTAGACATCAGTATACACTGAAGATAAAATAATATTATTTTTAGGAGTCCACAGGAGTTATGAAGAAGATAAAAAATTTAAAAAAGAGTCATCTGCAACGGATGGCTCTTTCTTTGAATAATTGTAACTATTCAGGGCAAAAAAAGAATGCAGGAGATGGGACTTGAACCCACACGATCTTGCGACCACAGG
>OLRJ01000327.1_pt1 | contig 49545 bp, 31 predicted proteins | sample 1672741 | NCBI WGS metagenome assembly OLRJ01 (sample SAMEA3136719, study PRJEB25190) | human gut metagenome | biome: human gut; feature: human-associated habitat; material: faeces | place: Austria | collected 2013 | reverse complement strand
GCCTCGACGGTGTGCTCGCCTTCGGGGACGACGAAGCCGACGAAGCCGTAGTCGGCGCGGAACGTCTCCACCTCGGCGCCGTCGACGCTTACGCTCCAGGTGCCGGTGTGGGGGACGGCGAGGCAGGCGACGGCGTTGCCGGACGCCTCGACCGTGCCCGTGAGCTTGGTCTGGCCCACAAGGCTGAGGGGTCCGGCGGAGGCGGTGAAGGTCTCCCCGGAGCCGTTTCCAAGGGTGCTCGTGTCCACGTCGTCGGGCACGATGACCGCGTCTGCGATCGCTTCCCTGCGCGCGGCGGAGTCGGCCATCTGGTCTGCCTGCGACTCGGTAATGGCCGTCGGGTGGAGGGAGAGGGCCGAGTCTGCGCCGTCGACCTCGTACACATAGGCCGAGCCCTGCCGGCTCTCGAGCTTGCACCAGTCGAAGGCGAGCGGCTCCTTGCTGAGGAGGTACTTCACGCCGAGCAACCGGAGCATCTGGGGCCTATCGGGGTCGTTTTTGTAGCCCTGGGAGTAGACCGCCCAGGTCGAGATCGATTCCTTCCAAAGCTTGAGGTAGAACTCGTCGACGTCGCCGTCCAGGGTGCTGTTATAGACCGAGACCCCATCGAAGTGCTGGATCAGGGAGTCGTTTAAGGGGCTCCAGTCGGAGTAGTTCTTCTCCACGCGGTAGAACGAGCCGTCGACCTCGCGGAGATGCTCCAAGGCGGCCAGGGTGTCGGCGTCGTTGCTTGTGGCGCCGGAAAGCGGGAACGCGGCTGCACCCACGTTCGCGCGGCTGTTCGTGGTAAAGAACCCGTCGACGACCGACGTCGAGAAGAGCAGGGCGACGGCAAGGACCGCTGCGACTCCCTGCGGAATCCTGCGACCAGCGAGGGCGACCACACAGATGAGGGCGACGAGCGTCGCGATGTAGCACAGACAGTCGAGGCGCCCGCAAAGGGTGCGGACAAGCGACCAGGCGAGGACGGCGGCCGTGAACGCGACGCTCGCCCAGAACGGCGCCCAGGCGATTCTGCCGGGGAGCACACGCTTCTCGAACCCGATCGCCGCCGCGGCGCAGAGCGGGAACGCGAGGACGAACGAGCTGCGGTACTGGAGCCTCACGAGCGCCGTGAAGAGGGTGGGGAGGAACTGGTTGAAGCAGTAGAGCAAAACGAGGAGCGCCCCTCCGGCGACGAGCGCCCGCTCCTTCGCCTCGCACTCGGTCCAGACCCAGTGAATGAACTGCCCGATGAGGATGAACATACCGGCCGAGAACCCCATCTGTATGTACTCGTACGGGAAGTTGCCCGTGTAGTCGACGTCGACGTGGGCCGAGATCACGTTGCCCGTGGTGTTCACGCCGGTGTTGATGAGGCCGCTTCCGAGGGCACGGCTCAGCGTGGCGGGGACCCAGTCCAAGCTCACGAAGCCGAGGTGCGACGCCGCCTGGGAGAGGGCGGAGGAGTCCGAGCTCGTGCGCGTGGTCTCGCCGAGGAGGAAGCACGCGTAAGGGACGAATACGACGCCGCCGAGCAAGGCCCCGCAGGCAACCGGCGCAGCCATGCGGCCGACGCGGAGGAAGTACGTCCGCGGCGAGGTCTGCTCAAGGTAGTGCGGAATCCTGAGCAGGAGATACAGCGCCTCAAAGAGCAGGATCATCCAAGCGATGTAGACCGACCACGAGAACTGGAGGGCGACGATGGCGGTGGCGCCCAAAAACCTCGGCACGGTCCTGCGCTCAAGGTAGAGCTCAAAAAGAAGCGCCGTGGCGGTAAACACCGGGACGGCGCTGCCGAGCCAATAATGCTGGCCAAAGAGCACGAGGAACCCGCCGAAGCCGTAGAGGACCGAGCCCAGAACTCGCGCGATGGGCGTCTGGCAGAAGCGGGTGAGCAGGTGGTCAAAGAGGTATGCGCTCAAGACGATCTTGAGCGATTGCGAGAGCACGAGCACTAGGCTTAGGTGCGCGTCTCCGAGCAGGAGCCCCATCGGGACCACAAAGAGATTGAAGGGGTCGAAGAACCACGTCTGGTAGGAGGGCAGGCTCACGCCCAGGCCGTACTCGAAGCTCCAGGTGGAGAAAGTGCCGTCCCTGAAGTTACCGATGAGGTTGCAGTAGAAGGGGACGTACTGCTCGATGGTGTCAGACCCGGTGTCTGCATAGGCGAACATAGCCTTGCCGGTGTAGTAGTTGAAGTAGATCACAAAGAGCCCGAGCGCGCACAGAAGGGCGATGAAGAGGAGCTCGTCTGCCGCGCGCTTCCTGGAGGGGCGCTCGAGCGCCTGGAAGCGATGGACGGCGAGGGTGATGATCGCCGCCGCGGCGGGCACGGCGGCGGCGAGGTAGAGGTAGCTTGACCAGTTCATGGGTCTCCCGGAACACTGGGGGTCATTTCGTAGCCAATGGTACAACGTGTAAGATGGTCAAGTTAAACAAGTCGCGCGGCTATGTTTTTGGAGCATGCTTTGGCTAAAGACGACCTCAAGACCACGACCATCCGATCGCTGTTCTGGAAGCTCTTCGAGCAGGGCGGCACGGCCGTCGTCACACTCGTGGTCCAGATCGTCATGGCGAGGCTGCTCTCCCCGGACGACTTCGGCGCGCTCGCCATCATGCTCGTGTTCGTCAACATCGGCAATGTGATCGTCCAAAGCGGCCTCAACACGGCCATCATCCAGGCGCCCGACGCGGATGAGAACGACTACTCCACCGTGTTTTGGATGAGCCTTTCGATGTCGTGCGTGCTCTACGCGGCGCTCTTCTTTGCCGCGCCCGCCATCGCCGCCTTCTACGGCATGCCGCACGTGATCGCGCCGCTGCGCGTGCTCGTGCTCGTACTGGTGGTCAACGCGTACAACTCCATCCAGGAGGCCATCGTCGCGCGCAACCTCGAGTTCCAGAAGACCTTCCGCGCGACGGTGAGCGCCGGGCTCGTCTCCGGCACCGCCGGCATCGCGGCCGCCCTCGCCGGCGCCGGCATCTGGGCCTTGGTGATCCAGCAGCTCGTCCAGCAGGGCGTCAAGTGCGCTGTGCTCGCCTTCCAGGTGCCGTGGAAGCCCAGCTTCGTGTTCCACCCCGCCCGCGCGGCTCAGTTTTTCCGCTTCGGTTGGAAGCTGCTCGCCTCCGGCATGCTCGAGCAGGCGTACCAGGGCTTATCCGACCTGCTCATCGGCAAGGTCTTTACCACCTCCGAGCTCGGCTACGTTTCCCAGGGAAAGAAGTACCCCTACGCCCTGGGAACGCTTCTGGACGGCGCGATCCAGCCGGTCATGCTCTCCGCCGTCTCGCGCGTGCAGGGCGATAAGGGCATGGTCAAGCGCCTCGCCCGCCGGGCGCTCAAGACGAGCACCTTCCTCGTGGCGCCGTGCATGCTGCTCTTTGCCCTCGTCGCAGAGCCTATCGTCAAGCTGCTCCTCGGCGAGGCGTGGCTGCCCAGCGTCCCGTTTCTCCAGATGTACTGCATCGTCTATGCCATGCTGCCCATCCACACGACCAATCTGCAGGTCTTGAACGGCATGGGCAGGAGCGACCTCTTCCTCAAGCTCGAGGTCATAAAGAAGGTCGTCGGCATCGCCATCCTGACCTTTACCACGTTTGCCCTGCGTGACCTCCACGCCATCGTCGGCGGCTACATCGTGTCCGCCTTCATCTGCACCTTCATCAACGCCGCGCCGAACAAGCGGGTCATCGGCTACGACTACCTCGAGCAGGTGCGCGACATCCTCCCGGCCTTCGTCCTGGCAGCCGTTGCGTCCGGCATCGCGTGGCCGATCTGCCTCACGGGGGTTGCCGGGGTCTCGCTCATCGCCGCGCAGGTCGTCGTCATGCTCGCGTCGTACTGCCTCATCGCCAAGCTGTTCCATGTGGAGGAGTTCGACTACCTGCTCGCGACGGTGCGCGGGATGACGGGCAGGAATTAGGCGGTCTTCTTTCCCTTGGCCGCGATCGCCCCGCAGGCAAGAAGCAATAGGATAACGCCTACGACGCTGAAGCAAAGTCCGGTGCTAAGGCCCGGGACCTCATAGTGCGCCTCAACGGTATGGGTCCCGCTTGGGACCTTGAAGCCGATGAAGCCGACGTTTGCGCGGAAGAGCTCCACGGGCTGGCCGTCGACGGTGACCTGCCATCCCGACGTGTACGGGACGGTAAGGCATGCGACCGAGTCGTTCTTGCAGGTAAGCGTTCCGCATAGGCTCGAGGAGCCTTCAAGCTGCAGGTCTGTACACTCGCTTACAGACGCTCCCTCGGATTCCCCTGTGCACCGGCCGTTTGGGACGGCGATGTTGCCCTCAAGCATCGCCTGGCGCGCCGCGGGGTCTCCGGCTGCCTCAAGCTCGCTTTCCGAGACCATCGATTCTGTGGCATAGAGCACGGAGTTGGCGTTGTCGTTTATATAGACGGTCACGTCTCCGACCTGCGTCATCTGAGTAAAGCCGGGGTAGTCGACCGGCTCCTTGGAGAGCAGGTACTTCACCCCGAGGCGCGTGAGCAGGGCAGGGTCGGTCTGCGAAAAGTAGTGTCGCTGAAGCGAGGTGTTCCCGCCGTCCAGCGCGTCAGGCCACACCAGCCGATAGAACTCGGCAAGGTCGTCGTCGATGCTCGAGTTGTAGTTGTTGACGCCCGCGTACCCCTCCACGAGCGCGTCGCTGTACATCGTCCACTCGTCGTAGAGCTTCTCGACCCTATAAAAGCCGGCATCCTGGGAGGCGATGTAATCGAGCGCGGTCTGGGTGTCTGCCGCTTTAGCGCCGTAGCGCGAGGGGAAGTTGGCCTCGGTGCAGACCACTCGGTTGTTGGTGATGAAGAACCCGTCGGCGATGGTCGAGGCGATGGCGAGCGTGGCCACGGCGAGGGGCACGGCGGCCGAGGGGCCCTTGGCACGGTCGAGGGCCATGCACGCAAACACTGCGCAAAGAATAATGACGTACAGCGCGCACAGCCGACGCGCGTTCACGGAGTTCGCCAGCGACCAAAAGACGACGCCCAAAGAAAGGGCGCCCGTCGCGATGAGGTTGGGGTAATTGACGCCGTGCGTGGCGAAGCGCTTCTCGAACGCGACCGCCATTGCGATGCACGCCGGCACCGCGAGCACGAACGACGCGCGGTACTTTGGGAGCATCAGCATGTTGAACAGGGCGGGGAGAAGCTCGTTCACGCAAAAGAGGGCGCAGAGGGCGCCGCTGGCCAGGATTACCGCTCGGGCCTTGCCCTTATTGTCCTTGACGGCCCAGTCGAGGAACTGTCCGATCAGGACGAGCGAGATTGCGCCGAAGCCGAGGTTCGCAAACTCGTAGCAGTTCGTGTCCGAGAAAGAGGTGGTTGCGGGGATCAGCTCATCGGGAATCGGCGCGCCGCAGCTAATGAGGCCGTCGCCCAAGAACCTGCTGAGGAGCATGGGGACCCAACGCATGGGCACGAAACCCGTGGCGAAGCCGACGATCCTCGCGCCCGTCGAGATGTCGCCGCCGTCGACGCGGGAGGTCTCCGTCGTCAAATAGGTCGCATAGGGGAGCAAGGTCACGGCCGAGATCAAAAAACCGCAGACCACAGCCAGAACGAGCCTGGCCACCAAGCGCGCGCCGTCCTTGGCACCCTCTGCCACGGCGATGATCCTCATAAGGCAATAGAGCGCGCAACCGAGCATAACCATGAAGCCGCAGTACGGGCTCCAGGCCATGCAGGCCGCCGAGCAAAGCGCGAGCGCGAGGAACCTCGACGGGCTCAGCGACTCGATGAGCCTCTCGGCGCAAAGGACGATGACGGCAAACAGGACGTGCATGCTTCCGAGCCAGTAGTGCTGGCCCCACAGGAGCAGGAAGCCTCCGAAGCCGAAGGCCGTCGCCCCCAGGACACGGGCAAGCGGCGTCTGGCAATACCTCTTTAGCAGATTGTCGAAGACAGCGGCGGACACGGCGATCTTTGCCACTTGGATGAACGCCAGGATAAACCACAGGCGCTCCGTCCCTAGGGCGAGCCCCATAGCAATGAGCAGCAGGTTGAAGGGGTCGAGGACCCAGCTCTGGTAGCTGACCATGGCCGTTCCGAGGCCGTAACTGAAGTTCCAGGCTCCCGCGGTGCCGCTGCGCAGCCTCTCGATGAGGTCGATGTAGAACGGCACGTACTGCTCCAGGGTGTCGAGGCCGCGGTCCGTATAGGCGAACCTCGTGCTTCCCAGCAGGAGGCTACCGTAAATGGCAGCGGCACCTATGAGGACGATGCCGGCGAGCATGATGCGCTCGCAGCGGGTCTGCCTTGATGAGGTCCTCGTCAAGGCGGTCATATGGCGCTTCGCATAGACTGCCAGCGCGGCGGTGGCTATAAAACAAATGATGAGATGGGGGAACTTGCTCAAGCTCATTGAAAGATCCAATACGCTAAATCGACCGTCTGCAGGTATGTAATCCGAATAACTATGTCTGGGGTTTATGATAGTACGGCCTGTACAGGTAATTGGCGCAGGCGGCCTGTAAGCAATGACGGGAGTTTTTATGTCCAACACACCCATTTGGGTTACACGCTCCTCTATGCCCACGCTCGAGGAATATACGAACGAGATCGCTTCTTTGTGGGACACCCACATGCTCACGAACATGGGTGCCAAGCACCACCAGCTCGAGGAAGAGCTCGAGAGGTACCTCGGCGTGGACGACATCGCGCTGTTTGTGAACGGGCACAATGCACTCGAGTGCGTTATCGAGGCGATGGGGCTCAAGGGCAAGGTGATCACCACCCCGTATTCCTTTGCCTCCACCACCCACGCCATCGTGCGCAAGGGCTTAACCCCCGTGTTCGCCGACATCAAGCCCGACGACTACACCCTCGACCCCGAGAAGATCGAGGAGCTCATCGACGAGGACACCTGTGCGATTATGCCGGTCCACGTCTACGGCAACCTCTGCGACGTCGACGCCATCCAGGAGATCGCCGACCGCCACGGCATCAAGGTCATCTACGACGCCGCCCACGCCTTCGGCGTAAAGAAGGACGGTGTTTCTTCCGCCACGTTCGGCGACGCGTCCATGTTCAGCTTCCACGCCACCAAGGTGTTCAACACCATCGAGGGCGGTGCCATCTGCTTCAAGGACCCGGAGCTCAAGTGCCTGCTCGATCAGTGGAAGAACTTCGGCATCACGGGCGTCGAGAGCGTCGAGTTCGTGGGCGGCAACGCAAAGATGAACGAGTTCGCCGCGGCCATGGGCCTGTGCAACCTGCGTCACCTTGACGAGGAGATCGCAAAGCGCAAGGTCGTCGCGGAGCGCTACTGGGAGCGCCTGAGCGCCATGCCCGGCGTAAAGATTTGCCTGCCCCAGCCTGGCGTCACCCCCAACTACGCGTACCTCCCGGTAGTGTTCGATGAACGATCCTTCGGCGTCACGCGCGATGAGGTCTATGCCGCGCTCATGGTGCACAACATCCACCCGCGCAAGTACTTCTATCCCCTCATTTCGGATTACGAGTGCTACGCCGGCCGCTTCAACTCCTGCGACACGCCCATCGCCAAGCGCGTGGCCAAGCGCGTCCTCACGCTCCCCATGTACGCCGACCTCGCCCTTGAGGACGTCGACAGGATTTGCGACATCATCGCCAACGTCCGCAAGTAAGGCCCACCCGCAGTCCGTGGGCACCGATTCAAAGAGAAGGACGCAGAAGTGGACAACACGCCCCTCGTATCCATCGTCATCTCCGTGTACAACCACTCCAAGTACATCGAGGAGTGTCTGCGCGGCATCCTGATGCAGAAGGTTGACTTCCCCTACGAGGTGTTCGTGGGCGACGACTACTCGCCCGACGGCACCGCGGACGTCCTACGCCGCCTGCGCCCCGAGTTCCCCGAGAACTTCCACTTCATCCTCCGCGAGCAGAACGTCGGGGCAATCAAGAACGGCGAGGACCTGTACAGCCGTGCGACCGGCAAGTACCTCGTGGACATGGAGGGCGACGACTTCTGGACCTACGACCGCAAGCTCCAGACCCAGGTCGACTACCTCGAGTCGCACCCCGACTGCTCGGTCGCCTACACCCACTGCGTCGTGGTGGGGGAGGACTCGAAGCCCAACGGCGAGACCTACCCGCAGTGCCCGCTCGAGACCTACACCTTCAGGGAGTTCCTCTACAGCCGCCTTCCCGGCCAAAGCGGGACCCTCGTGTGCCGCCGCCAGCAATACCTCGACGCCCGCACCACGTTCATGGAGATGAAGCACTTCGGCTACTACCCAGGCGACCGGCGCAACGCCTTCCTCTACCTCGTCGCGGGCGAGGTCCACGTATTCCAGGGCGAGTGGACCGCGTATCGCCATGTGGTAAAGAAGGGTGCCACGAACTACACCTCCGCCGTCAAGTTCAACGACGAGTACGCCCGCAACGAGGTCGGCTACGGCCAGACCCTCGTTGAGTACGCGGAGCTCTACGGCTCTCCCGAGGCCATCAAGATCGCAAAGAAGACCTACTACCGCGTGTTCCTCAAGTGGGCGCTCGATAAGCGCAGCAGCGTGCAGATGAGCGACTTCTGGGCTGCGCTCAAAAAAGAGCCCAGGGGCAAGGTGGGGCTCTTCCTGTCGTACGCCCAGTGGTGCGTCGTGCTCGAGGCGCGTAAGCTCTCCGGAAAGGCCGTCGACCTTTAGTTTCAGCTCATCGTATTATCCAAGTTAGCAGTCAGGGCCCCGCTTTCGCGGGGCCCTGATGCTTACCACTTGATGTCGATGTGCATCTTTTCAATCATGAACCGGTATGCGGTAAGCGCCGTCGACATGAGGCCAGCTTTATAGACCTTCTGGGCGAAGCGGAGCTTCTTGAAGGCGCCGCCGTTCTTCTTTACGTAGTCGGACTCGAGGTAGGGAGAGCGCGACCACGTGGGGAAGTTCTGGTTGAGGTAGGCGGTAAAGCGGTCCGTGATGGCCTTAACGTCGTAGCGCTCGTCGCAGCTCAGGCGGAACGTGAGCGAGACGCCCAGGTGCAGGAATGCCATGGCGTCGAGCAGGGGAAGCATCTGGGGGCGCGCCGCCTCGTAGTAGCCCTTGATCTCGAGGAAGGCGGCGAGGATGGAGTCGATCTGCTCCTCGCGCACGGTGTTGATGATGGAGCCCTCGCGGACAATATAGTGGACGAGCGGCTTGGGTGTGAACACGACCCTTCCGTGCATGTCCATGTACGCGAGCAAGTGGAAGGCCATGTCGTCGAGAACGGTGGGCGGGTTCGTGAGGTTCCTCATGTTCTTCAGGACGCTCGCGCGGAAGCATTTGTTCCAAGGGGCAGTGTTGAGCTCGACAAGGCGACCCTCGTCCCCGTCGATGATAAAGCCGTTCCTCTTGTCGCAGAGCTCGCGCGAGAGGACCTTCCCGGACTCGAGGTCGGTGCGCTCGAAGCCGCAGACGGCGATGTCTGCGTCCGCCACCTTGGCGGCGACGTAGAGCGACTCGGCAAAGTCGGGCTCGGCGTAGTCGTCGCTGTCGATGAAGCCGATGTACTCGCCCTGCGCGACGGCGATGCCGTCCCAGCGGCCCTTCCAGACGCCCTCGTTCTTCTTGTCGATGATGACGATCTTTGAGCCGTAGCGGTCGCGGTAGTCGTTGAGGATGTCGATGCAGCGGTCGGGGGAGCCGTCGTTGATGCAGATGACCTCGATGTCCTCGAGGGTCTGGGCCATGAGGGAATCGAGGCACTTGGGGAGGTACTTCTCGACCTTATAGCAGGGGACGATGATGCTCAGCTTGATACCCGCGTTGCTGGCTTGCATTGATTCTCCAATCGAGTTGGCTCCGAGCGCGCAAGTCTGTATATCATAACCCTGTATCAATACTTCGCACAGGGAGATGCCTTTGAGCCAGCCGATGCCCGTCGTCGCCGTCGTCATGTCAACGTACAACGGCATGCCGTATGTAAAGGAGCAGCTCGCGAGCGTGCAGTCGCAGGAAGGCGTCGAGACGAGGGTCTACGTGCGAGACGACGGCTCAACCGACGGCACCGTCGAGCATCTCCGCGAGTGCTCCGCCGCAGGCGAGCTGACGCTCATCGAGGGAAAGAACCTCGGCGTTGTGGGCTCGTTCATCGATGCCATCGCCCACGTGCCCGAGGACATCCCATACATTGCTCTGTGCGACCAGGACGACGTTTGGCATGCAAACAAGCTCTCCCGCGCCCTTGAGGTGCTCCGGGAGGGCCGTCAGGACGTCCCGAGGCTGTACTGCTCCGAGTACATGTTCTGCGACGAGGACATGAACCCCACGGGCCGCTCGCACCTCAACCTGATCGGCGTGGGGTTCGAGACCCTGCTGTACGAGACGAAGGTCTCTGGGAACACCGCCGTTTTCAACCGCTGCCTCGCGGACCTGGCGGTGCGTGCGGGGGCCAAGGACGTGTTCGGCCATGACTGGTGGCTGGGGCTGTTGGCCGCCTCGATGGGGGAGCTGTACTTCGACGACTTCGTCTCGCTCGATTACCGGAGGCTCAATGCCAGTGTGAGCCCGACCGGCGGCAGTTTCCTCACCATCCTCAAGTTCCGCGTCAAGGCCTTTGTGAAGGGCGACCAGCTTGGTCGCATAACCGCACAGCTGAGGCGCTTCCACGAGGTCTTCGGAGACCGGCTCGACCCGCAAAAAAAGGCCCTCGTCGAGCGATTCGTCTATGGGAATCGCTTTCAGAAGGCCTTTGCTCCGGTGAGGCTGCGGCAGATCGGGGCCGAGGAGCTCGCCCTGCGCCTGCTGTTCTTGATGGGGAAGCTCTAAGGACGCCTACTGCTCGGAGGCGTCGGAGTCCTTGCGCTGCTCGGCCTCGTCCAAGTGGTCAAGCGCGATTTCCTGCGCAAGCTCGTTGACCTTGACCTTAAGGCGCGAGATCTCCGAGGAACATACGAACACCTTCCACAGGAGCAGCGCGATGATGACGAGGTAGACGAAGTTGCTCGCGCTCATGAAGCCGAGGTCGTACGCGAGGTTGATCGCGATGTCCGGGAAGACGGCGACGATGACCAGGATGGCCGCGGAGACCACCCAGAACACGGCGTCCTCGATGAGGAGCTTTTCTTTTTTGACCTGACGCCCCACAACGCCGAGGGCGCAGACGGCCGCGACGATCAGGAGCACGCGAAGGTACAGCGGGAGCATCTTTACCTACCTAAGAAAACGGGACATGACGATGGAGAGGCACGTGCGGCTCATGTAGCGGATGACGTTGCCGAGCTTGAGGTAGCTCTCACCGCCCTGGCGCTCCTGCATCTGGGTTTGGATCTCGACGACGGGGCCGTACTTCCTGGCGACGATGGCCACGAGGTCGGGCTCGGGCGCCCAATCGAAACCCTTGCAGAAGAGCTCGATCATCTTTCTGCTGTACATGCGCAGGCCGCTCGTGGGGTCGGTGATAACGACGCCGGTCGTGAGCTTGATCAGCCATGTGATGAGCCGGGAGCCAGCACCGCGGGCGCCGGAGGGCTTTTGGCTACCGTCGAGGTAGCGCGACCCGATGACGACATCCGCGCCCTTCTCCTCGAGAACCTGGGCCATCTGGGGGATGTAGCAGGGGAGGTGCTGGCCATCGGCGTCGAACTGCACGACCGCGTCGTACCCGTGGCGCCAGGCGTACTTCATGCCGGTGCGAAAGGCGGAGGTAAGCCCGGTGTTGATGGGGAGGTTGGCCCCGTTGAAGCCGTTTTTCGCGATGATCTCGCGGGTGGCGTCCTTTGATCCGTCGTTGACCACCAGGTAGTCGATGTCTGGGCAGGCCGCCTTGAGCGAGGCGATGGTGCCCTCGAGGCACTCCTCCTCGTTGAAGGCGGGGACAACGGCCAGTACTCTCATGTAGCGCATCTCCTGGGTCTGGATTCACAAGTAGAACAACTTTAACACTCGCGGGGCGCTTACCGGTCGATCCTGTAAAGGGCCATGGGGCCCACACGATAGACGCAGGTGAAGCCGGAGGTCTCGTCGGTGATGGTGTTGATACCGCTCGTGAGGTCGGGACGGTAGTCCTCGCGCAGGTTGATGAAGCTGGCGTCGTCGCCGGTGTGCCGCAGCTGGATGACGTACTTTGCGTCCACGGCGTTGACGGCGGCCTGAACCTCGGCGTCGGTCGCGTAATCCGCCAGCCGCGTGCGAATGATTCGGCTTTCCTCGGTCTCGCTTTCCGTCCCCAGGTGCGTGAAGTTGCGGTAGTACATACGCAGGCCGTCCATGCCGTAGCCCAGGAAGCTGCCGTCCATGGGGTCGTTGACCACGAGCGCGCCCTCCTCGACCATGGCTGTGCACTTGCGGAGGAAGACTTTCTCGGTCATGTCCAGGGGAGCCTGGTAGGAGTAGACCTCGCTCGAGATATCCCGGTAATCGCCGAAGGTGGTGTGGACCGATTTGGGCCAGTCGCGCATCTCCTTATCCGAGTTCTGCTGGACCTCCTGCGCAGTGTATTCGTGGTGGATGCCGGGGAGGTTGAACTCGGGCATGAAGTTGACCACAAGGAAGACGGCGACGATCGCCGCTGCCATGAGTTTTGGCCTCGGCTGGCGCGACTCGCGCCTAGCGAGGAAAGAGCCCGCCTCGCAGGCGATGCCCAGAACCCAGGCGAAGCCTTCCACGGCCAAGGGGAGGGCGGCCATCGCCGCGATGGAGGCGAGGCGCATGGGGTCTGTGTACCAGAAGCCGGCGAGGAACTGCTTGAGCTCGGTTTTTTGTGTCGCGCTCACGATGAGGATGAGGCAGAAAAGAGCGTAGGAGCCCACGAGCCAACGCTTGCTCTCTGCGTGGGATAGCCTGATGGCACCCATAATCACAAAAGCCGCCAGTACCAGCTGCGCCGCGATCTCCACGTTGAAGCCAAAAGAATACGAAAGCGTGAGGATGCTCACGACCTGCTGGAAGAGCCTCGAGAACGGGGGCCACACGTGGCTCACGGTGTCGCGGAAGAGCGGGAGCCTATAGCACAAAGTCCAGAAGCCGAGGCAAAGAAGGGCAAAGGCGATGCAGATCGCAAGCCGAGGAACGGTGGCAACCCCGCGATTCTTCGCCGTTTCCGCAATCCTCGACACACAGAACGGTGCGAGCATGACGACGCAGGTAAAGATGGTGTTCGGGTGGCAAAGCACGAGGCCGATGCAGCACACAAGGATGGCCGCGACGGTCCTTGCCCTGTCGGATACGGAAGCCTTGTCGGCGAGCAGGTGGACAAAGAGCGCCCAGACCGCGGGCAGCAGCGCGAAGCCGGCCACATTCGCGTACACGGGGCCGAACGCCATGAGGTTCCAGGGGAACGCCACGAAGGCGAGCGAGAGCACCCCTGCGACGATCTGGTGCTTCTTGCTTTCGGGGAACAGAGCGGCGATAAACGCGACAACGCCGAGGGGGAAGGCCAAACAGGGCAGCACGAACATCGATGCGTTGATGGCGATGGTTGTCGACGTTCCGGCGAGGGACTTGATGAGGGCGCAGAGCACGTGCCAGGCTGCCGGATAGAACATGGAGTAGTTCGCGGGCGCAATGGCGGCGTCCGACGCGGTGAGGTACGGGCTTGCGCCCAGGGAGGTGAGCTTGCCCGACTCCGACATGGCTTGGATCAGGTCCAGGTGCCACGTGACGTCGTATGCCTGGAACACGGCGTCCGGCGCGCCGAGGCGCGAGATATAGAGGTTGTAGCCCAGGGCGGCGCCCAAAAGCAGCGCGATACACATGGCGAGGGGAGATGCGCTTGGAAGGCTCAGCTCGGGGAACTTCCTGACCTTTGAGAGCACAAGGCCGAGGGCGGCCAGAACCACGAGGGGCGCGAACACGGCGACGGCGCTGCCGGGTATGCCTACGAGCGCGTACAGCTGCCCCAATGCGGCTATGAGGGAGAGGCTGACCACGGGGGAGCAGCAGATGGCCATCGTGCGGTTTGCCCCGATCGCCCTCATGGCGAGGTATCCAGGAATAAGGAGAATAAGGCCTGTGCAGGCGACGGAGAGGTAGAACTCAGACCACATGGGAACCGGCTTTCTGGGCAAGATACGATGGTTTGATGCGAGGTGACGCTTTTGCCGGTATAAAAGTATCATGAGATGGATAGTGCCTAAGCGAAGGTGAAGGATTCGCTCATGTTCTCATACCGCAAATACAAGCACCTGACCTGCTTCGCTGCCTCTGCGGCTGTCACGGCGGGGCTGCTTATGAATACCCCGTCGGTCGCATACGCCGACGCTGCCGCCGACCTCGCGAACGCCAGGACGAACCTCGAACAGATCGGCCAGAAGGTCGAGGACCTCTCTGGGGACCTTGAGACTTTGGTCACCGAGCTGGACAACACCGAGTACGAGATCATGATCAAGGAACAGAAGATCGCTCAGAACCAGGAGACCCTCGCATCGTTCGTTTCCGCCGACTATAAGGGCGGAGCGACCGAACTTCTCTCCATCATCCTGGGCGCCAACTCGGTGGACGACATGGTCTCGCGCATCCGCTACGTCCAGAAGATCTCGAACGCGCAGGCGGAGGCGATTGACGAGATCAAGGCCGCGAAGGCCGACCTCGAGGAGCGCAAGACGTACCAGCAGTCGACGCTCGACGACACCCAGGCAAAGCTCGATGAGCTCAACTCCCAGAGAAGCTCCGCGGCAAGCTTGGTCGACTCCCTTGACGCTGAGGTGAAGGCCCAGCTCGAGAAGGAGGCGGCCCAGAACTCCACGCTCAACGTCGCCCTGGAGCAGAGCAAGGTCCAGCAGACCACGACCTCTGCCTCCGACATCGATGCCATTCGCGACGCCGCGGACAGCATCAAGCAGGAGTCGACTTCCAACAAGACCGACAAGACCGAGGAGTCCAACAACAACGGCGGCAACTCCGGCAGCGGCTCAACAGACGATCCCAGCACAAACAACACCCAGCGTCCCGACACACCTACGGGAGGCAACACCGACTATTCGAGCAGGAGCCGCGACGCATCCCTGTACAACGTCACGTGGACGGGCGACACCGAGTACATCAATCGCCTTGCGCAAAAGGCGGCACAGGTCGGCAGCGGCTCCGATTACTTCTTTGCCTGGGACAACGAGCTCTGCCGCGTCATCGTGTTCCAGCGCTCCGGCGGCGGCTGGTCGGCAATCAAGCTTTGGAACTGCAACGGCGCCAGGGCTACCTACTCAGGGGCATGGTCGGTTGTGCACAGGCAGAAGTGCAACTGGGCCGACGAGTACTTCGGTATGGGGTACAACGACTGGTCCACGTGCTTCATCGAGTCGTACTCGAGCAGCAGCAAGGGGCACCTTCGCTATATTCCTGGCAAAGGCTACGAGGACTGCGCGTCTATCCACGCGACGGGCTACTCCGAGACCGGCTGGGGCAACGGCGGCTGCTGCGGCCTTCTGATCGACGACGCCAAGTGGGTCTACGACAACATCCCCAACGGAACGACGGTCTACGAGTTTCGGTATAGTGACGGCAGGGTTTTCTAAGGGGTATTACGGTAAAGTTAGGCTTCAGGGGAGAAGAAGCCTGCCTAGGATTTCTCTTTTATAAATCAATCAACACCAATGTCTTCTAAGCGTGTGGTTCGGAGGAGATGGATGGAATCGCTATCTATTAAGGGCAAAGTCGGCGCAGTCGTTGCCGGTCTGGCTCTTACCGGCGGAGTCGTTGCCGGTATTCCGCAGCTTGCGTTTGCCGAGGAGTTGGAGCAGGGCACTGCGGCGATTGCCGTTGAGGCTGAGGGTGCGCTCGCGACTGCTGCTGGCGGCTCGCTGGACTCTATTTCTGGCAGGAGTGCACAGGCTGTCGATACTGCGGACTCCGCGACTGCTCAGCCGGAGGATACTGCCTCTAACGATAAGAACGCAACGGTTGTTGAAGGTGGATTGAACAACTCGACCTCCGAGACTACGGGCGATGATGCCGACGAGGGCGTTTCGGCCCCCAAAGTTGAGGACGCCGACGATAATGCCGATGCCTCGGGCGTGCTTGACGCCTCGACTGGCGATGCGGTAAGCGCGGCTTCCAAGGAGCCTGAGGTCGACCTCTCGGTCGTAGCTGAGAAGGATGGTTGGCACGAGGACGCCGGCGGCACCTATTTTATCCGCGACGGCAAACGAGTCTCCGGCTGGCTTGTTGATTCGGGCTTCGGTGACTATGGTCTCCAGCGTTATTGGCTTGGGGCTGACGGCTACCTTTCCCGCGGCTCTCTTGTGGATGCTTCTCAGGCTGGCTGGTGGGCTTATGCTCGTCCGGAGGGCTTCGTTGTCCGAGGCCGTTGGCAGGACGCGGTAACCGGTTTCGTCTATCTTGCGAATAACGATGGTAAGCTCGAGGATCCGGGCTGGCATGTGACTTCTTCCTACGGCCAGGGGATCCAGCGCTATTATGTTGAGGCTTCGTCTCATGCCTGCGAGCCCGGCTACTCTGATTCCGGCTATGCCCACTACACTACCGACGAAGGCTACGTTCTGCGCGGAGCCTCCCGTTCGGGAAACAAGGTTTACCTCGCCGATAACGGCGGTCGACTTGCTCGCTCCGGCAACAGCAATTCTGGTTGGGCGGTCACGTCTGCTTATGGGCAGGGGCTGCAGCGTTACTGGATTGAGGGCCATAACGGCAGCGACGGCGGGTATGCCCGCATCGGGTTCTCGACCGATGGCTATGCCCACTACACCACCTCCGCTGGCTATGTTCTGCGCGGCGCCATCAACGACGGCGGCGATTTGCGCTATGCCGATAACGATGGCCGTCTTTACGGTTCGCGCTGGCTTGTAACGTCTGCTTTTGGGCAAGGTGTCCAGCGCTACTGGATGGGTTCGGATTTTAAGGCCGCCAAAAATCGCGCGATTTCTGACTCAGAAGCTGGCTGGAACGCCTATGCCACCTCCGCTGGCTATGTCCTGCGTGGAGCCTTGAGGGTTGGCAACCGTGTTTATCTGGGCAACAACGACGGTGTTCTTTCGGCCTCCGGTTGGGCGGTCACGAGCCAGTATGGCCAGGGTCTTCAGCGTTATTGGGTAGAAGATGGCGGATATTCCCTTATTGGGTATTCCGACGGTGGATACGTTCACTACACGCTCGGGACCGGTTATGTCCTGCGCGGAGCGTACGTTGACGGCAATAAGGTGTATCTTGCTGACAACGACGGCCGTCTCGCGCGTGACGGGAATAGTACTCCTGGCTGGGTGGTCTCCTCCGCTTATGGCCAGGGCCTTCAGCGTTACTGGGTCGAGGGCCACACCGGCGCTGATGGCGGATATGCTGCCATGGGTTACTCCAATGCCGGATATGATCACTTCACCACCTCGTCTGGCTATGTGCTCCGTGGGGCGACTGACGAGGGCGGCGTTAAGCGTTTTGCGGACAACGACGGTAGGATTAATGATGGGTGGCTCATTACCACCGCTTTTGGGCAGGGACTTCAGCGTTATTGGCAGCAGGATGGCGGCGTAGTCACCAGCAGGTTCGTCGATGCCGGCAACAATTATTGGGCCTATGCAACAGCTGATGGACGCATTCTTCGTGGGCGTGCGATCGTCGGCGGTAAGGTTTATTTGGCGGACAACGACGGCCACCTTGCCAATCGATCCGACAACAAGGACGGCTTTGTCGTTACCAGTGATTACGGTGACGGCCTTCAGAGGTATTACCTCCGCCGGGTTGCGGGCACGGGGTATTCATACGCAGCAACCGGCTTCTTCCAGGTAGGTTCTGATGCCAACGGCAAGCCGTATTGGTACTACGGCGAGGACGGTAAGGGCTACGTCGTTCGCGGCAAGTCGAGCAAGAAGGATGGCGTCCTCGTAGCGGACAACGACGGTGTGTTAATCGAATCTCGCTATAGCGCCGGCATGCAAACGGTTTCCGGCTTTGATAGCACCGATCAGATTTATTACCTTATCGATGTTGACGGGCACCTGTTTGCAAAGGTCGGCCTTGTTACGCTTGGAGATGACCACTATTACGGCGTCGAGAATGCCGGCTATCTCCTGCGCGGCAAATTGCGTCACGGCGGCGGTATGCTCCTCGCCAACTCCAAGGGTATTCTTGCGTGGACCGAAGGCTGGCTCGTTACTGGCGAGTACGACAACGGTGCCGTTCAGCGCTATCGAATCGATGGGGCTCCGGGTGATGGCCTCATGGGTGCTCACGTTGGCTTCTTTAAACTCGGTGATGATGAGTACTACGGCCGCGATGATCAGGGCTACGTTGTTCGCGGTACCTGGGTTGCCCCGAGCGGTCAGGTCTACGAGGCAGACAACGATGGCAAGATCATCCAGTATTGGTCCAAGGCGCTTGCCCGCTTTATGAATTATTCAAGCGGCACGCAGTATATGCTCGTTGTCGACACTGCGCACTATCGTACCTTTGTATTCCAGGGGCGTGCCGGTTCTTGGAACCTTATGTACGATTGGATTTGTGGCGTGGGCATGCCCAGGTACGAGACGCCGAAGGGCGATTACACCATCGGCGGAGACGGTGCGTGCTATAACTGGACGCGTTGGCAGGACGGCCGCAACAACTTCAAGGGCGATTATCGCACCACGTACTACCCGGAGGACGACCTCAAGTATTTCACTGGTTTCTGCCTTGATTTGGGATTCCACTCCTGTATTGGCTGGGAAGGCGGCTATAGCGATTGGGGCCAGCTTGGCAGGGGAGTTTCCCATGGCTGCATTCGCCTGATTGAGAGTAATGCCAAGTGGATTTACGACAATGCACTGCCCGGAACTAGGGTCATCACTTTCTAACGCTCTGTTATTGGTTTGATAGGCGCGGCGCTTGAGGTCCTTCAGGCGCCGCGTCTTTTGTGCATGGGCTAAAATTGAAGCGTTTGATTAAAGCAACTGGAAGGCAGTTTTCATGTCCACCGTTCTCGTTACGTCCCTCGGCTCCGTTGCCGCCGACATCACCATCAAAACCTTGAAGCGCCTCGGTCACCGGGTTGTGGGTTCTGACATCAACCCGCGCGAGTACATCGTGGACGCTATGGAAGTGGACACGTTCTACCGTGCACCCTATTCCGCCGACGTCGAGAACTACCTTTCCTTCATCGAGAAGGTCTGCGCGGAGCAGAACGTCGACTATGTCTTCCCCATGACCGACGTGGACATCGACGTGTTCAACGCCAATCGTGAGCGCCTTGCTGGTACCGGCGCGACGTTCTGCATGTCCCCCAAGAGCGCTCTCGACGTGATTCGCAACAAGAAGACCCTGGCCGAGTTCATTGACGCTCGCTGCCCCGAGATCCAGACCATCGAGACGCGCAAGCTCTCCGACTGCCCCGAGAACCCCTTCGGGTATCCCGTGATCGTCAAGCCATACGACGGCCGCAGCTCCATCGGCCTTTACCGTATCTACTGCGAGAACGACTGGACCGCCGCCATGAACGAGATCGACGACCCGGAGCGCTACATCGTTCAGCCCTTTATTGAGGGCCCCATTGTTATGACCGAGATGTGCTGCAACCCCGAGTCCGGCAAATGCGTGTGCGTTCCGCGCGAGGAGCTCATGGCGACTGCGCACGGCTGTGGCCTCACCGTCCGGACGTATAGGGACGAGGAGCTTGAGGAGCGCTGCAAGCAGCTCGCCGCCGAACTTGACATCCGCGGCAGCGTCAACTTCGAGTGGATTCGCAACCCCGAGGGGGTCTACTACTTCGTTGAGTGCAATCCTCGCTTCTCGGCCGGCGCCGAGTTCACGGTGATGGCCGGATACGAGGTCGTGGCAAATCACCTTCGCTGCTTCCAAGGCAAGGACATCGAGGACTTCACGTATCGTCATCAGCTCATCATTGGTCGCAAGTACGAGGAATACATCACCAAGGTGTTCGAGGACTAAAGCGTCACGGCAACCAGCATTAAGTAATTCGGAGGTTAATCAATGGGTCATAAGCTGATGATCCTCGGCTCGACGAGCGAGTTCTCGCCGTTGGTAAAGAGGGCTCAGGAGCGTGGGATCGCGGTCGTGTGCTGCGACGGATATGCCGACGGGCCGGCGAAAGCAATCGCGGATGAGCGCTACGACATCGATATTCGGGATCACGACGCCATCGCCAAGCTGGCCAAGAGCATCGGCGTCGATGGGATTATCAGCGCCTTTTCGGATAATCTTCCCGAACAGTGCGCCGCCATCGCGCCGAAGGCGGGGCTTTCGTTTTATCTCCCTGCTCAAAGGCTCGCGATTCTGCGCGACAAGTCCAGGATGAAAGAGATGTTCTCCGAGCTAGGCATTCAGTTCCCGAAGACTGTCGTGGCCAATCGTTTTTCAATTGCAGAGGACATAGCGTCGCTCGAGTTTCCCGTCGTGACTAAGCCACTCAATGGATGGGGCTCCCACGGCGTGTTCGTCCTCAATTCCGTTGAGGAAGTCATCGAACGCTTCGACGACGTCGCCAAGTACTCTGGTGGCGATGCCATCCTCGTCGAGGAGTACAACGACGGCTTTGAGCTCAATACCATGTCCTGGGTCGTCGACGGGTCCCCAGTCATCCTCGAGATCGCCGATCGCGAGAAGACCGCCGACGAGCCGCGCGCCATTCCCCACGTGAGCAGGATTGTGTATCCGAGTGTCCTTACGGACATCGTGATTGACGATATCCGGGATATCCTGACCAAGGTCGCCCGTTACGTGGGCCTTCAGAACGGCCCGCTGTGTATGCAGGCGTTCTGGACGCTGGAGCGCGGCATCCAGGTCTGCGAGTGCGCGGGCCGCGTGTTCGGTACCGAGCACGAGATGCTCGAGTACGCGACGAACGGTGCCCTGACGGTCGAGGACCTCCTCATCGACACGGTCTACGACGTCGATAACCTTAAGGTTCGGCTTGCGGGCCACGACCCGCACCTTCAGAGGACTTCCTGCGGCCTCTTTTGGCATGGCAAGGAGGGAAGGATCTCCCAGATGGGCGGCTTCCCCGAGGTCGGTTCCGACGAGTGTGCAGCCGACACGCTCGAGTACTATGCCGTTGGCGATGAGGTCCGCAAGGGCGAGCAACCCTACGTCGTGAGGTCCTACATCGTCGCGCCTGAGCGTGAGGACCTCGATAAGCTGACGGATTCTTTCTTCGAGTCGGCATACATGCGTAACGAAGCCGGCGAATCGATGCTATACGATAATGAACGAATGGATTATTCCCGAGCATTCGGAGATGCATGATGATCGACTTCAACGTACCGCCCTATGTGGGCACCGAGATGGACTATGTCCGCGAAGCGGCCGAGGTCAACCACAAGATCTGCGGCGACGGCCCGTTCTCGCGCAAGTGCCACGCCTGGATGGAGGAGCGCTTCAACGCCGAGAAGGTCCTGCTCACGACCTCCGGTACCGACGCGCTCGAGATGGCGGCCAACCTTTGCGGCCTTGAGCCGGGCGACGAGGTGATCCTTCCCAGCTTCACCTTCTCGAGCACCGCGACGGCCTTCGTCTCGGTTGGCGCCAAGCTCGTCTTTGTCGATATTCGTCCGGACACGATGAACATCGACGAGTCGAAGATCGAGGCCGCCATCACGGACCGCACGCGCGTCATCGTGCCGGTGCACTATGCCGGCGTGGCCTGCGAGATGGACACCATCATCGACATCGCCCGCCGTCACAACCTCATCGTGGTCGAGGACGCCGCGCAAGGCGTTATGAGCACGTACAAGGGCCGTGCGCTCGGAACCATCGGGGACTTCGGCTGCTACAGCTTCCACGAGACCAAGAACTATTCGATGGGGGAGGGCGGCGCCATCGTCATAAACAAGCCCGAGTACATCGAGCGCGCCGAGATCATCCGCGAGAAGGGCACGAACCGCCAGCGCTTCTTCCGCGGTCAGGTCGATAAATATACTTGGGTCGACTCCGGCAGCTCCTACCTGCAGAGTGACCTCAATGCGGCGTATCTTTGGGCGCAGCTCGAGTGCGCGGACAAGATCAACGACGACCGCCTGGCCACGTGGGACTTCTACTATGAGCAGCTGAAGCCGCTGGCGGATGCCGGCAAGGTCGAGCTCCCGACCATCCCTGAGGGCTGCGAGCATAACGCCCACATGTTCTATCTCAAGGTGGCGGACTTGGCTGAGCGATCCGCCTTGATTAAGCACCTCAAGGAGAACGGCGTGATGGCCGTGTTCCACTACATTCCGCTGCACAGCTCTCCTGCCGGCGAGCGCTTCGGGCGCTTTGACGGCGAGGACGTCTACACCACGCGCGAGTCCGACCGTCTGGTGCGCCTGCCGATGTATTACGGGCTGACTCCCGAGGATGCCCAAACCGTAGTGGGCGGGGTCATGAGTTTTTATACGGAGATAGTTTAAATATGCCTACTGCGACAAATAACGCCCCAAGGGTACTGGTCATCGTGCCTGCGTACAATGAACAGGATTGCATAGTTGAGACCGTGAGGCGGATTAAAGAGACCGGCTATGACTACGTTGTGGTCAATGATGGTTCCAAGGATGATACGCTCAAGCTGTGCCGTGAGAATGGCATCAATGTGCTCGACCTTCCCCAGAATCTGGGCATTGGCGGTGCCGTCCAGGCTGGGCATAAGTATGCTCAGCATTATGGCTATGACATTGACGTGCAAGTTGACGGCGACGGACAGCACGATCCAAGCTACATTCCTCAGCTCGTGAAAATGATTGAGGATGGTGCCGATTTGGCTATTGGCTCGAGATTTGTGCAGGAGACCGATGGCTTTCAATCAACATGGCTTAGGCGCGTTGGAATCACCTGGTTGTCAGGCTTGCTTAAACTGCTCACGGGGAAAATCGTAACAGACCCTACTTCTGGCTTTAGGGCTTCCGGACGTCGAGCGATTGAGCTCTTTTGTGAAAACTACCCAATGGATTACCCTGAGCCGGAATCTATTGCCCTTGCGTTGGAAAACGGACTTTCCTTATCCGAGACGCCCGTTAATATGCTTGAGCGGCAAGGCGGGTCTTCTTCAATCGGCGGTTTTTCTTCTGTTTACTACATGATCAAGGTCACTCTTGCAATCATTCTTGTTGTTTGGGGCGGACAGAGCTCGCGGAGGTAAAACATGTCTCTTGCTATGCGGGTTGCGTTTGCAATTCTTTTTCTTATATTTGCCATGAACGTTATTTCTCTTGTACGCAGGGGAAAGCTGTTGCTTAAATACTCGTTGCTGTGGCTTTTCCTAAGTTTTCTTATGCTGATTTGTGTTGTTTTTCCGGGACTGGTGTATCGGGTCTCTGACTTAGTCGGTTTCGGAATCCCGTCTAACTTTATTTTCTTTGGAACGATAATTGTTCTCCTGGCGATTGTCCTTTCGCTGAGCGTTGCCGTTAGTAGGCTGCTGCTATCTGTGAAGAACCTTACTCAGCGTCTTGCTATTCTTGAACACGACATCGCTAATGAGCTTTCTAAATAGTCTCATATTCATATAAGGATCAGTAAATGTATCAAACTGAAGATCACACTTTTGCTATCTGTGCTTATAAAGAGAGTCCTTATCTTCGAGAATGCATCTCTTCTCTTGCTAACCAAGCCGAGAAGTCTCAAATAATCGTTTGCACATCTACTCCTAATGCCTATATTGATGAAGTGTGCCAGGAATTCGAGCTCACGCTGTATATTTCAAGTAAAAAGAGTGGTATTGCTCGGGACTGGAATTTTGCGATGGCCTGTGCAAAGACTCCTCTGGTCACTATCGCTCATCAAGATGATGTGTATAAGCCAACGTATCTTGAATCCGCTCTGTTTCACCTGAATGAAGCAGAGAATCCGCTGCTATTCTTTAGTGGATATTCTGAGCTCAGGGACGGAGCGGAATGCGTCAGTAACACCCTTTTGAATGTTAAGCGCCTAATGCTGAAGCCTCTTGAAAACAAAAAGCGTAGTTCATCCGTGCGAGCTCGAAGAGCAATCCTTGCTTTTGGCGATCCTATTGGATGTCCGTCCATTACTTATGTGACCCCTAAGTTGTCTTTTCCATTGTTCATGGAGGATTACTTCGGCTCTCTCGATTGGCAAATGCTAGAAGAAGTCTCTAAGCTCCAAGGTGATTTTGTATATGATTCCTCCGTGCAGATGTCCCATCGTATCCATGGAGGCTCTGAAACGTCATCGCTTATAGAAAGCAACCTCAGGTCTGAGGAAGATTACGATATGTTCTGTAAGTTCTGGCCAGCTCCGATTGCAAGATTGTTGTCTAAAGCTTATTCATTGAGTCAAAAGAGTAATTGCTGATTGAATCGTTTGGTCGGATTTTGATGTGGATGGTTGATGACTGAAAACGCTAAGGGGCTCTCGCTACAAAAGAATATGGCTTGGAATTCAATCGGATCCCTTATCTATTTGGGATGCAGTTGGCTTACTACCGTACTCGTGGTTACACTGTCAACTGATTATGCCGATTCCGGGGCCCTAGCCGTGGCTATGGCGGTCGGTAACCTGGTCGCTTCAATTTCTTTGTTTAAGGTTAGGCCTGTTCAGGTTTCAGTTTCTGATGATTCTTTTTCGACTGGTGATTTTGTTGGGCTAAGGATCGCCACTTCACTGTTTGCTCTATTGTTTGCATTTATCTACAGTTTTGCTACGGTGGCTCCTGACAATTTCGGAGTCGTAGCGCTCTACGCTTTGTTCAAAGTCGCTGAGTCATTCGTTGATGTGTTTCATGGTGTATTTCAAAAACACAACAGGCTTGATTACGCAGGAAAGTCTCAGATTATCAGGGGAGTTCTTCTTCTTGCTTCTTTTGTAATTGGGCTTTCATTATTTCGAAGCCTGGCGACCTCAATCCTATTAATGGCCCTATCTTCTTTGATGACGATTCTTTTATACGATAGGGCCATAGCATTATCGTACGGTTCTATTTCTCCTTGCTTTAATGGGTCGGTTCTGTCGAGTCTGATCCGTAAGTGCTTTGCTGGTTTTGTGTCTTCTCTTCTAATTACGATGGTTGTTAGCATTGCTAGACAGTCATATGGGGTGGCTTTTGGCAATGAGGAACTTGGCCACTATGCTGCAGTTGCTACGCCATGTGTAATCATCCAGGCATTGTCTAGTTATATCTATGCTCCCTTGTATGGCAAAATCGCTGATGCAGATAAGAGCAGGAATGATGCTTCCGTTGGAAGACTGGTTGCAAAGGTACTCTCAGCTATAGTGTTAATTGCAGGGTTTTGCTTGCTTGCATCATTTATCCTTGGTGATTTTGCTCTGGAAATCATCTACGGCAGCTCAATAGCTCCTTACGTCTATTTGATTTACGGAGCCCTTGTATCTACCGCATTCGCTGCAACGATTTCTTTCCTTTTGGATGTTTTGATTATTCTTGGGAAGACGAAAGCTATCCTGCTCTTTAGTTTGCTTCCGATTCTTTTGTGCTTTGGCGGAATCAGCTTCTTAAGTGCTGATCCGAATTCCATCAGCCTACTAATCGCTGCTTCTTATCTTGTTTCGATAATTCCGCTTGCCGCTAAACTTATTGCAGGAAAATGAAATCGTACTTGATTCTCCCCACTAGCCAATTGTTAAGGTGATTCAATTTGAATATTGATTCAATTAAGGTGTCAATAGTTGTACCTGTTTATAATGCTGACGCTTATCTAGCACGCTGTCTTGACAGTATTCTTGAGCAGACACACCGTAATGTCGAGATTGTCTGTATTGACGATGGCTCTCAGGATTCCTCGCCAATCATTCTCGATGAATATGCCGCAAGGAATCCCTCCAAGGTTGTGGTTGAGCATCGCGGTAATTCGGGAGCTGCCGCCGCAAGAAACCGAGCGATCCAGCTCGTGTCTGGTGATTATCTTGCATTTGTGGATAATGATGATTGGATTGAGCCTGATTACATCGAGGTTCTCCTTGCCGCAGCGATAAGATCCGGAGCTGAAGTTGTATGCAGTGGCTATTGTCGGCCAGATTGTAACAATACAATTCGCGTCAAGCTTTTACCGCAGCCCGAGAAGGAATGGAGTCGTTACGCAGTAGAAGCTGCTTGGTCGAAGCTCTATCGCACGGACTATGTTAAAGAGCGTCACCTTGAATTTCTTGACACTAATATAGATGAGGACCTCTATTTCACGCTTCCATCCATTGAGCTTGCAAATCGTGTTGAGGTTATTCCGTATTGTGGATACAACTGGTTTATAAATGCAACTAGTGTTTCAAATACGAGCCAGCGCTCCTCGGAAGGGCTGCTATTTGAGGAGACACTTGACGCCATTATTGACATGCTAAATGAAAGAGAGATTCATTTAGCTCCAATACTTATACACTATTTTATACGTTTGGTTGTTTGGTTCTTGCTATATACCTGCAAGAGCGATGGACCCCGGCTCTCTCGCGTAAATAGAATCAAATATATAAACTGGTTAGATGATAAGCTGTCTCCATGGAGATGGGATATGTATGCGACTCCTTGGCGTCCAATGGGGGATGCCCCTGTGAATCGTATTGCCGTATGGCTTTTTGTCAAGCACCCTGTCTTGTTTGCTATTGCAATAACCTGCTATAGCAGGATTCCATAAGTACGAATCAATAGGTATTTTAGTTGACAGTTCATACGGCGACTGAGAGAGTAAGCGGTCGGAGGGATATCTGCCTTAGCGGTGCAATTGCTTTGGCCTTAAGAGATGTGCGCAGACTGCATATCCGATGCAACTGGAATTCGCAATCCCTTCCCAATATTGAAGTTGTGTCTCTAGACTGGCTTTGGCATGAATCTAGCGAAATCACTTTTAGAGCTTACGTATTATTAGCTGAGGGCGGCACTCGATTTGGGGGTAACTTCAAGCAGTTATTTGAAATGACTGCAAGGCCTAGATAAACCATTTTGCATTCAATGCTTATTGGTTAATGCTGTAGTCTTTTACCTGATTGATGAGGCTTGGAGCAATGCCTACTGCTTATTGCTTCTGCTTTTCGAATCGATTTGAGAAAGGCAAACCGCATGAAATGGTTGTATAGAAGAAAACCTTGCGTACTCGCCGGACTGGTCGGCGCGCTTTCCCTCGGAGCGGTTTTGGCCGCCACCCCTATGACTGCGGTCGCTGAAGACATTAGCCAAAGCGTTGCCAGTTTTCCAGATGAAACCGTTCCGGTTGAGTCTTCATCGAGCTACTCGCTGGAAAATGATTGTCAGCTTGAAATAGCGAATGGTACCGACCCCGATGGCTCTGACGATTTCAAACCCGTGCCAGGCCCTTCCGACCATGACGTTTCTTTCGTTTCATCCAGCCCTTCGGAAGAGTCGTCTGGTTCTTCGGAGACGTTTGACGAGGAGGCTGACTTAAATCACGGTGTTGACTCGGAGCCGGACAATAACCGATTTTCTGATCCAACTCCAGGCTGGACTGACGATGGAAATGGCTATTGGGATGGCTCAGTTAACTCCGATGGATCAATAAAAACATTTACTGGATGGGTTGTCGACGGGCACGATGGCGGTCTTGATCGTTATTGGGTGCAAGACGGTGTCCTCTGGCGTAGCGGGCTTATGAGGGCCTCTGAGGGCTATTGGTTTTACTCGCATTCTTCCGGGCATGTTCTGCGTAATGGTTGTTTTGAGGATAACGGATATATATATATCGCCGACAATGATGGTCGACTTGCGGGCGGCGAAAACGGCGGTTGGGTCGTTTCAGATAGATATGGGCAAGGGCTGCAGCGATATTGGATTTCTTCTGACCATGCTGCGCACGAAGGCTATTCTGCAGACGGATGGGAGCACTACACCACTGGTGAGGGATATGTCCTCCGCGGTACAAAACGCGTAAATGACAATGTCTATCTTGCCGACGGCGATGGCCGCCTTATTCGTGGTGTAAACAAAGACGGATCTGGCTGGGTTGTAAGCTCAGCATATCGCCAAGGACTTCAACGGTACTGGGTGGAATCTGGCGGCTATACAAGAGTTGGTAGCTCAAGTGCGGGATGGAATCACTTCACCACGGAAGAGGGCTTCGTGTTGAGGGGAGGGGCGACTCTTTATGACGGGTCTAAGGTCTTTGCGGATAATGACGGAAAATTAAAAGAAGCTGGCTGGTTGGTGAGTTCCTCTTTTGGCCAGGGGCTTCAGCGCTATTGGCTGCATGATTCTAAGGTCTTTACGGATGGGCTATTTAATGCTGGTAATGGTTGGTGGGGTTTTGCCAAGGATGATGGCACTGTTTTACGCGGGAAGTTCAACTCAGGTGACGGGTACGTCTACATTGCTGATAACGACGGCAGGCTTGCTGGCGACGACGTGTGCGGCTGGATCGTTAGCTCGAGGTATGGAGATGGTTTACAACGTTATTGGATTGATCAAGTTAGGCATGCGGCGAAGATTGGCTACTCAAAGGAGGGGTGGTCTCATTTAACCTTAGACGGCGGATACGTGCTTCGTGGTAAGCACGTATCAGGGGACCATGTCTTCCTTTCTGATAATAACGGTCTTCTTGAATCTGGCGGGGGTTGGCTTGTAACTTTAAAGTACGACGGTCACTATGAGCGCTACTGGCTGGACACCTTATCTGACGGTTCTGTCGCTGCCCTAACGGGTTTCTTTGATATCGAAGGTTCTTCATATTTTGGTTTTGGCAATGAAGGATATGTTCTTCGTGGTGCTGGCCGTGCTGAGGGAAACCGTGTGTTCGCCAATAACGATGGCGTTCTGTTTGCCAATGGATGGCTTGTAACAAATGCATTTGGCGATGGCCTGCAGCGCTATTGGTTCCGCGATTCAAAAGTGGCTCAGGGTTTGGTATCAGCTGATGAAGCTGGGTACTGGGCTTATGCTCGGCCTGAAGGCTTCGTTGTTCGCGGTAAGTATCTCGCGCCGGATGGTAATGTTTATCTTGCCAATAATGATGGCATGCTTGAGGGCGCTGGCTGGTTCGTTGGATCTGTCTACGACGGTTCAACGCAGCGTTACTACATCGATGAGATAACCCACGCTGCGCGCGGGGGTTACTTTATGGTCGGCGGCGAGCGATATTTCGGTCTTCAAGGCAAAGGATATGTACTGCGCGGTACTATGCGAGATGAAGGCAAGTACGTTCATGCTAACAACGACGGTGAACTTATCCTCTCCTTTAGTTCTTCGATGATGGCCGGAGGAGATGGAGCCGAAACCAAGATTGTCTCTACCTTTGTCGGAGACGTGCCGTATTTATTCCTGCCTTCATATGCCGATTCGTCTAATTTTACTCTGTGTTATTCAGAGTACGAGGGGATGCAAAGGGTATCTGTTTCTCTTGATGGGGGTCATAGCTATTTCGAGCTTTCTGAGGGGGCTAAACTTAATCTATCCGACGTCTCGGAGATAAACGGCGCGAAGGTGTTGCTGTTCAAGGTCGGGGAGAAGGGCCGCGCCCGCAAACTTGCAGTTATGAAATCTGCAAGTGTTCGCAGTATGTTCCTTGTTAGCGAAGATCCCGTTTCACAGGGCCGTGATTTTGTTGACGGAAGTGCGAAGCACAGTGCCAAAGCTAAGGGGACCATGCTTCTTGTTGATCCTGACGGCAGTGTTGTGTATAACGGCGCTTTGTCTCAGATCAAGGGACGCGGCAATACTACTTGGGTTGCTAGCGACAAGAAGCCTTATCAAATAAAACTAGATAAAAAGGCTGATTTGCTAGAAACTGGCAAGAAAGATAATAAGGCAAAGACTTGGCTTCTTTTAGCGAACGCGAGCGATGCGACGCTGCTGCGCAATACTGCGGCTCTCAATATGGCTCAAAAGCTCGGGCTTACCACTTCACCTGAGTGCGCCCCTGTTGATTTGTATTACGACGGTGAATACCGGGGAAGCTACCTTCTTTGTGAAAAAGTCCAGATTAACAGCGGTAGAGTTGATATCTATGATCTTGAGGGCGCGGTAGAAAAAGCAAACAAGGATATCGACCTTGGTTCCCTGACGGTTGCTTTGGGCGTCAACAAGTACGGTCAAACTTTTCAGTATGTCCAGGGGATGAACACGCCTGCGGTTTATGACGGTGGGTATCTACTTGAGCTTGATGAAATGTTTTACCGAAGCGAGCGTTGCTGGTTTATGTCAACGAATGGCATCTTCGTTGTTAAGGGGCCGGAAAACTGCTCCTATGAAATGATGCGCTATATTAGCGAACGAATGCAGGAAACAGTGGATGTCTGCAATGAGAGTAACGTCAGCCCGATATCCGGAAAAACTATTAACGATTGTGTCGACGTTGATTCATTTGCAAAGATGCTGCTTCTTAACGAGTTTTCGAAAAATGGCGACTGGTCAATTTCCTCGTGTTATTTCTATCTACCGTCATCTTTCGATTCGGCCAATGGATACAGAAATGTTTTTTACGCCGGACCTGCCTGGGATTTCGACGCAGCTTTTGGCACTCGCATTGATAATCTAAGTGCTCGATCTGTTGACGGATGGATCTTCACTTTCAAGCCTTTTGCCTGTCAAAGTGGCGCTGTTGTCAGCCAGGCGCAGATGATTGCAAGATCAGACTTCTATAATTATGTCGAGCGGGAACTTCTTGGGAGCGCCATGAAGAAGGGCTCGCTTGATTGGATGCGGAGCACACTATCCAATTCTGAGAGAATGGACTACCTGCTTTGGGGTTTTAAGCCTTTTGCTAACTGTGCCGCTGCATTTGAGACCTATGAGGATAACTATCTGTATTTGAGGAATTGGATTTCTAGACGCCTGGTCTGGCTTTCAAACAATTGGCGCTGAGAGTCTGAATTAATGCGTCTGGTCTCTTATGGTTGAGACCAGACGCATTAATTATCGGTGTAATAGGATTTGAAATAATGGTGATTAATGGGGGCTTTTGGCGTTCCTGGATAGGCTATTCTAGCGTGACTTGGTGTGGTGATTTTGGCGTTTGCGTTAAGATATCGCCATTAGTCTATTGTAGCTAATTTGCTTATATAAAACTCAATTTGCAAGGGGATTGGGCTTGATGCTATTAAAAGATGAATCAAATATATCTTTGGTGACGAGAGAGAACCTCGTTCTATTTATGTGCTATCCCATTTTATCTATTGTGACTGTCTCCCTTTGCTTCTTTACGGTTTTGGATAAGGCTGTTGGGCAATTAACCCAGGTTAGATTGTGGACTTCTATTTTATTTACCTGTGTCTTGTTGTTTGTCGGAATAAAATTGCTGGCCAAAAATTGCAAATCGGCATCTCGAACGTTTTTGATTATTGGAATGCCAGCTCTAGTTATGTTTTCATGGTTCATATTGCCCGATCAAGTTCCAGATGAAATATGGCACATATATCGTGCTATTAACTTAACTTGGACCGGCGGCCCGACTCTCCAAGTTCCCGATATACTAACGTATCGAATGATGCCCTTGACATATGCCGACTATTACAACGCGCTTATGACTAAGGATGCATGGAGCACCTTTCATTTTGTTGACAGAACATTATCGGCTTACTATCCACATCTCTACCTTTTTTCTGGGGTCCTTGCTGAGCTCGGTAAATTACTTAAACTTAATCCTTTGATTGCCGTTTGGATGGGCAGGCTGGGAAATAGTTGCTTCTATCTGTTCTGTGGCTATCAAATGCTAAAAACTATTCCTATTGGAAAAACGATTAGTTTTGTATATCTCTTAAATCCAATGATTTTGGAACTAGAAGCATCTTGCTCTGCTGATGCGGTTCTCATCTCTGTTTCGGTTGTATTCGTTGCTGTATTTATTTCATCTTTGATTTCTGAAGAGCATACTAGGCGAGACTGCTTGATTTTGGTAATCCTGTTCGTTTTAGTCGCTCTTTCAAAGCAGGCCTATATTTTGATGGGCTGTTATTTCTTGTCGTTTTGCCTGGTGGGTAAGCGAGGTTCACGTGGACGCCTCGTTATTGGATTATCAGGGGTAGTTGCCTTGCTGGGTCTTGTTGCTCTTTTGATCATTTACCCAGTTGGGGTGGATTCGGAAATTGGCTATGCAATTGACTTAATGCGCCAACCTGCTGAATTTATTTCTGTAATGATGAAGACCATTTGGGAACAATTGCCTTTTTGGGTTTCATCCTTTGCGGGAGGTAGCCTCGGGGCTTTCTCCGTGGCAACATGGCAACCTGCGTTTTGGTGCTATTTGATACTGCTCGCTTTGTCTGTAGTTGTAAATGAGGGCGATTCGAAACAGCTGGCTATTGGACAAAGGCATTTTATATGGATTGCCAGTATCGTACTTGTCTTAATACTCGTGCTTCCGTTTCGGGCTTGGTCTGTTAAAGTCGACGGCCGAAGCGATATTATTCAGGGTGTGCAAGGGCGTTATTATTTCCCATTCATGCTACTTCCCTTAATATGTTCTCTTAATCAGAGAAATGAAATCGTTAAACAGGGGTGTTACTTTAAATATGGAATGGTAATCGTGAGCATTTTGTTTTTAGATTGCGTATCAATTCTTATAACATTTCTTTAATTAATGATAGTAAATGAGACAGCGATGGAGGTTCAGCTTGTCGAGTCGATATAAAGAACTTCTGAACAATATGAAGTACGTCTATTGCGAAGAAGGCGTAGTTGAGGTCGCGAGAAGACTTGCTCAGCACGCTGGTTCATCTATAAGGCGTTTGTCGCCTAAGCTTGGTCATGACTATGATGGGATGAGCGACTTTGTCGACGTCCTATTCATTAACGGCTGTGATTACTCGGTTCCTCATCCTATTAGATATCGCGTTGATCATCAGGCAGAGCAACTAGAGGCGGTAGGTATATCCACCAAGATCATTAATGCTTGGGAGATAGATGAGGACTATGCACGAATAGCTCGCGTCTTCGTGATCTTTAGATGTCCATATGCCGATGTCATCGGGGATTTCATCAATCTCGCTCATGCATTAAACAAAAAAGTATATTTCGATATTGATGATCTTGTTATAGACACAGTCTATACAGACTCTATTCCTTTTGTTGCCTCAATGGCTGGCGAAGCCCGAGCACAATATGATGATGGGGTTCGCCGTATGGGAAAAACCCTTTCGCTATGCGATGGTGTTATTACTACGACTGATCAGCTTGCTGCTGAGCTTTCGAAGTATTCGCCGGAGGTTTTTATCAATCGCAACGTCGCCTCTGAAGAGATGCTCTACTTCTCTGAAAGGGCTGTTTATGAGCGAGACCAGTTGCCATATATGAATCGTGATGAGGTGAAGCCTAAAGATAGGCATAGGTGGAAACTGTCAAAGGAGAGACTGTCTAAGCGGTCCGGTTTTTCTCTGGGGTATTTTAGTGGTTCAATTACCCATAACGATGATTTCGAGATGATTCTTCCCGTCCTTGTCGATTTCATGGGCAAACACAATGATGTAAAACTCCATGTTGTTGGAGAGCTAGACCTGCCTGAGCAGCTTAAGCCTTTTGAGGACAGGATTGTTAAACTACCTTTCGCTCCCTGGAGACACCTTCCCAAGATGATTTCTGGCGTTGATGCCAATCTCATACCATTGCGGGACACCATTTTTAATCGAGCTAAATCTGAAAACAAGTGGGTCGAAGCAGCTCTCGTCAAGGTTCCCTCTATTGCAAGCAATGTTGGTGCGCTTGCTGATTCCATCCGGAATGACGTCGATGGAGTCCTCTGCGACAACACTGAATCTTGGTCGCGTGAGTTAGAGAATCTGTATTTAGACGCGAAACGTCGCAAACGGATTGCGGAATGTGCATTTGAAACTTGTAAGTATGAGCACCTTACTACCTCTACAGGCATGAAGCTTGCTGAATTTATGAGGAGCTCTGAGACTGAGAATATAGCCTTCGTATTTCCAGGAATGACTATTTCTGGGGGAGTTCTCGTTGGCATTAAACATGCTGAGATTCTTCAAAGTAACGGAATCGACGTGACTCTAATTGCTCCTGAATTTCCTGACGATAAAGAGGGGAAGATTGGTCGTTGGGTAACAACGACGAGCGGTAAACGTCTTCCCGTGTTGTATTGCAAAGATGCCGCCATGCAAGGCAAGTTTGACAAGATGGTTGCTACTATGTGGCCCACGGTAGATTTTGTAAATAATTATTTCAATTCTGATCAGTCATACTATCTTGTTCAGGGTTATGAGACCGATTTTTACCAGGCGGATGCTCCGGATCGTTTTAAATGTAGTGCTACGTACGGTTGGCACCCAAAACTAACTTATTGCACGATATCGAAGTGGTGCGTTGACTGGCTGAATCATATTTACGATAAACGGGATGTCAGATTTGCTCGCAATGGCATTGATCTTGATTTATTTAGCGAGACAAATCGGGACTTTGGTGGTAAAGTTCGCATTCTCATTGAGGGTGATTCTTCAAGCGAATATAAGAATGTTGACGAGAGCTTTAGAATCGTAAACCTTTTACCACCCGAGAAGTACGAGATTTGGTATTTATCCTATAAGGGCGAGCCTAAAGGCTGGTATAGAGTCGATAAGTTCCTCAGGGCAGTTCCACATGAAAGTGTGGGGGATATTTATGGGCAATGTCATATCTTGCTCAAGACGAGCATCCTAGATAGCTTTTCCTATCCGCCTCTGGAGATGATGGCGACTGGCGGTTTTGCTGTCGTGCTCCGTAATGGAGGTAATGCCGAGTTCCTTGAGGATGGGGTTAATTCGCTTCTTTTCAATAAGGGGGAGGATGAGAAGGCTGCTGCTCTGATAGAGAGGCTTTCTTCTGACGGCGAGTTGCGTGACAAGCTGAGGGCCAATGGACTTAAAACGGCACAGTCCAGATCTTGGGATACTATCCAAGACGAGATACTTGAATTGTATAAGTAAATAGAATTCGGCCCCGCACTGTCGGGGCCGAATTCTTAGTTTGCATATGAGGGGTTTGCTGAAAAAGGATTATCCCAGTCGACTCCAGAATGGGCATCTAGCGACTCTTCAACAGAGGGAGAGATTTCGGAAATTGGTGTTTTCGTTAGCTTTTCGCACAGCGACTCTAAACAATTGAGAACCTTGACCCCATAGTATCTATCAAGTGCAACATCTCTTGCGTGTTGGCTCATTGTTGCTCTGGTGAGCTTGTCATTAAACAGCTTTTCTAACGCATCTGCCCACTCTTCTCGAGTCTCGCAAATATAGCCACTCGAGCCATCATCGATTGTCTCGGCATAGGCGAAGGAATTGCTAGCGCATGCTGGGGTTCCGACTAACCCCGCCTCGAATACCTTCAATCCGCTCTTGCAATTCGTGAAATTATCTATTACTAATGGGGCGAGCACGGCATCGACTGAAGCTTGTATATATTGGAGTGTTATGTAGTCAACCACCGGCAACGGTATTAGAGAGCCTGCTTTAAGAAGGTCGTGAAGATCCGCGTCTAGGGCAAAGTGTCCTCCAAGCACGAGGGCCGCGTCAGGATGTTTTTTGAGAAAGGCTATTACTGATCCCTTGATTAGCTCAAAGTCATCTTGATGGCTTGACGTTCCGCTGAAATATCCAATCAAGAACCGGTTGTCCAACAATTCCCGACGCCCTTTCAGGATTTCCAGTGCAACTTCAACTTGGCTAGTGTTGAGCGATGATTGAATCACATAGACGGGCTTTGTTGTTTCGCTGGCGACTTGCGATGCGAAGAATTGATTCGTAACTACTACGGCATCGCACAAATCGCTCGCTAGTTGGAAGCGAGTGCAGACGCCTGTCCAGAAATCTCTTTCAAACTTGCTGTTTTGATCGGTTGCCATTGCCTGGATGATGCGAGGAGCTTTTCGCGCGCCAAGGACGTTGTCATCAATGAAGTAGCCCATCGGGATAGATGCTTCTCTAGCGAACTTTGCCAAGTTAAGGAGCTCAGGTCTGATTCTGCATCTGATGAGCATGATTCCAGAGGCAAGGTTTAATACATCTTGAGCTTGAGCCAGCTCGTCTACGAACACATGAGTAGCTCCCCATTTTTCTGAGGTCGATAAATGCTCCTCGAGATTTACCCCGAAATAGCGAAATGTTGCGTCGTCACCGCAGCCACGCTCATAGACCAAGACTAAAAGATTCTTGCCTTGGGATTTAACGAACTCCGCTTCATTTTTCGCTTGGCTATAGGCCCTTGTTTTCCACGAGTCCATAACTATGCTCGGTGTTGATTTCAGTTCGAATCCTCGGCTATTGAGATAGGAGGAGACCCATATCTCTTTCGCCGGCTTATCTACAGGACAAATGTGGTCAAGGTCGTGCGGGATATTCGCTAATTTTTCGGCGAGGTAATAGCCCGAAGTTGCAGTTATGCAATAACGTTCAACATAGTTTTTTGCCCGCAGGCCAATTTGGAGTCGTTTTTCTTTATGCTCAACCAAGCCTTCGATTGCGGCTAGCCATTCATCTTGGTATGAGCATAGAATTCCTGTTTTGCCGTCGATGATTGCCGTGGCAAAGGCTCCAAAGTTCGAGGCAATTGTCGGCACGCCAACAAGTGATGCTTCGGTCCACTTGTTTTCTGATTTCGCCTCATTAAATAAGGTTGACTCGAGTGGAGCCAGGTTAATATCTACGCTTCTGATCAGGCGGGGCAGATCACGCCAGTCAACCTTTTCGGCTTGGATGATTCTGCTGCCGTACTTTTCGAGTCCCTTGGGCAGAGTGAGATCCCCAACTACTTTTAGGTATACATTTGGATAACGGTTAAAAATCACTGCAAGCGTAGGAATTATCTCTTTGAAATCGGCATTATGCGTCATGCTGCCGCTAAAGTATCCGAGGACCGTGTTTGAATCGCTGCGACGGCCGCCTTCCTCGAATGCTATTCTTGAAAAATCAAACATCTCCTTGGAAGCGACGTTTCGGTTGATAAAAACCTGAGGTACGTACTTCTTTAGCTCAATGGCAAGTCGATCAGTCGTGGCAATCGCGCCATCGCAAAGGCGAAGTGTCTGGCCAGTACGCATGACGCCGTCATTGAAAATGGCCCTGTCCGCTTCGCTCATAGACTGGACAACTGGGAGTTCATCTGTATAGCTGGTATCGATTACAAGATCGTCAACATCAAACCATACTGTTTTTCCAAGTTCATGAGCGCGATTGATGAAAGCTTCGACCTCTGGAGTAAGAGGACAGCGATATACAACGAAAACAGAAGCTGTATCCGCGTCGGAGCTTCTAACTTCGGTGTAGTGGACCTCTCTGGTACTTATGCCCCAAAGCTCTAGCTGCTCTCTTTGATGTGACACCCTGTATCTACGAAGAGTTGGAAGGTCACAGCCATTTATGAATAAGACATCGCTTCGTGACGTGTCGCCACATTCTTTGGGACTCGTTGTTTTCAGAGTGCTCATTTTATTGCGGAGCTTTGAAAGGAAGCTGTGGAGCGTATTGCTGGATGACATGCAACCTCCTGGCTATGTGTTTTGGAATGGGCTCGGGGAGTTAAATATTAGCATCCGCTTTATGGACCGGAGTAGGGTTCGAGCCTTTTCGTCAGCTTGGAGGGTCTGCTAGTGACGTAACAATTGAGAATCCAGCGCTCAAGTCTTTGATGGATTAAACTAATTTCCCTTATCTTTCTGAATAATCCGGCGATTTGATAGGAGCGCCTACATGAGTGATTCAGATATTTCATTGGCAATTAGAATCGATGATATTTCGCTTCTAGAGGCGGTGTTTCAGGCGCAGAAGCCCGTCAGCGCTGATGCCAAGATTGCAATGCTTATTAACAATCCCGAGAACACCTTCAGCGTTGACGACGAATCTCACCGGCTCATTCTTCGTTCCGTAGTTACGGTGCGCTATGAGCTTGGCAAGGACGCTGGTGGCGAGAAGTCAGATCCCGATTCGTTGTTTGGGATGACGCTGGGCATTGTGGCTAGTGCGCCCGCGATGGGCGATGCGGCTGTGACCGCGCGTCACATGGCAGGCAACGATGATGCTAAAGCTCGTCGTGACAACAAAATGGCCCATGCATTGCGACTCGAGGCAATCAAGGCGGGTCATTCCTTTGCGTCCGCTAAACTTGCTGAGCTGAGCGCACTATCTCCTTCTCCCAAGGTGCTGCTCCCAGCGATCGATGCTGATGAGCTTCTTCGCGATCTCGAGAAGCAAGAAATCGATCTGCAAGAGAAAGAGTAATAAGTATGCTCGGTTAGATATCGAGGCTGGCGGTTGAAGCTTCTTGTGAGCTCGAGCCATCATTACTAGTATCTATTAAAAAATCTGTTTTGTTTTCTGGCACTATGTTCAAAGGGGCTATCAATGCGATTGAACATCAGGACTATGGGCGTTGCGCCTGCGGCGGTAGTTTTAGGCCTCGGTCTTGCCTTTGGGGCTCATCCAGTTAATGCTGCGGCAACGGGCGTTGGCGACGAGCTTTTAAACTCGGAAGCCCAGGTTACTGAACTGCAGAGCGATATGCCGAGCGCTGACGATACGTCTAATACGGACAGCGTTGACTCTGCGAGCGATGGTCCCAATGTTGACGATGCTGTCCCCGAGGACAAGGTGTCTGACGCTGCGGGTGGCAATGACAGACCTGCCGATCAAATCCCATTAACTGAAGGTGTTCAAAACCCTAAGTCTGGGGAGCTTGATACCGATTCTCCCAGTCATGAATCTGATGCTGCGGAGGAGAATTCTGGCGTTACGGTTTCTGACGATTCTAAAGTTACTGCCGAGCCGTCTACAGTTTTTACCCCAGGCTGGAATCAAAGCGGCGATGATTGGTTCTGGTATGACGAGGGAGCCTCCGGACCTCGCAAGGGGTGGCTGGTTACGGCTGCCGCGAGGGGAACTGTTGACGGAGGTCTGCAGAGATATTGGCTCGATTCCGCTACTGGCGCGCTCTCGTTTAACAAGCTTATTTCTGCGGATGAGGCCGGCTGGTGGGCCTACGCCACGGCGGATGGCTGGGTAGTTCGAGGAAAGTATAAAGCGTTTGATGGCACGGTTTATCTTGCCAATAATGATGGCAAGCTTGAGGACACAGGGTGGCACGTTTCCGCATCATACGGAGACGGTCTTCAGCGCTATTACGTTGATGGCGCGGCACACGGTTGCGTAGCCGGTTATTCTAGCGATGGCTGGAGCCACTACACCACTGAAAGCGGTTACGTTCTGCGTGGTTCACTTAAGCGGGACGGTCTTGTTTACTTTGCCGATAACGATGGCCGCCTTGCGGGCGGAGAAAACGGTGGCTGGGTCGTCACTTCCTCGTTTGGTCATGGCCTCCAGCGTTATCGGATCGACGCTTCGCTTCATGCTGCAAAGGTCGGTTACTCAGAAGACGGCTGGGCACACTACACGACTGAGGATGGCTACGTACTACGAGGAACCCTGAAGCAGGATAACAAGGTGTATCTTGCCGACAACGAGGGCAAGCTCGCCCATTCCGGCTGGGTTGTTTCTTCTGCTTACGGCCAAGGTCTTCAGCGTTATTGGGTTGAGGATGGCGGTTTCGCGCTCGTCGGTTACTCCGAAAACGGGTGGAAGCATGTTACGGCAGCTTCTGGCTATGTTCTTCGCGGTTATCTGACGTCCGGCGAAGACATGTTATTTGCCGACAATGATGGTCGTCTAAAGGAAAATGGCTGGCTTGTTACTTCCGGCTTTGGCCAAGGTATTCAGCGCTATTGGTTCGAGAACGGTAGGGTTGCTCGCAATAAACTGGTGAGCGAAGCGGATGCCGGCTGGAATGCATATGCGACCTCGGCCGGGTATGTGCTCCGTGGCAATTTGCGCTATGGATCAGGCCTCTTGGTTGCAAACAATGATGGAGTCCTTCTTTGGAAGGGCACTGAGGGTTGGCTTGTCACCGATCGATTTAATGGCGGCATGCAACGTTACTATGTCGTTTCTGTGGGTGATGGTCTGATGGGGGCTCGCATCGGTGAGTTCTCCGTTTCGGGCAATGACTATTACGGGCGTACGGATACTGGCTATGTCGTTCGCGGCACGTATGTGGCTCCCAGCGGGAAGGTTTACAACGCAAATAACGACGGAGTTATCTATCGCAGCCTTCGAGGAATTGACATCGCTTCTTATCAGGGAGGCATTGACCTTTCCCGCCTGGATACGGACTTTGTAATCGTCAAGGCGACCGAAGGCACCGGCTATAAGAACCCGTATTTTGCAAACCAGGCGTCCAGTGCCTTAAGCTCCGGCAAGCTCCTCGGTTTCTATCACTTCGTGGATACGAGCGTTTCTGCCGAGGCTCAGGCGGACTACTTCATTGATGCGATTGCTCCTTACATTGGCAAGGCCGCGCTTTTCCTCGACTGGGAGAACAACGACGTTAACGGTACGCAGAATCTTTCTGCCGGCCCGGTGTTTGCGAACAGATTCCTCGACCGGGTGTACGCGCGTACCGGCGTCAAGCCGATGATTTACATGAGCCGTTCTGTGGTCCACGAGTACGATTGGTCTTCCACTGCTTCCGCTGGCTATGGACTTTGGGTCGCCCAGTATTTGTATAAGTATTACGACTACGACGGGGTGAGTCAGGTAACCGATCCGACCATCGGCTCGTCGAACGGACACTCTTCGACCGATTTCGGCGCTTGGGGAAGCAAGCCCACGATTTATCAGTACACATCCACAGGCAAAATCGATGGATGGAACGGGTTACTTGATCTGAACACGTTCTACGGCAGCAGCGCTGACTGGTCCTTGATGTGCAAGCCCAAGTGGTCTTAGCGTAGATAGCATTATTAGAGCTTGAAATCTGGCCCGTACAGGGACTGCGAACATTTTCTTGTACCTACCCGCATACCCTAGGGTATGCGGGTGCTCGTCAGGCGTGAGCCAGGCGAGCACCCGCGAGATACGCCCCGAGCGGAACCGCCGCATCTACTCGTCGAGGACTGCCAAGAACTCGCCCGCCCCGCCCCGGACCAGTCCCTGCCGTGGATTAACTACTGCTTCAGCAGGCCGAAGAAGCCCTCGGCGCGGGCGTTGTCGCAGCTTCTCCCTTGCGCGACATACTGCGGGTCAGGCCGGCGGCCTCGCATATCGCGATCCACCCGGACCATTGGTAGTGCCCGCCCCGGTCCGTCCGCAGTCCCGTACGGACCATCAATCTGGGTGAGCTAGCTCCCGAGTTAAAGGCGGAATGCCAATAAGGTTATTGCTGCGTTTATATTCCCGTTTCATTTATGGCCTAAAATAGCATTGGTGCATATCGATTGCCAATTCGTTCATCTTAGGTGATTTGTGTATGAGGGATACAGATATAGCTCTTGCGATTAGGGTCGATGACATAACGCTACTCGAGTCTATTTTCGAGGCGCAGAAGCCGGTGGCTTCCGATGCTAAAGTGGCGATGCTGATCACTAATCCTGAGAGTTCCTTCTCCATTGACGAAGATTTCCATCGACTGGTTCTGCGCTCAGTCGTTGCTTTTTGATATGAGCTTGGCAAGGATGCTGGTAGCAAGTCTTCAAATCCCGATTCGCTCTTCGGCATGACGCTCGGAATCGTTGTCAGCGCCCCAGCGATGGGAGAGACTGCCGTGTCCGCTCGGCATATGGCGGGAAACGACGATGCCGTTGTCCGCCGGGACAGCAAAATGGCTCACGCCCTTCGTCTCGAGGCGATTAAAGCTGGCCATTCCTTCGCTTCCGCCAAACTTGCCGAGATGAGTGCTCTTTCACCTTCCCCGAAGGTCTTGCTTCCAGCAATAGACGCAGATAAGCTCCTTCTCGATTTAGAGAAGCAAGAAAGTGAGGCCAAGAAGACTTCTGACTAATTTATTTTCAATAGCTATATCTACAAGAAAGTGTGACTCAATGAATTGCCCGTCTAAGAAGTTCTATATAGTTGCGGGACTTGCCGCTTCGCTGTCTTTTGGCACTGTGCTCGCCCTTCCCATCACGGCTTTGGCTGAAGGTAGCGACACCGGTGCCGCTACCGCTGCTGATGAGCCTTTACTGAGCGATAGCGAGAACGGGAAGAACGAAAAGACTGCGTCTAAAGCTGCAGGCTCGTATTCGAACGCTGATAGCAATGGCAGCGCTTCCATCCTTGAGCCTGCCCAGAATAATCAAGGCGACGATATTGCTAAAGATGGAGGGGATGCTGCCGCAAGTCCTGAAGGCTCAACCGACGATGCCCCTAATGTAAATGTTGGTAACGACGGCCCCGCTTCAGAAGATGCCGGCACTAATATAGCGAACAATGAATCAGCTGCTGGAGAGTTATCCACCGCTGCATCCGGCAATGGCTCGAACGAACTAAGCGTGCCTTCCGTCTCCAGTTCCACTGCGACTCCAGCTGCTCCGCCCGTTCTCCCGACGAAGGGGTGGGTTGGCGATGAGTACTGGGATGGCTCTGTTGACGATTCCGGTAACGCTAAGGCGTTTACCGGGTATGTGGTTGACAATCACGGGGATGGTCGTACGCTCCAGCGTTACTGGGTTAGCAACGGCCGATTGTTCCGTGCTGGACTCTTCGACTCACTCGACGGCTTTTTTGGTTATTCCTTAAAAGATGGACTCGTCCTTCGTGGTCGGTATTCTGATGAGGCCGGTAATGTGTACCTCGCCGACAACGACGGCAAGCTCGCGGGCGGGGATGCCGGCGGCTGGGTTGTGAGCGCCGCATACGGCCAGGGGCTGCAGCGCTACTGGATCGACCCCGCAACCCATGCCGCAAAGATTGGCCTGGACCTCGCAAAGAATTGCATAGAACTTGGCAATTGGGCTCACTACACTACGGACGCGGGTTACGTGCTCCGCGGCTCTATGGACAATGGTGCCGGACGAGTTTTCCTCGCGAATAATGACGGCAGACTTCCCGAGAACACGGGGTGGCTCGTTACCACAGAGTATGCGGGCAGCATTCAGCGTTACTATATTGATTCCGAGACGCATGCCGCAGTTTCTGGTTTCTTTAACGTTGACGGTTATCGCTATTTTGGGAATGGCGGGGTTGGGTTTGTGCTCAGAGGGGCAACGCCCTACGGCGATTATGTTCTCTTGGCAGATAACGACGGAAAGATGGCGAATGCTGCTGGATGGCTTGTAACCGCGGCATTTGGGCAAGGTCTTCAGCGTTACTTTATGGAGGGGATTGCTTCAGTCGGTGATTATTTCGGAGCAAAAACCGGCTGGTTTACGGTGTCGGGTAAAGACTACTTCGGAAAGAGCACGGGCTTTGTTTCCCGTAATGAGGCTCTGCTACACGAGGGGAATTGGTATATAACCGACAACGATGGCGTTGCGACCAAGTTTGCGGGTGGCAAACTTGGTTGGCAAAATCCCTCATGGTGTTATCAGGTTAGCTCGAAAACAGTTGTTCTTCCTTGGTATGCCTCCGGTTACCACACCTTCGTTACCGACTCTCGAATCGCTATTGATGCCTCAAGGAGCGATTGCATAGAGACCTTTATCGGACGTGCTTATGAGTATCTTGGCACCCCGTATAAGTGGAACTATTCAAGCTGGCCTGGCGACGGCGTTGATTGTGTCGGTCTCGTATATCAGTGCGCTTATGCTTGCGGCATGGATATGGGCGAGTTCAACCCCTACGATCACTATGCGACTGGCAGCACTGGATGGCATAGCCACGACGCCAACAATCTTTGGGATTACGGCAGCCTTCCGCATTATGGGCTTGGCGATCGCGAGCGGGGAGATGTGGTTTCTTGGGCTGGTCACGTTGCTATCTACCTGGGCGATGACAGAATCATCGAGGCTTATCCGGGTGAAGTGAAAATCAGCTCGCTTTGGGCTCATGGAACTCCGCGTGGAGTAATCAGGTTCTTTAATTAGCTCGTTGCAACGAGGCCGGCCAGCTGATGGCCGGCCTTTTGCGGCTAGATTGAGGAAGAATGGCAAAAGTACATTCCAGTGTGGCTGCGGGGTCTGTTTATTGTAGGGTCGCTCTGATGCGAGCCTTAATGCTGCAGCCTGCTCGTATGCTCAGCTTTTTGGGCGAAATGATTAATCGATCATTGTCAAATTGACCCTTGTTATGACGGAGAGCGTAGAGGCTCATGCTTACATAGGGAAAAGGTCCAATTCAAGTACAGCAGCAGCGCTGACCGGACCTTGGTGCGCACGCCCAAGTGGTCTTAGTGTAGACGGCATTATTAGAGCTTGAAATTTGGCCTGTTCGCTACGATTTGGCGAGCAGGCCATCTTTATTTGGCGAGCTTGTAGTACGGGTCGAATGGATTGAAGGCGGGGTTCGAGGAGGGATCGTCAAAGGCTCTCCCTGTGAGGCCGCTTAAAAGGTCGAAGTCAACTCGTTGACGGTTCTCGTCATCAAGCAGGGTCCTCGGCGTGCTGAGGCGAGCCGTTGCGTAGGGCATATAGAGGTTTCTCTTGCCTGCGCTCCATGCGGTCACGAATGCGTCAAGCATAGATTTGTTATCGGATATCCCATGCTCGATTCCAAGATCTGTAGCGAAGTCCATTCTGATGAGACAGCACTCCGGGTTGCCTATAACTGCACCCATAGGGCGCTCGGAGCGGCCTACGTAGCCGCCGTCCTGGCTGGGGAGCAGTGTCAGGAGCTTTGTGACGGTTCCGTCGGGAGCAACGATGGAGTTAGCGTAGTCGAAGAGGCCGTCTGCTCTTATTACCCTGGGGGAAACTGAAAACACGCCGTTTCTGAGGGCGTGCCGGGCAAGGGTCAAAAGATCGTTCAGCTCAAGGCAATGGTCCGGTGTGATGATTAAGGCCAAGCGCTTGCTGCCGATGTCGTCTGCGGCTGCCGTGTCGTTGTAAGCACGCAGTGCGGTTTGAGTGATATCGGCTGGAGTTCCGTCGCAGTAGACATTGATTTTGGGTAGGGGGGAGGAGGACTTGAACGAGGCTACGTAGGTGAAGAAAGCCTTTCCACGAGCGACCTCACCCTCCATCCCGAGTCTGCTTAAGTGATCTTGGATGGCTTTTGCCCCCGCTTCCTGCGCATAGCTTTTTTGCGCAGGGTTGCCGGCGGTTGACCCGGAGTGAATGCGCCAGTGGTAGAGAACCTCCGGTATATGGACAATAGGCTGGTTTAGCTCAGCGATTTTGAAGGTCATGTCGTAGTCTTGGGCGCCTTCGACGTCTTTACCCGAGAGCTCAATCTTTTTCAGGAGGTCGTGGCGAACGGTGAGCCAGTGGATGATGTAATTGTTCGAAAGCAAGAAGTCCTCGTTGTAATCCGGCTTTAGCAGCGGAAGGGAGGGAATGTCGTTTTCGTCGATGTTGTCCTCATCGCAGTAGATTAGACCGGGCTTGACGTCGGAGTAGTTGATTCGCCTTACATATTCGGCAAGGGCGTAGGGCTCAACGGTGTCGTCGTGGTCGTAGAAGCTTACATAGTCGCCGGTGCAGTGGGCAAGACCTAGGTTGGTGTTGCCGGTGATCCCAAGGTTTTCCGGGGTTTCGATTACCTTGATGCGGGGGTCCGTGTACTCGTTGAATACCCGTCGCATATCTTCGTCATCCGGCGAGGCGTTTACGATGACGAGCTCCCAATTTCCATAGGACTGGGAGAGGATGCTGTCAATCATCTTTCTAAGGAACACCGGAGGCGTCTTGTATGCCGGGGTCACGATGCTCATGAGGGGGTCCTCGCTCGGCGCCGGCTTGGAGCTCAGTGCTTCGCGCCTCTTTTGAAGCCAAGCGGGGTAGTTCTCGTCGACGGAGGCGTTGGAGATTATCTCCCCGTATTCCCTGATGGCTGCCCCCTGGAGACCGCCGCCGATGACGAGGGAGTCTTTGCCGCACTTCACAAGCATTCTGTGCTCATTGGCGGAAAGCAACAGCGAGTACTCGTCCACGCTCCAGGAGGCAGAGTCGATTCTTACCTCATGCGTCGCAAGCTTGGTGGGGGTTACCTTGCGAATGCCGGTCGGCAGGCGCCCCTCTCCCCGGAAGGCCAGGCAGGTCAGCTTCGAGGGGGACGGATGCTCCTCGACCTGGAAACGCAGCACGTCCCAGTAATACGAGCGGGGGCCTTCGGAGAACTCGCCTTCCGCGCTCCTGACGCAGCGGGCGAGCCTAAGGGCAGTGCCGTTCTTTATCTCGGCTTTGGTCAGCGGCTCCTTGGCCAAAATTGAGCTGATGGTTATGGGCATGTTGCTCCCTAGGAGATTTTTTTAAGTCAATTAATCATAGCCAAACGCAGCGGGTAATCGGGCATCGCGCCATTCGCTACGCCCTGGGCGTTATATACCTTTCCGTCCTCGCGTCCGTTGTGCTAGCAGCGGGAATTCAAGAGGGGTAAAGTAGTCTCACATCGGCATCTTTCGAAGGATTTTGTTTGTCTGGCAAAGAACATAAACCTCTGCTTAGCGCTATTGTCCCTTGCTATAACGAGCAGGATAATGTCGAGCTCTTTTACACGACGTTCGCTAATGAGTTCGACGAATCCGAATTTGACTACCAGCTTGTATTCGTCGACGACGGAAGCAAGGACCAGACGCTTACCCGTTTGCGGAGCATTGCGGAGTCTCATTCCCACGTGCGGGTGATTTCCTTTTCTCGCAACTTTGGCAAGGAGTCGGCTGTTTGGGCGGGTCTCAACAATGCCGACGGCGATTACGTGGCCATCATCGACGCTGACCTTCAGCAACAGCCGCAAGACCTGCTCAATATGGCGCGAATCCTGGAGCGGGATGACAGTTACGAGGTCGTGGCCGCGTACCAAGAGGAGCGCCGGGAGAACCCGGCCATCGCCTTCTTTAAGGGCTGCTTTTACAAGGTCATGGATTCCATGACGGCGACGCCCGTTATCGGTAACGCGAGCGATTTCCGAGTGTTTCGTCGAGTTGTTGCGGACGCCATTCTTTCGCTTCCGGAGTACTATCGCTTTTCCAAGGGAATTTTTTCCTGGGTTGGATTCAACACGTATGCGTATCCGTACGTTCCGAGCGAGCGCAACTCCGGCGAATCGAAATGGAACTTCATCAAACTGCTCAAATATGCGATTGAGGGGCTTGTGTCGTTCTCGACCTCCCCGTTGCGCTGGGCGACGTATTTGGGCTCGACGACGTCGCTGATCGCGTTCGTCTACTTTGTGGTCGTTCTTATACAGAAGCTGTGCTTCGGCGTGGACATTCCAGGCTATCCGACGCTTGTGTGCCTGATTCTCTTGTTGGGAGGCATCCAGCTCCTCGTGCTCGGCATCTTCGGCGAGTACATGGGGCGCATGTATGTCCAGGGGAAGAACAGGCCCCTGTATATCGAGGCTCGCCGATACGAGTCGGACGACCAAAAGAAGAATGCAAGCTTGAACTCCACTGGGGAATAACGTGAAATTTACCAAAGAGGATGTTGCCCGAATAGCCAAATACCTGTTTGTGGGTGGGTCTTCCGCCCTGCTTGAGCTTGTTTTGTTTCAGGTTCTGTACGCGGTGTGCGGCTGGCAGATTGCGGTTTCCAATGTCTGTGCGGTAGTTGTCGCAACGGCATATAATTTCCTGCTCAACCGCTCTTGGGCGTTCGGACAAAGCGGCAACCCCACGCGCAGCGTCATCCTGTATTTGCTTTTATTCGCTTTCAATACGACGTTTTCGACCACGGCAATCTCTGTGCTTGTGGCGCACGGGGCGCCGTCTGTTGCGGCAAAGCTGTTTACGCAGGTTTGCATTGTTTTGTGGAACTACGTCCTTTACCGCAAGGTTATTTTTAAGTAGTCGATTCCGGGTTGCTGCGATTGGCGCCCGTCGAAAGGTATCAGCATGACTAACAGTTGCGCGCATATGAAGACGGACGGGTTCCGTAGGTATGTTCCCCTTGCATTCGCGATTATCGTTGCCCTGCAGGTTGTCGTCCTGATTTGCGCCGCCTCGCTCAAGGCCGATCTTCATATCGATGAGGTCTACAGCTATGTGATCTCGAACAGCGCCGAGGCCGATAGGTTCTCGAATGTGCCTGGGCTTCAGAACCAGTGGGTTTCCGGCTCCGATTTCGATAAGGTCACCACTGTCCAGGACGGTGATCAGCTCGATTTTGCGGCCGCGTACAACAACACCTCGACGGACTGCCACCCTCCGATGTATTACTGGGCTCTGCATGCGGTCTGCTCGCTGTTTCCCGGCTTGTTCTCCAAGTGGACGGGCATAGGGCTGAACATCGTCCTGTTCATTGCGTGTCAGGTGCTTATGTACCTGATATCCAAAAAACTGATTCGCAATGATCTGCTGACGCTGGTCCCTTCCTTGCTGTATGGATTTACGGCGCTTTGCGCGGGCAACGTCGAGTTCATCAGGATGTATGTCCTTCTTGCCGCCCTGTGCATGCTCTACGTCTATCAGAGCCTTCTTATCGTGGAGAGGGGGGTGAAACCGTCAACCGTGCTGCCGTGTTGCGCAACCGTGTTTGTGGGCGCAATGACGCAGTATTACTTCCTCTTTTTTGTGTTCTGGATGGCGTTGATTTACGGAATATGGCTTCTTTCTCACAAACGCGTGAGGGATGCCCTTATTTACGGCTTGTTCCATATTGTCGCGGTTGCTGGGATGCTGCTCGTCTTCCCCTTTGCGATCACGCAGGCGACAGGGTCCTCCACAAACAATGTCGGTAACGAGGTCTCGCAGTCCATGTTTGACCTCGGGCTGTGGAAGCATCAGATAGCCTCGCTCTTTAAGGAAACCCTGTACGGTATTTCCTATGCTCCCCATGTCTGGAAGGCTGCGGCCGTCGTCGCCTTTGCGCTCGTTCTGGTTTCCTTGGTAGCTGCCGTTGCAGGAAAGAGGAGCGGCGGCTCTGATGCAGATTTAGCTGTTAACGCTAAGAACAGGCTCGCGGCTGCTTGGCTTTTCGCCGCATTTGTGCTTACGTTCCTCACGGTTTCCAAGGTAGGCGGGAACTACGTGTACGTTCGCTATATCTACTTCGTCGTGCCCGTTGTCTTTATTTGTTTCGGCGCCGCGATAGATATGGGTTCGCGCTCTTTGCCGCAGCTTGTACCGGCCACGCTGGCCGTTGGGGTTGTATTTGGCTTGGTTTCCGGCGGATATACGGCGCTGAAGGGCGATGAGTCCTTTACCTTTACCGACTCGGCGGCAAAGATTGCCGCGGCAAAAGAGTACAAGGATGTCCCGCTGGTAGTTTTGCTTGCGAATTCTCCGACGACGGTTCTCACGAGCAACTACACACTGATCCGGACCTTCGAGTCCGTGTATGCGGCGCCCGCGCAGAATGTACTTGATGGGGATGCCGTGCAGTCGGCCCTTGATGAATCCGGCAAGTGCATTGTGTTTATCCCGACCGTTTCCGGTTGGACCGATGGCCTTGACGTGGGCCAGACGCTCGAGACGCTCAAGTCCATGACGGGTTGTGGTGACCCGCAGTATCTATTCGACTTTAATTTTGGCGGGTACTATCTTCTGTCGAATTAAGTCACTTGTTGCATAGATGGATTTTACGGGCCGGATAAGGCGAGCTTTCGCCTTATCCGGCGTTTGGTTTCTCGCAGTTTTAGATCTCCATTGAATATACCCTCGCATATGGGTACACGTTAGGCAAGGGTGGCGAAGGCTCGTTGGACGAAGGGAGTCGTTATGGCTGACGTCAAGTTCTACAAGTGCGCGCATTGCGGGAACGTCGTGGCGGTCCTGGTCGACGGGGGAGTGACGCCCGTCTGCTGCGGGGATCCCATGGGGCTTCTGGAGGCCGGCACGACCGACGGTGCGCATGAGAAGCACGTGCCCGTGGTCGAGCGCGAGGGCGACGAGCTGCGCGTGCGCGTGGGCTCGGTCGAGCACCCGATGCTGCCGGAGCACTACATCCAGTTCATCGCCGTCGTCTCGGCCGCCAACGTCTTCCATGACGTCATGCAGCAATCCGTCACCATTCTG
>OLRJ01000322.1_pt1 | contig 50478 bp, 43 predicted proteins | sample 1672741 | NCBI WGS metagenome assembly OLRJ01 (sample SAMEA3136719, study PRJEB25190) | human gut metagenome | biome: human gut; feature: human-associated habitat; material: faeces | place: Austria | collected 2013 | reverse complement strand
TGGAAGCGTCGAGGATCTCGTTGGCGAGACGCTCGGCCATGGTCTTCTCCTTGCGGGCACGGCTGAAGTTGACCATCCAGCGGATAGCAAGAGCCGTGGAACGACGGGAGTTGACCTCCATAGGCACCTGATAGGTAGCGCCACCAACGCGCTTGGGCTTGACCTCGAGGGTCGGGCGGATGTTGTCCATGGCCTTCTTGAAGGTAGCCAGGGCGTCGCCGTCCTCGCTCTTCTCTGCGACCATTTCGAAAGCGGTGTAAACGATGCGCTCTGCGGTGGCCTTCTTGCCATCAAGCAGAACCTTGTTGATGAGCTGCGTCACGAGGCGATTGTTGTAGACGGAATCCGGCTGGACCTCGCGGCGGTTTGCTGCTGCACGACGCGGCATGTGAAATCTCCTTGCTATTGTCAACCGGCGACTGGCGTACCAGCGCCGATCAAGCTATCAGATCAAATAAGTACTTATTTCTTAGGACGCTTGGCGCCGTACTTGGAGCGGGACTGCATACGGTTCTGCACGGAAGCAGCGTCATATGCGCCACGGATGACGTGATAGCGAACACCAGGGAGGTCACGAACACGGCCGCCGCGGATAGCGACGATGGAGTGCTCCTGAAGGTTGTGTCCCTCACCGGGGATGTAAGCGGTGACTTCGATGCCGTTGACAAGGCGCACACGGGCGACCTTACGAAGAGCCGAGTTCGGCTTCTTGGGAGACGTGGTGAACACGCGGGTGCAAACGCCACGCTTCTGGGGGTTGCCCTTGAGCGCCGGGGTCTTCTGCTTATCGACCTGCTTGGCGCGGCCCTTACGGACCAACTGATTGATAGTAGGCAAAGCTTCAGCTCCTTTTCTTTACTATCACTTACTAACTTTGCTTTCTGTGCGTTCTGCAGATACGCACGCGAAAACATACGTTTCTACCCGAAACGCGAAAATGAACTTTATCACCGGGTATATACCTTGTCAAACGCCACGCACCCGGGCGTATCTATCTCTTCACAATCCGTTTTTGCTGGTGAATGAGCAATTAATGCTTCGGCGCTCAGTAATTCCCTTCCATTTTTCAAATAATTCTGGACTTTTTTATCCGATGCGAGAAGAGCTATTTACCGCTTATAGATGCCGAACGGCAAAACATTCCCGAAACCATTCCGAAACACAAGCCTGCGTGTACAATACAGGCATCGAAACAACGCAGCTCCGACGCGCGCTTCGCCTTCAAGGTGCAGCGCGTTACTTATATATAGTAAGGAGCTGCACAACGTAAGAGAAAGAAGGGGAACATGAAGAATACTGTTGCCACATTCAAGAAGATGAAGAATGAGGGCACCAAGATCTCTATGTTGACTGCTTACGACTACTCCACCGCAAAGTTGGTTGACGAAGCCGGAATCAATTCGATCCTTGTCGGAGATTCCCTGGGCATGGTTATGCTCGGCTACGAAGATACACTTTCGGTAACGATGGAAGACATGATCCATCACACCGCCGCCGTAGCCCGCGGCGCTAAGAATGCGCTTGTCGTCGGCGACATGCCATTCATGAGCTACGAGGTATCGGTCGAACAGGCTGTTATCAACGCCGGTCGCCTGATGAAGGAAGGGCGCGCCAACGCGGTAAAGCTCGAAGGCGGTGTGCGCGTTGCCGAGCAAATCAAGGCCATCACCAAGGCGGGCATTCCCGTATGTGCCCATATTGGCCTTACGCCTCAGTCGGTCAATGCATTCGGTGGCTTTAAGGTACAGGGCAAAACAGCTGAAGCGGCCCAACAGATGGTCGAAGATGCCTTGGCAGTCCAGGAAGCAGGCGCATTCGCCGTTGTGCTGGAATGCGTTCCCGCAAAGCTTGCCGCTATCATCTCCGAAAAGCTCGACATCCCCACCATCGGCATCGGTGCAGGTGCAGGTTGCGATGGCCAGGTTCTGGTTTATCAGGATATGCTTGCCTTGTTCAGCGATTTCAAGCCCAAGTTCGTAAAGCACTTCGGCAACATTGGCCCGCAAATGACCGCCGCTTTCAAGGCATACGACGAAGAAGTCAAGGCTGGCACCTTCCCTTCAGAAGAACACACCTTCAAGATCGACGAAGAAGCCCTGGAAAAACTTTACTAACCCAAAGAAAAGGCTGAGAGCAAACTCGGCCTTTTCTTTTAAAGAGCGCTATCCTAGTATCAACGGAAATCAAGCGAGGGATTGCATATACGTCAGCGAGCGGCGCATCCAATAAGATAGATTGCCCCGATAAAGGAGCGAAGCGTACTTCGTGCGTGAGCAACGATTGAGGGGCAAGATGCTTATTGGGGCGCCGCGCAGCGTAAGGACGTCTCATGCGATCCTTCGTCGTTCGACAGAACGACGAAAGGAAAACGATGAAAATCATCACTACTGTTGCCGAAATGAAGGCACAGGTTGCCGAATGGAAAGCTGAGGGGCTCACCATCGGTCTTACGCCCACCATGGGCGCTTTGCACGAAGGTCATATGTCGCTGATGGAGTGTGCCGTAAAGGAATGCGACCGCGTAGTTACCAGCGTCTTCGTGAACCCCATTCAGTTCGGCCCCAACGAAGACTACGACAACTACCCCCGCGACCTGGAACACGATGCGGCTATCGCAGAATCAAAGGGTGTTAACGTGGTGTTCCACCCCGAGCCCGAAGAGATGTATCCCAAGAACTACAACACCTATGTAGTTATGGAAACTCTGACCGACACGCTTTGCGGCGCAAAACGCCCCGGCCACTTCCGCGGCGTATGCACGGTTGTTAACAAGCTGTTCAACATCGTGCAGCCCGACAAGGCATTCTTCGGCCAGAAGGATGCCCAGCAGCTTGCCATCATCAAGCGCATGGTTGCCGACCTCAACATGAACGTGAAGGTATACGGCTGCCCCATCGTTCGCGAAGAGGATGGGCTGGCAAAGAGCTCGCGCAACAGCTACCTTTCCGCAGAAGAGCGTAAGGCAGCACTGTGCCTTTCCCGCTCCATCTTTGCGGCGCAGGATCTTATTGAAGGTGGCGAGCGCAATGCGGATATCGTTCGCACTGCCGTTCGCGAAATCATCGAAGCAGAGCCTTTGGCACAGATCGACTACATCGAGGTAGTTGACTTGGGCAACATGCAGCCCGTTGATTCGCTCGGCGAATCTGGCCTGGTTGCTATTGCCGTCTATATCGGAAAAACTCGCCTTATCGACAATTACTTGTTCGATTTTGACGAATAAGCTTGCACACAGCGCAATATTGCGCAAGAATACGGCAGGTTATGCGCAACCGCGCATAATGGCTACTACGCAGTGAAACCTCGAGTGGAACATCATGCGAAGAAGGAAGGTTCAAACCTTATGCTGCTGAATGTGCTTAAGGGCAAAATTCATCGTGCAACCGTCACCCAGGCGGAACTTGATTACATCGGCTCCATCACCATCGACTCTGAACTGATGGAAGCAGCCGGCATCCAGGAATACGAACTGGTTACCATCTCCGATTGCAACAATGGTAATCGCCTTGAAACCTATGTTATTGCCGGCGAGCCTGGCAGTGGCGTAATCTGCCTGAATGGCGCAGCTGCCCACTTGGTTACCGTAGGCGACAAGGTAATCATCATGAACTATTGCCAGATGACTCCCGAAGAGTTCGCCGATCCGGAGCATGCGCCTCACGTGGTATTCGTAGACGACAACAACAAGATCAGTCGTCTTACCCGCTACGAAAAGCACGGCAAGCTGGAAGACTTGAAGTAAGCAACAAGCATTTCCCTACCGAAACGAAACGGGCACCCAATCGGGTGCCCGTTTTTTGTTGTAAGGGATGCCTATCCCGTATTCGCTAGACACCGAATCAGCCAGCAACGGAAAACAAACCTGAAATATAGTGATGTTGATTCCAGAAAGAATCGATGCTCGCCTCCCCGACTTGCTTTAAACCATCCAGAGAATAACAATAGATGGTACGGCTATCCAGAACGTAAACGCCATCTTCGTTCACTACCGTCTGCACTGCGCCATGGTTGAAGTGGAAAGTACCCATTTCCCCTTCGTGATTCACGATGGTCACAGCAGAGTAATCGGACCTCTCAACCATGTTGCCATGCGTCACATACAGCTTCCCATCGTATAGTTCCACATCGATGGGATCATCAGGAACATCAAGCTTCTTTATTTCCCCAGTTGCCGTATTAAACTCAAAAACAGCGCCGCAACTTTCTCCCTCGCCTGAAACGAGGGAAACGAAGTAAATAGAGTCCCCATCAACACACGAGCGATAAACACCCGATCCATATTCGGTAGTTTCAATTCTGAAGATTCGATTCAAGTCGAAGTCATAGCAGTCAATCCACGATTCTCCTCCATCCAAGCTTGAGGAGAAGGAATAGAGCTTATTGTCTTTCACGAGTAGGTACGAGACGTACGAATTGTCCTCTTCGATTGAAATAACCTGATTGGACTTTTTCTCGCATCGACTGATATGCGAAACCCCATTGAGCGTATTGCAGGCAAAAATGTAGCGCTCAGACACCGCAGCGGAATTCATTGCGGGCTGATCGATCGAATAATCAGCTACGGATCCATCCTGAATGCTGATGCCTAAAACCTTTCTGGCTTCTTTTTCTTGTGCATACCCTTGAGGGATTGCGTAAAGAATACCTTGGTTAACCACAGGATCATAGAAAACACTATTCAGGCTAGCTTCAGCCAATGGAAAGCCAGAAACCTTATTAAGGTCTTTATCGAACAGAACGATTTGGCTCGTCGCATCGCTTCCCGAAGTTTCGATGACCCCAATCGCAGCTTTTCCCGCAAATGCAGAGCAACCCGGCAGCAACGAAACGCACAGCGCAACTAAAAGAATCAAGTAGAATGCCCGCAGCTTCATTGCTACCCTTTTCGATAAATCACGTTGACGTTAGGTGAATCGAGAATCTCCATCGGATAGATAGCTGCACCGGCAAAATCGGTGTTGATGTCTATGCCGTAGTTGTCTTTAAAGGCCGTCCAAACCAGCTGAGAGCAATAAAATTTACTCCTTGTTGCAGTGTCGAGGTAGTTGTAATTGTAGGGTTTCCCAACTTGATTGAAGCACCAATTTGACGCAGCTTGATCTTGCAAAGACGTTGTCCCTCTTACATCAGCGCCATAAGCTGTCCCCTTTGAAGTATTCCAATCATTCGGCCCGTAAGTGACTCCTTCAGCCAAAGACTCGATCACGGTATCGTAACGGAAAACAATTGCAGCATGCCCCGTTGGAACCAATCCCTTGAACTTATCCGAGGTTACAAGAATGGTTCCTTTATAAGTTGGGTATGTGCCCGAATATGCGGCGCGTGATTTACTTTCGACGATTGTTCCTTCCGTTTTGCCATCTTCTTTATGGGTGTAAATGGGTTTAGCATTAATTCTTGCCGTAAGCTCATCTACCTCTTCTTGTGTCGGCTCAAGTCCGCCCCCACTATCCTCTGCGTACGCAAAAGAGCAATACCCTGTCATCGATACAATGAGCACCGCAAACAAGACCGCTAAGAAAACATCCGGGTACTTACATCCATACCTTTTAGCCATTCGAAGCATTTTTCCTCCTTTTTTCGAGTCGCCATACAAGCAAAACAACAAAAGCAGGGAATATGTTGCATTGAAATGGTACCGCATGAACATAGATGCGATTGTTCAATTCCTCCCTCAGGCAAAATTTAAAAATCTCTTGATTTTTTCACGCAATGTAACCTTTTCGAGGAATGCGGTGTATTTGCACTAGCACTTCGTTGAAAGGAACAGTAATACCCTCAAACGTCAACATAGAACGGGCATTTGAAGCAGAGCGAGCAATCAAGCTTTATGGGGAGATGCTGCACTCCCTAGCTCTTAGTCGCTGCAAATCAAAAGAAGACGCTGAAGACGTATGCCAAGAAGTGCTTATTGCCCTGCTAAACAGAAAAGAACCCTTTAAAAACAACGAGCACATGAAAGCCTGGCTCATACGGGCAGCGCTGCATCGTAGCAAAAACACCCATCGATATGAAAACAGGCACCCACGTACACCTTATGACCCAGCCCTTCACGACAGACCCGAGCAAGACAGCACGACCGACTGCGAAAAGCTCCATGATGCAGTCGAGTCACTGTCTGAAGAGCTAAAAGAAACATTACGTCTTTATTATCGCGATGGTTATTCAACGAAAGAGATTGCCTCGCTTAAAGGCGTTGGCGAATCTAGCATTCGTGCCCGTCTGCATCGGGCTCGAAGGAAAATTGCTACTGCACTCGCCTGCATCATCACAGCCTCCGCTCTTCTCTTCGGATCGGCTGTTTTTCCAATACAGCAAATCCCGGAGGCCCTCGCCATCGACTTTGCGACCGATGCCAGCACCCCACTTTCTGAATTGCCCGTAAAGGCAATTCAGAAAAAAGGCAACGGAAAAGCTTCCGTGACCTTCGAAGCGAACCTAACTTGGAGCATCACTGGCATAGAGCGCGTTACTTACAGCACCGATGCAGAGAACACCAAGCTTTACTCCCCAGGAATCGGAAACTATTACATCTTGAACCAAGGAGAACTCGGCAGCACGAGAGATGCAACACTGACAAGCAACGGCAATGCGACAATCGCCCTTAATATCGAGGTGTCTATTACTGCTGGCGAAAACGCAAGCAACAGTGAGCTATGCGATATTGCAAAAAGCACCTTAGACAAAAAATCGCTCATAGCAACCGCTTATCTCGAAAACGGCACCAGCGAAACAGCCGAGTGTCTCTTTACGGAGTAGGGCCCAAGCTTTACTCCGTAAAGATTGCACCAAATGCGCTCCGTCCTACCCGACACGGTGCATCAGCACTAACTCCTCATTTTACGTACGCAAATTCACCTAGAAAACCGAACTCCTCAAGAAGAATCGGAACTCTTTTTTCAAATCAAGCAGCACTTGCGAATATCCCGGTGTGTTCGCATAAAGGCACCCTTGAAAGGAGTACTAATGGAACACACCGAACGCATTACCAGAAGACAACTGCTTGGACTTAGCGCGGTTGCTGCAGGATCGCTCTTAATTCCTTCTATCGCGTATGGATCTGCCGAATCAGAAGACAGCCCCTCTCCACAGAAGAACGGACCAATCTGTCATGCAACTTTACTGGACAAAGATGGCAATTTAATTGCAAGCACCGAGAAGGGCTCTTTTGCAAGATCAGCCTCAGGGAATTTCAAGCTGGAAGACAGCCTGCAAACCAAAATTAATTCAGATGGAACCATAACTGACACCTATGCTGTTGAGGTGTTCGAGATATCGAATGCACGACAAGGATCTTTCGACAGAACTCCTATCTATTACATTGAGTATGATGCGACATATTACATAATGGATGGAAACATCAGGATAACGAGCGTAAAGGGCACGGCAACAAAAAGTGTTTCATACGCATCGTTTCAGGGCAGCAAGGCAGTCGTTGCCCATCAGGGAATCGCCGGTAGCGCAAAATGCCATGCAGAAGCCCTCTTCACTTCAGATTCAAAAACCTTGGTAACAGGATTTGACGCTATTCCCTACGTCAAATCAAGTGACTCAAATGGATATGTTAGAAATGGCGGAGAATGCACAGCCTGCCTATACGTATCTGGGATGGGCGAAATGATCTTGAGGGCTGAATACTTAATCTAGCAACATATCGCATCTGCGTATTCAAGCGCTATTTAGCTGCATTCAGAAACAATCAAACCATCTAAAAAACCGTACTCGTTTTTCTCATTTGGGAAAAACGAGTACTTCTTTTTGCTCACTGCCCCATCGAAATACTCGACTTCGACTTCCAAACACGGGTTTTGCAGTTCAGCAATAGCCGCTTCCTCTAAGTTAGGAATTGCAGCGTAATATCCATCCGACTCTTCATGTGTTGCAACATAGAACCACATCTGCATATAGCCCGTTGCATCTTCACCTGAAACAACAAGATTCGAGCCCTTGCTTCCATTGGGCAATGAAATCCCCATATCATCATCAAGGACCCGATAAGTAACCTGCTTAGGAGCCTTTATCGTATTTACGGTGACAGGAAACCAGAAGACGAAATCGCTCTGGATCAAATCGCCTCGGCTATCATGCTCGCGGATATGCCCCTTGGAAGAGTAGGCCTCGGTCAGCCGTGCATTCTCCGGCACATTAAGCGATGGATCCGCTATCGGCTTACCCTCTTCGTAAACCAGCAAGGTGAACGAATCGGAAACATAGCGGTTTACCGCAATAAGAGCAACAAGTACAAGGACCAAAACGGACAGCGCGATTGCTATGGCTTTTCTTCTTTTCGTCATCGATTTCCCCTTTCGCCGTTTACGGGAAAACACCAGCCAAGCGCAATGCGTTGCATACGGTTAGCGATTGACGAAAAGCATAGCGAACGAAAAGTCCGGTCCGACGCGAAATTAACCGGCAGAAACGAAAAACTCCCAAGCGGCTTTCAACCAGCCCGTACGGCAGAGGCTAGCTAAGCCCGGGCATGCGCCAGTGAAACAGCGAGAGGCGCCCTGGTGAGTGCAGGAACCTTGAAAGAGGAAGGGGCTTTAAGGCCGCCCCGACCGATTGAAAGGTTCCTGTGCCACCAGGGAGCCTCGCAGCGTCATCGCGTCTCGTGAGTCTCTTGCGCCGTTTCGACAGGACGGCGCAACCGCAGGCCTCGCAGCGTCAGGTCGTCTCGCTTGTCAGTTACGGCGTTCGCAGAACGCCGTAACTGCTAGGACAGTGGCGGGATAACCTGCTTCTTACGGGACAAGATGCCGTCTACCCATTCGGCCTTCGTAGCGTCGATACCGAATGCTTCGGATACGGGAGCAACGTCGCCTTCGCAGATGAACTTGGAACCCTCGTTGAAGATGTCGGTAACAAGCAGGAGAGCAAACTTGTAGCCGTTTTCGGCAACCTTTGCCTTCAGGAACTCACGGTATTCAGCCTCGCGCTCCATGGCAACATCGAGCGTTACCGTTTCGTGCTGAGCAACCATGTATACGTCGTCGCCCTTCTTGAATTCCTTGGAGTCGTGCGTGCACAGCTCTTCAACGGAAAGATCGTTGTCGCCGCCGCGCATCTTAAATACCTCAAGACCGAATTCGGTAGGCTTCTTGCCAATGATGGCGCCAAGCTTTTCCGCCTGAACCAAGTCGTAATCAGTGCAGGTGGGGCTCTTGGTAATTACGGTATCGGTCATAATCGCGGAAAGAAGCACCGTAGCGATGGCGGGGGTTACCTCAACACCAAGCTGCTCATAGAGCTTGGTTACGATGGTTGCCGTAGAGCCAACGGGAATGTTCAGGTACAGGATGGGGTTGCCGGTAACCACATCGCCAGCGATGCGATGATGGTCTACAACCTCAACGATTTCAGCATCGGCAATGCCGTCAACCATCTGGGTGGATTCGTTATGGTCAACCAGGATAACCTTGTCGCCTTCGCCAACCTTTTCGATAAGCTTCGGAGCGGGCAGGCCAACCTGCTCAAGGATAGTTGCGGATTCCTGAGGAAGCGGACCCAGGCAGCAGGCAACATATTCTGCCTCCGGCTCAGCCTTCTTTGCCTCAAGGGCGTTCTTCAAATATGCGTAGCTCACCGCTGCTGCGATGGAGTCGTTGTCTGGGTTCTTATGACCTACGATAAAAACCTGGTTAGCCATGTAGCCTCCTCAACAAGCGCGCTTCGGTGCGCGCAAACGTGTAGAACTTATCTATTGTAACGCGAAATGAAAGAAGGCCGCACGTTTACGTGCAGCCTTCGCCAAAAGCCTTCTAGGACATTTGCCGTCCAGCTCCTTCGCAGCATCAACCGATCTTTACGATAGGTGCGTAGTCCTTCAGCAGTTTCTTGGTTTGGCCGGTGCGACTGAAGCGTACATGCAGCGTATCGCCGTCCACCTTGGTGATGGTGCCACGGCCAAACACCTTGTGGTCGACCGTATCGCCCTTGGTAAACGTCATCTTCGCTGCCGCCTTCTTCTGGGCCTCGGGCTTCACCGCAGGGCGCGTCTGCTGACGAGGGCGCGACCCTGAAGCGCTCGACTGACCGAACACGCGACCGCCGCCCGCCTCGGAACCAGAGCCGGCAATGCCGCGACGGCTGCCGCGCTTTTCCCAGCCAGAACCAGAGAATCCAGCAGAGCCCATTCCGATTCCCTTGCGCAATTCAAGCGGAATTTCACCGATGAAGCGCGAAGGCGGGTTGGCGCTTGACTGACCGAAAATCTGTCGCGTGAAGGCGTTGGTAAGGTAGAGCTTCTTGCGCGCACGGGTGATGGCAACGTAAGCCAAGCGGCGTTCTTCTTCCAAGCCCTGCGAATCTTGGGACGAATTTCCGTGAGGGAACAGCGATTCTTCCATGCCCGCCACAAATACGCAGTCGAATTCCAGGCCCTTTGCGGCATGGATGGTCATCATGGTGATGGCTTCGCCGTCTTCCGCCACCGTATCCATATCGGTACGCAGCGTTACCCATTCCACGAAGTCAGGCAAGGAATTTGCCTGGAAGGTGCGCACGGGCGGCTCGTCGTCTGCCTCAAGCGCGTCTTCTGCCGTAGGAGGCTCGAACAGTGCATCGGCATCGTCGTGCGTTTGGGCGTATTCGTCTACTACGCCGAAGAGCTCCTGAATGTTCTCGATGCGACCGGCGGCATCGTCGGAGTTTTCCGCTTCAAGGGTACGAATAAGTCCTGCCTTGTCTACGATGGCCTCAACCACCTTGCGAAGATCGCCGGCATAGCCCTGGGCCTCGTGGATAAGCGCCACGAATTCCGCAATGGCCTTGCGCGTTGCGGAGCGAATTTGATCGTCGGCAATGCACAGCTCGGCAGCCTGTAAGAACGTAATACCCGTTTCGCGAGCAACGTAATCGATGTGCTCTACCGTGGTTTTGCCGATGCCGCGCTTGGGCACGTTGATAACGCGATGAGCGGCAACGTCGTTGGCGGGATTGACCACCAGATTCAAGTACGCCATTACGTCGCGGATTTCCGCGCGATCGAAGAAGCGCGTACCGCCGATAAGCCTATACGGCACACCGGCGCGCATCAGCATATCTTCAAGCATACGGCTCTGCGCATTGGTGCGGTAGAACACCGCAATTTGGTTGTACGACATGCCTTCGCCGTGCTGATGCTCGATTTCCGATGCAATCCAACGGCCTTCGTCGCGTTCGTCGGTTGCGCTGTACACGGAGATCTTGTCGCCCGCAGGCTTTGAGGTGAACAGCTTCTTGGGCTTGCGCGTAAGGTTATTGGCAATTACCGCATTTGCTGCCGCCAGAATATTGCCCATGGAACGGTAGTTTTCTTCCAGCTTCACCACGCGGGCTTCGGGGTAATCCTTCTCGAAATCGAGAATATTGCGCAGGTCAGCGCCACGCCACGAGTAAATTGACTGGTCGTCGTCGCCTACTACCATGATGTTCTTATGCGCTGCCGCCAAGAGCTGGGTAAGCACATACTGAGCGTGGTTGGTGTCCTGATATTCGTCCACCATCAGGTAACGGAAACGGTTCTGATAGGCAGCCAACACATCGGGGTGGTTCTTCAACAGAAGCCAGGTGTACAGCAGCAAGTCGTCGAAGTCGAAGGCATTTAGCTGACGCAGGCGCTCCTGTAGGCGCGTGTACACGCGCGCAGCCACCTGGCCTACCTGGTCGGATGTCTTTTCGGCAAACACTTCTGCCACCTGCAGGTCGTTCTTTGCCTGCGAAATACGGTTACGGAGCGCAGGGATGGGATAGCGCTTTTTGTCGATGTTGAGTTCGTCCATGATCTGTTCGACCAGGCGCTTTGAATCGCTGTCATCATAGATGGTGAAGCCCTTGGCGAACCCTACGCGCTCGCAGTCGGTGCGCAAGATACGCACACACATGCTGTGGAAGGTGGAAACCCACATGCCACGCGCGCCGCCACCGATAAGGCTCTGCAGACGCTCGCGCATTTCAGCAGCGGCCTTATTGGTAAACGTGATGGCCATAATCTGCCAAGGGGCAACGTTCAGATCTTCCACCAAATGGGCAATGCGATGGGTAAGTACGCGGGTTTTACCGGAACCGGCACCCGCCAAAACCAACAGAGGGCCTTCCGTGCACAGCACCGCTTCGCGCTGAGGGCCATTCAGGGTATCAAGATCGATGGGCATGCAATTCGTCCTAACACAACAAACCGCACAGGCTTTAAGGCCTGCGCGGCACTCACGTTTTATTTCGGGTTGCTATTCTACCGCGCCAAGCGGCAATGCCCCACCCTATCCGCAGTATCCCTACGGTTTGTTCGAATGGGACCAACTCCTGAGATGAGAGCAAACAACTGCTGACACGACATAACCCACTACGAGAATTAGGCCAAGAAACATTTGGGAAAGAGCGTAGTAGATCCAACCATCTACGCTGCCATGAACGAAAAGCGAATAGGTCATGGTGAATCCGACAAAAGCAACTAGAGATATGACACCTGCGAACAAAAGCAGCTTTCGAGAGTTCGATTGATTTGCGAGGTAAAGAAGCGAAACGACGAACACCGCGGCAAACACGATGCTAACAAGAACCTCAGCAACCGTGCTGGCGAACATAGCCGATGGGTCGAACTTAAATTGAGCTTCCCCGCGAAAATCCCGGTTGGCCTGGAGAACCCAGGGCATGACAAAACCCAAGAACAGCGAAACCAACACAGCAACAACTCGCGATTGTACGTTCTTCGAAAGGCGCATTTTCTTCCTTTCTCCCGGAAGGATATGAGCGACCTTAACATTGTTTTGGCTGATAAGGCTTGAAAAACGTCCTGATTGAACAGAATTTTCGCCCTGCGGCAAGCATCTAAAAAGATGGGGCTTTTGGCGCATTTCACTTTGCTTGCAAATTGTCCGAAAGCACTAAAAGCATCAGTCCCTATTTGACAGTTCCTTCACCCAAAAACAAAAAACGCCCGAAAGGGCGTTAATGGACTCACATTATCGGACGTAACAGCGAGCGGGATTCTGGCGAGCACAGATGCCGCGAAAGACCGTGCCAGGCGTGCTTCGCACGTCCAGCGGGCTTGGAGCGGCAGCTGTGCCGTCAGAATCCCGCGCAGCGTCATCACGTTTCGCGAGTCTTGCGCCGTTCGGCAGAACGGCGCAATCGCAAAGCAGCGTCATAACGTCTCATGCGAGAGTTGCGCTGATCGTAGATCAGCGCAACCTAAACGATCTTCTTGCCGAAAACTGCGGCGATCTCGCGCAGCTGGGCTACCAGTTCGGTGAACTGAGCAGGCGTAAGCTGCTGGGGACCATCGGAAAGCGCTTCAGTGGGGTTCGGGTGAACTTCAATCATAATGCTGTCGCAACCAGCGGCGACGGCGGCATATGCCAAAGAAGGCACCAAGTCGCGTACTCCAGCGGGATGCGAAACATCCACGCAAATAGGAAATATCGACTGCTTGTGAATAACCGGAACAGCAGAAATATCAAGCGTGAAGCGCGTAGCGGTTTCGAAGGTGCGCAAGCCGCGCTCGCACAGCACGATGTTGTCGTTGCCGCCCATGGTCAGATATTCCGTAGCGGAAAGCCACTCGGAAATACTGCCCGCAAGGCCGCGCTTCAGCAACACCATCTTGTGAGACTGCGCGGTAACCTTGCCAACATTCTTCAGTAGGCTGAAGTTCTGCATGTTGCGAGCACCGATCTGAAGACCGTCAACGTAGGAATGCACCATTTCGCAATGGGCAGAATCCATTACCTCGGTGAGGGTTTTCAGGCCGTACTTTTCAGCTCCAGCCTTCATGATCTGCAAGCCTTCTTCGCCCAGACCCTGGAACGAATGGGGGTTCGTGCGGGGCTTGAAGGCGCCACCGCGAATCCAGGTAAGGCCGAGGCCGGCAATGCATTCGGCAACTTCATTGAACTGCTCTTCAGATTCAACAGAGCAGGGACCAGCGTAAAGGGTGATCTCGTTAGTGCGAGTGCCGTAATTGGGGAGTGAGGAAAGTGGATTAATCACGGGAGGGTACCTCTTTCATAACCTTAAGGATTCCGCGATAGATCTCAGTAAGGTTTTCGTTATACAGAGGGCCCTCGTTGTACGTTGCAACGCGCGCAAAGATCTCTTCCTCGCGTTTCGGGTCATACAAACCCATGTGGGCATCGGGCTTAAGGGCTCGGATATCCAAGGAATGACCGGCTCGCTCATTCAGAAGAGCGACGAGCTTTTGATCGATTGCGTCGATCTCGGCACGATGCTTCTCGATTTCCTCGAATGCCTCGTTCTTTTCCGGCATCTCATACTCCTTTCACGAAAAGACGGTAAACGCACCCTAAAGGCGCTGTTAGCCTATGATAACAAAACGCCAGGCCAATAAGCCTCCTTGCGCCGCTATTACCCGAGTTGGGCATTATTGAAACAGGCTGGAAACATTAGGAACCCGTTCATACGAAAAACGGCCCCGAAGGGCCGCTAGAGCAGTTCTATTTTCGTGCGGGATCGTTGATGGCCGCTATAGCCAATAACGCGATGGAAACCATGATGCCGAACTGGCCGAAGAATACATCGCCCTTCCCCACCACATAGGAAGCGAGCGCCACCAAAATGATGACAAGCGCAGCGTAATTGCAGTAACGGGAAATGCACTTATTAGACCGTTCCCGCAACTGCTCCTTTTCCTCTTCGGAAAGAGCTTTGCGTCGAGTATGTTTTCTTCCTTCACTCATGGTTTAAGGATACCATTCAACGCCTTAGAAAATACCAAGGGCCTTAGTGCCAAAGTAACCCAACACAACCAAGCCAACAAATATACGGTACACACCGAAAACGGTGAAGTCGTTCTGCTTGATGTAGCCCATCAAGAAGCGGATGGCGATCATACCCATGGCGAAAGCGGAAACAATACCAACCACCAGCACCGCAATTTCAACCTGCGTCATAGCAATGCCCGCCAAGAAGAACTTGATGGCTTTGACCATACCCCAGCCAAACATTACAGGGATGGCCAAGAAGAACGTAAATTCTGCTGCAGCAGTACGAGAGCAGCCGCACAACATGCCGCCGATGATGGTGGCGCCCGAACGGCTGGTGCCAGGAACGATTGCCAAAACCTCAAAGAAGCCGATCTTCAGAGCGGTTTTCCAATCCATGTCATACGGATCGGTGATGCGGAACAGAGCGCTTTCAACCGACTCGGGGTCGGAAGCGTCGATTTTACGGGCGTGCTTGCCGCGCGGCTGCTCCGCCGATTCGATAACCTCGCGAGCGCGCTTGCGGTTGTGCGCTTCCAGGACAATGAAGATGATGCCATACAGGATAAGCATGGCGGCAACGGTATAGGCGTTATAGAAATGGTCGTGAACCCAGTCGTCCAGGGCAAGACCCAAAACCGCAGCAGGAATACTGCCGATAACAACCATGCCCCACATGTGCCATGTGTTGCGGCGCTCGATTTCGTCCTTTGTACGCGAAACGGGATTCAGCTTATGCCAGAAGGTAACCACAACCGCCATGATGGAACCAATCTGGATAACCACCAAAAACAGCTCCAGGAACTTATCGCTTACATTGAGCTTCACGAATTCGTCGACCAAAATCATATGACCTGTCGAGGAAATAGGGAGCCATTCGGTGATGCCCTCGGTAATACCGAGCAGCAACGCCTTTAAGGCTTCAACAAGAATGTCAGGCGACATGCGCTTCCCTTCCGTAGAGTGCTTGATGCAATTTGCCTAGCAATGAACGACAAACAGCAAACTACCCACGCAACGGTGGGTAGATGGCTTTCATCGTACGCGAACGCACGGTGCTGCGGTGGTTTTTCATAAAAGACCCACCTGCACCACGCTCATCTGGGGTTTTATATATTACCTGCAGAATCAGCAAATTTTTTTCAAAAAAGGGGGTTGACGGAGAGTGCCCTGATCCGTAATATACTGATTCGCGCCTTGGCAAAGGGTAACACCACCGAGGAAGCGATGCGAAAGCAACGCACAACTCATTGGGGTGTCGTCTAATGGTAGGACAGCGGTTTCTGGTACCGTATGTGAGGGTTCGACTCCTTCCACCCCAGCCAATATGCGCTCATGGCCTCGTCGTCTAGCGGTTTAGGACGCCGCCCTCTCAAGGCGGAGATCGTCGGTTCGAATCCGATCGAGGCTACCAAGTGTTCAGCCTGCAACTTCGGTTGCAGGCTTTTTGTTTTCTAGCCAGCAAATTTAGATTATAGGAAAAGCGCGCTCGAGCCGTTTTGGTTCTTAGGGCCATTCCGGGCCCTAGCCATTCCAAGCCCTACCCTGAACTGCCCACATGGGTACGCGACGAACTTACCAAGCACGCTTTTTGCCCTATAACCCCTTTTTGTCCTATGGCCCACTTTTCCCATAGCCCCACTTCGCTGGACTTCCCGACGATGCACACGCCGTGGCCGATTCTCCCCGCCCATGGCACCGCTAAGAAGCCGTCTACGGGAGACTGAAAACAAAAATTCGACTCAAACTGCAACTTTTTTGCGATTGGCAATTGTTGCGAGCCTTCCGATCGCAGATCGAGATACAAAGTCGCAGGTAATCCGCCGCTTAGCGGCCGTTTTCACTTTGCGAGATTGAAAAATGAGCCCCTAATCGCAAAAAAGTTGCAAAAAGAGCGAGATTTTTGTTTTCACAACGGGCAGATCGCTACGACAGGAACGAGACCAAACGAAAAACGCGTGAAATCCCCCAGCAAGGGCAAAGGGCGTCCCCCCCCCAAAAAAAAAGCAAGAAAGCAAAACCACACGAGCCAGCTAGATTAACTGGGCAGACTCTGCGAAAGCGCAGGGTCCTAGCAACGGCGGCAGGGCAGAACCCGAGAAACCCACACAAGTCCCAGCGAGGGCAAAAGGGACCCCGCAAAAACCACACGACCCCCAGCAACGGTAGCGAGGCAAATCTCACGAAGGGGGGCTACAAAACAAGGGGGCTCGCAAGACAAAAAATAGGGGTTGCAATACAGATATGGGGCGCAAGAAAAAAGGCCCGCCGAGGCTTCGGCGGGCCTTTTCAGGAACGAATTCGCTATGCGAGCGAGGGATCCCACTCCACGATGCAGCTGTTCAAGAACGGCTTGGAGTCAGGGGCATCGGCGTTAACCATACGGAACCTTGCCTCACCCTCGGCGGTCCTCCAAACCTCAGTGCGCAAACGAACACCAGGAAGAACCGGTGAAGTGAAGCGACACTTGAAGCGAGTCATTGCCTCGGGATGACCAGGGAACAGCAGGGAGATTACATGGCGTATTGCCACGCCAGCACTGCTTACACCATGAGCGATAGGGCGCTCAAGACCAGTCTGCTCGGTGTAGGACCAGTCGATGTGCTGCTGATGCCAGTCTCCCATCAAACGATACACGAGAGGCCAATTCAAACCATAGGTTTCCTCGTAGACGAAGTCGGGCTCACGGTCGGGATACTCGACAACATCCTTCGGAGGCTGCTCGCCACCCCAGCCGCCATCATAGATACAGCAGTCGTACGTATCCACCGTGCACAGATGCGTACCGTCGGAAGAGTAGGACTTGCCTACCTGCTTGGAAAGAGATCCGCGTCCCTCACCACGATCCCAAATGGCTTCCTGGGTTACATAGGTCTCAATGTGGTCGGCCATCTTGAACGGCGCATGAAAATGAACGTCAATGCCGTAATGCAGCGATCCAGAATAATCGAAACCGTAATCGAGCGTGGTGGTCATTTCCTCGTTAACTGTAAACGGCACTGCGAAGATGGGCAGAACCTTAAGCTCAGGGTTTTTCGCATCGCCTTCGTTAACATAGTCCAGATCGACGCGGCCGTCCCAGCCAGCACCGCACCCCAACGCGCAAATCTCCAAATCCTTGAAGGTGTAGTCGCGCACAAACGGTCCGAAGGTCTTGCCTACGATCTCGGTCGAAATAGCCATTATTACTCTCCTCTCAGATCCTCAACTGCCTTTACGCGGCAGCATTAGCGCGAATTATGCCTACCTATCGGGGAAAACGAATCGCTAGATATTGGTTAGTAGTGGTCAAGGCAACGAAATCGAGGGGTATCGGCGTGCTTTTCCCACATGACGTCGGCTAACTTTGCCCAGCCGCGTCTCACTAGTGTTGCCGGCGCCAATCCGGCGCAGACATACACGGCAGGGGCTGCACCAGCTTGGTGGCGGCAAGGGCTTTGCCAGCTTGGTACCCGGCTTGCGCGGCAAGGGTTGTGCCAACCTGGTACCCAGCTTGCAAGCAAGGGATGCCCCAGCCCGGGCCCAGCTTGCGCAGCAAGAGTGGAGCCACTCAAACAGACAATCAATGCCGCAACAGACGGCGCCAATCGACCATACAAGCAACCAGCAACGCAATTATTCTCAAATCAGATAATCAACCGACAGCCGTGAACTTCTCCCACTCGCTCCAAACTCCCCTCCGTTCCCTATGGCTGAATGAAAGAATGGAAAGGTACCTATTCCACTCCAAGGAGGATGACATGGAATTGCTCAAGGGAAAAACCGCAATCGTTACTGGCGGTACGCGCGGTATCGGATTCGCTATTGTTAAGGCATTTCTGGACAACGGGGCAAAAGTTGCCCTGTGCGGCTCACGCGAAGGAACGGCAAGCGCAGCCGTTGAAAAGCTGAAGGCGATCAACCCCGATTATGAGGTAATGGGCATCTGGCCCGACATGACGGATCCCAACTCCATTGCCGCAGAATTCGCGAAGGTAAACGAAGCCTTCGGCCGCATCGATATCCTTGGCAACAACGCTGGTGTTTCCGCCCGCGAGTCCCTCTACGACTACGACCCCGCCGCATTCGATAAAACCATGGCGCTCAACGTCAATGCCGTGTTCTACTGCTGCAAGGCAGTTGCACCTTTCATGCGCGCCCAGGGCGGCGGTGCCATTATCAACACAAGCTCTATGGTCAGCATCTACGGTCAGCCTTCAGGCTGTGCCTACCCTGCATCCAAGTTTGCGGTAAACGGCCTGACGAAGTCACTCGCGCGAGAGCTTGCCGCTGACCAGATTCGCGTCAACGCAGTGGCACCGGGCGTTACGCACACCGACATGGTAGATGCCCTGCCCAAAGAAGTAATTGATCCTCTTATTGCCACTATTCCGCTTGGCCGTATGGGCGAACCGGAAGACATTGCCAACGCATACGTATTCCTCGCCTCGGACATGGCAAGCTACATCTCCGGTGTGGTTCTTTCTGTAGACGGCTTGGCGCGCTCTTAACGGCAAAACCTTAACCTCAAAGCTGCTAGCTATTAAAGGAGCGGCATCCGCAGTCAACGCGGATGCCGCTCCTTTTTAATCCGAAGAGATACCATCCTCCCCAATCACAGCAACACCCATCGGGGCATCCCCAACACTATTCATCGACGGAAACAGAGACAGGACTTTGCGAAACGGGGTGCTTGGAAAGGTCGAGGCAGATGCTGACGTACTCCCACACCAGCAAAACCATCAAGATAGTCATAACAATAAGATAGCCAATCACCGCACCAGGCAAGCCCGTAAAATCAATGAGCAAGATGGGCACGAACAGCGAAAAGCCGAAGGTGATAACGTACAGTTTCATGACCGACTTCTGGCGACGCAGCACCGTGATTACCTGATACAGGAAGTCGATAATAGCCGTTACGCCGCCTGCAGCAATCATGATGAAGCTCAAGCCCCTGAATTGCTCAAAATCGACACCGTACATGAAGCTCATGATGGGGATACCGATCCAGCCCATAAGGAAGATAACCACCAGCGTTAGCGCGATAACCATAGCGACAATGGCCAAGATAACCAGATGGAATCGATTGCGCTTTTCGGTATCGGCCCACATCTGAGCCATGCGCACCAACAGTGGCTTGTATACAAAGCCAACCGTAAGCAGGATAGCCTGTGCGGGGAAATACAACGCGTTGAAATACAGCTGGTTGTCATAGCTGAGCGCCGTTTCCATAACGAACTTCGGCATGTTGTCGATAAGGGCATACATGAACAGCGCGATGAACACCGGGAAACACTGTTTGAAGAGGGCGATGATGCTCTGGACGCTCTGCCTGCGCGATTTCGGTGTTTCCAACAACGCCAAGGGGAACGTAAGCACCAAGAACGTAGCAATGGCTGCCACTGCCATTGCAATACTGGAAACCCCCAGGTCACGCGTTACCAGAAGGAATAGAGAGAACACCACGAACACAACTACCGAGCGAAATGCCTGAGAGATTCCCGCAAGGTACAGCTTGTCTTTCTGCTGAAGGCGCCCTTCATACACATCAGCCAAGCCGTCGATCATCTTGTACACGCACACGCCCATGCAGATGGTGAACATCTGCTCGCTGTAACCGCGAATTCCGCAGTACACATACGCCACTGCCATCATCGCGATACACGTGATTACGCGACTGATCTGGTAGTCCGAAAACGAATGCGTTTCCTTGATGTCGGAAACTTGATAGGTACGCATGCCATAATTGCCGATGATCATCAGCAGAGTGCCGATGATGAACGCCATGGAAAACATGCCCGCCTGCTCGACACCGCACAACTGCGTTACCACAATAGTAAGGATGGGGAATACCATGCCCCACGCACCCGTGCCGATGGTGTTGCAAATATAATCACGCGTTGTTTTATGAGAAGCAAATTCTTCTTCCTGGTCGAACGACCCTTCAGAAACAACACCAAGGAGACGGTTGCACCAATTGTTAACCGCCTTTTTGACTGGATTCATCTTGCGGGGTTTGCGGGGTTTGCTATCGGGCCTCTGCCGACGCCTGCCGTTGCCGCGCGTTTCGCGGAAGGTGTCAGCAAAAGAAACCGTCGACCCCTTTTTGCTCGCCTGCTGCGCAGCAGTGCGTGCGCGTTCCCTGAAGGATTGACCGCCTTGCGTATTCTTCGCGTGTCTTCCCTGCATGCTGATAGAAGCTAGCCTTTCTTTGTGCGGCGCCGAAAGCGCAAATATCACAAACGCAGGATAACCTGCATCCCAATAAGTATAGATCCCCCAACTCCGCGCCGCGCTGCCCAAAGGAATGCAACAGGAAACGCGCACGGGGAATGCACGAGATTGCCAGATCCTTTGCCGATATGGGAAAACGATTCCCCATTAAGTCCTATCATGGGAAGTAACCTGCGAATAACAGCACCGACACAGAAAGGAGCAAATTCATGAAAATCGGATCGGTGATCCTTGGCTTTGCGATGATATGCATCGGAATCGTCGACCTTGCCGGGCAAGCTCCCGTGCTGGGCATCCACCCTGCCGTCTGGTTCATACTAGGTGTGCTTCTTGTTTGTTCCGACTCAGCCTGGGCTAGGCTGGCAAAAAAGAAAGCCAACAAAAATAAAGGGGACGATTCGGAAAACGATGAAGACCCAACGAATCAGGAGTAGCACCCGGTCTGGTCACGCGCCCAACGCCTTCATCGCATCACACGCTGCACAATCGCCTTCCATTAAAACGTGGGGCAAATCGCATAGAGGTTTCAGCGGCGACTGCCTGAAAATAGTTCGCAATTTGCCTTAGCTCCACGGAAGCGCCAGGTAGACGTCTCACGCATATCCACTTGGCAACAACACGCTCTCACTTGAACATACCTGCATGTGTTATCGAAAGTTCTCAGAAATGAGAACTTTTCTCATTTCTATTGACTAACGTCGTTCCGCCAATAAAATGAGACTCGTTTTCATTTTATGCACCGCCCCTCTTGGGTGACGCATTCACGCACACGAACGGAAGACAAGGCATGGCGAGCACGGGCAATACCAAGCAATACCGCACCAAACAAAAGGAGCTTATCCTTTCATGCATCCAGGCACACCAGGGTGCTTTTTTCACCAGCAAAGATATCACAAGCGCCTTGGCCGACCAGGGCACCAAAGTGGGAACCGCCACGGTGTATCGCAACCTTGAGCGTCTTGAAGAAGAGGGCATCATCGCCCGCACCAGCATCGAAGGCACATCCAGCATTTGTTACCGTTTTCTTCCTGATGCCCCTGAAGACGTGTACTTCTTCCTGAAGTGCGAAGAGTGCGGGAATCTTTCCCCTATCGATTGCGGTGAGCTGCAGAAGCTCTACGAGCATGTTATCGAGCACCATCACGTACGCATCAACCCCACGAAAACGGTGCTGTACGGCCTGTGCGAAGCATGCCTGGCAAAGCGCGGTGAGTAGCGGATGTTCGAGCTTATCCCCCATCTTCTCGAACACGCCTTCGAAGACACCATTTATCTTGTTCCGTTTTTGCTGGTGACGTATTTTCTCCTTGAAGCCCTCGAGCACAAGGCCGGCAACCGAACCGAAGAATTGGTACAGAAAGCAGGCAAGCTCGGCCCCGCCGTGGCCGCCGTGCTGGGCGCCATCCCCCAATGCGGCTTTTCCGCCGCTGGTGCTGCGCTGTTTTCCAGCAGGGCCATCACTCTGGGCACCCTCTTTGCGGTACTGCTTTCCACGTCCGATGAAATGCTGCCGTTGTTCATCGCCGAACAGGTTGATTGGCACGTAATGGCAGGCATTGTTGGCGTAAAGGTCGCCATCGGCATGATCATGGGCTTTGCAATCGATGGGGTTTTGCGTTTCCGCCTCCATCTTGCCCAAACCAAAGCAACGCAAGAGCACAACCACGAACACGCCCGCTTCTGCAATTGCAAACACGAGCACGCCGAAGACCATGCTTTCGGACCCGACCATTGCCACAACCCCAGTTGCCATTGTGCCAGCGCGCATACTGGCTGGACCGAAATCGCAGTAAGCGCGGTTAAGCACACTCTTGAAGTCTCGATAATCGTGTTTCTTATCTCGCTCGCACTGGTTGCCGTCATGGAAGTTGCCGGAGAAGAGGCAGTTGCCACGTTCCTCGCTTCGAACCCCGGCCTTGCTATCTTCGGCTCGGCGCTGGTTGGCCTTATCCCCAACTGCGGAGCCAGCGTAGTGATAACCCAGCTGTACCTTGATGGCATGCTGGGCACGGGCGCCATGCTTTCTGGCCTGTTGGTGTCTGCAGGAGTGGGTATCCTGGTGCTCTTCGGCGAAAATCGTCGCATCAGGCAAAACGTGGCAATCCTCGCTGGACTGTATGCCACGGGCGTTGCATGGGGGCTCCTGTTCCAAGCGCTGGGCATCACCTTTATGTAGTTGCTATTCCCCCGCTTTAAGCCATTCCAGGATTTCTGGCAGCTGATCTTGATATTGGTTGTACCCGTCGAAGTAGCTAGCACGCAAACGTTCCAGATCGGTGGTGCTGTTGCTTACGGCCATCTTGTCAGCATATACGATGTATGCCTTCCCCTCTTCCGCCAGCGCTTCGAGCTTTTCAAGTTCAGCGTTATAGCGCTTATTGCGTGTAAGCAGGGCTTCTTTCACCTTCGGGTACCTGTGATAGCTGTTAGCGATGGCCTTGGCACTTGCGCCAATGTCGTCAACGGGCTTGCGGAAGCCCTTGGCTCTCGTGAGGACAGCCAGAATACGGGGACATCCCGAATCGAGTGCCAGCTGCAACGGAATGCCGGCGCCAACGCCCAAACCGCCATCGTAGTACACGTGATCGCCAATATGAACCGGCGGCATCACCACAGGGAGCGTACTGCTGGCGCGCACACGCACCATCAAGTCCTCCAACGTTGCCATATCTTCCTTATGCCAGACCACCGATTCGCCCGTATCGCGATCAAATGCTTGAATTGAGCAAGGAGTTGGGTTTTGGGCAAACGCCTCGAAATTAAACGGCAATACACCTTCGGGCAAACCCGCTTCCTCATAGATCCAATGAGCTGAAAACATGCCCTTACCCTGAGCAAATGTTTTAGCGCCACCGAATTCGGGCTCCATCACAAAATCAGTAAAGCTGGCACGGGTGCGCCAGATATCTCCTGAAAGATAATTCACGGTATGGCTTGAACCAGCAGAAATACCGCACACGTGACCAAAGGTTATATTCTGTTCGAGCAGAAGCGATGCCATTGCGGCCGTATAGCTCGCACGCATCCCACCGCCCTCGAACATCAACACGGTATTAGCTGCATGGAAGTTTGCTCTCTTCATGGGTACCCCCTCGTTTTTTCCATCCACAAGAATACCCCTGTTCAAGCCCGTTAAAAACCAACGGTCACCATGCTGTTGATGGAATTTAGTCTGCTGCTGGCCCCAAAGCCTCCTGGGCAACTATGCACTCCAATTTCGTTAGCGGTGTTCGCCCACCGCCGCCTAGCGAAGGCACCTTGTTGGGCCAACCAGCTTCTTACCCGCCCTGTTTCACATTGCCCTCAGCTTGTGGCACCACTAGAGCTCAGCGCCAACTTCAAGTGTAGGAACGAGCCCTACCTGATTGCCAATGTATGAATCGCCGGGAAAATGCAATGAATCGGCACCGGGCACCCCACAAGCACCCGCAAGGAAAACGGTATACTTTTTAAAGATGAGCTGGGATTTTGCATTGATGCCCAGCTTCAGCATCAGGCTAGCAGCTGCACGGGGAATCGCAGCGCCCACCTGAACACAAACCGTCTAACAACCAAAAGGCGACGGAATCGAGGGGATCATGGACAAAGACCGCCGCGCCAACTTCCTGCGGAAACTGCACTCTTTCGCAGGCGTATTTCCACTGGGAATCTTTCTCTGCTTCCATATGTGCGTAAACTACTCCGCAAACTGGGGAACCACCCCATACAACACCATGGGCTCATTTATGGCCCATATGCCCTACAAGGTTGTGCTGGAAACATTCGTAATTTTCCTGCCCCTTTTATTCCATGCCCTCTATGGCGTCTACATCTCCCTCACCTCAAGCGTTACCGTGAAACGCTATCGCTACTTCCGCAACTGGTGCTACGTGCTGCAACGTATAGCGGGCATCGTCACACTGCTCTTTGTGATTTGGCATATCTATGGCACAAAGCTACAAGTTGAACTTACCGGCGTTGACCCAAGCTATGCCATGGTGGCGGGAATCGTTGCCGCACCAATCGGACTTGCCCTGTTCGCCATAGGCCTTCTTTGCAGCATCTACCACTTCTGCAATGGCCTTTGGACGTTCCTTATTACCTGGGGAATCACCGTTTCACCCCGCTCCCAAAAAATATCAGGCTACGTACTGTTCGCCCTGTTTATCGCATTCGCTGCGTTTGGCCTAAAGGCACTGTCCGCCTTTGCCGGCTAAACCCGCACGCTACAAGAAAGAGGCTGTTATGGGCAAAGGATCAATCGCAATTGTTGGCGGAGGCCTTGCGGGGCTGATGGCAACTTTGAAAATCGTAGAAGCAGGCTTGAGCGTTGACTTGTTTTCGCTCGTTCCCTTCAAGCGCTCGCATTCCGCCTGTGCGCAAGGGGGCATAAACGCCGCGCTGAACACCAAAGGTGAAGGTGATTCGATAGACGAGCACTTTGACGACACCATTTACGGTGGCGACTTTTTGGCGAACCAGCCGCAGGTACGCGCCATGTGCGAAGCTGCCCCAAAAATCGTCAACATGTTTGACCGCATGGGCGTAATGTTCAATAGAACCCCTGAGGGCTTGCTTGACCTGCGCAGATTCGGCGGTACGCAAAAACGACGCACCGCCTTTGCTGGTGCTACAACCGGTCAGCAGCTCCTCTATGCGCTCGACGAACAGGTGCGCGCTCTTGAAGTTGAAGGCAAGGTGCGCACCTATGTTGGATGGGAATTCGTTTCCACCATAATCCATAACGGCGTATGCTGCGGAATCACCGCGCAAGATCTTTCGTCCATGGAGATACGCGCCTTCCCCGCCGATGCGGTTGTTATCGCAACCGGAGGTTGCGGTGCCGTATTCGGCAAATCAACCAACTCCACCATCAACACCGGCTACGCTGCAGCTCGTTGCTACCAACAAGGAGCGCTCTACGCCAACGGCGAGTTCATCCAAATCCATCCCACTGCAATTCCCGGCTTCGATAAAAACCGCCTGATGAGCGAATCGGCACGCGGAGAAGGCGGCAGGGTCTGGACCTACAAGGATGGAAAGCCTTGGTATTTCCTGGAAGAAAAGTATCCCGCGTACGGCAATCTGGTGCCACGCGATATTGCCACGCGCGAAATCTTCGACGTATGCGTGAACCAGCACCTGGGTATCAACGGCCAAAACGTGGTGTACCTGGACGTTTCCCATATCCCCGCATCCGTTTTAAACGCGAAGCTGGAAGGCATACTGGATATCTACCAGAAGTTCGTAGGCGACGACCCGCGCAAGGTGCCCATGCGCGTAGCGCCCAGCGTCCATTACTCAATGGGCGGGCTTTGGGTCGGACTCGATCAGCAAACAAACATCCCAGGCTTGTTTGCCGCAGGTGAGTGCGACTATACCCAACATGGAGCCAACCGCCTTGGAGCGAATTCCCTTCTCTCTGCCGTATTCGCCGGCATGACAGCCGGACCCAACGCCGCCGCCTATGCCAAGGGGCTCCCAGAAGGCCAGAACATCCCCCAAAGCGTCTACAAAGCAGCCGCCGCAAAGGATGAATCAGATTATCGAAGCATTTTGAAGCTTGATGGCATCGAAAACGCCTACCGCCTGCATCAGGAAATGGGCGAACTGATGACAAAGAATGCCACTGTGGTTCGCAACAACGCGGATTTGGCCGAAACGTTGGTTAAGCTCAAAGAGATCGATGAACGACTTTCCCGTATCGGCGTTCAAGACAAAGCAACCTGGAGCAACGCAAATGTGCCGTTCATTCGTCAGCTTTATGGCATGGTTGATCTCGCCATGGTCATCACAAAGGGCGCGTTGGAGCGAAACGAAAGCAGGGGAAGCCACTTTAAACCGGAATTCCCCGATCGCAACGATGAGGAATGGCTTAAAACCACCATCGCTCGTTACGATACCGCTTCGCACAGCCCGGTGCTCAGCTACGAAAAGGTAGACACCTCACTTATTGCGCCCCGTAAACGCGATTACACGAAAGCTCATTAGAAGGAGGCTTGCCATGAATACCGAAACCGCAGGCCATGACCCTATTCGTCTCATCGTCAAGCGACAAGAAGGCCCCAACGCAAAACCGCATTGGGAAGAATTCAGCGTTGCCCATCAACCGCATATGAACGTGGTGTCAGCCCTGATGGAAATTAGGAAGAACCCCGTAAACGCCCAAGGCACACCACGCCAAGCCTGTTCGGCTCTTATCGACGATCTAAGGCAACCCATTCGTTTGGAACCACTAACCAAGTTCCCCCTGATACGCGACTTGAAAGTGGACAGAACCCTTTTGTTTGATGCCCTGAAAAAGACCCATGCCTGGATCGACATAGATGGTCCTTTCGATTTAGGACCGGGACCACGCATGTCCGCACGCACTCAAAGCTGGGCATATGAGCTGTCTCGCTGCATGACCTGTGGCTGCTGCTTCGAAGCCTGCCCTAATACCGGGCATGCAAATCAGTTCCTCGGACCTGCCGCCATTTCCCAGGTCCGCTTGTTCAATGCCCATCCCACCGGCAAGTTGAACAAACAAGAGCGTCTGCGTTCAATTATGGGAGCCGATGGCATAACCAGCTGTGGCAATGCCCAAAATTGCGTTCGGGTATGCCCCAAAGACATTCCCCTTACCACCTCTATCGCCCAGATGAACCGCGATACCACGGTACAGAGCATCCGAAATGTCTTTGGAAGCGATGCATAGCGCATAATACCGGTACCAGCGCATAAAAAATGGGGCTCCACCAAGGAGCCCCATTTGCTTTACCAAATGCTATTTCAGCAGATCAGCAGCAACTTCTTTTGCGCAAGCCAAGCCATCGGCAAGCGAATTGACCACCAAGGTGGAACCATGCTTTGCGTCACCTGCAGCATAGATGGGCGTCTCGCCCTCGTGCTTAACGCGATGCGTGCCCTCAACCATAACGGGGCGAACTCCGCGTCCGTCGACAACCTCAGCACCCAGAGCATCATAGATGCCACGTTCGGGTCCGGTAAAACCGCATGCAATTAGAACCAGCTGAGCAGGCATAACGCGCTCGGTATCCATCTGACGCTGGGGAGCGCCCTGGCTCCAATCAAGCGTAACCACGCGCAAACCAGTTACGTGACCTTCTTCACCCAGAACCTCTACCGTATCGGCAGCGAACGAGCGCGGATCTTCTTTGAAATGCTCGATTGCCTCACGTTGGCCGTAGTCGGTCTTTTTCACGAAAGGCCATTCGGGCCACTGGTTGGAAGCAGCACGCACCTCGGGAGGCGCAGCGTTGTACTCCAGCTGATGCACGCTCTTTGCGCCCTGGCGAAGAGCCGTTGCGATGCAGTCGGTGCCCGTGTCGCCACCACCGATAACAACAACGTCCAGGCCCTTGGCAGAAATTGCCGGTTCAGTGCCGTTGATTACCGATTTCGTGGAAGAAGTAAGGTAATCAACCGCGAACACCACGCCTTTTTGGTCGGCACCAGGAGCGGCAAGACCACGCGGAGCCGCTGCGCCAACGGCAACAACGACCGCATCGAAGTCGGACTTCAGGCGCGCTGCCACCGCTTCTTCGGATGCATCGGTATTCAGTTCGAAGGAAATGCCTCCTTCTTCGAGGAACTTGATGCGACGGTCAACGATTTCCTTCGGCAACTTCATATTCGGGATACCGTACATCAGCAAACCGCCAGCGCGGTCATGGCGCTCAAATACGGTTACTCGAATGCCCGCTTCGGCCAGCTGCCAAGCAGCTCCCAAACCACAGGGGCCAGAACCAATCACCGCAACCTTCGGCGCACCCGCCGCGGGTTTCGGCAAGGGCTTAGGACCGCCCGCTGCCCACTGATGATCGGAAATGGCACGCTCGTTGTCACGGATGGTGGTAGGGCCCTCGATGGAGGCAAGGTTGCAAGCAGCCTCGCACAGCGCCGGGCATACACGGCCCGTGAACTCAGGGAACGGATTGGTGAGCGACAGTCGTTCGGCCGCTTCGTCCCACAAACCGCGATACACCAAATCATTCCATTCAGGAATAAGGTTGTGCAGCGGGCAGCCCGAAGGGCGCGCCTTGCCGAAACTGTAGCCAGCCTGGCAAAACGCCACACCGCACATCATGCAACGGCTCGCCTGGACCTGCTGCTCCTCTTCGGAAAGTGGCAAGGCGAATTCCTTGAAGTCTTCAATGGCCTCCAACGCCGTACGTTCACCATGAGCAACGCGATCGTGCTCGAGATATGCTCCTGCTTTGCCCATTACTGGCGCCCCTTTCCTACAATCTCGTATGCCTCTTCAAGCGCTTCCTCATGGCTCTTGCCTTCAGCCTCTGCCGCGGCAACGATCTGCAGAACACGCTCATATTCAACCGGGATTACCTTTACGAAGTGCTGCTTCATAGCTTCGAAGCGATACAGCATCTTGATGCCACGGGGGCTCTGCGTATAACCGACATGCTCTTCGATAAGGCTATGGATAAGCTCAATTTCGGCCTCGGTGGGAACTTCAAGCTTTACCGAGCCCATGTTGCAGCGGCTTTCCAACGTACCGTACTCGTCGTACACGTAAGCTACGCCACCGGTCATGCCCGCTGCAAAGTTCAAGCCAACCTCGCCCAAGATCAGGGCAGTGCCACCGGTCATGTATTCGCAGCCATGGTTGCCAACGCCTTCAACCACGATGGTGGCACCGGAATTGCGTACACCGAAGCGTTGACCAGCAAGGCCGTTTACAAAACCGCGACCCGACGTTGCTCCAAAGAAGGCAACGTTGCCCACAATAGTGTTCTCGTCGAACTTGTACGTGGCATCTTCGGAAGGATGAACCGAAAGGATACCGCCGGAAAGGCCCTTGCCGAAGTAGTCGTTCGCATCGCCCGTAACGTTGAGCGTAACGCCCTTCGGGATGAAGGCGCCGAAGCTCTGGCCGGCAGAGCCTTCGCAGTCAACCGTCACCGAACCATCGGGCAGGCCTTCAGGGTGCGCCTTGGTTACCGCAGCGCCCAAGATGGTGCCCACGCAACGATTTACGTTGGCGATATCGGCACGGAAACGAACCGGCTTCATGTGCTTGCGAGCCTGCTCAGTCATGGGCAGGAACAACGTGGAGTCAAGCGACTTTTCCAGCTCCACGTCGTACTTCATCTGAGGCAAGAAATGACGACCAGCAGCACCAGGAATATGGGCGCCGAACTCGCATTCGCCATTGGCGAGCACCGAAGAAAGGTCGAGCAGGTTAGCCTTCCAGTTGCCCGGCACTTCAACCTGGCGCAAGCACTCGGGATGGCCAACCATTTCATCTACCGTGCGGAAGCCAAGCGATGCCATAACCTCACGCAGCTGCTCGGCAACGAAGAGCATGAAGTTCACCACGTGCTCGGGCTTGCCGCGGAAGCACTTGCGCAAGCGGCAGTTCTGCGTGGCAATACCAGCGGGGCACGTATCCTGCTGGCAGTCGCGTTGCATCAGGCAGCCCATAGCAATGAGCGGCATCGTCGCAAAACCGAACTCTTCAGCGCCAAGCAAGCAGGCCACGGCAACATCCTTGCCGTCCATCAGCTTGCCGTCAGCCTCAAGAACAACGCGCGAACGCAGGCCGTTCTGCAGCAGCGTCTGCTGAGCCTCGGCAATGCCAAGCTCGAGAGGCAAACCTGCATGCCAGATAGAATCGCGCGGAGCAGCGCCCGAACCGCCATTGTGGCCAGAGATCAAGATCTTGTCGGCAGCGCCCTTGGCAACGCCGGTTGCGATGGTGCCAACGCCGGCCTCGGAAACGAGCTTCACGGAAACGCGCGCATTGGGGTTTGCGTTCTTCAAGTCGAAGATCAGCTCTGCCAAGTCTTCGATGGAGTAGATGTCATGATGCGGCGGAGGCGAAATCAAGCCAATGCCCGGAGTAGACTGGCGAACTTCGGCGATCCAGGGATATACCTTCTTACCAGGCAAGTGGCCGCCTTCGCCAGGCTTTGCGCCTTGAGCCATCTTGATCTGAATCTCGATAGCCGAAGAAAGATAGCGGCTCGTTACACCGAAGCGGCCGGAAGCAATCTGCTTGATGGCAGAATTCATGGAATCGCCGTTAGGAAGCGGAGTCTCGCGCTTCGGGTCTTCGCCGCCTTCACCAGAATTCGAGCGGCCGCCCAGACGGTTCATGGCAATAGCCATGCACTTGTGAGCTTCCTCGGAAATGGAACCGTAGCTCATAGCGCCCGTGTTGAAACGCTTGGCGATGCTTGTGGCGGGCTCAACCTCTTCCAATGGAACAGGGGTACGATCAGTTACGAAGTCGAGCAGATCGCGCAAGCGAATCGCGCGCCCTTCCTGATGCAGATGATCGCTGTATTCTTTGAACATCTCATAATTGCCCTCACGGCAAGCATGTTGCAGCAGGTAGATGGTCTGCGGATCGATAAGGTGTTCTTCACCGCCCTGCGGACGCCACTTGGTAAGGCCCAAGGAAGGCAGCTGCTCGGGTGCCGGCGTGTTGAGGATAGCCACAGCGTCGTCATAGCGTTGGTTCTCTTCGCGTTGAATATCGGCAACGCCCAAGCCGCCCACACGGGAAACGGTACCAGCAAAATACTGATCAACGAACTCCTGCTTGAAACCAACAGCCTCGAAGATCTGAGCAGAATGGTAGCTCTGAACCGTAGAAATACCCATCTTCGACATGATGGAGGTGATTCCCGCGGTTACCGCCTTGTTGTAGTTCGCAACGCCCTCTTCGGCAGATACGGACAAAGCGCCCTTTGCCGCCAAATCAGCGATGCACTCATGGGCCATATAGGGATAGATACCCGAAGCGGAATAGCCAACCAAAGCAGCGAAGTCGTGTGCGGAAATGGCATCACCCGTCTCAACCACGAAATCGGCAAAGGTGCGAACGCCCACACGAATAAGGTGGTTGTGAACAGAAGAGACCGCCAGAAGCGAAGGAATAGGCACTTCGCCTTCTGCAGCACGGTCGGAAAGCACGATGATGCTTACCCCGTTGCGCACGGCCTTTTCAACACTGCAAGCCAAGTTTTCCAGCGCCTGTTCCAGTGCGTTTTCACCGTCTTCGCGACGATACGTAACGCTGAAGCGCTGGGCTTTGAAACCAACGCGATCAACCGCGCAGATGCGATCGAACTGATCCTTCGTCAGCATAGGGCCATCGAGGCGAATCAGCTGGCATGCCGTGCGGGAATCTTCCAGAAGATTGCCGTGGTTGCCAATATAGAGCACGCTCGAAGTAACCAGGCTCTCACGCAAAGCATCGATAGGTGGATTGGTTACCTGGGCAAACAGCTGGTAGAAGTAATCGAAGAAGGAACGGTTCTTTTTCGAAAGGCATGCGAGAGAAGCGTCGATTCCCATGGAAGCCAGGGGCACACCGCCCTTTTCAGCCATGGCGCGAACCACCTCATCCACGTCATCCCAGTGATAGCCCAGCTTTGCCATGCGTACGGTCATGGGAACCTCGGCATCGCGTGCAGCATCGTTTTGAACAGGTGCGTCAAGATCGGAAACTTCGATCTTTTCTTCCTTTACCCAATCGCTGTAGGGCTTTTCCTTTGCATAGCGGGCGCGCAGTTCATCATTCCAAATAACGCGATCGGCCGTAGTGTCGATCTCCACCATTTCGCCAGGACCAAGGCAACCTGCGGTAAGGATGTTGGAGGGCTCGATTTCGATGGTTCCAACCTCGGATGAAAGCAGGAAGCGATCGTCACGCGTGACGTAGTAACGGGCAGGACGCAGGCCGTTGCGGTCGAGCGCAGCACCGAACGTGGAGCCATCGGTGTAGGCGATAGCAGCGGGGCCGTCCCACGGCTCCATGAGCATGGACTGGTACTCGTCATAGGCACGGCGACGAGCGGGGAGCGTTTCGTTGTGGTCCCACGGCTCGGGCAGCAACATGGAAACGGCGCGGGTCATATCGCGACCATTCATCACCAAGAACTCGAGCACATTATCGAGGATGGCGGAGTCGGAACCTTCCTTGTTGATGATAGGCAGAACAGATTCCAGATCCTTGCCCAAAACCGGCGAGTACAGGTTTGGTTCGCGGGCGCGAATCCAGTTCACGTTGCCCTTCAACGTATTGATTTCGCCATTATGGATGATGTAACGATTCGGATGGGCACGTTCCCACGAAGGGGTGGTGTTCGTGGAGTAGCGCGAATGAACCAATGCGATTGCGGTCTTCACCGCTGCATCGGAAAGGTCCAGGTAGAAACGGCGCATCTGGGTAGCAACAAGCATGCCCTTGTACACGATGGTACGTGCGCTGAAAGAGCACACATAGAAGATATGACCCTTCAGCGCATGCTCGGCATCGGCGGCCTTTTCCACCATACGGCGACATACGTACAGGCGGCGCTCGAACGCTTCGCCGCGCTCAACGTCTTCGGGGCGACCTACGAATGCCTGCAGGATAGTAGGCATGCAGGCGCGTGCGGTGGAGCCCAAATCGTGGGGATCGATGGGAACCTCGCGCCAAAACAGCAGGGGCAAACCAGCCTTCGCACAACCTTCTTCGAAAATGCGCTTGGAAACCTCTACGCCACGCTCGTCTTGGGGAAAAAAGAGCATAGCCACGCCATAGTCGCCTTCATCGGGAAGAAGATGACCGTACTTCTGCGCTTCCTTACGAAAGAAGTGGTGCGGAACCTGGAACAAGATACCGGCGCCATCACCCGTATTATGCTCCAAACCTTTACCACCGCGATGCTCCAGATTGACAAGGACCGAAAGGGCATCGTCGATCATCTGATGCGAGCGCACACCCTTCAGATGTGCCAGCGCGCCAATACCGCACGCATCATGCTCGAACTCAGGACGATACAGCCCGCTTTGCGCAGGCACGTTCCGTGTTTGCATTCTGAACCTCTCACTCTCACAATCGAAAAGCCGCTGAGTGCTTGTCCTCTCCGCTCAACGACTTTCGCGAACCGTTTGCCTTTCCCGTTTTAAGAAAGGTGGGGATAATTCGCTAGCAAACAAGGTACCGCCTTCGGCAGGCAGCTTTTGGCTTCGTTTCGATACGTAACAAAGCAGATTTCAAGAGTTAACACGCATGAAATAAGTGGTTCAAAGCATCATGCAAAGCTCGCAGGCACATAGGCACGACGGTAAAAACCGCGGGCGCCATCAGATACCACCTGGCATATGGCGCCAATGGCAACCATTGAAATAACCGTACCAACGCCCACGCCGAACAGGTGGCCCATCATCGCAAGCGCCATTACGCATGCAATAGAGAAACGCAACACGTCGTTGATGATCTTCGCCTTACCGAAGGGAAGATGGGTGATTTTCATAAAGGCCTGCGTGCAGCCATCGGCGGGGTTCAAAACGAAATTCATAGCCACCATGGCGCTTACCCCTATGCCGATAAGTGTGATGCCGATCGTGAACATAATGCAGCTGGTTAGCAGGCTTGGGTCATGGCAAAACCAGAAGAAATCAAGCCCCAATACGAAGTCAAATAGGTCGATCAGGCAACCGAACGCAAAGGCAAAAGGAATCTGAAGAGCGATTTTGACATTGAGCATTCGAAACACCAGAACCTGAATAAGGATATCGATGCAGTATAGGCATATGCACGATTGCCCCAAGGTAAGCAGATGGGTGCCTTCGCTGAACACCAACGGTATCGACTGGAATGCTGGCGCGCCGAAATCACTTCGCGCACTCAAGACAACACCAACGCCCAAAATCAAAATGCCACCAAGATATATGGCTACGCGCAAAGGCATGGAGCGGGTTATGGCAGCCTTGCCTCCCCCAGCTGCGGTACTTCCCATGGTAATCTTCCCCCTCAATCCGCCGCTCCAAACCTTCCCTCCGATGGAACGACGATTTTCATGCCAGTGTAGCACCATGGTGCCGTTCGGTACATTTGAAGCATTTCATCGGGTATGCTGAAGGAGCGCATCGGCGCAAGGGGAAGGAACCGAAATGGCAAAGAAAATCACGAAGAAGCAGGCAAGGAAAGAGACCGCGGCAGCGGTTGAAAACGCCTTGGAAAAATACCTTTCAACAACGCTTAGCGCCGATGAAGGAAAACAGACCGGCGACGCTTCGCCCCTCGGAACGCCCTACCGCCGCGGCTCGGTAACCCTGCGAGGAAAGATGATCCCTCGCCACAGCACCACAGGAAAGCTGATCAGCGAAGAGCCGGGCACCGATTGGCGCGATGCCGACCCTTGGCGCACACTACGCATCCAGTCTGAGTTCGTAGACGGCTTTGACGCTCTTGCCAAATTAGGGCCGGCGGTATCCATATTCGGATCGGCTCGAACCGAACCAACCGACCCTTACTATGAACACGCCATGCAAATTGCAGGCAAGCTTGCCAATAAGGACATCGCCGTCATTACCGGCGGCGGCCCCGGCATCATGGAGGCGGCCAACCGCGGAGCAGCGCTTGCGGGAGGCACTTCGGTGGGTCTTTCCATTGAGCTCCCCTTCGAAGAAACCACCAACGATTGGGTAAATCTCGGAATCGAATTCCGCTATTTCTTCGTCCGCAAGACCATGTTCGTGAAGTACTCTTCAGGCGCAATCTTCTTCCCTGGAGGCTACGGCACGCTTGACGAGATGTTCGAAGTGCTGGTGCTGGCGCAAACACATAAGATCGGGAACATGCCTATCGTGCTATTCGGTACCGAATATTGGCAAGACCTGGTCAAGTGGATCAAAGGGCCCTTGCTTGATCAGAACATGATCAGCGAATCCGACATCGACTTGTTCACCGTTACCGACAGCCATGAAGAAGCCATCCGCATAGCAACAAGCGGCATTACATCAAAATAACCCGTCCCGGAAGGAACGTTATGCCCATCGAACTGGTTGATTGCCATACCCACACCGTGTTTTCCGACGGGAAAAGCACTTTTCAGGAAAACATGCAGGAAGCCCTAGCGAAGGGAATAACAACCATAGCCTGCACCGACCATTGGGGCAGGCCAAGCTTCATCGATTGCTCCATCGAAGAAGGCAAGCTCAAGCAGTACGCTTTCGCAATCGAGCGCGTGCGGGGCGAATTTCCCGAACTCGAAATTGTGCATGGCCTGGAAGCAGACTGGTACCCGGGCTGCAGCACCGATTTGACGGAAACACGCGGCAACGCAACGTTCCTTCTTGGATCCATCCACTACCTTCAAGAAAAGGCGCTCGACTGGGATGAAGACATGCGCATCTGGGAAGAGCTGGGGGCAAACGAGCTTTGGCGGCTCTACGCTGAAGAATGGTGCAAGGCGGCAACAAGCGGTCTGTTCGATTCCATGGCGCATCCCGACTTGCCGCGCCTGTTTGGCCTTTCCGGCTATGCGCCTTCGCTCGACCTTGCTCCGCTATTTGATTCCATGGCGCAGGCAGCCCGCGAGGGCAAAGTCCACATTGAGATCAACACGGCAGGCTTGACCAAGGACTTTGCCGATTTTTATCCGCAGGAGCCCTTGCTGAATCGCTTTTTCCAGGCTGGCGTGCCACTGACCGTGGGCTCTGATGCCCACCGCGCAAACCGCATTGGCGATAACGTCCATGAGGCCTATCGCTATGCTCGCCGCATAGGGTATACCTCTATTGACGCGCCAACCGCCCAAGGGGATTGGCGCAGCATAAGCATCGAAAGCGTTTAGCCCACTATCAGCATGCAAAGAAGTGGCATCCATCAAGACCAGATGCTACTTCTTCTTCTCTGATATTCTGCAATTTCAACAGTGCCGCGAATTGTCCGGCGGTAACGCTTTGAGCAACCACCCATTCCTGCAACTAGGCGTTTCCGTCATAAGCAAAAGCTTATTTGTGCAGGTCTTCCACTTCCGCAAGGTTGCCAAACGCCCTGATATAGATGCGCAAAGCGCGCTTCAGCTCTTCTTCGGCAATGCCCTCGTTGGCAGCATGCATGCCCCCTACCCAACTCGGTACGGGATACGCCCCCTCTTCTGCGGGGCCAAAGCTTACGGCATTGGGGAACTCGCGAGCATAGGTGCCGCCTCCCATAGTGAAAGGACGCACCTTTTTGCCTGTGGTGGAGCAATATGCATCCATGAGCGCACGAACGGGAGCCGTATCGGGGTCCACCACAAAAGGATCCTTGCATGCGGTAACGGCAATCGAAGCGCCTTGGACATGCGACAATGCCTCAAATGCAGTGCTGAGCTCGCTGCCGGTAATTGCCGCTGGGAAGCGAATGTCCTCGGTCATGACAAAAGCGCCGTTGACCTTGTTCATCATGCCAACAACGCTGGTCAAATTGCCAAAATCAGTATCTGAACAGGCAACATCGGCAATTGCCCCATCGGTGCATTCAGCCATGCCGGCAGCAAATTGCAACCATGCATTTTCTTCACCAGAACACACACCAGCAGAAACAAGATAGCGGCACAGAATACCGATGGCATTCAACGTGCCTTCAGGGAGCGAGGCATGCCCCGCAATACCCGTTGCAGTAACAAGGGCCCCTTCTTCGCAAGAGGAAACTCCTATGCGATCGGCCTTTGGCAGATTTTCCGCATCAACGCAAACCACAGCACGCGCTATGCCGGGCACCGCATTGGGGGCTGTTCCTGCCGTAAAAGAGGCAATGGCTCCCTCAATGATTCCGGAGGTTATCGTTGCACCAAATTGCCCCTTCTCGCCATAGCACAAGGGGAATTCGGCATCGGGAGTAAACAGGAAATCGGGGGCATCATTGTGCTCCAAGTAGTAGGGGACATCGCCCATCCCCGACTCCTCATTGCAGCCAAAAATGAAACGCACCGCATGGCGCAGGTTCGCACCGCGATCAAGCCAGAATTTCAAGCCATACAACGCCGTGAGCAGCGGAGCCTTATCGTCAGAGGTGCCGCGTCCAACAAGCACGCCATCCTTGCAAGTAAGGCTGAACGGATCGAAATCCCAACCCTCCCCAGCGGGAACCACATCAACATGGCCGATAACGCCAATCTGTTGCCCGCTTTCGCCTGGCAAATCGGCAAAACCGGCGTACCCATCTCCATCATGAGGCTCCAACCCCATCCGCTGGGCAATGGCAAGCGCTTCGTCAAGCGCCGCACGAGGCCCCGGACCGAAAGGCGCACCGAGTGCCGCGTGCTCGGCATCAAGCGAGCTATCAATGGAAATCAAACGTTGGGCGTCGGTCAAAAATGCCGGCCACTGCTCTGCAACAAATGCCTCGATGTCTTCCTCAGTTGCCCGCATAGTGCACCTCTTTCGCCATGAAATAAAAATACGGGCTGGCAAGTGCCGGCCCGCACATAATCTTATCGCTCTTTAGAATCTGAAATCGTTTCCCGTTCCTGCAAGAATTTCGCCAACATGCCGCTCGGCAACGAGACGCGTCTTTTCGTTGGGAATGTTCAACAGTTCACGCTTCACCATGGCAAGGCCCTTTTCCTTGGTTTCGGGAGTGGCGTAATCGGCCAAATACTCCGTGAGTGTCATCAGAGCATTCGGATGGCAGTAGTTAAGGATCTCACCGTTCTTGCAGAAGCTCATGAACCTGTCACCTGTGCGCCCTGCACGATAGCAAGCCGTGCAGAAGCTAGGTATGTGGTTATTGTCCATCAACCAGCTGATAACCTCATCGAGCGTGCGCTGATCCGATACGTCAAACTGCTCGGTGTCATGCGGGCGCTCCGGCTCGTTGTAGCCGCCAACACTGGTGCGGGACCCACCGGAAATCTGGCTTACGCCATACTGCAACGCGTGCTCACGCACCTGCTGACCTTCGCGAGTAGAGATAATCATGCCGGTATAGGGCACGGTAATGCGAATGAGGGCAATGATCTTCTCGAACATTTCGTCAGGAATGCCGTTGTCAAACATGTCTGGGTCAATGTCCATCGCAGGCTTAACACGCGGAACGCTGATGGTGTGCGGGCCCACGCCGTGCACTGCCTCCAAATGCTCAGCGTGCATGATCAGGCCGGCAAACTCGTAGCGATATCCCTGCAATCCAAACAATACACCCAGGCCCACATCGTCGATGCCGCCCTCCATGGCGCGGTCCATCGCTTCGGTATGCCAATCATAATCACGCTTCGGACCTGTGGGATGCAGCTCCTGGTAACCCTTTTTGTTATACGTTTCCTGGAACAGAATGTATGTGCCAATCTCTGCTTCTTTAAGCATGCGGTACTCTTCGACCGTGGTCGCGGCAATGTTCACGTTAACGCGTCTGATTGCGCCATTGCGGTGTTTGATGGAATAGATGGTTTCCATGCTCTCCAGGATGTATTCGATGGGGTTGTGCTTCGGATCTTCGCCTGCTTCGATGGCCAGGCGCTTATGACCCATATCTTGCAAGGCAATAACCTCAGCGCGAATCTCTTCCTGAGTGAGCTTCCTGCGGGGGATGGTGCGATTCTTTGCGTGATACGGGCAATACAAGCAGCCGTTCACGCAGTAGTTAGAAAGATACAGCGGCGCAAAAAGAACAATACGATTACCGTAGTAGGCCAGCTTAATCTGGTGCGCCAGTTCTTTGATTTCCCTATTGATCTGCGGATCTTCGCAGGCCAGAAGAACGCTTGCCTCACGATGGGTTATAACCGCACCATGATCGGCAGAAGGATGCAGGTTGGCACGTGCCTTGTCCAAAATGCGGCGGCACAACTCGATATCGTCTTTATGCGCATCAGCGTAGGCGATGGAATCGAGGATCTCCGCGTCGTTGATGAACTCGTCGGCGCGAAGCGATTTCGGATCGTAGCGGAATTCCGTCATTAGTTCTTCTTTCGCTTTGCCTTTATAGAAACAAACGGCAAAAGCAAACGGGCATCACCTTTGCCGAAGATATGGTTATCGCACGTATGCGCAACTGTGTCTAATCTACTGCTAATTGAGACAGCCCGCTCACCAGAAACCACGCTCATCTACAAACGGCACCATAATCTGTTAAAGAAACGAAACAATACAATGGGAACATTCCTAGAAAGACGCACGGGAAAGGGTTCATATGGGCATCGCGCAAAAAAGACACCCACGGGGGCAAACGCCACAATCATCTTCTACAGGCACGCCTCTTCTTGCCGAAAGCGGCCCTGCACTCATGCGTACCCCAAAGGGCATGCGTATGGCGATCGGCCTGTTCGGGCGACGCAATGTAGGCAAATCGAGCGTGCTGAACGCCATTACCAACCAGCAAACCAGCATCGTTTCCGCCGTAGCAGGCACCACCGCCGACCCGGTAGACAAACCTATGGAACTCCTGCCTTTGGGCCCCGTGCTGTTCATCGACACTGCAGGTATCGACGATGACCAGGAAACCGTTGGCGAGCTACGCACTCAACGCACCAAAAAGGTATTTGACCGTTGCGATATGGGCGTCATCGTAGCCGAGACTGGCACCTGGGGTCCCTACGAAGAGGAAATTGCCGCCCAGCTTTCCAAGCGAAGCATCCCCTTCATCATTGTGTGCAACAAAACAGATCTGCTTCCCGTTGGCGCCCAAGGATCTAATTCCGACTCCCCTGGCTCGGCCGAAAGTCACACACCGCGAGGAACCGTCGTCGATCCCCAGCAAGAAGCGCTTATCGCAGCATGCCGCAGCACCCTTCCCCGTGACCTCCAGCAAAAACCTCTGGTTTGCATGTGCGCGGCAAAGCGAGAAGGCGTACTTGAGCTGCGCCAAGCCCTGCTCGACAACGCGCCCGAAGAATTCGTGAACGACCCGAAAATCATCGGAGACATCGTTGATCCAGGCTCGGTGGTTATCTTGGTTATCCCCATCGACAAAGAAGCGCCGAAAGGGCGCCTTATCCTCCCTCAGGTTCAAGCCATTCGCGATTTGCTCGACTCCAGCTGCCTTTCACTTTGCGTTACCGACAAGGAACTGCCGCACGCATTGGCGGCGCTGAAAGAACCGCCCGCCTTGGTGGTTACCGATTCCCAGGCGTTCGACAAGGTGGCGGCAATCGTGCCGGAAAACGTTCCCCTTACTGGCTTTTCGGTTGCGTTTGCCCGCTTCAAGGGAGACTTGCCCACCCAAGCCCTAGGAACGCTTGCCATCGACAAGCTCACAGAAAAATCCCGCGTGCTCATAGCGGAAGCCTGCACCCATCACCCCATTGAAGAAGATATCGGCACGGTGAAGATCCCCCGTCTGCTTCGCGCTCGTATCGGGCAAGGGCTTACCGTCGAAAACGTGCGGGGCGTAGACTTCCCAGAAGATCTTTCCAGCTACGACCTGGTAATCCACTGTGGGGGCTGCACATTCAACCGCCGCGCCGTGCTCTCTCGCATCCAAGCATGCGTGCACGCGGGCGTGCCAGTATCCAACTACGGTTTAACCCTTGCCTATTTAATGGGCGTATTCGATCGATCCATCAAGGCATTTCCTGGCATGGAACAATTCCTGAAAGAAAATCAGCGCTAAAACCACAACCTTGCAGTGGACAATTGCACCCATGGACACCAGATTTCCATGGGTGCAATTTCGTTTTATTGCCGTTCATCGGTTAACCAACCCCGCTCACCCTTGCCCGTTGCTATACTTTGTATAAGCATGCGCGCTCATAGGACAAAGCGCCGATTCTTTTCGGCGGAGCCGTATGCGCAAGGCTGGAAAATACCAGCTCAACCATACAGACCGAGGAGAATTCCATGAGCCCATTGGAAATCCGCACCTCGAGCGAAGCGGAGAAGACCGTGCGCGGCGTATGTCAAGATATGGCCCGTCGTCTTGTTTCGCATCCTCAAGGTACCTGTCCCGTTGATGTGACACGCGGCCTTATCGCCTTGTGCCGCACGCAAACATGCGGCAAGTGCGTTCCCTGCCGCATTGGCTTGGCACAGATCGAATCGCTGCTCGACAGCGTGTTGGAAGGAACGGCAACCGAAGCCGACCTTGCGCGAATCGAGGCACTCGCTGAAAACGTACGCGTTTCGGCAGATTGCGCAATCGGTACCCAGGCTGCCGAAATGGCCCTTACCGGAGTACGCGCTTTCCGCGAAGACTACGAGCTCCATGCAGAAGGCCGCTGCCTGTGCACGTCCGACCACCCTGTTCCCTGCGTTCAGGGCTGCCCCGCAAATGTCGATATCCCTGGCTACATCGCACTGGTAAAAGCTGGCCGCTTCGACGACGCCATTGAGCTCATCTGTAAAGACAACCCCTTCCCAAGCGCTTGCGCCTATGTTTGCGAGCATCCCTGCGAAAACACCTGCCGTCGCAGCTTCGTTGATTCCGCCGTCAACATCCGCGGCCTGAAGCGTTACGCCTGCGATCACGAAACGCCCAACCGCCCCACTACGGTGGCAGAACCCACCGGTAAGAAGGTTGCCGTTATCGGTGGTGGTCCTGGTGGTCTTACCGCAGCGTATTACCTCACCCGCATGGGCCATTCCGTAACGGTATACGAGCAGCGCGCCAAGCTCGGCGGCATGCTCCGCTACGGCATCCCCAACTATCGCCTGCCCAAAACCCTGCTCGACACCGAAATCGAGCACATCACCTCTTTGGGCGTAGAGGTTAAGCTGGGCGTTTCCGTTGGCAAGGACGTTGCAATCGCCGATCTCGAACGCGACTTCGATGCCGTTTACGTATGCATCGGCGCTCACTCAGACAAGAAACTCCGCATCAAAGGCGAAGACGCACCGGGCGTAGTTCCCGCCGTTGCCATGCTGCGCGAAATCGGCGACGGCAACATCGCCGACCTCTCCGGTCAAGATGTTGTTGTCGTTGGCGGCGGCAACGTTGCCATGGACGCCGCTCGAAGCGCACGCCGCATGGGCGCCAAGTCGGTAAAGATTGTATATCGTCGTCGCCGCGCCGACATGACAGCGCTCGCTGAAGAAATCGACGGAGCCATCGAGGATGGCTGCGAGCTTATGGAGCTTGTTGCCCCTGCGCATGTTGAAGTCAACGATGAAAGCCATGCCGTGGCACTCTGGGGCCAGCCCCAGATGATCTCCACGGTACGCGGCGGCCGCCCCTCTCCCAAAGCAGCAAACAAGCCCGAGGTTCGCATTCCCGCAACCACCATCATTGTTGCCATCGGTCAGAACATCGACTCTGGCGCATTCGAGGAATTCGGTCTGCCCTGCAAGTGGAACGAAATCCAAGCACAACCCGATTCCAGCATCCCTGAAAAGCCTGGCTTCTTCACCGGCGGCGACTGCAGCTGGGGCCCGGCAACCGTCATTCGCGCCATTGAGGGCGGCAAAGTTGCAGCGCGTGCAATCGACACCTATCTGGGCGGTAACCACGAAATCCGTTGCGACGTGGACATCCCCGCCCCTAACCTGGCAGATCGCGTTCCCTGCGGTCGCGTAACCATGAAGGAGCGCCCTGGCGCAGAGCGCAGCTGCGATTTCGAGTTGTGCGAAATCGGCATGTCTGAAGAGGAAATGATGCAAGAAGCAGGCCGCTGCCTGGGGTGCGATCACTTCGGCTACGGTGCATTCAAGGGCGGAAGGAGCCGAGCATGGTAACGTTGACCATCGACGGGAAGGAAGTCTCCGTTCCCGAGCACACCACCATCTTGAACGCCGCCTATCAGGCAGGCTCCATGATTCCCACGCTGTGCTACCTGAAAGACATTAACGAAATCGGCGCCTGCCGCATCTGTGTTGTAGAGGTGGAAGGCACCGACAAGCTCGTTTCCTCCTGCAACAACGAAGTTGCCGAGGGCATGGTGGTAAACACCATGAGCCCCCGTGTCGTTGCCTCCCGCCGTGAAACGATGGCGCTTATTCTTTCGCGCCATAAAAGCGAATGCACCACATGCACGCGCAACGGCAACTGCATGATCCAGCGCAACGCAGCTGCACTGAACATCACCAACATCCCCTACCCTGTCGAATACGACCAGCAGAAGAACCCCACCGATTTCCCGCTCGTTCGCGACGCTTCCAAATGCATCAGCTGCATGCGCTGCGTAAGTGAATGCAGTAAGGTTCAGAGCCTGAACGTGTGGGACCTCACCCGCACAGGCTCGAACGCCCATGTGGGCGCTGCGGGTTGCCGCGACATATCCGAAGCGGCATGCGCACTGTGTGGCCAGTGCATCACGCATTGCCCCTGCGGTGCTCTTTCCGAACGCGACGATACCCAGAAGGTATTCGACATCATCGCCGACCCTGAGCGTATCGCCATCGTCCAGATCGCGCCCTCCATCCGAACGGCCTGGGGCGAATCCGTATCCCTTTCAAAGGAAGAAGCCACGATGGGCCGCATGGTTGCCGCCGTGCGCAAACTGGGCTTCGATTATGTCTTTGATACCGACTTCGCAGCAGACATGACCATCATGGAAGAAGGCACCGAGCTTCTTCATCACCTGAAAGAAGAGCCTGGGCAGCCCATGTTTACCTCGTGCTGCCCTGGTTGGGTGCGCTTCCTGAAGGCAAAGCATCCCAGCCTGGTAAAGCATCTTTCCACCACGAAATCGCCACAGCAGATCTTCGGCGCCATTGCGAAGAATTACTACGCAGAAATCCTGGGCGTCGATCCTGCGAAAATTGCCGTAGTGTCCATCATGCCGTGCGTTGCCAAGAAGGCAGAATGCGCTTATGAGGACATGGACACCACCGGAACCGGTCCCGATGTTGACGTAGTGCTTACCACGCGCGAACTCGGACGCATGCTGAAGGCTCAGTTCATCAACGTAAGGAACTTACCCGAAGAAGAGTTCGACATGCCCTTGGGCGAAGCCACTGGCGCAGGTCACATCTTCGGTGCCACCGGCGGCGTAATGGAGGCGGCTCTTCGCAGCGCCCACTTCCTGGTCACCGGCGAAAACCCCGACCCCGATGCTTTCAGCGCCGTACGCGGTTGCGAAGGCTGGCGCGAGGTAACCTACAACCTGGCAGGCAAAGAACTTACCGTTGCCATCGTCAGCGGTCTCCAGAATGCTGACAACCTGTGCAACGCCATCGAAAACGGCGAGGTTGATTACGATTTCGTCGAGGTTATGGCATGCCCTGGCGGCTGCGTTGGCGGCGGCGGCCAGCCCATCCACGAGGGCCGCGAATGCGCAGCCGAACGTGAACTTATCCTGCGCGACATCGACACCAATTCGAAGCTGCGCTTCAGCCACGAGAATCCTTCGGTCGTTGAATGCTATGAAAAGTACTTCGGCGAACCGAACTCCGAAAAGGCAGAACAGCTGCTGCATTCCGACCACTTTGCCTGGGGAATGCCTGCGGCACGTCAGCAGTAAGCATCGCCTACATAGCGCACATGAAGAGCCTGCTCGTTCGAGCAGGCTCTTTTGTTCTACAATGGCAACGTTTAGCAGTGGGTTGTCGAAATTTAGGGAAGGTATACCGTGCTCGATCAGTTTTCACGCACCCGTTTGACACTTGGCAGCAACGGCGTCGAATCGCTGCAGAAGGCCCACGTTATCGTGTTCGGCTGCGGTGGCGTAGGCGGCTATGTCTGCGAATCGCTCGTGCGCAGTGGGTTGGGCGCCATCGACATCGTTGACGACGACAAGGTATGCCTGACAAATATAAACCGCCAGATAATTGCAACCTGGAAAACCGTCGGTATGGATAAAGTCGATGCCATGGAAGAGCGCCTGCTCGACATAAACCCCAGCTGTAAAATCACCAAGCACAAATGCTTCTACCTACCCGATTCGGCAAGCGAATTCGACCTTTCGAAATACGACTACATCGTCGATTGCGTCGACACGGTAACGGCAAAGCTTCATCTGGTTGCCCAGGCAAAGACAGCAGGAACGCCCATTATCTCCGCTATGGGTGCTGGCAACAAACTTGATCCCACAGCCATTCGCATCGCTGATATCTCAGAGACTTCCATCTGCCGCCTAGCACGCATTATCCGCAAAGAACTACGCAAACGCGGCATCCATAATTTGAAGGTTGCTTATTCGCCAGAACCTACCGTAAAGTCCGAAGAAGACGGCAAGGCCGGCTGTGCCGCAGGGTGCGTATGCCCGCCCAACAGCGAGCGCACCTGCCTTGACCGGCGTAGCGTTCCCGGCAGCAACGCCTTCGTTCCTGCGGCAATGGGCTTGGCTATCGGCGCCGAAGTCGCAAAAGACCTGGCAGGACAATAGTTCCCGCAACGCATACACGACCAGAAGGAGAAGCCTTGAAAACAGCAGCCATCGTCCTCTACGTTATCCAGGCACTCGCAATTATATGCGCCATCATCACAGGGCAAGAATTCATCGACTTCAGCAGCGGACCGGCGCTGTTCGAAACCATTGGGTTCTTTTTCCCTGCTATCTTGGGCCTCATCTTCGAAGGGATTGCGCACAACAAGGAACAGAAAGCAGCGCAATCTTCCGCCGAGGGTCCAAACGCAGACAGCGCAGCCCCTTCAGCCTCTTCAGCACCGAAAACCAAAGCCGCTTCGGCACCACAGGAAGCCCCAAAGAAGAACTCGGAAACCACTGCGCCCGCAGCAAAGGAGCAACCTGTTATCGATCCGTCCGTTCAGTACTGCCCTAAGTGTGGAACAAGGCAAGACTCCGAAAACGCTTTCTGCATCGCTTGCGGATCGAAGATCGGACAATAGAAGCAGCGGAGCTGACTCCTATTCCCATCCGGACAAGCACGCCAGCTCACGCAAAATGCGCTAAGCGGAACCATTCATACTTACAACCATCGAAGGCTCGCCAATGCGAGCCTTTTTCTTTCTTTTCCCAATTTTTTATTTGATGTCCACTGCGATACCCACGCACAAGCTGCGACCTGCGTATTATTCAAACCATCAAGAGGCCATTCCTATCGAGGCCGCCACATACAAGCAAAATAAACTCCTTGTCATTTCACTCGCTTTCACCCTTTCGAATTTGCTTGCTGTGGTCGACAAAAGGGGCTGGCACTTTACCAACCCCTTGCCTCTTGCCATCCCAGCCGCTTCAAGGAGGAAGCCATGTATCAGCCCAGCCGACATCTCTCAACATTTTTCATTGCAGGATTCTAGCACTACGATGGCGCACTCGTTATTAATCAGATGAGCATTGGCGACAGCATCGAGCTTTGCCCCGAGCCGGGCAATCCCTACGACCCAGAATCAATCGCCCTGTACTTCAACGGCGTCATGATCGGCTATATCCCCGCCGACCAGAACAGCCTAGCCTCGACCTTATTTCACTTTGGCCACAGGAACATCCTCGAGTGCCGCATTCTTCAAGTCGACAAAGAAGCTGCTCCTTGGAAGCAGGTTCGTGTTGGCCTGTACGTAACCGATATTCGACCAAGATAGGCATCATGTTCGAATCACCAACCAAGTTCCTCAAAACACTCGATAGCAGAGATTTTGATGAACTCATCAGCATCAAAGACGACCTAAACTACCTCATCGACGAATTGGAACACGAAATCAGAGAGCCTGAGGATTTCAGAACCGAACACGACCTTCCCCTTAAGGTCGCTTACGTAAACGCCCTCAGATGCATGACGGGCCTCACTTCCCATATGTCACTTCGCGTAAACGAGTTCATTGATTCCTGGAAATGGGAGGAACTGCAATGAATGTCGTACGTGCTCAGTACTGCTCGATAATCCCTTGGAGGTACGTTCGGTACTCCTCTTTCAAGAATTGCGGCTGCTCGATTATCACGCTGGTTCCCAGAGTCGCCAACCAGCCATAGAATGTAGGCGCCTGCATAACCTTGGTGCGCACGCGCATCGAGCCATCCTTGACCGCTTCGGCATCAGCTGCATCGCCGAAGCGGTCGATTACTGTGCTGATGGCATCTGGTTTCACAAGCAAGGTAACCGCAACTGCCTCGCCGCTGTACATGCCGAATACCCTCTTCTGATACTTCGCCGCATCAAATTCGGCCGTTCGTTCATTACTCGTTGCATCTTCTTCGGACACATCGATGTTCAGCATTCTGTCCACGCGATAATTAGTGGTGCTTTCATGCTTATCGTTCCAGGCAACCAGGTAATAGCAGTCATCCATATACACCAGATGCAATGGCGTTTCCTCATAGAAACGTCCATCGCGCTGCAGGACTCGTTTCTTCCGATTGTCGTACTTGAAGTAACGGAAACGTACTTTTTTCTTAGCGGAAATAGCTCGCTGAATAGCGTCGATGTTGTAGAACACCGATTCATTCTGCGACCTGATACGCCCCTCAACGTGAAGGTTCCTTCTTAGATCGTCCGCCAAGTATTTGCTACCCAGCTTACCAATGGCCTTCACTAACGCATTCGACTTACGCTCGGTAAGGAAACGGGAAGATTGCACCGCATCCGCCAACAGCAGCAATTCGCTTTCCTGGAACTCACGCGAAGCAAGACCATATTCAATAGGTGAACGCTGGTACTTCACGATGTTGTAGCCGAATTCTCGCAGACAATCCAAATCGCGATAGAGCGTCTTCCGCTCAACCGCGATACCCAACTCAGCCAAGCGCTGAATGATCTGCGGACCGGTAAGGCCATGTTCGTCATCAGTTTCACTCTCTAAGAGCTTTGCCAGATACATAAGCTTGAGTTTCTGAGCTGCAGTTGCCACGGCAAACCTTTCGACTGAACCAGTACTGGGTACTTTTATGTACACCATAATAGCATCACCGCAAACGATCCCGCCCCATCAAGCAAAGAATGCCCCTCGACGCACCGTGAACCGCCCCCCCATTCCTTGGATAAAGAAAGCGCGGGGCAGTTCAACGCTACATCTTGGGACATTCTTTGCTTTCTAAGCAAGCCGATGCCTGACGCTATTCCTCGTAGTTGACATCCTTGCTTTCACGGAAGAAGAACAGGGCGACAAGGGAAACAACCGCCATACCTCCCAGGTACCAACCCAACGACATGATGCCGAAATTCATAACAAGCGCCGAAGCAATAGTGGGAGCGAAGGCACCGCCGACAATTGCTGCCAAGTTATAGGAGAGACCAGAACCGCAATAACGAACGCGGGCGGGGAACAACTCAGGCAAGTACGAACCGGTGGGCCCGAAAACAGCACCCATGCACATAAAACCGATGCAGAGGAACAGCATTACGTTCAAAGCGCTATGAACCGAAAGCAGCATGGGAGCAAAGAGCGCAAACACCAAGGTTGCCACGGTGGCAAGCGCAACCACGGGCTTCCTGCCGAAACGATCAGCGCTCAAGCAACCAACAACGATGAAACCCGCAAAGAAGAATACCGATACCATCTGCATTCCCAGATACTGTTGCTGAGTGAAGCCCAAGGTTGACACACCGTAGGAAAGCGACCAGGTTCCCAACACATAGAAGAGCGTATAGGTAATGCTAACCGCGCAGGTGCCGAGCACAACCTGCCTCCAGTTGTGACGAAGAAGCATGGCAAGAGGCATCTTTACCGTGCGGTTTTCACGCTGTGCTTTCTGGAATACGGGAGTTTCTGTCATGCGCAAGCGCACAACCAGCCCAACTACCACCAGCAATGCGGAAAGCAAGAACGGAATGCGCCAACCCCACGCAACCATCGCATCGGCAGGCAAGGAAGAATCAAGCAGCAGGTTTACGCCATATGCGCAGAAAAAGCCGATGGGAGCGCCCATGTTGGGAAACGCACCATACAGAGCTCGCTTCCCCTTCGGGGCGTTTTCGGTCGCCACTAAGGCAGCACCAGACCATTCGCCGCCAAGGCCCAAACCCTGGCAAGCACGGCACACGCACAAAAGGACAACGGAAGTAGGGCCAAGAACCTCATACCCGGGAAGCAAACCCACCACAAAGGTTGCGATACCCATAAGCATCAGGGCAACCACCAGTGTTTTCTTGCGGCCAAGCTTGTCGCCAAAATGACCGAATATCAATGAACCAAACGGACGCGCCAAAAATGAAACGGCGAAAGTCACGAACGAAAGCAACGTTGCCAACACCGGATCGGACTTCGCAACATCGGTAAAGAAGATCAGCCCAAAATAGCTTGCCGCCGCGATACTGTAGCAGTAATTGTCGTAGAACTCGATGGCGGTTCCCACCATTGAAGCTGCCACAATTTCAGCTGTTGAATTCTTCCCTTTCGATCCGACGCCCACAGGCGCCATTGCCGCTGCTGTTGCTGCCGTACTTGACATTTCGTTTCCTTCTTTTCCTTCAATCCGTGAACCGATGAATCAAGGTTTGGAATCGAAAGGCTGTTTGAAGAAGACGACGCGAGGGAGCAGATGTCAAGGGAATAAAAAATCCGGAAGCCGTTTCTTTAAACAGCCTCCGGATTCAAAACCATCAGCTGCCCGATTAGGGTTCGGGCAGCTGATCAAAGCAACCCGAGCCCTAAATAATGGAGCTGATAATTTCTGTATGCAGGTTGCGGTAATTCAAAAGTTCGTCCTAACGTGCAAGCACCGAAGCGCTTATTCCGAACGCCCCTTGCGTTCGATGGCTCTATATTCGTCCTTTCGGCAAAAGTTGCAATTGTTCAACATCAATTAATCTCGCATCGTCACAGAGTCTGGACATTTTCGAAACAAAGACGAAATAAAGCCTGATGAGAAAAGACCTACGCACCCGGCCCATTGCGATATCTGCCCGTTGAGGCAATCCACCCATCGTGAAAACAAAAATTGCGGCGTTCTTGCAACTTTTTTGCGATTAGGGGCTCACTTCCATCCCCGCAAAACGAAAACAGGCCGCAATGAAACCGATTTACCTGCGCTTTTGCACCTCAATCCCTGGTTGGAAAGCTCGGAACAATCCCTAATCGCAAAAAAATAACAGA
>OLRJ01000318.1_pt1 | contig 50657 bp, 34 predicted proteins | sample 1672741 | NCBI WGS metagenome assembly OLRJ01 (sample SAMEA3136719, study PRJEB25190) | human gut metagenome | biome: human gut; feature: human-associated habitat; material: faeces | place: Austria | collected 2013 | reverse complement strand
AAGTTCCTGTGTGAGGTTCCGGCAAAGGGCACATATGGGAACTTTTTTAAGGAGGGAAGAAATTGAAGGAACGAAGTCTTTTGTATAGGTTCCGGAAGTACTGTATCCTGTTCTGTGCAGTTCTTATAGGTGTCTTGTGCCTTTCCGGGAATGCCTGGGCTATGACCGGATTTTCAGGACAGAAAAGTGCATACAATGAATCCAGCCAGGGAGAAGTAACTGTAACAGTAACGATCTCCAACGATGGTATCCCCATTGCAGGGGATGATGGCACAATTTTATCCCATCTGAAAGTGACAGTGCCTTATTTTGACCTGGGTTTATACGGACTTAAAGAGTATTACCGTTATCCTACAAACAGTGTCTGTGATTATCTGGAGGAACAGGGTGTGGTAAAACGTCCTACAGTGCTCCATCTGTATATCTATCTGATGGAACGGTATTATCTGGGTTATCCTGCAGAAAAATGTGGGACAGGTGCTGGCAAAGATGCAATTCTCAACAGCGAACAGTTCAACTCTGTTTTTTATATGACCGGCGGACAGGCATACCTTACTTATAATGCAGGCACTGGAAAAGGCAACCGTCTCCTGAAACCAACCGGCAGTGCCACACACCTTTACATGCAGAATTTCTGGGGACATGATGAGAACCTGATGTATTATGTCAATCATGAATATCCCCTTATGTGGAGTGGGTTTGGCTCCACCGCAGACTATATCCTTCTGGAAGACGGGGATGTGGTTGATGTAGGTATGTTCACAGACCGGAGCTTCTGGACAAGGGGAGCATTCACTTCTTTCAGCCAGGACGATTACAACCTGTCAAAAGGAAGCACTTTAAAGACAAAAGTATATTCCCAGAAAACAGTCATGTCTTCTGATAACAGTGTACCGGACCCTGTAGCCATCCAGAACATGGATGCAGTCCTTTATGACGGGAACTGGAACAGGGTTGATAAGCTGGACTATGATGCGGATGGTTATGTTTCCTATACGTTTAATAAGGCAGGAACGTATTATCTACTTGCTACAGAGAAAGACAATGCAGGAAAATACGGGGCAGCTTTTTCCCCGGCAACTGCGAAGATCACTGTCAGTGAGAGCAGTACACCGGTAGCGGTAAGCTCCATTGAGATTTCAGCAGAAAGCAACAAGACAGAGTTAAATGTAGGCGAGAGTATTCAGCTGAAAGCAGAGATCCTCCCGGCTTCCGCAGCACAGAAGTCTATCCGTTGGAGAGTGGACGGTTCCGCAGCTTATATGGACTACCAGGGAAGACTCCATGCCAATGAATATATCTCAAAAGATGAGCTTGTGACAGTGACTGCCTTTTCAAGGGAGAACCGTTTTATTCAGGATTCCATACAGTTCCTGATTAAGGCAGACCGGGAAACGGTAGCGAAGGTGAAACAGGTGGAAGACCTTATTGATGCCATCGGTTCTTCTGACAAAGATGTTGTCTATACGGAAGAATGCCACAAGAAGATCCTGGCAGCAAGAAAGGCTTATGATGCCCTTGAAAAAGGTTCTGTGGCATACCGGAATGTTGATGCCCAGAAAGTAGATTACCTGGAATACGCAGAAGAGCGTTACAGTGAACTGGAGAAAAAGGCACCGAAACCGACTGCCACACCAATACCGACAGCAACACCAAAGCCAACTGCCACACCGAAACCAACCGCTGCACCAACACCAGCGGCAGGAGTGAAACAGTCAGCGGTGTCTGCATCTGCCATGAAAATATCCTGGAAGAGGGAAGCCTCTGTATCCGGATACCGGATCTCCATTCAGGGCGGCAAGTTTAAGAAGAATACAAAGGTCGCTGATGTGAGCAGCAAGACCACTTCCTATACCATCAAGAAGGTCGGCAAACAGAAGCTGACAGCAGGAACTGCTTATAAGATCACAGTTACTTCTTTATATAAGAAAGGGAAAAAGACAGTGACCGGACGCCAGCAGGTTCTGAAAAATGCGTATACCCTGCCTTCCACACCAAAGGCGACTTCCGTAAAGAAAGGAAAAGCAAGGAGTCTTAAAGTATACTGGAAGAAAGTTTCCGGTGTCCAGGGATATGAAGTGCAGATGAGCACCAGAAAGAAATCCGGTTACAAGACCATAAAGGCGGTCAATGCAAAGACTTCCGCATATACGGTATCAAAACTTAAGAAGAACAAAGGCTACTATTTCCGTATCCGGTCCTTTAAGGTGATCGGCGGAAAGAAAGTCTACAGTACCTGGTCTAATAGAGTGACCGGCAAAGCAAAGTAACACAGTTGAAACATAGTTGAGGGTTTTTGCCCAAACATCATAGTATATGAAAAGGAGCCTGCATATGAAGAAACCGGGAATGACAAACAGAAGAAAACAAGGTACAAGGGGAATTGCGGTATTTTTAGGTGCGGCTCTTTTCTGTACTTCGGGAGTGGCTGTCAGTGCAAAAGGGGATTCCCTGGAAGAGGTGATCCAGAAAACAGCAGATTATGAGACGGGGATCGTGACAGACCCGACAGTTGCTTCCATTGGGGGAGAATGGACAGTGATGCCCCTTGCCAGAGGGGAGGCATCACTGCCAGACGATTATTTTGAAAAATACAGGGCAAATGTGGAGAAATACCTGAAAGAAAATGACGGGATCTTAAGCGATCATAAATACACAGAGTATTCCAGGGTAGTTCTTGCACTGAAATCCATAGGGGCAGCCCCCACAGACATTGGCGGGTATGATGTACAGAAAACGCTGGAAGATTTTGATACGGTGACAGCACAGGGGCTGAATGGAGCAGTCTTTGCACTGCTGGCACTGAATGCAGACGATCCGGAGCAGAATAAGGACGGGGAGCTGGAACAGAAATATCTGTCTTATATTCTGGAGCAGGAAAAACCGGACGGAGGATTTTCTCTTGATGACAATGCAGACCAGTCTGATGTGGACATGACAGCAATGACACTCCAGTGTCTGGAACCTTATCAGGATCAGCAGGAAGTAGCGGAGATCATTGAGAAAGGAATCCAGATACTTTCGGCAGGACAGGAAGAGAATGGTGGTTATGTGGCATATGGCTCCGACAGCTCAGAGTCTGTATCACAGGTGATCCTTACGTTAAGCACTTATGGGATTGACTGTAATGAAGATGAACGGTTTATAAAAGATGGAAAAGGTCTGTATGATATTCTGATGGAGTATCAGCAGAAAGACGGGGGATTTTCCCATACCTTAGATGGAGAAACCGATGGAATGGCAACCGACCAGGCATTTTGTGCACTGGTTTCTTATGAACGGTTCAAAGACGGAAAAAACAGTTTTTACAATATGACAGATCACAGATGAGGGGAACAAAAGATGACAGATAAGATCAGGATTCTTCAGGAACAACTGGGGACGATCATTAAAGGAAAAAAAGAAGTTACAGACAAGATCATCATGGCGGTTCTGGCAAAGGGACATGTACTGCTGGAAGATGTGCCGGGAGTAGGAAAGACGACCACAGCTCTTGCACTGAGCAGGCTGATGGGTATGGATTTTCAGCGTATCCAGTTTACACCGGACGTGGTTCCCTCTGATGTGACAGGTTTTACCATGTACCAGAAAGAAACAGGAACATTTGTCTACCGCCCGGGAGCTGTCATGTGCAACTTCCTTCTGGCAGATGAGATCAACCGTACTTCCAGTAAGACACAGGCTGCCCTTCTGGAAGTCATGGAGGAAGGCAGGGTGACCGTTGACGGTGAGACCCATGAAGTCCCGAAGCCATTTGTGGTACTTGCTACGGAGAACCCGGTAGGTTCTTCCGGTACCCAGATGCTTCCGGAGTCACAGCTGGACCGTTTCATGGTCAGCCTGAGCATGGGATACCCGGATCACGAAAGTCTGGTAGAGATCCTGAGAGACCGGCAGGATACAAACCCTCTGGACCATGCAGAAACTGTGGTGCATAAGGAAGAACTTCTGAAGCTGCAGGAGCAGGTGCAGAAAGTTTATATGGATGACCGGATCTTGTCTTATGTGGCTGATCTTGCAGAGGCAACCAGAGTCCACGCACTGATCACACTGGGGTTAAGCCCCAGAGGAACACTGGCATTGTGCCGCATGTCCAAAGCGGCTGCTTTTGTAGATGGCAGGGACTATGTAGTGCCGGACGATATTCGGAAAGTATTTGGAGATGTGGCAGGACACAGAATGGTACTGGAATCCAGGGCACGATACGAGGAACGGTCAGCAAGGGACATTCTTGATGAGATCCTGGATACCGTACCAGTACCGAAAGTAGAGGGAGCATGAAGAACAGGGTCGTATGGTTCCTGTGGCTGGTCTGCATGGCAGCCGGGGCAGTGATCACAGGAGAATATCTTTTTGTATGTGTACTGGCTGTAACTGCGGTGCTGCTGGTGGTTTCCTGTATCTATGGTGCCTTTTCCGGAAGAAAGGTACAGGCATGCTTTATCCTTCCGGAAAGGTCAGAGCAGGAGGCAGTATTTCAGGTACAAATGGGACTTATGAACCAGTCTTTTTATCCGGTATTCCGGGGAAATGGAAGTATTCACTGGGAGAACATGCTTACTGGTGAAAAAGGGGATAAGGAACTGGAACTTTTCCTGAGGGGGAAAAAAGAAGAATTGATTGCTTTTCAGGGACGAAGTGACCGCTGCGGCTGTATCAGGTTTCAGTTTGCAGACTGGAAGGCCCGGGATCTTTTTGGGATTGTTGCCTTTAAACGGAGGGCAGACATCAGCCGGGATATGGTCGTGATGCCGCATAAGTCCAGAATGGATCTCGCACTTCTTTCTCGTGAAGGGTTTGACATGGAGAGCTTTAAGTTTTCCAAAGACCGTCCGGGAGATGACCCAGGAGAAACTTATGATGTCCGGGAATACCGCCCCGGCGACAGCATCCGCCAGATCCACTGGAAACTGTCTGGAAAGCTGGACAAAGTTATGATCCGGGAGAAAAGTTACCCAGTGGATGAGGCAGTCCTGATTCTTGCGGAACCTGGTCAGGAGGGGGCAAGATCGGAAGCACCGGAGGCTGTAGCGGAGATCTATGGTGCAGTCCTTTACAGCTTTATGGAGCAGAAGATCCCCTGCCAGACAGCGGTATATGACCCGGCTTCCGGACAGGTCCGTCTGGAAAAAGTAGATACACTCCGGGATTATGAGGACATTATGTACCGGTTTCTCTGTCATAGCAATGTCAATGAGAAACCGGCAGTCATCAGGGATTATCTTAAAAACCCGGGACAGAAATCCTTTGCGGCTTATATCTATATCACAGGGGATTCGGAAGACCAGGAAAATGAACTCCTTCCCCGGGAGGCACAGATCGTGACGGTACGCAGGGGAAAGAATGCGGCACATAATGGAAATGAGCTGATTTATACAGATGGGGATTACCGTCGGGAACTTGGTATCAGAAAGGCAGACAGGAGAGCAGACTATGGAACTATGGACAACAGAGAGAAAAAAGAAAAAGTCTGAGAGATACAGATCAGATATCGTTGCTGTACTGGTCACAGTCCTTTTTATTCTGATATCCACTGGTGTGGGCGGTTACCTGATCCTCAGAGAAGTGTCAGAAACAGTTCCAGGTGTTCCATTTCTGGCAGGTGTGCTTATTGGCTGCATTTTGTGTCTGGGACTTCTGTCCGGGCAAAGGAAATGTGTGACAGGAAGCGGTGTTTTTCTGACGATGGTACTGGCTGCCGGAGCAATTCTCTGGAAACAGATCCTTTCAGGAGGTATTTTCTTCTGGAATGAACTGGCAGATATCCTGGGAAGCAGGGCAGGAATCTATCTCACCCGTTATGGAACGTCTGCAGGAGCCAGGGAACAGATCTTTTTCTTCCTGTTCCTGGGGATTGTGATGGGACTTGCAGGAACACTGGTCAACCGCATGAGGCTTACGGTGTTCGTAGTCTTCTGGGCACTGCTCCTTCCGGTCTGTATGTTTTATCTTCAGAAATTCCCTGACCTGAAAACAGGACTGGTGTTTTATACAGGGGTGATCCTGGAACTGAATGAGATGATGCCCGGAAAGAAAGGCAGGGTGCAGATGGGAAACCGGGGAAGTATCCTGGCTTGGGGAATCCTTTTTTCCATCGTAGTGGTGGCGGTCTCTGTGTCAGCAATGGGACTGATCACACCGGAAAAAGATTACAGTTCTTCGGAGCTGGTGAAAAATGCCGGGAAAGAGATCACCGATAAGATCGAAGAGATCCGTTATAAAAAAGGCGTGGTCAATTCCCTTCCAAACGGAAAACTGAAAAAGACTGGAAGCTGGAAAGGTTCAGAGGATACCGCCCTTTCTGTGACCATGGAGCATCCGGATTCACTGTACCTTAAGGGATTTACCGGAAGTGTCTATGACGGAAACCAGTGGAAAAGCGTTTCTACAGAAACTGCTTATGGGGAAAAGAACCTGTTTTACTGGCTCCATCAGGACGGTTTTTATGGGGAGACACAGCTTGCCGACATACGGTACCTGGTAAACGATGACAGTCTTTCCAGTACGGAAGGAACGGTCACTGTAGAGAATGAAAAGGCAGACAGCCGGTATGTTTATCTTCCTTATGAGACACAGGAACTGCCGGAAAACTACAGGGGCATCACCGGGACAGCTGACAGTATGCTGAATGCCAGAGGGTTCTTTGGAGAAAGGAAGTATTCATTTGCTTCCCTTGGCAATATGGTGAAGGACTTTACTGCACTGGGGGCAGAAAGCTATCAGGTTCTTTCGGAACAGCCGGATTCCGCCTACAGACAGCAGGAAAGCTATTATAACAGTTTTGTGTACCAGCAGGATACCGTCCTTCCGGACAACCTTACTGCACTTTTTGAAAAAGAACTTGGAAACGGTGGTGACCGGAATCAGGGGCATACTGATTATTATACAGCGATCTCAAGAATCCGTTCTTATCTGGAAGATAATATGACTTACAGCACTGCCACAGATGTTTACAGTGGAACGGGAGATTTTGCAGAGAATTTCCTTACAGAGTCTAAGATCGGGCATAGTGTCCACTATGCAACAGCGGCGGCACTGATGTTCCGGTATTATGGGATTCCATCCAGATATGTGGAGGGCTATCTGGTCACACCGGAAGATGTAAAGGATAAAAAAGACGGGGATAAGATTGGCATCCCCGGAAAAAACGGACATGCCTGGACGGAGATCTATATAGATGGCATGGGCTGGGTGCCGGTAGAGATGACACCGGAATATTACGGAGTTATGGAAGAACCGGATCTGACACTGGGGCTGGAAGCTGAAGGAGCCCGGACAGCACCGGTTCCGGAGACAGAGCCGGAACAGAAAGAAAATACACCGGAGATAAATACCCACTGGAACCTCCAGATCGCAGTCACAGGGCTGGTGAAGTTTATCCTTTTGCTCCTTCTGGTATTTGATATCTTCGGGATCTGCTTCTTCCTTACGGTATGTATCTTAAGGGCAGTGGCAAATATCCGGAGAAAGAGGGCTTTTCAGTCACAGGACAGAAGACAGGCAGTACGGGCAATGGCAGGGTATGCAGGAAGGCTCTATGAACAGGGTACGTTTGATGAAAAACTTTCCGGCGAATTTCAAAATACCTGGCGTACCGGGCAGAAAGCAGCATTCAGCCCACATGAAATATCCAGTGAAGAGCGTCAGGAAGTAGAAAAATGCGTAAAGGCTTTAAAGAAAGAACTTCTGAAAAATACAGGCTGGTATGACCACTGGGTCATGAAGTACATTGAGAGGCTGTATTGACCGGAAAAGGAAAGGAGGAGCATACAATGGATCATAGAAAAAATAAGCACAGAAAAATACTGCCGGGTATCCTTATCCTGTTATGCCTTCTTCTCTTTTCGGGAGCCCTTGTCTTAGGGGTAAGGGCACAGGTGCCGGAAACCATAGAAAATCCGGTGCAGGGGATCAGTGCAGACAGTTCTATGAAGGGTTATCTGGGAAAAGGATATACTTATGCGGATCTGGATACGGATTCTTTACAGACAGAGAGTACTGGTACACTGGCACAGGTACCTGAAAACAAACCAGAAGAACAGCAGGAGGAAGCTGATCCGGAAGAAGAACCGGAGGTGACAGCTCCTTCTGATGATACAGTGCAGGCTGCGTCTGAGGAGCCGGAAGAGGCTGTCGAGGATGGAAGTACAGATCAGGAGAATCCATCTGAGGAAACACAGCAGCCAGAGGAAAATACGGTCCAGTACGATCCTGAGAATGGGGAAGATAACCATGAGGATCAGGAAGAAACACCGGACACTGATGATGACAGGAACCAGGAGGGTGCAGAGGTCCCGGAGGAGGAGACACCGACTCCTGCCCCGGAAGAAAATAAATATCCTTCTGTGGCAACCGACCTGACAGACGGGGAGACCGTCAGTGCTTCTTACCGTACTTTTTATGTACAGGCATGGGACTATCAGGGCAATGTCCTTCCATCTTCTTCGGTAGAAGTTCTGGGAAATGGACAGAAACTTTATTCTGTCAGTACAGACGGAGAAGGCATCATTGCCTACCGTATGGAATTGACAGAGACTGAAAATACCGTAGATATTAAAGTAACGGACAGTGAGGGCTGGTCTTATACGCTTCCACAGTACCGGATCATAAGAAGTGAAGACGGGGAAGAGCAGCCGGCAGGAACGGTGAATATCAGTATTGAAGCCGGATCGGTAGGACTTGGTACGATCCTTTCGTCTACACCGGTAGAATTTTACCAGGGCGAACAGCTTTCTTCCGTACTTCTGCGTCTGTTAGATGAGAATGGTTTTGACTGGAGAAATGAGGGCAGTGCCACAAGCGGCTTTTATCTCCGTTCCATCGGAAGAAGCGGTCTTACTGCAGGTGCTTCCATACCGGCAGACCTGCAGGCACATCTGGAAGCTGCCAACTGCCAGATGACGGATCATGACAATGACTGGCTTGGAGAGTATGACTTTACGATGGATTCCGGCTGGCTGTATTTCGTGAATGGGGAATACATGAATGTGGGAATGGCAGGCTATTTCCCTGCTGACGGTGACAGTGTAAGGCTGCGTTTCTCCCTGTATGCAGGGGCTGACGTAGGTGCAGGACAGAATGGCGAGACATGGGGGGACTGGTGATGAAAAGATTTCTTGCAGGAATTTTATCGGCGGTACTCTTTATGGGAAGCATTCCTGTCTATGGTGCACAGGATACGGGAATATCCCCGGAAGCTGGTTACAGTGTGGAGGGGACGGAACTTTCCCAGACGGAGGAAGCCTTAAGCGGAGAGAATATTTTGCAGGAAACAGCAGATACTTCCAATGAAGAGAATGCTGGAGAAGATTCAAAAGAGAATACAGAAGAGACACCGGCTCCGTCAGAGGAGGAACCGGACAGTCAGGAGCCGGAGATAGAACCGGAAGTCCCGGAGGAACCTGAGATCACAGAGATCCCGGAGGAAGAGCCGGAGATTACGGAAACACCTGCAGAAGACGATTCCCCGGAACTGGAATTTAATGACGGTGAGGTGCAGATGGAAGATGCCGGGGAAGAGGCTTATGATTATCTGGAAAACCTGACGGTCTATACAAGCCAGAACAGCAATGCACCTGAGACGATCCTTAAGCCGGAACGCCGGGAAGACCTGGATGAAGCTTTTGGTGGGAAAGTGTATACAGTGGAATATGGCTCTTATGCAACATCTTCCAGCTTTTATCTTTCCGGGGACATCAGTGACAGTGCACCGGAAGGCTCGTCATGGTCTATGAAGGCACTCCTTCTGAATGGTGGGGAAAATGTACAGGAAGACATGAACCCGAAAGCCTATACAGAAGGGGTACGTTACAGAATGAGCGGACGTACTTTCGGTAACGGAGCCAATGGTGCAAAGCGTGCTGTGTATACGATCACAGCAGGGACGGAGGAAACTTACCAGACGTATAAACTGGTTGTTTTAAGGAGACTGGATCTTTCGTTTATCGGATGTTACCTTCCGGAAGATGAAGACCTGGCAAAGAACCTTATCCCCGGACAGTTTGACAGTACAAAAAGGGAATATGAAATAGCAGTAGGCTCAGGTACGGAATCCCTGAACCTGGTGGCAAATGCTTATTCAGGCAGTTATTACGGGCTTACGGTCAATGGCGTGGCATATGAGGGAAGCAGGCAGGAGATTCCGCTGACCGGGGAGGAGACAGAGATCACCCTGCAGATGAAGCAGGAGGACACCTATCTGGACCCGGAATATGCCGGACAGACCTATGTAAGTGAGGGAACCTACCATATCCGGGTAACCAGACAGAAGAGCAGTTCCGTAGTATTTGAGGTTTCACCGGATCGTGCGGTGGTCAGCCTGTATGACAAAAACGGGGACCGGGTCGTGCCATCAGGAGGAACCGGGTGGAACTTTGAGAACCTTCTTATGGGGGATACCTATACATGGACAGTTTCCTGCTATGGCTACAAAACACAGACGGGAAGTTTCGTGGCAGGGGATACCGACCATATAGAGGCAGAACTGGAAAGCATAGATTCTTCCCAGCCGGAGATTACGGATAATGACTGGATCAACTACAGGAACAGCGATACCAATAACGGAGTCACCGATGTGGCAGCACCGGCTTCCGGAGCAGAAAGCGTACAAAAATGGGCTACCCAGCTTGGCGGTGACTGGAATGCGGCAGTCACGCCTCCGCTGATCCTTGGAGGGGCTCTTTATGTGGCTTCGGGTAAATTTATCTATAAGATTGACCGTTCCACAGGGGAGATCCTGGCAGTCAGTGAGGAACTGGCAGGAAGCATGGTCTTTGCCCTGAACCCGCTTACTTATGCAGAAGGGAGGCTGTTTGCACAGATCGGGGGAGGACAGATACAGGCAGTCAGTGTATCGACACTGAAATCACTGTGGATCAGTGAGCCGGTAGGAGGACAGACGTTATCCCCGATCACTTATAAAGATGGATATATTTACACAGGAACCTGGAACTCAGAGACAACAGCAGGAACTTATTTTGCCCTGTCTGTCACCGATGAAGATCCTTCCAGGGGAGATGAGATCAAGTACTGCACATGGAAATACAGCCATAAAGGCGGCTTCTACTGGGCAGGTGCTTATGCGTCGGGGGACTATCTGGTATTTGGTTCCGATGACGGTTCCGCAGAAGGAAATTATACAAATACCTCGATCCTGTACTCTGTATCAACCTCAACAGGTGTTATGCTGGACAAGCTGACAGGACTTAAAGGTGATATTCGTACTTCGGTAGCGTATAACAATGGCTATGTGTATTTTGCCACAAAGGGCGGCTATCTTTACCGGGTAAAAATGAACCCGGACGGAACTTTCGGACAAGTGCTTGGCTATAACCTTGGGGGAATGGCAACCGCCACCCCTGTGATCTATAAAGGCAGGATCTATATCGGAGTCTGCGGACAGGGCGGTCAGTTCAACCCGGACGGAGGACATCATTTCGATGTGATCACAGAATCTGAGGACGCACTTTCACTGGCGTATTCTGTCCCTGTTGCAGGCTATCCACAGGCAGCCCCACTTCTTTCCACTGCTTATGAAAATGAAGATTATAACAAAGACGGGAAAGCAGACGGAAGAGTTTATGTTTATTTTACAGCTAATGCCTATCCGGGCGGTATCTATATGCTGGAGGACAGCCCCGGACAGACAGAAGGCAAGGCAGAGGAGATCTTTACGCCAGATACAGACCAGCAGCAATACAGCATCAGTACCCTGTGTGTAGACAGGGACGGAACCATCTATTATAAAAACGATTCCAATTATTTGATGGCGATAGAGAAAAACGGAGCCTATTTGAACGGCGTCAGTGTATCAGCAGATGCGGGAAAGGTCACATGGAACAAAACCTTCCGGAAAGACCGTTTCAGTTATGACCTGATACTGGAAGAGGGGGCAAAACAGGCGGTATTTTCCTTTGAAGCCCCGGAGGGTGTTTCGATCAGCGTAAATGGGAAAAAGTGTGAGGGCACCTATCAGGCTGCCTTTGACGGAACCGGAACGAGTATTCAGGTACAGGTATCTAAGGGAAATAAGTCAAGGACGTATATTTTCAACATCACTGGTGATGAAAGCTCCCCATTTTTAAAGAACCTGACAGTGAGCACCAGTAACAGTTACACAGACGATACCGGGTATCTTGCCCTGGAACCTGCATTTACGCAGGAACGGTATGAGTATACCGCAGAGATGTATAATGGGAAAAATAAATTCCTGAACATTTTTGCCGAGCCACAGGAGGAAGATGCTTCTGTGACAGTAGAGGGAATCCGGGGTACGAAAAAGATCAATAACTATGGACATACCGCCGGAAGCGGCAATGCCAGCAGAATTGCGGTCTATTTTGGCGAGGAAGAGGCAGAAGCGGCAGTGAAGGTGACGGTAAAGACGAAAAGCGGAAAAACCGCTTCTTATCAGGTGATCCTTCAGCGGAGGGATATGTACCCGCCGAAGCTGAGTGATGTCCGGGCTGTCCGGTACGATGCGGAGAGGGTGCGGATCACTTTTGTCTCAAATGAGATGGGGAATTACCAGTACAAAATAGTCAAACCGGGGGAAACACCGGAGTTTGACCTTTCCGGATCGGTGGAGCTGATGACCAGGGGACAGAATTCTCTTGATCTGATGATTCCTGAGACAGAAGAAAAAGAGATCTGGATACTGGCAAAAGACATTGCAGGAAATCAGATGAGCACGCCGGTAAAGATTCTGGTGACTGAATATAAAGAGATCCCGGTGACGATAAAAACAGTACCGACAGATGCATCGGTCCGGGTAACGAACCAGGATGGGGAAGAACTGAAAGTCCAGAATGGGAAATATCTATTTTTAAAGGGAAATGTATACAAAATTGAAATTTCCAGAAAAGGTTATGAAACACTGACGGAGACAGTCACTGCTGACCCGAAGGTGACAAGTTACAGTTTTACCCTGAAATCCCTGATGAGTTCGGATGCAGATCTTAAATATCTGTATGTTTCCAGTGCAGACCATTATGGAAAGGGCATACAGAAGCTGGAGCCTTCCTTTAAGAAAACCGAAGACCATTACACCGCAGTTTATGGTGATGAAAGGCAGAGCCTGAATGTATGGACAGAAGCAGCGGATTCCCATGGAAGCATAAAAGTCTATGCAATGTCTGGAATTCTGGGAAGTTCCGTCCAGAAAGACGAAACCATTCTTCAGACAGGAACCGATGAGGGACATCCGTTCTGGAAGATCCTGTTTGCCAGTGGGGAAAAAGAGGCGAAGATCAGGATACAGGTAACAGCAGAAGACGGTACCAGAAAGAATGTGTACCTGACACTCAGACTGACTGATAAAACAGCCCCTGTCCTTAAAAAGGTCAGTGCCAGCCGCATTTCTACAGACAAGGCATCGGTAGTCTATAAGACCAGTGAAAAGGGATACCGCTATTATAAAGTGGTAGATGCAGGCAAGAAGATTCCTGCAGTTGATACTTCCAGAAAGGGAACGGAAGTTCAGGCAGGAACGGACACCATCACTCTGACCGGACTGACCAATGGGGAGAAAGACCTTGTGGTAGTGGTAAAAGACGGTTCAGGAAATGTGAGCCAGCAGCTGGTGATCCGTATCCCGGACATCAAAAATGCGGGCAGTGGAACCGGAAATAATGGTAGTAACAGCAGTGCGATTCACCGTCCGGGAAGCGGAGGACATAAATCCGAAGCAGGAAGACCAGGCAGTGGTTCAGATGGAAATGGTTCTAAGGCAAACCTGAAAAAAGTCAGTGGTACAGGCTCCGGCGGTCAGGCTGGGGATAAAAAAGAGACTTCCAGTGACCAGAAAAAGACCGGCAGCAAAGGAAAAAAGAAGGATACAGGAAAGTCCGGAGATCAGAAAAAAACAGATGAGAAAAACAGCGAGACATCTGGAAAATCTTCCGGGAAAAAGGCAGAAACAACCGATGGTTCTTCTTCATCCGATACCGGTTCAGGTGGGGATTCCCTGGAAGATACCGGAAACTCAGAAGGACAGACTGTGACATCACAGCTTGCAGATGGCTGGAAGGGATTGGGGAATTTCACGAAACTGCTTATCATTCTTGCAGTCCTCATTGCTGGGTATCTGAGCTTCTGGTACAGAGCCAGAAAATATTATAAGAAGAAACTATTAACGAGGAGAAAACCATATGCAGCCACGAAGAGATATAGATGATTACTGCTATAAGGGTAACAGAAAACTAAAAGAGGCAGTCCTGCCGCCAGATTGTAAGATCATAGGCAGGGAGGCTTTTGCGAACAGCCAGATCCGTAAGCTGGTGACGTTCCCAGAAACTTTAGAGGAGATCAGGGATGGGGCTTTTTCTGAAAATCGCTGCCTTAAGGAAGTTATCTTTCCTGCCTCGGTGGAAAGTATTGGGGCATACTGTTATAAAAACTGTACAGCCCTGAAAACAGTAAAGTTTGAAGCAGGTTCAAAATGCCGCAGAATTCCGGAGAGCTGCTTCTATTCCTGCATTCAGCTGAACGGCATTGTGTTTCCGGAAAATTTAAGGATCATACAAAAACGGGCTTTTTACCGTTGCAAAGAACTAAAAGAGATCACACTGCCGGATACCCTGACAAAGATCGGAGCAGAAGCATTTTATTTCTGCCCCATTGAAACGTTGGAGTTACCAGAGGGGCTTCAGAAGCTGGATCATAAAGCCTTCTTTGGATGTAAAAAGCTGAGAAAGGTGTATATCCCGGAAAGCGTAACTTACCTTGGAGAGGAAGTTTTTCATGGCTGCAACTGGATGGAATATCTGGAGATTCATCACGATCCGGAATATATCGGAACAAGGATTGTGAATAAAAACTGTACGATACGGTGTAAAAAAGGAAGCAAGATGGATGCGTACTGTGAAGTGCAGGGACTGCAACGGGAATATGTCTGAAAATAAAAACTGTAAAATAAAGAAAATCTTATTAAAAAACTTCAACTGTATGGTTGGAGTTTTTTTTCTGGAAATTTTTTAAAATTCTTTCAAAAATCCCCTTAACTATTTTTCATTCTTTTGTATTTAGGAATTGAGCAGGCTACAGAACCATTCCATGAGGGTTGGTATCTGACTGTTCAACTTATATACAACTGAATGAGCTTGCCGGTTCGCCGGAGCTGCTGTAACCAGTTCCGGATAATCTGAAAAGAAAATAGAAACAGAGATCTGCATTATGGCTTTTACAGAAAGCTGCGGATTTATAATGACACTCCCGATGATGTCGGTCAGGTAAAATGAGGAACCTGAAGACCATGCACGATATGGCTGAGACTGCCTGCAATGGCGTAAACGGACCGGGTGTTCCCTGAAACGGGAAACACATGTGAAGAGACAAACGAGCACTGTTTATGAATTTTTCTGCAGCCCCGGAGACTAATCTGGGGCAAGTGACAATAGAAGCTGTGCGGCAGAAGAAAGATTATAGATTTTTCTATTCTGCCGCATTCTTGTGCTGTCATAAGACAGAAAAAAGAGAGAAAGGGGGAAGTGCCAGTGAATATGGTTGTATTGGTAGGGCGTCTCACAAGAGATCCCAGTTACAATGAAGTGCAGGGTGAAAATGGAAGCCATCATATTGTTTCGTTTTATCTGGCGGTGCCGAGAAACTATGGCAGGGAAGTAAATTACATCAAGATCACTGCTTTTGGAAGACAGGCAGATTTTGCGAAAGAGTATCTTAGAAAAGGAAAACGCATTGCAGTTGCCGGTGAACTGATGACAGGGAGCTATAAGGATAAAGAAACAGGAAAAACAGTCTACACTACGGAAGTAACAGCAAACCGTCTGGAATTTGCAGATGGAAAAGACAATGGAAACCCACGTCAGGCACCGGATCTGGATGCAGACGGATTTAGCAGCGTTCCGGACGGATATGCGGACGAGCTGCCATTTCGATAGGAGGATCAGAATGAATCAGGCAGATAAAGAATATCTTCAGAAGAAAGGTCTTCTGAGAAAAGATGAAACTGCTGTTGACTGGGCAATACAGGAAGCAGCTATGAAAGAAGCAGTAATTTTTGCAGGAGCATTGCTGGAGAAGGGAAATGGTGTGATGGAATTACAGACTATATCCCTGTATCTGGATGAACTTGCTGCAAAAAGACATTTCATGCATGTACATCTGTATGTACAGCATGTATTCAGAAACTGCAGACCCGACAGGGGACTGGAGTATCTGGATGTGGCATCACTTCATGAAGAGGTGTTGTTTTTATATGTTACTTATTTTGTTTTTCATCTGGGAATGCTTGTGAACCGAATGAATGAGGTGAAAAAATCCCTTGATGTAAGCAAGATAATAGCAGAGCAGAATATGAAAGCTGCGGCGAGGGCACAGAAGACAGCTCCGGGGAAAGGAGTGCAGAAAAAATGAATCATGCAACAGAATTTGTGCCTGTGGAATGTCTGTGTATTCCAAAGGCATTATTTTTTGACAAAAGATACGAAGATCTTTCAGTGGATGCAAAGATTCTTTATTCACTGCTTCTGGACAGAAAGGAAATGGCAGTCAGAAATGGCTGGATTGACCGGTATGGTGCTGTGTATGTCCTTTATTCCAGAGAGGAAATGGAGAAACATCTGAATGTTCCTTCCATTCGTGTGGAAAGAGCCCTGGCACAGCTGGAAGCACATGATCAGATGGTGGCTGTTGCCAGACCCTATAAAGGAAGGGCTGACCAGATTTATGTCAGAGATATTACAGCAGATCAGATCATAGAACAGGAGGAAGAAAACATGGGAAAAAAGAATACGAAAAGAAAGAATAAGAAACAGCTGAAAGGTATGTATTGTCCTTGCATGGGTGATAAGCAGGGAATGCAGGGAGTTGTTATGACAGTTGCCACAGAAAACATCAGAGAAGCTCTGAAAGAAATCTTCGGAGGCACTGTTGTGGACGATGAAACTGGAAATGAAGAGGAAGAGTTCTTTATTGACACTGAGGAAGAAAAAAGTGCTGAAGGGAACGAGGCTGTCTGTGATCAGACGGAAAGACCAGACCGAAGATATGTTACTGATTACAAAAATCAGGGATATTACAGTCTGAGCAAAAAAGATCAGAGAATGGTTGATATGTATGTCCGTAATTACATCGACATGAATGACCAGATGGTAGATGAATATGTCCTTATGGATTCCAGCAGACTGGGGAAAGACCTGATTCTTGCTCTTGGTTGCGTAGCGGATGATCCACTTTCAGTGTCTGAAAAGCTTTTTCATTATCTGGAAGACCTTTATATGCAGGACAAACTTCGACAGGTGCGTGCTGCAATTCATGCACTTGGAATCATTCTTTTATCTGAGGACAGTTATCTGGAAGATATGGAGTGCTGCAAAGGAATTGTCAAGGCTTCATTTCTGGCAGGTGTGTTTGTTGGAATGAAAAGTGAGATGGAAAAACTGAGGGGAAATGTAGAACAGGAGTAAAACCATGTCGGATTTTGCTTATTTTCAGGAGCAGGATTCAGAACAGTTTTCATTTTTCAGGATTCCGAAAATACTGTTTTCAGATGAAAGATTCCGAAATCTGTCCTCAGAAGCAAAAATCCTGTATGGTCTGATGCTGGACAGGGTGGGGCTTTCCAGAAAGAATGGATGGGTAGACGCAGAAGGAAATGTCTATATTCATTTTACCATTGAGGAAATGATGTCAGTTCTTAAATGGAGCAGATACCGGATTTTTCAGCTGCTTGATGAGCTGGATGAAAAGGAACCGGGAATCGGTCTGATCGAACGTAGAAGGGTTGGACATTGCAAACCCAATGTGATCTATGTAAAGAATTTTGCTTCTGTAAACAGGAGAAAAGGTTCTCCGGATAGAATTCGTGGTGAGCCGGAAGCACAGAAAAGTGAAGTACGCTCTACGGATCTCATAAAGTATGACATGTCGGATTTCATGAAATCTGTCAGTCAGACTTCCGGAAGTATGCCAGCCGGACTTCATGAAGTATGTCAGTCGGACTCTAATAATACTGATAAGAGTAATATTGATAAGAGTGATACTGATATTACATATAGGCAGAAATCTGAAACCGGAAATCTGTACGGAACTTTTTCCAATGTGAAACTTGCAGATCGAGAATTGAAAGAACTGAAAGGGAGATTCCCTTATGACTGGGAGAACTGGATCGAAAGATTATCTTCTTATATGGCTTCCACAGGGAAAAGATACCGAAATCATTACGCTACGATTTGTAGCTGGGCGGTGAAAGAACAAAAAAGTATTCCGGGAAAGAATTACGATGTTCCGGATGGAAAGGGCTTTTAGGAATGTTGGATATGGTTGAAGAAACAGTTGAAAAAATACAGGAAAACCAGGAACAGCATGAGGGCGATTATCTTGACGAAGAAGGACTTCACCGATGTGGAATCTGCGGAGAAAGGAAAGAGAACCGCTATCTTCTTATGGGGAGAGAACGACTTTTTCCATGTCTCTGCCGATGTGATAGAAACAGACTGGAGAAGCAGAAAGAAGAAGACCGAAAAAGGGAATTTGCTATAAGAGTAAGTTCTCTGAAATCAGTCGGGCTTACAGAACCACGATTCCGGGAGTGGCGGTTTGAAAACGATAACGGAAGCAATCCGAAACTGGATATAGCCCGGAAGTATGTAAATGAATGGGAAGAAATGCGGAAAAAGAATATCGGGTACATGGTGATGGGACCGGTGGGAACAGGGAAGAGTTTCTTTGCCGGGTGTGTAGCAAATGCTTTGATGGAGCAGGGAATCAGTGTAATGATGACCAATTTTTCCAGAATCCTGAATGAGCTGACAAAATATCATGCGGATAAGAATGAGATCATTGCAGGTCTTGTATCTTATCCGCTTCTTATTATTGACGATCTGGGTATAGAGAGAAATTCTGAGTTTGCTCTGGAAATGATTTATAACGTGGTTGACCGGAGATACTGCACCAGAAAACCACTGATCGTAACTACCAATCTTTCCTATCAGGATATGACAAGGAAAGATCTGGATATAGAACATCAGAGAATCTACAGCAGGCTGATGGAAATGTGTTTTCCGGTTATTTATCAGGGAAAAGATCAGAGGCAGAAGGAACGGGATCTGAAACTGGAATGGATGAAACTGAATGGAGATTAAGTACGAGGGGGTGATTATCATGATTATTATGTTTGACAGCAGCCAGAAATGAGGAAGGGAGGAAACCGGAAAAAATCCGGTTATGAAATAAATGCAGGAAGAAGTTACCAATAAGACTGTGGCACTCTGCATCAGAACTACAAAACTTACAGCAGATGTTTTGAAATCTGCTATGCGAGCGTATCTTCGTTCTCATTCACAGAAAAGCAATGAAAAGAAGCAGGCAAAAATCCAGAAAAAGAACCAGCCAAAACAGGGAAAAATCAAGGTAAAGGAGCTTGCTGCACAGAATGCAGGCATGACCAATATTGAGATTACAAATAAAAATATCCGTTCTTTTGAGAAATATGCCAGACAGTATGGAGTTAATTTTGCCCTGAAAAAGGACAGAACAAAAAATCCACCGGTGTACCTGGTGTTTTTTAAGGGACGGGATCAGGATGCCATAAATGCTGCTTTTCGTGAATTTTCTGCAAAAAGCGTCCAGAAGGCAAACAAAATGTCAATTCATCAGAAACTGCTGAAAAACAAAAATATTGCAAAACAGTCAAAGAAGGACAAAGTAAAAGAGATGCATCAGACACAGGAGAGGTAATAGTTTTGGAAAAGATAAAAAAACTGGTGATCCCCAACTTGCCTTACCTTTTTATTTTTATTCTTGCAGACCGTACTTCATTTCTATATCAGAACAGTCCGGGAAAAGTGCCAGGTGATAAACTTCTTTATTTATGTACACATTCAGATAAAATCCCTGGTATTGTACCGAGCATACAGGTTAAAGATCTGTTTATTGGACTGATCGTGGCAGTTGTTGCAAAACTCCTGATGTGGGAGAAACAGCAGAACAGTAAGAAATTCCGAAAGGGAGTGGAATATGGTTCAGCCAGATGGGGAGACAAAGAGGAAATAAAACCTTATATGTCAGAAAATCCATGGCTGAATATTCCCCTTACTGCAACGGAATCCATTACTATGGAAAGCCGACCAAAGAATCCGAAGTACGCCAGAAATAAGAATATTCTGGTTATTGGTGGTTCAGGATCTGGAAAAACAAGATTTTTTGTGAAACCTTCCCTCATGCAGCTTAATTGCAGCTATGTGATTACTGATCCCAAAGGTACCCTTATTGGTGAAACAGGAAAACTTCTGAAAAGAGGAGCACCGAAGAGGGATAAGACTGGAAAGCCGATCAGGGGCAAGGATGGGAAAATTATATACCAGCCATATGTCATTAAGGTACTGAACACAATAAATTTCTCGAAAAGTCTTCATTATAATCCATTTGCCTATATCAAATCAGAGAAGGATATTCTGAAACTGGTGACAGTTATCATGGCGAATACGAAAGGTGATGGAGAAAAAGAAAATCAGGATTTTTGGTACAAGGCAGAACGCCTTTTGTACACAGCACTGATCGCTTATATCTGGTATGAGGGAGATGAGGATGAGAAGAATTTTTCAACGCTTCTGGATCTTCTGAATGAATCAGAAGTAAGGGAAGAAGACGAAGAATTTAAAAATCCGGTAGATCTTCTGTTTGAAGAACTGGAAGAACAAGATCCGGAACATTTTGCTGTACGTCAGTACCGCAAATATAAACTTGCAGCGGGTAAGACTGCGAAATCTATACTGGTAAGTTGTGGAGCAAGATTAGCTCCTTTTGACATCAGGGAGCTCCGGGAAATTATGAGTTACGATGAAATGGAGCTTGATATGATCGGAGATCGTCTGACAGCACTTTTTCTGATCATGTCTGATACAGATACAACTTTTAATTTTGTAATAGCCATGCTGCAATCACAGTTATTTAATTTGCTCTGCGATAAAGCAGATGATAAATATGGTGGTCGTCTACCTATCCATGTGAGAGTGATCTGTGACGAATTTGCCAATACCGGTCAGATTCCACAGTTTGACAAACTGATTGCTACGATACGAAGCAGGGAAATCTCTGCTTCTATTATTTTGCAGTCACAGTCACAGTTGAAAACCCTTTATAAGGATGCAGCAGATACGATAGTTGGAAACTGCGATACTACGTTATTCCTTGGCGGTAAGGAGAAGACCACGTTAAAAGAGATTAGTGAGATCCTTGGAAAGGAAACCATTGATCTGTATAACACATCAGAGACAAGAAGTAATCAGAAATCTTACGGGCTAAATTATCAGAAGTTGGGAAAACAGCTGATGACGGAAGATGAGATTGCAGTTATGGACGGTGGAAAGTGCATCCTGCAGATTAGGGGCGCAAGACCGTTTTTTTCAGATAAGTATGATATCACGAAGCATCCCCATTATCGGTACCTGGCGGATGCGGATCCGAAAAACTGGTACCGTTCAGATAAAGAAATCCACCCGATGTATCTGCCAAAACCGGAGGAAGAGGTTGAGGTAATCGAGGTGGATTTATCACAGGCTGAGTAGTCTGAAGCCTGGCTGACAGCTTCCGAAGCAGAAGCATGTGTTTGTGTAACGGGAGCGTATAAAAGTAAAAATGAAGAAAGGAGAACATCGGTGATGGGTCCGGAGAAATCCGGATTTGCTTCCGGATCTGTCTGACAAGGCAGTCGAAACAAATTACAGAACCGATGTGAATAAGATATATGGGATTTTTTTCTAGTGCAGTGAGCACCCTGTCTACTATGGTCAGTGCTATTGGTGCAGGTCTTGGCGTATGGGGTGTCGTCAACCTTCTGGAAGGTTATGGAAATGACAATCCGGGTGCTAAGAGCCAGGGAATTAAACAGCTTATGGCAGGTGCCGGGATTATGCTGCTGGGAACTACCCTGATTCCCCAGCTTTCTTCTCTTTTCGGGTAAAGGAGGAGAATATTGAATACCATCGTTGAGCGAATTACGGAAGCGATCAAAGATATACTGATCAATTTTATTCAGTCAGGGATGGAAGATATGTTCGTAGAGGTAAATAACAAAGTCGGCACGATTGCCACACAGGTAGGACAGACTCCACAGAGTTGGAATGGGAATGTTTTTTCTCTGATTAAGAGCTTATCGGATACGGTAATGGTCCCCATAGCCGGGTTGATCATTACCTTTGTCCTGTGCTATGAGCTGATTAGCATGATAACACAAAAAAACAATTTCCATGAATTTGAGACTTTTAACATTTTTATCTGGGTGTTTAAGGCATATGTGGCTATCTATCTGGTGACTAACACATTCAATATTACGATGGCTGTTTTTGATGTAGGACAGCATGTGGTGAATAGTGCCGCCGGTGTGATCAGCAGTTCCGCAGAGATTGATGCGACAACAGCAATCGGGAATCTGCTGGATAAGATGCAGGACATGGAAGTAGGAGAACTGTTTCTGCTTGCATTGGAAACTATGCTGATCAGCATGACGATGAAGATTCTGTCAGTGGCGATCACTGTTATCCTGTATGGACGTATGATTGAAATATATCTGACGTGTTCCGTAGCTCCAATCCCATTTGCAACTATGACTAATAAGGAATGGGGGAATATTGGAAACAACTATTTAAAAGGATTGTTTGCATTGGCATTTCAAGGCTTCTTCATGATGGTTTGTATTGGAATTTATTCCGTTGTCGTTCAGTCGATGACAGTTTCCGACAACATTCATGGAGCCATGTTTTCCGTTGCAGCCTATACAGTTGTTCTTGGTTATTCACTGTTTAAAACAGGAAGCCTTTCAAAATCAATATTTAATGCACATTAAGCAGGAGGAAAAGATAAAAAATGGCATATGTACCAGTACCAAAAGACCTGACACAGGTCAAAACAAAATTAGTATTCAATTTAACAAAACGTCAGCTGATTTTTTTCAGTCTGGCGGCGGCAGTGGGAGTTCCATTATATTTTCTGCTCAGAAAAAGAATAGATTCAGGGATTGCTGCAATCCTTATGGTGACAGTTATGTTACCGTTCTTTCTGGCAGCCATGTATGAAAAAGATGGACTCCCTTTTGAAAAAGTAATGGGGAATATCATCAGACAGAAGTTTATCAATCCAGGTACCAGACCATATAAAACGGAGAACTTCTATTTTCAGATAGGTATGCTCCTGAAAAAGGAGGGTATGCCGAATGGCAATAAGAAAAAAACGGGAAGAGCAGCTGCAGCGTATGGAAGCAGATATGAAGATAAACCGAAAAGAAAAAAGAAGCAGAGAAGATAAAAGGCTTGAAAAAAAAGAAAAAGAGAGGAGAAAAAAGGAAAAACAAAGAAGAAAGCAGGCGAAGATTCCCAGAACAGCACAGCAGTCGATCCCTTATCTCAGAATGTTTCGTGATGGAATCTGCCAGGTGACAAAGACGTTCTTTTCAAAGACGATTCAGTTTTATGATATTAATTATCAGCTGGCTCTTAATGAAGATAAGACTACGATTTTTGAGAACTACTGTGATTTTCTGAATTATTTTGACTCTTCTATCAGTGTGCAGATGTCATTTATCAACCAGCAGATGGATGTGAAGGAATTTGAAAAAAGTATTGACATTCCGGATCAGGATGATGACTTTAATGCTATTCGTGAAGAGTACCGGACAATGCTGAAAAATCAGCTTGCAAAGGGAAACAACGGACTAATAAAGACAAAGTACATTACATTTGGAATTGAAGCAGAGGATTTGAAGACAGCGAGATCAAGACTGGAAAGACTGGAAACAGATATTTTGAATAATTTCAAGGTACTCGGTGTACAGGCACATTTCTTAACTGGATCGGAGCGACTTGAAATCATGTATCATATATTCAACCAGGATAAGGTTGAATCTTTTCAGTTTAATTATGACATGCTTCCGGAAACAGGAATGAATACAAAAGATTTTATTGCTCCAACTTCTTTTAATTTTAGCAAGAGCCAGAATTTTTGGATGGGAAAGACCATTGGAACGGTCAGTTATCTGCAGATCCTGGCACCGGAACTTACGGATCGTATGCTGGCAGATTTTCTGGATGTGGAGAGCAGCATCAACGTCAATATTCATATTCAGTCCATTGATCAGGCAGCTGCGATTAAAATGATCAAAAGTAAAATTTCTGATCTGGACAAGATGAAAATTGAGGAGCAGAAAAAGGCAGTAAGGGCAGGATACGACATGGACGTGCTTCCATCTGACCTGATTACTTATGGAGAAGAGGCAAAGAATCTTCTGGAAGATCTGCAGTCGAGGAACGAAAGAATGTTTCTGGTGACTGTGCTGGTCGTGAATACAGCAGAAAAACGCCAGAAGCTGGATAATAATATCTTTCAGGTGCAGGGAATAGCACAGAAGTATAACTGTTCACTGAAAGTATTGGATTATCAGCAGGAACAGGGGCTGATGTCCAGTATTCCGCTGGGATTGAATCAGATTGAGATTCACAGGGCCCTTACTACTTCCGCTACAGCAATTTTTGTACCATTTACCACGCAGGAGCTTTTCCAGACAGGGGAAGCTCTTTATTATGGTCTGAATGCTTTATCAAATAATATGATCATGGTGGACAGAAAGAGGCTGAAAAATCCCAGCGGTCTTATCCTTGGTTCTCCGGGCTCCGGTAAATCTTTCAGTGCAAAAAGAGAAATAGAAAACAGTTTTCTTATTACAGCGGATGATGTTATTGTCTGTGATCCTGAAGCTGAGTATTATCCGGTTGTTCAGGAATTACATGGACAGGTTATTCGTATATCACCAGCTTCAAATCAGTATATAAATCCCATGGATCTGAACCTGAATTATTCAGAGGAAGACAATCCATTGTCCTTAAAATCGGACTTTATTCTTTCACTTTGTGAGCTGATCGTGGGAGGAAAGACAGGACTGGAACCAGTGGAAAAGACCATTATAGACCGTTGTGTAAGACTGGTATATCAGGATTTTCTCTCAGATCCATCAGAAGAGAAGATGCCTGTTCTTGAAGATTTATATAATCTTTTAAGGAAACAGGAAGAGCCGGAGGCACAGAGACTGGCAACGGCACTGGAAATTTATGTAACGGGTTCATTGAATGTATTTAATCATAAAACCAATGTGGATATTAAAAACCGCATTGTCTGCTTTGACATTAAGGAGCTTGGAAAGCAGCTCAAAAAACTTGGAATGCTGATTATTCAGGATCAGGTATGGAACAGAGTCACAGCGAACAGATCAACGCATAAAACAACCAGATATTATATTGATGAATTTCATCTGCTTCTGAAAGATGAGCAGACAGCCGCTTATTGTGTGGAGATCTGGAAAAGATTTAGGAAGTGGGGCGGAATAGCGACAGGTATCACCCAGAACATAAAGGACCTTCTTGCTTCCAGAGAAATCGAGAATATTTTTGAAAACTCAGATTTCATTTACATGCTGAATCAGGCAGCCGGTGACAGACAGATCCTTGCAAAACAGCTGAATATTTCACCAACGCAGTTGTCTTATGTTACTAACAGTAATGAAGGAGAAGGATTATTGTTTTACGGAAACGTCATCATTCCGTTTGTGGATCATTTTCCGAAGGATTCACGTCTTTATAAGATTATGACAACAAAACCGCAGGAACAGGAGGCAGTATAAAGTGGAAGTCGGTGTACTTATTGGAATCGTAATTGGATTTGCGGCAGGACTGCTTGTATCATTCAGCATTTTACTGATGATGTCTTTTGCAGACCGCCCGGAGTAAGGAGAGAAAAAATGGACAGAACAGTAATTTTTATTTTATTAGGAGCAGCATATATCGTGGGAGTACTCAGTGGAGTATTTTCCTGTTGCCTGATGGTTGCATCTGGCAGATACCATGAGCAGGAGGAACAGTTTATTGGCAGGAAAGAGGATGAAAGCCAGGGACAGGAAAGTCCAGAAGATGACCAGAGACGGGCTTGTAGAAAAGAACCTGAATGATCAGACGACTGTACGTGTGAGTTCAAGAACCGGTGATCTGAAACTTGAACGAAAAGAAAAATCTGGCAGAAATGAATCTTTGTGGGCTGTGCACCTGGCAAGAGATGAGCCAGTGGCAGGTCAGAAGATCAGGAGCAGGCATCGGACAGTAACACCTGAGAAGCCACAGAGAAAAGAAAAAAATGTATCAAGGCTGAGGACAGACGAAAAATCTGCTGGTGAGGGAAAGTTTAAGGAAAAAGAAGAACGTATCCTTGCTGAGAGCAGGGGAGATTCCAGAAAAGCGACGACTGGTGGCACTACAAGACCGAAACAGAAAAAGCGACTTCAATTTGTGGAAAAGGAGATGGAAAAAAGTCCGAGGCAGCATTCTAACCGTCAGAAGGTTCTGATGCAGGAAACTCAGCAGGGGATAAAAAGAAAAAAGCTCCTGTTTGAAGGAGAGAAAGATGCTCCTGAGAAAATATCTGGAAAGAAGCGTGTGCCAGCTGGTGGTTCGACAGATGTTGTTTTAAGAAGTGCAGCTTTGACAGCTCGCCAGAAACTGTCAGAAACAGAAGATGAGAATGCTGCTGTAGAGGGAGCCAGTCATCTTGAATTGAATGCAGAACGGGCAGTGAGACTAAAACAGAGAAGTGTCCGGGCAGTGAAAAATCATCATGCAGCCAAAAACAGACGAATGGAGAGGCGAAGGGATAAGGCACAGGTAACATTGCTTTATCGCGAAGCACTTGAAAAAGATGAGAAACTCAAAAACAGTTCAATACTGAAAAAAAGGATTCAGAAACAGCGGATCAAACGGGAATATGCCAAAGCCAAAAGGACTGAGCAGTCTATGGGAACAGCAACAGTTGGAACGATTGACTACATCAAAAAAATTGGTGGCAAAGTTACAGATTTTTTCAAAGAAAACAGGAAGGTATTTATAAGCATCGGTGTACTTATGGCATTGATGCTTTTAATTATGTCTTCTTTTACCTCATGTGCTTCCATGTTTTTGCAGAATGTAGTGAATTATGCAGGAGCCGGATATATGTCTACAGATCAGGCAATTCGGGATGCAGATCTTTATTATACGCAGCTGGAAGCAAACCTTCAGGAACGCATTAATCAGATGGAAACCAGCAATCCAGGATATGACCGTTATCGTTACAATGTTGATGAAATCGGGCATGATCCGTTTATTCTGATCAGTTATCTTTCGGCAAAGTATGAAGTTTTTGAATTTGACAGCCAGATAAAAGCAGATCTGGATGCACTTTTTGCAGCACAGTATGGTTTAACGTCAGAGAGTTCTACGGAAACCATAACCGAAAAAAAGACGGTGAGGGTTGGTGAGTCTTTAGGACAGGTAGTAACGTCTGGATATTGTCCATGTGCGATCTGTTGTGGGGTATGGGCAGGCGGTCCGACTGCCAGCGGAGTATATCCACAGTCGAAACATACGATTGCAGTTGATGCGTATACACCGAAATTACCACTGGGTACAAAGGTAGTTATGAACGGAGTAGAATATACGGTTGAAGATACAGGGGAGTTTACAAGATATGGCGTAGATTTTGATGTTTATTATGATACCCATGCAGAAGCAGAAGCTCATGGACATCAGACCTGGGAAGCATATCTTGCAGATGATAATGGAAGCAATCAGGTGGAAGTAGTTACTACTTCAACAGAATCTGTTTACAGTGTCACGCTGACAAACTGAAGCCTTACCGGAATCTGTCAGAACAGGTTGAATACACAGCAGAAAGCACTGTTTTCGGCGTACAACGAGACAAAAGGAAATCTGCAGATGTTTGAGAGTCCGTTGGATTTTAACTGGCATTACAGAATCAGCAGTTATTACGGGTATCGTATCCATCCAATTTCAGGAGCCAATGCGATGCACAACGGTATTGATATTTCAGCAGCGGAAGGAACTTCTGTAGAAGCAGGACTGACCGGAACAGTAAAGGTATCCGGTTATGATAGCGGATATGGAAATTATGTAGTGCTGACAGATGAAGATGGATATGAAATTACTTATGCCCATCTTTTTTCCAGAAGTGTGTCGGCAGGTGAACAGATTGAAAAAGGGACAGAGATTGGCAAAGTGGGAAGCACCGGAAATTCAACCGGACCACACCTGCATCTGGAACTTTCTCATAACGGGGAACACCTGAATCCAGTATTTTACTTTGAGACCGGAGACAGTATGCCAAATGGAAATGTGGAGTATTCTTCAGAAGCTGCCAAAAGGCTGGTGGAATATGCCTTGCAGTTTCAGGGCGTGCCATATGTGTGGGGAGGTTATTCTCCTGCGGGATTTGACTGCTCAGGTTTTGTCAGTTACTGTCTGACGAATTCGGGTGTATTGAATACAGGACATATGGATTGTAATGGGCTCCTTGGAATGATGACAGTGATACCGGAATCTGAAATGCAGCCGGGAGATATTATTTTCTTCCAGGGAACCTATGCAACAGAAGGTGCATCTCATGTTGGCATCTATATCGGAAATGGTCAGATGGTACATTCTGGAAATCCAAATAAAATTTCTGATATATACAATCCATATTATCAACAGCACTGGATGTGCGTGGCAAGATGGTGAGAAATTGTGGGACAGAGAAAGCTCTGTCCCAGGAAAGGAGGCAGATATGAAAACACTGGAAAGAGCCAGAGCAGATCTGGCAAAAGCAGAGAAAAAGAGAAATCTTACAAAAAAGAAACTGGAAGCGGATGAATATGCAGTTAAGGAATGTGAAGCAGCCCTGATGGAAGCAGAGAACAACGAGTATGTAAATGAAATTCGTGAATGGGGACTGACAGTTGAGGAACTGCAGGAGCTCCGAAGATCACTGCAGAAACAATCTCTTGCACAGACAATCCGCGAAAAGGAGGAAAAGGAAAGAAATGATAAACCTGAAAGTGTTGAAAAATAAAAAAAGTATGAATAAGCATATGGTGAAAAAAAGGATAAAGGCAGCCTTTACTTATGTTCTACTATCTGGAACAGTTCTTTCCTGTGCCGGTCCGGTTATTCCGGTACTGGCAGGAACAGGAGAGATGATCAGTATAGAGAAGCCCTCCGGATGGAAACAGGGAGAGACAACCATTGCAGTAACTGTTGATGACAGTAATCTTGGAGAAGGCATTACAATCAGTAAGATTGAAGCGAAAGTAGGAGATGACGGTTCCTGGATGGACATTACATCTAACCGGAGTATCACGATCTCACAGAATACAACTGTATATGTCCGCATTACGGATTCGGCAGGAACAACTTATGAGCAGAACCGGTCAATCAGGTGTTATGACAGTGAAAAACCGACACTGATTGCTTCTCTTACAGATGGTGTGCTGACAATTCAGGGACAGGACCAGGTATCAGGGATTCAGTCAATTACTGTTAATGGAACGGAATATACGGATCTGAAAGACGGGCAACTGAAAATTCAGCTGACCCAGAAAGATTTTACTACGAAACAGATTGAAATATCTGCAAAGGACGGTGCCGGAAATGAATCTGACATGTACTTTATACAGAATCCTTATTATGAATGGGCAGTAAAACAGGCGATTGCACAGTCTGCTGACTCAGAAAATAACAGTACTGGTCAGTCATCAGGAGGGGAGCAGACAGAAACGACAGCCCCTCTTCCGCAGGATTCTACTCCCAGTGAACCAACAACTTCAACCGGAACTGTAACAGAACGTACAGTTACAGGGATTGAAAAAGAACTTCAGGAGAAGAATGAAACGGTTGATACGATTTCCTCAACAACTACGGAAGGAGGAAAAGAATTTTATACGATCTCCACAAAGAGTGGTAAAGTGTTTTACCTTGTGATTGACAATGATCAGAGCCAGGATAATGTTTACTTCCTGACTGAGGTAGATGAAAAGGATCTGATGAATTTTACACTTTCTGATACTGTGGAACTTCCGGCAGTAGATACTGTGTATGCTACAGTTGGTGAAGAGGAAGAAACAGCAGTAACTCCGACTCCAGAACCAACAGTGACACCAGAAGAGGAAGTAGAAATGCCGGCAGTGCATTCGGGAATTGGATCGTATATTCTGATCGGACTTCTTGCGGCTGGTGCAGGGGCAGGAGCATGGTATATGAAAATCTACAAACCAAAGCATGAATTTGATGATATGGATGAGTATGAGGAAGAAGAGGAATCCGAAGTTGTAAACGAAGATTCACAGAATAATTCTTCTTTACAGAATCCGGGATATGAGACACTAGATCTGGATGATCTTGAAAGAGAAGCCAGAATCAGAAAAGTAATGGAAGATGACGAAGGAGAGGAAGACGAGGAATGAAACTTGTGATAGCAGAAAAACCCTCGGTAGCAATGGCACTGGCTCAGGTGGTCAGTGCCACAGCACGAAAAGATGGGTATATGGAAGGAAATGGTTATCTTGTTTCCTGGTGTGTGGGACATCTGGTGAGACTGTGTGATGCAGCGGACTATGACGAGAAATACCGTAAATGGATTTATGATGACCTGCCAATTATTCCTGTACAGTGGAAAAAGAAAGCACTGGAAGGAACCAGAAAGCAGTTTGAAATTCTGAAAAGGCTGATGCACAGAACAGATGTTGAGGAAGTGATATGTGGAACTGATGCCGGAAGAGAAGGAGAACTGATCTTTCGCTTTGTGTATGAACAGGCAGAATGTACAAAAACGGTAAAAAGATTATGGATTTCTTCAATGGAAGAAAGTTCAATCAGGGAAGGTTTTGCAAACTTAAAAGATGGCTCGTGTTATGACGATCTCTATCGCAGTGCTCTTTGCAGGGCAGAAGCGGACTGGCTGGTCGGTATTAACGCAAGTCGTCTTTTTTCAGTTCTGTATAACAAAAACCTGAAAGTAGGGCGTGTACAGACACCAACGCTTGCTATGATTGTTGACCGAGATCAGAAAGTGAAAAATTTTGTGAAAGAACATTTTTACGAAACACATCTGCGTTGTGGCAATCTGGAAGCGGTCAGCGGAAAGTTTTCTACGGAAGAGGAGGCACACAAGCTGGCTGATCTGTGCAGGGGAAAGACCTGTAGAATCACAAAGGACGAAAGTGAGACAAAAACAGTCCATCCCCCGAAGCTGTATGATCTCACTACCTTGCAGAGAGATGCAAACAGAATCCTTGGTTATACCGCACAGGATACGCTGGATGCTGCCCAGAGCCTGTACGAGAGCAAGCTGGTTACTTATCCCAGAACAGACAGTCAGTATCTGACGAATGATATGGAAGTAACAGCAGAAGAATTGGTAGAGATGTTGGAAGATATACAGGATTTTCTGGAGCCGGAGGATCTGGAAAGTGAACCGGAAGTAAAGCAGACATTGAATTCACGCAAGGTTTCTGATCATCATGCGATTATCCCTACAGGACAGGTGAAAAATATGGATGTGAAGAAATTAAAGGAAAGAGATCGAAATGTGCTGTATCTGATTGAAAGCCGGTTCCTGATGGCTGTAGGAAAATCCTATATATATGAAACTCATCAGTGTGAGGTGCAGTGTGAAAAACAGATATTTTCTATGGTACTGAGGAGAGTAAAACAGAAAGGCTTCAAAAGCATTGAAAAAAAGATGCTTTTGTTTTTCGGGAAAAAGCCACAGACAGAAGCTGATGATTTTCCGGAAATTCATCTGATGGAGGAAACAGAGCCATGTGAAGCTGATGTAAGGGAAAAATGGACACAACCGCCGAAACAGTTTACAGAAGATACCCTGCTGGCTGCAATGGAACGGGCAGGAAATGATGAACTGACGGAGGAGAGTGAGAAAGAGGGAATGGGTACTCCGGCAACCAGAGCAGGAATCATTGAAAAACTGATAAGTTCCGGCTTCGTAGCCAGAGATAAAAAGAATCTGATCCCTACAGATGATGGGAATGTTCTGGTCACAATCCTTCCGGAAGAACTGAAATCTCCCAAAATGACAGCTCAATGGGAAATGCAGCTTAATGAAATTGCACAGGGCAAGGCAGATTCCGATGATTTTCTTAAAGGCATTATAGCAATGCTGAAAGAGCTGACAGCACGTTATTCTGGAATTTCTGAATCTGAACAGAAACGCTTTTCAGAAAAAGAAGGAAAAACAGAAATTGGAAAGTGTCCGAGATGTGGTTCCTCCGTTTATGAAGGACAGAAAAACTTTTACTGTTCAAAGAAAGGCTGCGGTTTTGCATTATGGAAGAATGACCGTTTTTTTGAAAGCCAGGGAAAAAAGATGGATACAGGAGTAGTAAAGAAACTGCTTTCCAAAGGAAGAGTTCATTATCGTGATCTGCATTCGAGAAAAACAGGAAAACAGTATGAGGCAACTATTGTGCTGGCAGATCCAGGAGATGGATATGTAAAGTTCAACCTGGAATTTCCCCAGCGATGAAAGATTAAGAAAGAACGAGGTAGATGAGAATGAAAAAAGGAAGAATGAAAAAAGCAGTATCGGGTTTTCTTGCGGCACTGACATTGCTTTCGACTGTATTATCACCAGTTTATGCGTCAGAAGTACAGCCTAAAGAGCCCAAACCTCCTCTTTATGAAGAGGTAAAAGATCAGCTGGATACTGATGAAGTGGTAAAAGCAGAAGACCTGGAACTGGATTATGGAAGTACATTTGATGTAAAGCTGGATTTCACAAAGATTGAGATTCCAGATAAAGAGAAAGTAAAGGTGACTTTTGAAGAAGCCAAAAATGAAACGGGTGAGGAGTTCAGTACAGAGAAAGCAGATACCTATAAAGCTGTTTATTATGTGGAGCCGACGAAGACAGACCATCCCAAATATCAGATCAGCAGAAAACTGATTGTAAAAGAACCACAGCAGGAAGAAGCCCAGACAGTGGGAACGACAGATATTGTTCAGAACGATGCAGAAATCTTAGAAGAGGAATCTGACAGTGATGGGGAGACGCAGCCGGGTGAAGAAACTGATTCAGATATAGATTCCGCAGAAGACCAAGAACCGTCTGATACTCAGGAAACTCCAGTAACAGAAGTTCCTGATGTGGAAGTGGAACCATCGGTAGATCAGGAAATGGAAGAAACTTCTGCTGAACCGGAAGCCCCAGATGCTTCTGAAGAAATTGAACAGCTGTTACCAGAGACAGATGAGAATGAGAAAATCGAAGAGAAGACAGATGATGGAAGCTATAAAGTCGAGATTGTAAAAGGTGATGAGTATAATATCACTCTGAATCACGAAGATGGAAAATACGTTCCAGGTGAAGTCGTAGAATTTTCCGCTGACATTGCCGGACTTCCTGCAGTTGAGACTACCATGGTGGAAGCCAATAAGGATGAATCTAATGCGGATCTGATGTATTCCGAAGTAACCTATAATGAAGAAATCGGTACATATAGCTTTGTAATGCCGGAAGATGATATTGCGTTAGGAGTAAGTACGGATCAGGCAGAAGGTGGAATTATGCTTACTGCTTCCGGAGATCCCTGGGACGATGCTACTGAGATTGAGGCAAATAAATATTATTACTATTCCGATGGTCAGCTTCATCCGTTTGACTCGATCATGGGACAGGGCGGAAACGACAGTTATAAGTATGTGCGTTATAAAGTAGATGGCAAAACATATACGGTAAATGCCTATTGTATGCAGCATTCCATGCAGTCACCACCGAGTGGCACGACATACACGAAGATGGTAGAGTTAAGTGAAGGTGGCGATGACAGGTATCTCAGAAAAGCTCTTTTTTATGGGTATGGTGGACCTGGCTGGGGACATACTTTTAATGGATATAATATCAAAAGTATTATGCAGAATGCAGGTTGCAGCTCTGAAATGAGAGCTATGCAGCATTATCTGGTAGATTACCTGTATGATGGCGAATCTGGTTTTGGCGGAGCATTATCCACCACAGCAAAGAACATGCTGAAAGATATTAAGGCAGCACTCAAAAACATGCCTGATCCGACAACAATGGAACTTCTCCCAGGACTTTCTACTACTGCATCAAGCAGGAACACAGAAACCTTTACATGGAAAGCCAACAGTGCATTTACGATTACCATTCAGCTTGAAAATGGTGTAAGTCTTGTAAATGAAACCACAGGCAAAACAGGAACCGGAAATGTGACAGTAAAAGGTGGTGAGAAATTCCATCTGACTGCAACCACAGATAATATCAGCAATCTGAAAGGAAGTTATAAAATTACATCGAACTATCCGCTGGATTTTCATGCAATGCTTCTGAAGCTGCAGAGTTCACAGGATATTGGATTTGGCTATTATACTGACAGTTCGGACATCAGTCTGAAAGTAAAATGGCCTGATGATGCTGGAATTGAAATTATTAAAAAGGACAATAAAACTGGCAAAAATCTTGCAGGAGCAGTTTATGGCGTTTACAGTAACGAAACCTGCACACAGCTGATCACGCAGATGCCGGCAACAGATGCGAATGGTTATTCCAAAGTTACCATTACAAAGTCTCAGGATACGGTGTACCTGAAGGAGATTACAAGTCCAACTGGATATGTGATTGATACAAAGGCATATGGAGTAAAACTTGTTGCAGGTTCTTCAACCAGTCATACATTCGGTGATGACTACGTGACTGCCTCCATTCATCTGGTAAAGAAGGATAAAGAGAACGGAAATGTAACGCAGGGTGATGCGAAGTTTGAAGGTGCAGTATATGGGTTATATGCCAGGGAGGACATTGTTCATCCGGATGGAAAGAGTGGAGTCCTCTATAAGAAAAATACACAGGTAGCAACAATGAATGTGGATGCTGACGGAAATGCACAGGTAGATAATCTGTTTCTTGGCAAGTATTATGTGAAAGAAATTACACCACCGGCAGGATACCTTCTGGATGAGGAAGAACATGACGTAGAATGTAGCTATGAAGGTGGAAAGGTAAAAAATATTGAGAGAACTATTGAATCTTCTGAGCAGGTGAACAAACAGCCATTTCAGGTGATTAAGGCAGCCAATAACGGAAAGACAGACGCAGATCTCTTAAAAGGAGCCGGATTTTCTGCATATCTGGCAAGCAGCCTGAAAGAAAAAGAAGATGGCAGCTATGATTTTACTGGTGCACAACCGGTAGTAATCACAGAAGATGGAAAGACAGAAATGTTTACGGACGCAAAAGGATATGCAAAGAGTATTCCACTTCCATATGGTAAATATGTAGTGAGAGAGACAACGACTCCTCATAATTACAATCCGGTAGATGATTTTATTGTAATTATTTCAGAGAATTACCCGGATGAACCACAGACATGGAGAGTACTTCTGGACGATGAGTTCAAAGCTAAACTTAAAATCATCAAAAAAGATGATGAAACAAAGAAATCTGTTCTGGTCGCAGGCACAGAGTTTAAAATTTATGACATGGATCACAAGAAATATGTAGAACAGGTGACCAGTTATCCGACAGTACAGAAACACACTTCATATTTCACAGATTCTGACGGCTATCTGATTCTTCCGGAAAACCTCAAAATTGGTCATTATCGTGTAGAAGAGGTAACAGCTCCAGATGGTTATACAATCAATAAAAATTATGTAGAAATCAGTGTGGATGCTAATACCGCATATCTGCAGGAATCAGAAACCGGTGATACGATCATTGAGGTAGAATACGAAAATCATCCGGTAAAAGGTGAATTATCCATCTATAAAAAAGGTGAGGTACTTGCTGATTATGATGGGAAAGATTTTCAGTATGAAGAAAAATACTTATCCGGAGCAGAGTTTGAGGTATACGCAGCAGAGAATATTTTTACAGCTGATTATCAGAAAGACGCAGAAGGCAATCGAATTCTGGAATATGCAGAAGGTACTCTGGTAACAACGGTAACTACGGATGGCTCCGGACTGGCAGTTGTAAAAAATCTGCCACTTGGTAAATATCTGGTAAAAGAAGCAAATGCACCGACTGGATTTGTATTAAATTCTGTTCCGCAGGAAACTTCTATGGAATATGCTGACCAGAATACTGCGGTAATTAAAGAATCGGTTACTTTTGATGATACACGTCAGAAAGTCGAAATCAACGTAGAAAAACAGGATGCTGAGAATGGAGCAACTGTAGCTGGTGCCGGATTTGGAATTTATAACGCAGAGGATTTAGTGAATGATGAAGGTAAAATAATTGTAAAAGCAGATACCCTTCTGCAGGAGATGACTTCTGACGAGAATGGTAATGTGACATTTACATTAGATCTGCCCCTTGGCAAATATTATGTAAAAGAGCTGAAAGCTCCTGCCGGATTCGTTTCTTCTGATGAAATCCTGAATTTCGATGCTTCCTATCAGGGACAGAATACAACCGTAGTCAGCTTAAAAGAAGTAAAGAAAAATCAGCCAACAACAGTAGAAATCACAAAATCTGACATTACTACCGGAACAGAACTGGATGGTGCAAACATGAGAGTTCTTGATAAGGAGGGCAATGTTATTGATGAATGGACTTCTGTAAAAGACCAGCCGCATGTGATCAAGCGTCTTGTTGTTGGAGAAGAATATACGCTGAGAGAGGAAATCGCACCGTATGGATACCTGAAAGCTACAGATGTGAAGTTCAGACTGGAAGATACTGCTGAGATTCAGAAAGTAGAAATGAAAGATGAAGTACCGATGGGACTTCTGATTATCAATAAAAAAGGAGAATTTCTGGATAAGGTAACACTTTTGGACAGTGCAAAAGGCACTGTAGAGCATCTGTTTGAGTATATTTCCGGAAACCTGACAGAAGTTACTTTTGAGGTATATGCTGCAGAAGATATTAAAGCAGCTGACGGTGTGAGTGCAGACTATTATAAAGCGGATGATCTGGTGGGAACAATCACTACAGATGATAAAGGAATTGCACAGCTTGAAAATCTGCCAGCTGGTAAGTATTATGTCAAAGAAACTGCAACAGCACATGGATATGTTCTGGATAGTGAAATCAGATATGTGGATCTGAGCTATCGTGATCAGGATACACCGGTGATTACTTTTGATGAAGACTGGCAAAATGCCCGCCAGAAAGTAATTGTGCAGGTACTGAAGAAAGAAAAAAATGTTGATCGTGTTCTGGCTGGCGGAGTTTTTGGACTGTATGCTGCCGAAGACATCAGATCCGTATCTGGTAAAGTGCTTCTGAAAGCAGATGAGATCATTGAGCAGAAAACAACCGATGAAAATGGTCAGATCAGTTTTCTTGCAGATCTTCCAGTCGATGGTAAGTATTATGTGAAGGAACTGAAAGCACCGGATGGATTTGTCACTACAGAGGAAAAACAGGAGTTTACCTTTGAATATAAAGGTGAAAATGTGACAGAGGTTCCGTATGAGTTCACTTGTGAAAATGAGCCAACTACGGTGGAACTGACAAAATCAGATCTGACTACAGGGGAAGAACTTCCGGGGGCACATCTGAAAGTGACAGATAAAGACGGAAATATTGTGGATGAATGGATTTCAGAGAAAAATCCACATGTAATTAAAGAATTGACGGTTGGAAAGAAGTATACTTTAACAGAAACAAAACCAGCGGATGGATTTGTAACTGCTGAAAGCATTGAGTTTACCGTTGAAAACACAGCAGAAATTCAGAGACATGAGATGAAGGACGATATAACGAAGGTTCAGATCAGTAAAACCGATATTACCGGTGACAAAGAAATTCCAGGTGCGAAACTGATAATCCTTGACAAAAATGATCAGGTGGTAGAGAGCTGGATTTCTACTGATAAGCCACATTATGTGGAGAAACTGCCGGTTGGTAATTATACCCTTAGAGAGGAACAGGCACCGAAAGGTTTTGTTCTGACCAGTGATGTGACTTTTGAAGTAAAAGATACTGGAGAAGTACAGACTGTTACCATGAAAAATGATACTGTAAAAGGCAAGATTATTATTAATAAAACAGATGCTGATACGGAAAAACCACTGAAAGGTGTGGAATATGAGATCCAGAACAGCAAAGGAAAAGTTCTGGAAAAACTGGTAACAGATGCAGCCGGACATGCCGAAAGCAGTTTGTATGAGATTGCATCTTATAAAAATGGCAAATTCAATAAAGCCATCAAGTATTATCTGGTAGAAACAAAAGCCCTGGACGGTTATGAACTGGATCAGACAAAATATGAAATTGTATTTGAATATGCTGACCAGTATACTCCTGTCATTGAAGTGAAAAAGGCTTTGACGAATAAAGAAACTCAGCCTGGGGAATCAGATGAGGCACAGCCTCATGACAGTGGCAGTACAGAGAGGACAAGTCCTAAGACCGGAGATACCACGAATCTCATGCTTCCGGTGATTCTGTTGTTTGCTGCGGCAGGAACCATGGCGGGAATCCTGATTCGGAGAAAAAGAAAATTGAATACAGAAAAGAAAAACAATGACTAAATTTTAAGCTGATCATTAAAAACGTAATAAGAGGGTGCTCTCCAAAATGAAGTGGAGAGTACCTTTTTTCAATGAAAATCAAAATAAGGAGGACTTCACTATGAAGATATTTGAAAAAAAGAATAATTTGCAGGAACAGGAAAAAAGAATGAAAAGTCGTCTTATTGCTTATCAGAAAGCAGCGGAAAAGATTGAGAGAAAACAGCCCAGTCGGCACATGATCAGAAGGGGGTAATTGTATATGATGAATTTTAAGGAATTTCAGAATTATATAAAGGATAACATTAAAGAATATCTTCCGGGAAGCTATGAGAATGCGGACATCAGCTTTAATGAGCAAATTAGAAATAATGACATACATCTGACAGGAATTACAATTCGCAGGGGAAATGAAATGACAGCCCCTAACATTTATCTGAATGATTTTTTTGAGGCTTATCAGAATGGGAAAGATCTGGATGAAATTGTAGGGGATTTGGCAGATAAACGTATAGAAATGGAAATTCCTTTTTCAGGAAAAGATCTGATGGGCAAACTGTCAGATTACGAAAAAGCCAAAAAGAATCTGGAGATCAGACTTTGTGATAAAGAAGAAAGTATTGGAATGCTTAAGCAACAGGTTCATACAGAGCATGGAGATTTTGCAGCTACTTATCATATTGTAATGGGCGAACTGGAAGGAGGAAAAGCCAGTGTAGCGGTGACACCATGGCTTATGAAAAAGTGGGGAATTGCAGTGGATCAGCTTCATCAGGCTGCCCTTCAATCTGACCGGGAAAAAGGTGCGACTTTTATGGATATGGACTTCATGGTGATGAATTTTATGGGTTTTGCACCGGAACCATCGAACCTGTTGGACACTCCAGATGGAACTATGGAATATGAAGGCGATGGACCTGGAATGTATTGCCTGCGTCATGGAGAAGAAATGGAAGGAGCCAGTCTGATTCTTCAGGATGATATTATGCAGAAAATCGGAGAACTGATGGGAGGCAATTACTATATTTTGCCTTCCAGTATCCATGAGGTTCTGGTCATTCCGGAGAACGCAGGCTTAACAACCAGGGAGCTTTCTGATATGGTTCATGAAATAAATCAGACAGAGGTTATGGAGGTAGACAGACTTTCTGATAAAGTGCAGTTTTATGACAGGGAAGCAGCGGTTATTGAAAATGCTGAGAAGCGAGATGCCAGACTTGCAGCTCAAAAACAAGAAGTAACAACTGGAAAGAAGAGCATTCATTCTCGCCTGGGGGAAAAGAAACAGAAGACCAGTGAAAGAAAATTCGATGGAAAATCAGTGAACAAAGAGCAGGTAACTCTTTGAAAATGTTCTTCTCCGAAAAGAAAGGATCCATTATGGTTGATATGAGAAAAGTTGACAGGTCAACAAAGACTGTTAAGCAGAGGAAAGAAGCATCAGAGATTATCCGAAAATATCTGGACAGATTGAAGTGCCAGGAATTCATTATCCAGATCCCGTTGGAAAAGGAGAAATGACATGAATCAAAAATATCAGCTGGATCAGGTTTCTATCCGTATGGTAAAAGAGCCACCGCTGCTTAGTAAAACACCAATGGATTCGCCGGAGGCTGCAGTTCGGGTTCTGGCAGATACATTTCGGGATTATGACAGAGAAATCATGGGAGTGGTGCATCTGCGGACAGATAATGTACCGATTAATATGGTGATCGCAAGTATGGGCAGCCTGAACTATTCATTGGCACATCCGAGAGAACTCCTGAAAGCTGCATTTTTGTCAAATGCGGCTTCTGTTATGTTATTTCATAATCATCCCAGTGGCAGACTCAACCCTTCAAAAGAAGACATTGCATTGACTGCAAAAATGCAGAAATTATGTATGTTGGCAGGGATTCCGATTCTGGATCATATTATACTGGGAGGAAATCACCAGTATTTTTCTTTCAGAGAAAAGATGATTCTTCCGTTAGATGAACCAGTTTTTTCTACGAATCTGGAAGAGATTGATCTGAAAGTGGCAGAGAAAGAAGCAGAGAAATACAGATACCAAAAAAAGAGTTCTTCTGAAAATAAGATTCATGCATCTTTAAAGAAAAAGAAGGAAAAAGCAGCTGAACAGAATACAGGAAGAAAGGATACAAAATCAAAGAAAAAGGAACAGGTTCAGAAAGTAGTTTTATAAATAACAGCAGTGGTTACATAAATGTGTGTGACCGCTGCTTTTTTTATTTCTGTCAAGAAGAAAGGGGACACAAGTGAATGGCAAACAGATTATATGAGATACAGTGGCTGGCAGAATCTATAGCACAAGATGTAGCTGCCAGTCCCGAAGAATGGACAAAATTTCTGGATACAGCAGCCAGATTATACCGTTATACGTTTCCAGAACTGTTGTTGATCTATGCACAACGTCCAGATGCAACTGCAGTTGCATCGATGGAAATATGGAATGCGAGAATGTATCGCTGGGTTAATCGAGGGTCCAGAGGGATTGCGTTAATTGATAATACATCCGGACCGAGAACGAGACTGCGATATGTATTTGATATTCGGGACACGCATAAAATAAAAAATCTGGGGAGAGATCCAAAGCTATGGAGGATGATACCTGCTGGAGAGCAGTTGTCAGCAGAATATTTACAGAATCAGTTCAGTCTGGAAGAGGTTGACGGAGGGCTGGCAGAAACACTCAGACAGGCAGCTAGAGAAAGTGTACAGCAATGGTTACCAGATGCCTTTGACGAACTTCTTTTGAATGTGCAGGGCACTTATCTGGAAGAGTTAGATGAAAAGAATCAGAGAATTGAATTTCAGGAATTGATGGAAAACAGTGCATGGTATATTCTCCTTAAACGAAGTGGGCTGGACGTGCAGGAATATCTTAGTGGCGAAGATTTTCGGAAAATTACAGATTTTAATGAACTGAAAGTTCTGGTACATCTGGGAACTGCCATAAATGAAATCTGCCGACCTATTCTTATGCAGCTTGGACGATATGTGTTGACAGAATTGGAAAAAGATCTTAAAACGGTTGCAAATGAAAAAGATTCGGTTTATAATAAATTTAACACGTTAATTCGCAAAAGCGACAATGAAAAAACTCATAATACAGAAGAAAATAAGGAGGGCGTTGAGTATGAAGGAAATCACTTACAGTCAGAACGGAAACTATCAGATTCCGAACATCAGCCTGAAGGAGAGCAGCGGAATGATCGGGAAGTATGGAATGATGAGGAGAGAGTACCTGAGAAATCACAAAATAGCCAGATTCAATCTGATGACTCTGCAGGGAACATTGGACGATCATCTGGCAGCAATCGACAGCGAAGCCAGACAGAAGGTAGAGAACCTGAGCGAACAGCTCCTTCTGCAGAATCCGGCACCGGACAAAATGGAAGACGGACTGGCATGGACACAACATATGAATCAGATCAGGAAGCAGGCAGAGGAAGTGGTAATTCAGGAGATTATTTACAATTAAGCCTGTTCCAGACAGAAGAGGAACAGATTGAGGCGATAAGAAAAGCAGCGGCTGATGTAGAACAGTCAGCTGCTTTTTTCATATCTGATGAAATGGTCAATGACATTCTCCGTACTGGAAGTGGACGTAGAAATACACTGTATCATATTACAGCAAAAGTTATTGAAGGGCTTGACAATAAAGAAATGCAGGACTTTCTAAAGGTTGAATATGGTACTGGAGGTAAGGGATTTAGTGTAGATGGACAGAAAATCAGCATTTGGTATGACAATGACGGTATTCGTATCCGGAGAGGGGGAGCAGCCAGAAGAAATTATGACCGTATAGTTACATGGGAAGAGGCAGCTGACAGAATACGAGATTTGTATGAAGATGGCAATTATGTTTCCAATAGTATTTCCGATAAGGCAATAGAAAATGAGAGAGAAGAACTGACCACTCGACTGTCACTTCATTTTCAGTATATGGGCAGAAACATGGAAAAACAACTGTCATTTTCTGAATGGCAGGATATACTTCGAGAAGCATGGACAGATCCGGAGACATTAGATGAAATTTATCGAGGCTTAGAGTTTTTGCAGAAAGATATGAGTGAAGATTCTGGTTCCTATTTACGATGGGAGATTCAAAATAATTCAGTTTATTTTCAGAGATTTCGTGATTTACAAAGAGAGCTTTCATGGGTAGATCAGAAGCAGACAATAGAGCCACTGCAGCTTTCTCATATTACACAGGATGAAATAGATGCAGTTTTGAAAAGAGGTGGCATTACAGCTGGTGGGCGAAATCGTATTTTTGAGTATTTTCAGGAGAACCATGATATTAAAGAGGCGGCTGACTTCCTGAAAAATGAATATGGAACTGGTGGAGTTTCGCCTGGGCTTCCTGGTGTTGACCAATCGGACGAATCTCATGATGCAAAGGGATTAAAACTGGGAAAAGGAAAAATTGGCAATCCTGAAATTGGAATCTTGTTAAAGTGGAATGAAGTTGCAGAACGTATTCAATATCTGATTCACATTAATGACTTTCTATCTCCGGAAGAACTGGAAAAGTATGAAGACCGGCAGGAAGCACAGAGCTTGGCAGATCTGGAAGAAGTACAGGAGGCTTTGGAAGAGGAGCCAGTGACTGAGATTCCAGCAGTAAACTTTCGTATCACAGATGATGAACTGGGACAGGGGACACCAAAAGAAAAATTTCGAGCAAATATCATGGCAATTCAGCTTTTGAAGAAATGCGAAAATGAAAACCGTCATGCTACGCCAGAAGAACAGGCGGTTTTATCTCGATTTGTTGGCTGGGGTGGTCTTGCCGATGCTTTTGATGAAACTAAATCTGCATGGAAAACAGAATATATGGAGTTAAAGAGTGTTCTTACACCAGAGGAATATGCGGCAGCAAGAGCGTCCACCTTAAATGCCCATTATACACAGCCAATCGTCATTGCAAGTATGTATCAGGCTCTGGAAAATATGGGATTTGAAAAAGGAAATGTTCTGGAGCCTGCGATGGGTGTTGGAAATTTCTTTGGTATGCTTCCGGAAAACTTAAACCAGTCAAAGTTATATGGAGTGGAACTGGACAGTATCAGCGGTAGAATTGCAAAATTGCTTTATCCAGAGGCAAATATCCAGATTAAAGGTTATGAGAAATCTGATTATCCCAATGACTTTTTCGATGTGGCAGTCGGAAATGTGCCTTTTGGAGCGTATAAAGTCAATGACAGACAGTATAATCGTTATAATTTCATGATTCACGATTACTTTCTGGCAAAGACTATTGACCAGCTGCGTCCAGGCGGGGTGGCAGCACTGATTACTACAAAAGGAACCATGGATAAAACGTCACCAGAAGTGAGAAAATATCTCTCAGAGAGGGCTGAATTACTTGGTGCGATCAGACTTCCGAACACAGCATTTTCAGCGAATGCCGGGACAGAAGTAACAGCAGACATTTTGTTTTTCCAGAAGAGAGAAAGTATTTCTTATGATGAACCTGAATGGACTCAGCTTGGCAGTGATGAAAATGGGATAACGGTAAATAAATATTTTATAAATCATCCGGAAATGATTCTTGGAAAAATGGAAGAGGTGTCAGGTCCTTATGGTATGGAAACAACCTGTTCACCGATTGAAGGAGCAGATCTGGAGATTCAGTTGTCAGAAGCAATCAGGCATATTCAGGGAACAATGAAAACGGAACCGGACCGCGAAACGGAACTTGATGAAATAGTTGAGAGTATCCCGGCTGATCCAAATGTAAGAAATTACAGTTTTACAGTAGTCGATGACCAGATTTACTACCGGATTAATTCACTTATGAATCCGGTGAAAATGCCAGCAACCACAGCAGAACGTGTAAAAGGAATGATCGGTGTCAGAGATATTGTCAGAGAGCTGATTGCACTGCAGATGGAAGAGTATGCCAGTGATGAAGACATCACTGCTCTTCAGCAACGATTAAATGAAGTTTATGATGCTTATACTAAAAAATATGGTGTAATTGGCAGTAATGCCAATAAGAGGGCATTCTCAGATGATTCTTCTTACTGTCTGCTTTGTTCCTTGGAAGATCTGAATGAAGATGGAACTTTAAAGAGAAAAGCAGATATGTTCTATAAAAGGACTATTAAACGTGCTGTAGCAGTGACAAGTGTAGAAACAGTCAGCGAAGCACTTACTGTATCCATGAACGAGAAAGCCAGAGTTGATCTGCCTTATATGGCACAGCTTACTGGAAAAACAGAAGAGAAAATTGCGGAAGAATTAACCGGAGTAATTTTTAAGAATCCATTGACAGATCAATGGGAAAATGGCGATGAATACCTGTCAGGAAATGTAAGAGAAAAACTGCGGCTTGCAAGATCATTTGCAGAAAACCATCCAGAGTATACAAGCAATGTCAGAGCGTTGGAACAGGTACAGCCTAAAGATCTGGAGGCGTCTGAAATTGAGGTGAGGATAGGTGCAACTTGGATTGAACCAGAAGATTATCAGGATTTTATGAAAGAGTTGTTTCACACGCCCTGGTATTTGCTGAAAGATAATGGAATTAAAGTACGGTATTCCAATGTCAGCGGAGAATGGAGAATCAGTGGAAAAAATGATGACAGTACATCGAACTCGCTGGTTTATGCTACTTATGGCACAGCAAGGGCAAATGCGTATCGGATACTGGAAGATTCCCTGAATCTGAAGGATGTGAGAATTTATGACAAGGTTATAGATGCTGAAGGCAACGAAATCAGGGTATTAAATAAGAAAGAAACCATGCTTGCATCTCAGAAGCAGGAGGCTATAAAAACAGCTTTTAAGGATTGGATTTTTAAAGATCAGGATCGACGTGAGAGACTGGTGAAAGTTTATAATGAGCGTTTTAACAGTATTCGTCCTCGTGAATATGATGGAAGCTATCTGACTTTTCCAGGCATGAATCCGGAAATAGAATTGAGACCACATCAGAAAAATGCAGTTGCTCATCAATTATATGGTGACAATGTACTATTGGCACATGTAGTTGGTGCCGGAAAGACTTATGAAATGGTTGCAGCAGCAATGGAAAGCAAAAGACTGGGACTGGCACAAAAAAATCTTTTTGTAGTACCGAATCATCTGACAGAGCAATGGGGAGCTGAGTTTTTACAGTTATATCCTGGAGCAAATATTCTGGTAGCAACGAAAAAGGATTTTGAACCTGCAAACCGGAAAAAGTTTTGTGCCAGAATTGCAATGGGAAATTATGATGCAGTGATTATCGGGCATTCTCAGTTTGAACGTATTCCAATTTCCGATGAACGACAGGAAGCCATGCTACTGCATCAGATTGATGAACTGGAAATGGCGATTCAAAATGCAAAGCAGGAGAAGGATGGGGAACGATATACAGTAAAGCAGATCGAGAAAACAAAAAAAACCCTGATGGTTCGGCTGGAGAAGCTGAACAAAAAAGAGAAAAAAGATAATGTGGTTACATTTGAAGAATTAGGCGTAGATCATCTTTATGTGGATGAAGCCCATAACTATAAAAATGCTTTTCTTTACACAAAAATGAGAAATGTTGCAGGTATTGCACAAAATGAAGCACAGAAATCAGCAGATATGTTTAACAAATGCCAGTATTTAGATGAAATTACTGGTGGGAAAGGTATTACTTTTGCGACGGGCACACCGATCAGCAACAGCATGACGGAGCTTTATGTCATGCAGAGATATTTACAGTATAACAAGCTGCAGAATATGGGATTGGGCTTATTTGATGCCTGGGCTTCCACATTCGGTGAGGTGATTACCAGTATTGAATTGTCACCGGAGGGAAGTGGATACCGGGCAAAGTCCAGATTTTCCAGATTCTATAACATTCCAGAACTTATGAGCATGTTCAAGGAGATTGCAGATATTAAAACTGCCGATCAGTTAAAGCTTCCAGTACCAGAAGCAGAGTATGAAACAGTTGTATTAAAGCCCTCAGATTATCAGAAAGATATTGTTAAAAGCCTTGCAGAACGAGCTGAAAAAGTAAGAAACAGATTGGTAGATCCATCGGTTGATAACATGCTGAATATCACAAACGATGGACGTAGATTGGCATTGGATCAACGCCTGGTAAGTGATGTCCTGCCAGACAATCCAGAGAGTAAGGTTGCTGTATGTGCTGAAAAGAGTTATCAGATATGGCAGGAAACAGCAAGTAAAAAATCTGCACAGTTGATTTTTTGTGATCTCAGCACACCGAAAGGAGATGGGACTTTTAATGTATACGATGACCTGAAACAGAAGTTAATGGCAAAAGGTGTACCAGAAAAAGAGATTGCTTTCATTCATGACGCAAATACGGAGACAAAAAAGACGGAACTGTTTAGCAAAGTAAAAGCTGGACAGGTTCGTTTTTTGTTTGGTTCTACAGCAAAGATGGGAGCTGGTACAAATGTACAGGATCGTCTGATTGCCTTACATCATTTAGATATTGGCTGGAAACCGTCGGATCTGGAGCAGAGAGAAGGTCGTATTATCAGGCAGGGAAACTACAATAAAAAAGTGAAAATTTTTCGATATGTAACGGAATCAACATTTGATTCGTATATGTGGCAGTTGATTGAGAACAAGCAAAAATTTATCAGCCAGATTATGACGAGCAAAGCTCCTGTCAGGAGCTGCGAGGACGTAGATGAGGCTGCACTTTCTTATGCAGAAGTAAAAGCACTTGCAACTGGGAACCCTGCTGTGAAGGAAAAGATGTCTCTTGATGTTGAAGTAGCAAAGCTGAAATTATTAAAAGCAAATCATATGAACAATGTATATCGAATGGAAACGGATATTTCCAGAAACCTTCCACAGAAAATCGCAAAGCTGACAGAAATCATTGAAGGATATAAAGAGGATATTGCACATTATCAGGAAAATAAAATCTCAGATCCGGAAACATTTGAAATGGAGATTGGTGGAAAGATTTTCACAGAGAAGAAAGAGGCTGGTATTGCTCTGCTGTCTGTCTGCAAACAGATTCAGTCTGCAAATACCGCAGAAGATGTAGGAAATTATCAGGGATTTCATATGATGGCACGTTTTGACAGTTGGGATAAAGCATTTATTCTTTCGGTGAAACATACAACAGTAGCTTCGATTCATTTAGGCTCAGATCCAGTTGGAAATATTACCCGTATAAATAATTTACTGGAGAGTTATCCGGTTAAAATGACAGATGCAGAGCAGAAACTGGAAACAGTAAAGGAACAGCTGGAAAATGCAAAACAGGAAGTAGTAAAACCATTTCCAAAAGAACAGGAACTGAATCAGATGTTGGAAAGGCTGGCAGAATTAAATGCACTTTTAAATATGGATGAGCAGGAAGAAAATGAAGAACCGGAGAATAATGGAAAGCAGACAATTCACGATAAATTGAATGAAATAAAGCAGAATGGTCAGCAGGAAGGTAATCATAACAAAACATCAAAGAATAAAGATATAGACCTTGGCTGATAAAAATAACTGGGACCGGTGGGAGATACCTGCCGGTTCTTTTGATAAGGAGGAAGTATAAATGGCATTGAAAAATTATTATACAAAAGAAGAATATGAAATGCAGGAACTGGTGCAGAAGCAGATTGATCTGGCAGGATTTGGTGGAGAAGGATTTACAGAAAAACAGGTCAATCAGATTCACGAGTATGCACAAATGGTGGGAGATGAATTGAGAGTCCGTAGTCTGATATGGAATATTGCAGAGGCAAATGACAGATCTGATCAGGAACGAATCACACAGCTTATGGATGATGCCAGAAAAGAAGTGGAGATTTATCCAGACAGAAACGTAGGTATGAGTGCATTGCATGGATATGGTTATTTTGCTGATGACATGTACCCACTTGGAAAAGAACAAGCATTGGATTTACATAGGAGAGGACTAAAAGTTTATTGTCTTCAGACTGATGGAAGCAAAAGTGAATATGCAAGCAGGGAGATGATTCAGGAACATGAAGGTCTTTTTGGCGTTGAAAGAAGAGAGTGGGACGCTTTAGAAGCAGACGAACCAGATTATACAGAAGAATTTGATTCTTTGCGTGATCCTATGATAATAGTGAATAAAGAGGAGGCGTTGAAATATTATGATGCAGGTGCAACCATTTATCTTATAACACCATTTTCACAGCCAATAGCAGCAAGTGAAAGGACAGAAATTGAAAGAGGCTCCGATTATTTTCAGCTTCCAGAAGATGAACAGACATTATTGAAGGATTTGGAAGCAGAAATGAAGGAACATCCGCAGATGCAATCTTTAAAAGAAGCAAGGCTGCTTTTGGGAAATGAGAAAAGATATGGGATCTATCAATTCAAGGAAGGATCTTTTGCGGAGACATATGCTTTTATGAATATGAATTATATTATGGATCATAACATTATAATTCGTAAAGAAGACTATGATCTTGTTTACAGTGGAAAGATGTTTATCAATGATTCATTGGATAGTCTGTATGAACGCTTCAACATTGACAGACCAAATGACTTTACTGGGCATTCCATGTCAGTGGGAGATATTATTGTTGTAAATGATGGTGAAAAGTTGGCATCATATTTTGTTGACAGCGTCAGCTTCAAAGAACTGGATCATTTTATAGATATGGAAATTGTGTTACCAGAAAAAGAACAGGAAGAATCACTGCAAGAAGAATATAAACCGCTAACAAAAGTAGAGGAACTTGAAGAGCAGAATTACAATATGGTCGATAACGTATTAAATAATGGTTTTGGAGAGAAAAACCGAAGAGAAGAAATAAAAAAAACAGCAGAGGAGTATCAGCAAAAAACAGGAGCTACCATTACTTTTTTTGCAGCGGTATGCGAAGAGTTTCCGTCAATGGGAGATTATTTTGACGGGCTGACTATTGAACAGGCAACAGATAAATATGAAAAGATTTTGGAAGATCCCAGGTTAGGGTACATGGGAAACGGAATGGGAGTTGAGTTACATGATTCTACGCTTCCAGATTATCTCGATGGTCCTCTGACGCTAATAAAGGGACGTACTATATATGCGGATAATATTGATTCAATTTCATATTACCGAGAGCATCCATTAGTTCTGGAAGCAGTACAGCAGCTTAAAGAACATTTCCCGAATTTTAAATATTTTATGACGACACAGGAAAAACAGGAAATTTATCCAGAACATATGACAGCAGAAGCCATCGCATATGCATTGGTAGATCTGGCAGAAAACTTTGATACTTATGAGTTTCGCGATAATGTTGACAGTAAAGAAACACTGGTCAAAGAAATAGAATATGATTTATATGCAGGACTTGGGAAAAAAGAATATGCCAGTTTCTTAAAAGATGTGATAGATGAGAGTGATGAACTAAGTACAAAAGCACAGATTCTTTTGCAGAGGATCAATGGGTATTCTATTCCGGAAAAAATGGATTTGGAACCACTCGTAAAAATTGTATCCAGTGAATACAGAGAAATGGAAACGGGAAAGTATTTATCGTTTAAAGAAGCAAACGAAAAGTTGGGAATATTAGATCAAAACTTCCAGAAGGAAAATCAGGCAACCGACAAATGGGACGATCTGTATTCAGTAGAGTATATGGTACTTTGCTCTATAGATTCGCAGATTCGTCGAGTGAACGGAAAAATCATGTTGGGTAGTGGTGAAGGTGATATTATCGAGCATATGAAGGGAATTGAAGACCAGCGTGATGTTCAAGAACATATTCTTCCATACTTGTATGAGTATTGTGGACTGGTAGAAAAATCTCCAGAGATAGCTGCAGAAGTAAAAGAAACAGAAACAGGAGCTGTCGCTCACAAAGATACACAACCAGTTGGTATTATGGAAAAAAGGTCAGTTAAATCAGCAGGAGAAAAAAAGAAATCTATCCATGATCGCTTGAAAGAAAATAAAAAAAATCTTGGTCAGAAGTTGGGAAAAGATGATCCACAGAAAGGGGTTGAGCTGACATAAAGGAGCCTACGGAAAAGATAAAAAAAGAGATGAGGGTATCACACTGAAAATAGAGCTGTGATACCCTCATATTTTTTTGTTTAAATAGATTGTTCCGTTTCATCAGAAAATAATTCTGGAAGAATATCGGTATCTTGAAGCATGGAAGAAAAATTGCTTTGTACAATTCGTAGAGTTCGCTGATCTGCCTGGAGTTGTATGCGTTCCTTCTGAACAGAAGCTAATTCATTTTCAAGTTTCTGAATCTGCTTTTGCAGTTTTTCCTGGGATGGCAGCTTTTTGATTCCGAACTCAGACAGTTCCTGGAGAGTAGCATCATGTAACTGATATTCTGCCTGATGCTTTTTTCTGTGGGAGTATCCCAAAGTTTGTGTAAACCTCCAAACTGATGTAAGATAGAATTACTC
>OLRJ01000317.1_pt1 | contig 50676 bp, 42 predicted proteins | sample 1672741 | NCBI WGS metagenome assembly OLRJ01 (sample SAMEA3136719, study PRJEB25190) | human gut metagenome | biome: human gut; feature: human-associated habitat; material: faeces | place: Austria | collected 2013 | reverse complement strand
AGACGTGTACGATATAAAGGAAAATATCCGAAGAAATTCGAGGAGAAATATAAAGAGCTTCAGCCTGAAAAGTATAAGGATACCATTGAACATGTGATCAGCAAGGGAAACACACCGGCTGGAATGCATATTTCCATTATGGTAAAAGAAATCATTGATTTTTTGGAGATCAGGCCGGGACAGGTTGGATTTGATGCTACACTTGGTTACGGTGGGCATACAAAGGCCATGCTGGAATGCCTGGAAGGAAAAGGTCATATGTATGCCACAGATGTGGATCATGAGGAAGCTGCAAAGACGAAGAAACGTCTGGAGGAACAGGGGTTTGGAGAAGATATTCTGACGATTAAATTACAGAATTTCTGTACGATTGATGAGATCGCAAAAGAAGTAGGCGGATTCGATTTTATCCTGGCAGATCTTGGCGTATCTTCTATGCAGATTGATAATCCGAAGCGTGGATTTTCTTTTAAAGTAGACGGACCGTTGGATCTTCGGCTGAATCAGGAGAAAGGCATCAGTGCGGCGGAAAGGCTGGATACCATTTCCAGGGAAGAATTGGCAGGAATGTTGTATGAAAATTCGGATGAGCCATACTGTGAGGAACTGGCAAAAGCGATCACAGATGAGATCCATAGAGGCAATCGTATCGATACGACTACGAAACTGAGGGAAGTAATCGAGAAAACACTGGATTTTCTTCCGGAGAAGGAGAAAAAAGATACGGTTAAAAAGACCTGTCAGCGAACCTTCCAGGCATTGCGCATTGATGTAAACCGTGAATTTGAAGTCTTATATGAATTTATGGAAAAGCTTCCTGATGCATTGCGTCCGGGCGGAAGAGTGGCGATCCTTACGTTCCATTCAGGAGAGGACAGACTTGTAAAGAAAGCATTGAAAGAGGGATATAAAGCCGGCATTTATGCTGATTATTCTAAAGATGTCATCCGTCCATCAGCACAGGAGTGTGCGCAGAACGGCAGAGCGCGTTCTACTAAGATGCGTTGGGCAGTTAAGCAATAGAATATACCAATAAAACCAAATTGTTATGGAATAGAATCATTAGATATATTGTTTTTCTTGCATATTCAGAAATAGAATGGTATATTATAAATAAAGAAGGACACTACCGATAGACGGTTTTTCCCAATTGTGTTAACTAAAAAATAGTCGCAATCTTTGGACGGAATTGGCGGCTATTTTTTGCGCATTTTTTACTGGCATTTGCCATATCTTTACCGACAGAGTATCCGATTTTAAAGCAACCTAACCCAACGGTTAAGATTGCAAGTACAACGACAAGAATCTCCACATGGCATCCCTCCTTTCAAAGATCAGAGGGTTTTCACAAAATCCCTCTGAATGAGGGACAAACCGCTTACCGTTATGGTAGTATCCTTAAGTTCAGTATAAAGAAAATGCATGATATTTCTATAAAAATATCATGCATTTACGTTTTTTAACCGTATATACATTAAAAAGTAATGTTAATATTTGATAAAAGATACAAAATATCTGAAATGCCTTTTTTTAAGCTTTTACTTCTCCACGTTCGCATCGATTGCCCCAGGAATCGATCAACTCTTCATCTCTGTAGACGCAGATTACTTCACAGTGGTTTGCGCAGTTCGGACATACCACTTCTTTGGTCACAAAGTCCATATCAGCTACATCAAAGGTAAATTCTTTTTCGATACCGCTTCCCAGTGCAAGGATGGCAGCTCCGTAGCAGCCCATGAGATGTCCGTCTTTATCGACGATGATCTCCTGACCGAGGGAATCTGCGAATGCTTTTACAACGCCCTCATTTTTGCTGACGCCGCCCTGAAATACGATAGGAGCAAGGATTTTTTTGCCTTTGCCGATGTTATTTAAATAGTTGTTGGCTACAGCGTTGCACAGACCGGCGATGATATCTTCTTTTTTATGTCCCATCTGGATCTTGTGTACCAGATCGGATTCTGCGAATACGGTACAGCGTGCGGCGATCGGTGTCGGATTGTCGCTGGAGAGGGCAATCTTTCCGAAGTCTTCGACTTCTACGCCCAGACGTCTTGCCTGACTGGAGAGGAAGGAACCGGTTCCTGCCGCGCACAGAGTGTTCATGGCGTAATCGACGGCAACACCGTTTTCCACGCAGATGATCTTGGAGTCCTGTCCGCCGATCTCAAGGATGGTGCGGACATCCGGGTGCAGGGTCGTGGTTCCTACGGCATGGGCTGTGATCTCATTTTTTACAATGCTGGCATTGCACATGGCGCCCACCAGTTTCCGGGCGCTTCCGGTGGTTCCGGCCGCTACGACTTTGTAAGTGTCCTGATCTAACTGTCTGCCAAGCTCTGCGATTACCTTTTTGGATGCGCCGATAGGATTCCCTTCGGTCCAAAGGTAGATGCTACAGAGAATATTTTTATCTTCATCAATGACTACACCTTTTGTGGAGATGGAGCCAATGTCTATTCCAAGGTATGCTTTTTTCACGATTCGGTTACTTCCTTTCTCATTTGGATCATGTCATAAAAGGCTTCGAGACGGGTCTCAATACCGGTGTCACTGGTCTGGGTATCATAGCTCAGATACAGGATCGGAATCTTGTAATCCGCACTGATATTGTGCAGGACCGGAATAACATCCATCTCCGGCATGCATCCGAAGGATTTTACATGAACCAGTCCGTCAAAGCCCTGTTTTGCATAATTTTCTGCAAGGGCGGCAGTTGCTACAGAGGAACTTCCCATGTCGTATTTTGCATATTTGCTGATGTCTTTTAACTGGGTCTTGTGCCAGATGGAAGACGGGAATTTCCGGATATCATAGGTCAGATAGCCTTTGAGTTTCTTTAATGTGCCCTCATCCGGACAGTGCATAACGCTGTTGGACAGGTTCATCCAGCGATGTACCTCTGCCCCCATTTTTGCGATTTTTTTCTCTACTTCATGGTTGGAGTATGGATCCATGATCGTAAAATATTCTCCGACGACACCAACACGCAGCGGATGCTCCGGCTTGTTGATCGGAATATTTTTCATCAGTTCCATAACTACATTGTAGGCTTCTTTTACATCCCGCAGGTTGTTGGCCTGACGCAGTGTGGCAAGATATTTTTTGTGGGCTGCCTCAAAATCTCCGTCATGAAGCTCAAATCCCATATTCTGGCGCATATAATCTTCTACTTTATCAATGTCGCTGATCATGCGGGCTGTAGCCGGGAGGGCTTTTGCCATTTTAAAAAGGTTTGTTTTCGGGGCAAACTGTTTCATGCCCTTGAAAAGTCCCCAGATATTTTTATAGTTTGCGATCGTAATGTTAAAAATCTCAAAATCGTAGCCGAGATCCCGTAAGATCTGCTCATGGAGTTCGCCGTAATACCCAAGACGGCAGGTACCGCCGGTCTGGATGATGACATTGGCGCCTTTTTCCATGGCTTCGATATAGCAGCCCATCATGCATTTAAAAGGCGCACAGACGAAATCCGGACTGTATTTGGCACCGATCTCAATGGTGCGTTTTGTCATTGGCGGCGGTGCTACATAATCATCCCCCAGTCCGTGAAGGACAAAGTGGCGGATCGGTACATCGTAATTTCCAAGCTGTGGATAGGAAAGTTTATAAGGTGGCTGTGCCATCAGACATGCGCCTCCTTTCTGAATCGGATAATGTCTACAAAGCTTTCCAGCCTTGTCTCGATACCGGCATTTCCATCCTGGCTGTCGAGGAGCAGGTTCAGGATTGGTTTTCCTTTGACTCTGCGGATGATCATCTCATTGAGCATGGAATCCGGTCCGCAGGGGAATGCCGTGATCAGGATGATGCCGTCTACCTGATCTTTGTAATGGTTGACTGCGCCTACCAGTTCCCGGTTGATCATCCATGGAACAGATTTGCACAGGTTCGGATATTCTTTTCGCATGGCAGCAGGATCTGCGGCATCTGCGAGGATTGGGATGGCGCCGAGGCTGTCCAGCCCTTTGATGATCGGTTTTCCGATATATTCGTCGTGGAGGTTATAAGGATGTCCTACTACAAGGATCTTGATACCATTCTTTTCCATCAGGGCAGCCTGCTGTTCATTTTTCTGCTTCTGTGCCTGAGCGGCTGCAGCCTGCGCTTTTTCATAAGCGGTTGCGCCCTCCTGAGAAGATTTTCCCAGCTGAACCGCCAGATCTTCAAAAGCGGCTTTTTCTGTTTTTTTCTGTTGAAGATCGACATCACAGCAGATGAATTTCATATGTTCTTCCCGAAATGTATTTTCAACGATATCGTAAAGCGCCTCAAAACGGGAGCACAGCACGCCTTCAGAACCATAATTTGCGATCCGCGGTACAAACACGGCATCACATTTTCCGGAAAGGGCAGCCACATGTCCAAAATAAAGTTTGCTGGAGAGGCAGTTTTCATCAATGGCATAATGATTGCCTGCATCCAGGATCGTCTTATCGGTAGGTGGGCTTAATACGACATCTACACCTAATTCTTTAAAGTAAGTGAGCCACAGTACATCAAAACGATAATACAGAAGGGCTCTTGGTATTCCGATTTTCATGTTGATAGTATTCTCCGTTCTGCCGCCCGCATAGGGCGGTATTGATAGTAATAAAAGTATCGTTTATTGTTTTTGGTTAATAAAAATTTCTTGCTAAAATATGAATGTCTCAAATTTAACAGTCGTACCATCTGGAAAAGCTGATAGTATCTATTTAAAAAATTCTAAATACACCCAAGCTTCTTAAAGTATCTCAGATAAGCGGCGATCATATGCTCATCTACCGGTGGACAGTTGATACCGGTGCCGTTTAACAACAAAGAGGTCTTTGATGTATCATAGGTCGTGTCTTTTCCGATAAAGTGCCGTAAGATTCCCGGATTGGCATCCGTGCCTGCCTCAAAGAGACATTCCAGAATGGCAAGGGAATTTTCTTCTGTATCGGCTGCTTTTAACCGGCGGCGCCATACGGTAAATGGAATGTAGCGCACATTGTAGCCACACTGGCGGATGCAGGAGACCAGATATTTCATGGATACGGCTTTTGGGTTGATGACGTTAAATGCCTGTCCGATGGCTTCTTGTTTCCGTGAGATGCAGGTAATGGCATCTGCCACATAATCCACCGGGGTCATGTGCATGCAGTAGGTGGTACGTGGGATGGCTCCCATCTGGATCGTTCCTACGATGACGCGGCTGACCATATCATCCATATCCCAGATACCTTTTCGGTTGCCGGTAATGTCGCCGGGGCGGTAGATCACGGCTTTCAGACCACGTTTTTCAGCCAGATGCACCAGTTTTTCTGATACCCATTTTGTTTCCGAATATGCCAGGGCAAACCCTTTGGAATTGTTCAGTGGCGCATTTTCGTATACTTTCTTTCCCGCATTATCCGGTGTGTCATAGACGCTGTAGGATGATACATAATGGTAGTATTTCGGATGATCTTTACATGCAAGGCGCAGGGTCTCAATCGTTCCGTTGACATTTGTATTTTTCAGGAACTGATATGGAAATACAAAATTCAGTACTGCGCCGTTGTGGTAGATGGCATCCACATCCTTCGCCAGTCGGTCAAAATCTTCCTCAGAAAGTCCAAGCAGCGGACTTGCCAGATCGCCGGTTACTACATCCAGATAAGGAAGATATTCCTCTTTCCAACATTCATAATGTTTCATATTAGAAATGATCCGTTCCATGCCGGCTTCTTTGGAATCTGCCCGTACCAGACAGGTAATCTTCAGACCGTCATGAGGATACTGCGCGATAAATGCCCGGATGAAATAAGCACCGAGGAAACCGGTAGCTCCGGTCAGAAACAGATGTCTGCAGTCTTTCAGCGGCTTCAGATAATTACTTTCCGGTCGGATTTCTTCCGGAAGCACGCATTCATCCACAAGGTTTACCGTGCGGCCGGAACCCTTCGTGCCTGCCAGGACACGGCGGATATAAGATGCGATACCGGATACGGATGAATCCAGCAGAAGCTCCCGCAGATCCAGTTTGACCTGAAATTTCTGTTCAATCTTATTGACCAGCTCAAATCCCATGAGGGAGTCGCCTCCAAGCTCAAGGAAGGATTCGTTCAGATTATAATGGTCAATCTTTAACACTTTATCAAAGACAGATTTTACCTGAAGCAGGATCTCATCTGCTTTTTCCAGCGATTTGTCGATCAGAGTTGTCTCAGCAGTGGCACTGGCAGTATGTTTTTGGTGGCTGCTGTAGAGAATCTTTAATTTCTGCTCCTGATAAAGCTTTCTCGCCTTGAGCATCTGGAGCTTGCGGTTATCTGTCCGTGGGATCTCGTTTACCGGAACGAAGATCACATCATAGAAAGAAAAACCGAAACGTTCGGATACCAGACTGTTGATCCGTGCCGTCATTTTTGAAAAATCCGCATTTGGATTGGATTCGATGCAGGCAACAGTCTGTTCTTTCTGCCCGTCGTTAAAGGAGAAAAATCCAATGGCAGCGGAAGCCATAGATGGGATTTCCTGTTGTATCAGAAGCAAAAGGTCGCTTGGATAAATGTTGTGTCCATTGACGATCAGCATCTCTTTAATACGGCCGGTCAGATACAGATATCCATCTTTAAAAAAGCCAAGGTCACCGGTCTTATAAAAGTCTCCGTCATAACCGGCGATCTTATAATGGAATTTTTTGCTTTCTTTTGGGTTGTCCCAGTAGCCATCTGCCACACTGTCTCCGCTGATAAAGATCTCTCCGATGTGCAGATCTTTGTATGCCCGCATGGTTTTCGGATTGCAGGCCAGCATGGTCAGATCTTTTACCGCAGGTCCGAGACCGACGATCTGTTTTGCATCCTCTGCATCGGAAAGCACCAGTTTATTATTCTGATATGCTTCCTGATCCAGATTTACGACACGGTAATCCAGACTTGCCACACAGGCAAGACATACATTTTCTGCCAGCCCATAGCCAGGTGCAAATGCATTGGGTGCCACATGGAACATTTCAGAAAATGTCTCGATGGTCTGCGGACTGACAAATTCAGAACCGTTCATGAGATGGGTCATATGGGACAGGTCATACTGTGCAGCCTCTTCCGGGGAAAAAATCCTAGTGCAGGCATCGTAAGCAGAGCCCGGTCCAACGGTCAATGTCAGCTTGTAATCAGACAACATTTTAATCCAGAGCTTTGGATTTTCCAGAAACTGTAAGGTCTGGAGATTGTATACAGAAGCGTTTTTCGTACACAGTGGCATAAAGATCGTAATGGTCAGTCCGAGATTATGGAAATACGGAACCCAGGTGCCCAGTGTGCCTTCACTGAAATCATAGACATGTTCGCACTGTTCCATATTTTTCATCAGCGCTTTCTGCGTGATCATGACGCCTTTTGGCGCGCTGGTGGAACCGGAGGTGTACTGCAGGTACACGAGATCGTCGTCGTATACCGGTGTGATGATGTTTGGGTTTTTCCATGGGGTCAGACGGTCTGTATACAGCCGTTTCAGGGTAATGACCTGTAAAAAAGCCTCTTTCAGAAGGCGGGAAGTCAGGTTGACGCCGGATCCTTTTTCCAGTCCATAGTTGGAGATGAGGGCTTTCGGTTTGCAGGATTTTAAGACGGCGATAAAACGCTCGATTTTGTTCTCATCCAACGGTGGTGGCAGCAGGGTAAAGGTAACGCCTACCATCATGCATCCGTAAATAGCACAGATTGTGCCAAAGTCCTGCATGGAAAAGATGACCGCACGGTCGCCTTTGCGCAACCCCTTGTTCTGAAGGGCGTGTGCCATTGCCAGCGCCTTTTCATAGACTTCCCGTATGGTGTGCTCTTCTATCTGGCAGTCTTCGCCCTGATAGGTTAAGAATCGATAGATTTTACGGTCAGGCTGTGTTTTTGCCCGTTCCTGTAAAATATCGATCAGGTTTCTGGAATGTTTGTTCATAAATAATAGCCTCGTTGTGTTGTTAGAGAAGTACAGAATATCACAATTTTTTGTAAAATCAGATTGACATACTACTTATTAAGTTTATAATGTAAATATAATAGGAATAATATTATTAAAATATTCCTAATACTATATGATAATTCAAAATGGAAACAGAATCAAGAAATATTGGCAAACAAAGAATATACAAAAAACAAATGTTGTAAAAGAAAAGGGTATAAAAAAAGGAAAAGAAAAAGTTTCACAAGAAACGGTAAATTAATGTTGGAATTGCTTTTGATTTTTAGAATCGGTCTGACAGTGATGGCTTTTAAAAGAGAGGTAATATTTTACAGAAGAAAATAAATTAATCAATGTTATCAAAATCTTTTTTAGGATACATGTGACGTGCGACATTTAAAATCGCATCCTGTTGTTCGTTATCCAACATAATAAAAAGATCCAACAACTCTTTCTGTTTGTAATTGACCGGATACATATACTCGTTGTCTCCGGCAAAAAACTGTGACAGAGAGATATTTAAAGCATTACAGATCATTTCTATGGTAGGAATAGAAGGCGTAGTATTTCTGGTGTTCATATTTGATAATGTAGATTGTGAGAGACCAGAGATTTTTGCAAGCTGATAACGTGTCATGCCTTGATTTTTCATGATATCATTGATTCTTTTTATGACATCCACGGTATCGATTCTCCCTTCTCATAGAATTCAAAATACTTCGTAAAAACATTGTAAACCATTGCAAATAGTATCTTGTAGTGCGAAAGTGTAAACAAATACTACTCAAGTAAGACATAATGATATACAATAAGACGTAGTAAGCAGTACGTGAATAAAAAGTATTAAAATTATGATAAAAATACGTTTTATGATTGTCAGTATATGAACAGCAATGACAGAATTATTAATATGTAGGAAAGGGGATATTATGAAAGGAAAGATGTGGAAAAAGAGGAGACGAGAAGCGGAAGAGACAATATCAGAAAAGTGGAGGAAAAAACTCCCGGAACAGTATCGCGGGTATACGATAAGTCAGATGAAAGCAGAATGTGATGAATTTTACAGACAGGTGGATGAATTGATCGCAAATGAGAGTTCGCTGGAAGAGATGGAACGTTTTATGGAGAAAAACGAAGATCTGATAACGGCAGGACAGGTGTTCACTGCCTGGTCAAAAGAACAGATGTGGAAAATGTTGGATGCAAAAAAAGATTGACTTTATGCAAGATATACGATATAAACTAATAGTGTACTGTATGCTGTGACTGAAAACGGTCATGCAGTACATTTTTTAGGTCGTCCGGCAATTCGAGCCGGAATAAGTGTATGGTATAAAGATAAGGAGGAAAGACGATGAAGAAAATGAATCGTTGGGTCTATGCAATTGTAGGCGTTATCGTTTTGCTTTTAGCAGGTCTCATCTACGCATGGACAATTATGTCAAAGTCTATCGGCGCATCCCGTCCGGATTGGACCGCAGCACAGTTGTCACTTACCTTCACTCTGGTAATGGCATTTTTCTGTGTGGGAAGTCTGGTAGCAGGTGTTTTATCGAAAAAAGTAAATCCAAGAATTTATGTACTGCTTTCCGGCGTACTGTTTCTTGCAGGATTTATGATCGCTTCCATGACAGGAGATTCCCCAATCCTGCTCTATCTGGGATTTGGTATTTTGTGTGGACTGGGAGCAGGATTTGCATATAATGCTGTTATGGGTACGATGTCAGCATGGTTCCCGGATAAGCAGGGTCTGATCTCCGGTATCCTTCTCATGGGATTCGGTTTCAGCAGTTTTATCTTTGGTAAAGTAATCGCAGCAGTAGCGCCGTCCACCGGCGGCGAGGAATGGAAAGCATTATTCCGTGTATTTGCCATTGTTATATTTATCGTTATGATCATTGCAAGCTTTTTCTTTGTAAGACCGGGTGAGGATTTCCAGCCGCCTGCAGCAAAAAAAGAGAAAAAGACAAGAGAACCGGCAATGGATATCAATACCAGCGCTATGGTAAAACAGCCATCTTTCTGGCTGATGTATGTATGGGCAATCTTCATCAGCGCAGCAGGTCTTGCTCTGATCTCTCAGGCAAGCGGTATCGCATCTCAGGTGGGTACCGGTGTCGCTGACGGAACCATCGCAACCGTTGTTGGTCTGATCTCCATCCTGAATGGTATCGGCCGTGTTATCTTCGGTGCGCTTTATGATAAGAATGGTTATAAATCTACAATGATCTTGGATATGGTATCCTTTATCATTGCAGCTCTGATCCTGATCCTTGCATTAAAGAGTGGAAATTTTGCATTTATTGTATTAGGATTTGTAGTAGGCGGTTTTGCATATGGCGGTGTTACTCCGATGCAGTCTGCATTTATCAGCGATTTCTTTGGAAGAACTTACTATTCCATGAACTTCTCCATTATCGTTACAAATCTGCTGATCGGATCATTCGCATCTACGATTGCCGGAAAGCTGTATGATGCAAGTGGTTCTTATATGAGCACTATCTTCATGCTGATTATTGTAACAGTAATCGCCTTTGTCGCATTTCTTGGCATTCGCCGTCCGAACGGGGAGAAAGCTGCGACAAAATAACAGGAGCAAATAAAATAGCATCAATAGAGAAAAAAAGGACATTGCGGCGCAGATTGTGCTGTAATGTTCTTTTTCTGTGAAAAAGCGCACCGTTTTTTTAGATATTGCAAGATATTTTGGAAGAATGGTAAAAATATTCTTGACATGATTGTCATATTGTATTATTCTCAAAACAAGATATTAGTAAAGGCTAACCAAAGGAAGTTTAAACTATCCAAACAAATTGATGTATATGGTACAGATCGTTGGAAAATAAGGTTTTTGTACAGATTGCAAAAATCTTTTTTTAAAACATGAGGTTAGAAAAAACTAACTATGGAGGTATAACAGTGGGAGATTACGGTCAGGAGACTTTTTTTCAGTTTTTTATCAGATATTGCGCGCCGACCATGGCGAGTCTGAAATGCGCAAATATGATGTCTTGCCCGAATACGGAAACGTGCAGGATGGATTTGAGAGAGATTCAGGAGGAACTTAAAGATAAAGGAATCCGTGTGCGGGTCATGTATGAGAATGACAGACGGATGCTGGTGCTCGTATATCGTCCGGCATTGCTGGAAAAACGCATGCGGTCAGGAGAAATCCGTGCGTTTCTGAAAGAATATGGATATGAAGAGCTGGATGTGGAGGACGCCCTTGACCGTCTGCAGGCACGGATTCTTTCCGGTGCCGGAAGCTTCCCTCATGAGATTGGTGTTTTCCTGGGTTATCCGCTGGAAGATATCCGTGGATTCATAGAAAATAACGGAAAGAACGGACTTTGCTGTGGCGAGTGGAAAGTTTACCATGAACCGGAAAAAGCGTTAAAGATCTTTGCCAACTTGAAGAAGTGCAGAGACATTTATCTGTCCCTGTTCAGCAATGGCACACGGACGCTGATGCAGCTGACAGTAGCGGCATAGAACTGGTCAGGAGACTGGCAGACATGTAATGCGAAAACGGGTGTCGTTGACAATAACTGCATGATAGGGGACATCACATTCAATTTCCTGATTGCATAAATGATATTTTAGGTGTTTCATGTATGATTGGATTTTTCTGTTAGTCATAAAAAAGAGAGATGCTGTTTTGTAAAAATAGGGGGCTTTGCAAGACGGCATCTCTTTTTGTCATGAAAAAATAAAATTTTCTGCCTGCTTATAATGTCCTCAGACAGTTGAAAGCAAAAACGACGAGGAGGATACATGATATGAGACAGAAGAAGATCGCAACGACAGCAGTGGCAGCGACATTGGCAGCAACAACAGCATTTGGCGCTGTTCCAGCATTTGCGGCTGATGCAGATGTGGCAGAAGCCAATGTGGGAACGGAGACATCTGATAAAAACGTGTCTTTAGATTCGGCAAAGGCGGATTACGAGAAGGCGAAAAAGACAGAAGAAACTACAAAAACTGAATATGACAAAGCAGTTGCCCAAAAGGCTGAGGCAGAAAAACAGGCGGATGAAGCGAAGGCAGAAGCGCAGAAATCTTTGGCGGATGCACAAAGTGCGTTTGCCGATGCGTCTGCAACTGCACAACGAGAGGCGTCAGAAGTGCAGAAAGCGTATGATGAAGCTGCTGCGCAGGAAAAGGAAGCTCAGGCGGCAGCCACCGAAAAAGAGAAGGCTTTTCATCTGGCAAGCCAGGAAAAAATAAAAGCAGATCAGCTGTACGAACAGCTGGAAGAAACCGTAAAGATCACAGAGGCGCAGATCAAACAGAAACAGGATGCTCTGGATGCGGCAGACAGGGATCTGGCACAGAAAACAGAAGCTACAAAAAAAGCTTCTGATACGGTAGATGCATTGCAGACCGTGCTGAAAGAAAAAGATGCTTCCATTACGGAATTGCAGGCAGGATTAGAGGCTGCGCAGAAGAAGCAGGAAGAGACAGCACAACAGGCAGACGAAGCGCAGAAGACATACGATGCAGCAAAAGAGGCATATGACAATGCTGTCAGAGATGCACAGAATGGTTCGCCGGAATATAAGGCTGCTTTACAGAAAGTAACAGATGCACAGGAAGCTTTGGATGCTGCCCGGGAAGAAAAAACGGCAAAAGAGACTGCGGTAAAGAATGCACAGGAAGCATTGAAACAGGCGCAGGCTGAAGAACAGCAGGCGCAGACGGATGCGGAACAGGCGGAGAAACAAGTGGCGATCGCAGAAGCAGAGAAAACGGTATCCGAAGCGCAGAATGCTTTGGATGCTGCACTGGCAAAACAGCAGACAGCACAGAATGCATATGATGCCGCACAGACAGTACTGGAACAGAAGAAAAACGAAAAAACTTCCAAAGATCAGATCGTATCTGAAAAACAGGCAGCTTTCGATACTGCAAAAAGCGCTCTGGATCAGGCAAATACTTCTCTCTCACAGATAAAACAGGAATTGGCAGATACGGAAAGCACAATCCGGACTTCACAGGATGAAAAAGCTTCTGCCCAGGCGCAGCTGCAGAAAGCAGAACAGACGAAGCAGGATGCAGAACAGAAAGCGACAGAAGCACAGACCGCTGTGACACAGGCACAGACGGCTCTTAATGAAGCGCAGACCGCATACGATCAGGCAAAACTGGCAGAATCCTCTGCACAGGAACAGATCGCGAAAGGCTCCATTGGATTTTTTGAGTCTGTAGGGGCAACGGAAGCGCTTGCGGTTTTCGAGACAAAAGCATATAAAGACAAAACAGAAGTAGGAAACCCAGAGGATGCCACATCTCTGGAAAATATGAAAAATTCCCTGAAATGGATCCAGAAATGTAATGATCTGCGCAAGGCAAATGGTCTTGCTGAATTAAAAGTCGGAGACTATGGCATGGCAGCTGCCCAGTACGATGCCAATGCATCTGCATATACTATGAATCATATCAGGAAGTTTTATCTGGGAGAAAATCTTGCCTGGGGATATGCAGATCCCTTTGTCGGCTGGTATGACCGGGAAAAGGAGATCTATGAAAGCGGCTATAATGTCGAGAGTGGGACAGGACATTATCGAAATATCATAAACAAAAATTATTTGACAACTGGTTTTGCCATTTGCCAGCACGGAGCGTATTCCGTTACATATAGTCAGGTATTTGACCTCTATCATGAGACCAATGAAATGTCACTGGAAGAGTATACGGCACGCTTTATGAATTACTACAACAGTCTCATGAATGCGCCGACTATTACCCAACAGGCACTTCAAAATCTGAACAATGCAAAAGCTGCTCTGGATGCGGCGAATAAGAACCTGACTGCAGCGCAGAAACAGGTGCAGACAGCAGCAGAAGATCTGACCGGAAAGCAGGCAGCGGTAAGTGAGGCAGATGCAAAGATTTCAGCGGCCCAGGCTCTTGCAGCGCAGAAACAGGCACAGGCAGATCGGATCAGTGCCGGCATTTCCGGGCTGGAACAGAATGTTTCGGCAGCACAGGAGGCTGTGACACAGGCACAGACAGAGGCATCAGCAGCCGACAGGGCATATGCAGATGCGCAGCATACATTTACACAGGCGCAGACATCCCTTGCCGGAGCAAAAGATACTACGACAGCCCAGAAGCAGGCACTGTCAGATGCCAGATCCGCATATCGAACACTTGCCGGAACAGATCTCGCAGATCCGACTCAGTATCAGGTACATCTGGATGCAGCAAATGCAGCGCTGGCATCAGCAAGACAGAGACAGAATGAGGCGGCAGAACGTGTGGAAACCGCACAGGGAACTGTTCGCCTTGCAGATACGGCATATCAGGTTGCTGCTGACGCGGCATCTCAGAAAGAGATGGATCTTGCACAGGCTGTAGCAGAAAAAAACAGCATCGAAGACCGGGTCAATACATCGGTAACATCTCTGCGTAATACGATGGACGAAGCAAAAACCGATCTGGATCAGAAAGAACAGCTGAAAACAGACGCAGAGACAGCACTTCAGGATACGGAAACCAATCTGCATGCACAGACCGCTGCCCGTGAGCAGCTGAAAGCAGATCTGACAGCAGCACAGACTGATCTTGTTGCCGCAGAAGCGCAGAAGGCAGAGAGTCAGACGCGCAAAGTTGCTGCACAGACAGAGTATGATTCTGCGTCTGCAGAATTTGCCGCATTGAAGGATGCGAAAGATGCAAAAGAAGAAGCGGATCGGGCGCAACAGGCTGCAAAGGCAGCATATGATGCGGCAAAAGAAAAAGCCGAAACGGCAAAGGCAGATGCATTGGCGAAAAAAGCTGCTCTGGTCAGCGCATTGGATAAACAGCAGCGGGCAGACAGTCTTTCTCTGGATGCTGCTATGACGGCACCTGTTACGGATACGGATTTTGCTTACCTGAATGATTTTGTGACAGCATTGCAGACAGCAAACCATGCGGCGGCAGATGCATATGCTGCATATGAGGATGCGGTGCAGGAGCTGGCATCCGCAAAAGATGCCTGCGATGCTGCAAAGCAGGAGAGCGCAAGAGCATATGCGAGATATATTCTTCTGAAAGATCAGTATGATGCGGCTCAGAAAGACACTACAGGAGCAGAGAACGGTTCTGCAAACGGAGCAAATGGAAACAAAAATAATGTAGCCGGTGTTGGAAATAAAAACGGTTCCGCAGCTTCTGGAAATACAGCCGAATCAGCTGTTACAGTTTCAACTGATGGTCAGACGATTGCAGATCAAAAGACTACAGTGACCAGTGATACCTACGGCGTGAAGACCGGAGATATGTCTCCGATCACAGGTTATGCGGTTGCAGGACTTCTTGCAGTGGCAGCCTTTGGCATGGCAAAAAGAAAAAAGAAAGAATTATTATAAGATCATCCTGGCTCCGCATAAGAGTTTGCGCGTGTGTAAAAAATAAAACAGAGACACTGTAAAACAGGGCGCGGGCAGGAGAAGAAGATACAGGATTATACAGCTGCCCATAAAAAGGATTTTTCAATCCGTGAAAGAAATTTTCATGGATGAAGAATCCTTTTTTGTATATCTTGACCATCATTTTTTACCATGTTATAGTAAGAAAGAAAATATGTTCTGAGAGCAGATTTCAGACAATTTTGAGGTACAGTATTTTAAAGGAGGAGCAGGTAAATGTTATATATTGGAGTGGATCTGGGTACGTCGGCAGTCAAGCTGTTATTGATGGATGAAAAGGGAAAGATCTTAAAGATCGTTTCCAGAGAATATCCGCTGTATTTTCCACAGCCGGGCTGGTCTGAACAGAAGCCGGAAGACTGGTTTGAACAGTCCATGGATGGCATCCGTGAACTGACTGCGGAGTGTGACAAGTCTCAGGTGGCAGGTATCAGCTTTGGAGGACAGATGCATGGTCTGGTCATTCTGGATGACCAGGATAATGTTATCCGTCCGGCGATTCTCTGGAATGATGGACGTACAGCGAAAGAAACGGATTATCTGAATAATGTGATCGGAAAAGATAAGCTGTCTGCATACACTGCAAATATTGCATTTGCCGGTTTTACCGCACCAAAGATCCTCTGGGTTAAGGAAAATGAGCCGGAAAATTTTGCAAAGATTGCAAAGATTATGCTGCCAAAGGATTATCTTGCATATAAATTATCCGGAACATTCTGCACAGATGTGTCAGATGCTTCCGGCATGCTGCTTTTTGATGTGGAACACAAGTGCTGGTCCAAAGAGATGATGGAAATCTGTCATGTGAAAGAATCTCAGCTGGCGAAGATTTTTGAAAGTTATGAAGCAGTAGGAACTTTAAGACCGCAGATCGCCGCTGCGCTTGGATTGCCGGAGACAGTCAAGGTCATTGCCGGCGCCGGAGACAACGCTGCAGCAGCTGTAGGTACGGGAACTGTAGGCGATGGAACCTGCAACCTGTCTCTGGGAACCAGCGGAACCATTTTTATCGCCAGTGAAAAATTTGGCGTGGATTCCAACAATGCACTGCATTCTTTTGCCCATGCAGATGGCAATTATCATCTGATGGGATGCATGCTCAGCGCGGCTTCCTGCAATAAATGGTGGATGGAAGACATCCTGCAGACACAGGATTTTGCAAAAGAGCAGGCGGGCATTCAGTCACAGGGGCGCAACCATGTGTTTTTCCTGCCGTATCTGATGGGCGAGCGTTCACCTCACAATGATCCGGCAGCACGAGGAACCTTTATAGGTCTGACTATGGATACAACCAGAGCAGACATGACCCAGGCAGTGCTGGAAGGTGTTACCTTTGCATTGCGTGATTCCTTTGAAGTGGCGAAATCCCTGGGCATTAAGATTGAGCGGACCAAAATCTGTGGCGGAGGCGCAAAAAGCCCACTGTGGCGCCAGATGGTGGCAGATATCTTTAATATCAAAGTAGACCGTATTGAAAGTGAAGAAGGACCGGGCTACGGCGCTGCGATCCTGGCAGCAGTCGGATGCGGCGAATATGCGAGTGTGAAAGAGGCCGCAGACGCACTGGTAAAAGTGATCGATACCGTGGAACCGAACCCGGAGACAGCTGCATTATATGAAGAAAAATACCAGAAATTCCGTCAGATCTATCCGACGGTAAAAGGCTTGTTCCCGATTCTGGAAGGATAAGAGACAGGCGCAGATTATACAGGTAATGGTGTTTTATGAGATAAGAATATGCAGGTAATATAGAGTACAAACTATATGATGTGAGAATATACAGATAATCTATAACAAACGTTATAGGTGTGTATGCAACAGAGTTAAAGATTATTGGAGGGTTTAGTATGTTAGAAAATATGCCAGAAGTAAAGATTGGAATCGTGGCAGTCAGCAGAGACTGCTTTCCGGAGGATCTGTCTGTAAACCGCAGAAAAGCGCTGGTACAGGCTTATACAGAGAAATACGGCGCTGAGGACATCTATGAGTGTCCGGTCTGTATTGTGGAGAGCGAGATCCATATGGTGCAGGCTGTAGAAGACCTGAAAGCAGCAGGCTGTAATGCGCTGTGTGTATATCTGGGCAACTTCGGACCGGAGATTGCAGAGACGCTGCTGATAAAACATTTTGACGGTCCGGCTATGATTGTGGCTGCCGGAGAAGAGACACAGGACAATCTGGTGTCCGGTCGTGGCGATGCATACTGCGGTATGCTAAATGCCAGCTATAACCTTGCCCTGCGCAATCTGAAAGCTTACATACCGGAATATCCTATCGGAACTGCCGAAGAAGTGGCAGATATGATCCACGAATTTTTACCGGTTGCAAGAACCGTGATCGCGCTTTCTGACCTGAAGATCATCAGTTTCGGACCGCGTCCGCTGAACTTTCTTGCATGCAATGCGCCGATCAAGCAGCTGTACAATCTTGGAGTAGAGATTGAAGAAAATTCAGAACTGGATCTTTTTGAAGCATATAATAAGCATGAAGGCGATCCACGGATTCCGGAAGTTGTTAAAGATATGGAAGCAGAACTGGGAGAAGGCAATAATAAGCCGGAGATCCTTCCAAAGCTTGCCCAGTACGAGCTGACTCTTATGGACTGGATCGAGACTCATAAAGGTTATCGGAAATATGTAGCTATTGCCGGAAAATGCTGGCCTGCATTCCAGACCCAGTTTGGTTTTGTGCCATGTTATGTAAATTCCAGACTGACCGGTCGTGGAATACCGGTATCCTGTGAAGTGGATATCTACGGCGCGCTGAGTGAGTTTATCGGAACTGTTGTATCACAGGATGCAGTAACTCTTCTGGATATCAACAACAACGTACCGGCAGATATGTATGAAACATCTATCAAAGGAAAATATCCATACACTCACAAAGATACGTTTATGGGCTTCCATTGTGGCAATACAAGCAGCAAAAAGCTGTCCTTCTGTGCCATGAAACATCAGTTCATCATGGCAAGAAGCCTTCCGGAAGAAGTGACCCAGGGAACCTTAGAGGGCGATATCCAGCCGGGCGACATTACCTTCTACCGTCTGCAGAGTACCGCAGACAACAAACTGCGGGCATACATCGCCCAGGGAGAAGTCCTTCCGGTAGCATCCCGCTCCTTTGGCGCCATCGGTGTCTTTGCCATTCCGGAAATGGGAAGGTTTTACCGTCATGTGCTGATCGAGAAAAATTATCCACATCATGGCGCAGTAGCCTTCGGACATTTCGGAAAGACGCTGTATGAAGTGTTCAAATATATTGGCGTGGATGTATCAGAGATTAACTTCAATCAGCCAAAAGGCATGCTGTATCCAGGAGAAAATCCATTTGCCTAAGATTTGATTTATTTAAATATTTCCGCATATTTGAACGGCACGGCCTTTATAATTTTCCGTAATCCATTTCATGATTTTTCAGAGGCGCATTTACTGTGCAAATTCAGAATATGTTAAGATATGGCCATCCTTTCTGCAAAGAATTCGATGTTAGGATACTTATTGTAAAACAAAGCATATTCTTTTCCCGGAATGTGATTTATAATAGTGGGGAGGTGAAACGTTATGAATATATTAGTGTGTGATGATGACAGAGAGATCGTAGATGCGATCGAAATATATCTGATGCCGGAAGGCTACCATGTATTTAAAGCTTATGACGGTATACAGGCGATAGAGATACTGAAAAAAGAAGATATCCAGCTGCTTCTGATCGATGTGATGATGCCTCGTATGGATGGCATCCGGGCGACATTGAAGATTCGGGAAAAATCCAACATCCCGATCATCATTCTTTCCGCAAAGACAGAAGATGCAGATAAAGTCATGGGATTGAACGTAGGCGCGGATGATTATATTACAAAGCCGTTCAACTCCCTGGAACTGATCGCCAGAGTGAAATCTCAGCTGCGCCGTTATACGAAGCTTGGAACGATGCAGGTGGAGGAAAAACAGAACATTTACCAGAGCGGCGGACTTATGATCAACGATGATACGAAACAGGTCATGGTAGATGGAGAAGAAGTCCGGAAGCTGACGCCGATGCAGTACAACATCTTACTGTTCTTACTGAGAAACAAAGGAAGAGTATTTTCCATTGAACAGATTTATGAAAATATATGGAATGAAGATGCAGTTAATGTAGATAATACAGTGGCTGTGCATATCCGACACATCCGGGAAAAGATCGAGATTAATCCGAAAGAACCGCGATATCTGAAAGTGGTCTGGGGTGTGGGATATAAGATAGAATCTATTCCCGTCCAGTAAATCTCGGATGGAAAGGATTGAAAAATGAATACAAAGAAAAAGTTCTTTTACAGTATGGGAGCGAAAGCGCTTGTCCTGATCTTTCTGTTTGCCGGTATCGCTGGTCTGGCAGCCGGTGTTGGAATGGGAGCAAAGATTGTGGATACAGGCGTGTCACTGGAAGATGCGCTGCGGGGTACAGAATTTTCCAAAACTTACTATGTGACCCGGGAGGCAGTCAATTACGGCATGAATGGTCTGCTGTCTGCACGCCAGGAAGATCTGTATAAGACCAATGGCACATATGATATGACTGCAACAGTAGACATCACAAAGCTTCAGAGCGGAGTGTCTGCTGTTGATAAAAATCCGGACACTACCTATACGATGCAGGATCTTCTGACACTGTATGAAAATGAGAATGCGAAAAAAACGTTGAGAGATCTGACGGAAAATTCCTACTCGGAAATGGGACTGATCGATCAGTTTTCGGATAGAATAGATCTTTATTATGCAGGCAGTAACGGCAAAGTATACGGAACCAGCAATATGGCCATTGTGGATTCTGTAGATGAAGCGCTCCAATATCTGCGGGAGGAATACCAGAATGGCGGGGATGTAAGTTATGAGGCCATCTATCAGCTGAATCAGGATGGAACGGTCACAAGACTTCAGTGGCAGGACAGTTCTTCTGATACTGTCACGGCAGAGGCAGCAGGCGTTACCCTGACCAACATTGAGTCAGTGGAAGCTTATGGCCGTCTGCTGGTAGATCTGGATACCGTTAATCAGCAGAATCATACGTCCTATGATTACAGTGATTATGGCGAAACTTTCTGGCGCATGTATGAAAACGGTGTAAAATCGGAAGTTGTATTGCCGCAGAGCGGAAATACACTGGCTTCTTACGCATTGAAAAATCCGTCAGATGTTTCTATTCTGGATACTTATAAAGAACTGTTAGATGCGGCAGATACCATAGGAAAGGTTGTGTCTGACAGCGATTCACAGATAAAGGCATCCGGGGATGAAACGACGGTTCCGCTGGCTTATTACTGGTATCAAAATACGAAGACAGGCGAGCTGTATACCAATAATGCCACATGGAGATCAAAGACCTATTCACAGCTGAAAGAAGAATATGCAGAGAATCAGGATATCCCTGTCTTCTTTTATTCCAGATCAGAAGAAGGAAAAAACAATATCCATGTGTCCGATATGCTGAACAAAAGCAGTTTTACAGCTCATGCAGAAGATTTTTTCCTGGGTTATCTGGATGAGGAAGGAAATGGAAGTTTGAACACGGCATACAGTCAGGTTATCATAAGCCTGAATCCGGAGGCAGTACAGTCTCCGCATCTGGAAAATTATTTTGGCAGCACGCCGCAAGCTTACGCAACGTATATCGGATCCAACAGTGTAAAGATCGCGGCAGTACTGGTTGCAGCAGGAGCGGCTCTGATACTGATCTGTCTGATCTGTGCACTGCTGCAGGCAGGAAGAAAAGATAACCGGAAAGAAAAGTATGCAGGGGTGGTTATCCGTAAGATACCTGTGGAGATTCTTCTGATCATTGACATTGTTTTGTGGATCATCCTGGCAGGCATCTGCGCTGTTTTTGGAAATCGGGATCTGTTTGAAACGACAGTGATCCTCGATATCGTGTTCGCTGGCGGAGCGATGGTACTGTTTGTATGCGAACTCCTGACCTTTGTGGCAAAATGCAAATCCGGCAATTTCCTGACAAACAGTCTCATCAGACGATACGGCGGAAAATTTGTAGGATTTGTAAAATCAGTATATCAGAATCGCAGCGTGACAGGAAAGATGATTGTCTGCTTTATCCTGTTTCTGATTGTCAGTATCGTAGGAACTGCGCTTTCAGCATATGGGATAGGCGTACTCATTTTGATTCTTTTGTGGATCGCAGTGTTTATCCTGCTGATGCGGAAAGTCGTGCAGAAGCAGACGATCAAAGAGAGCATTCATGAGATCGCCGGAGGCAATCTGGATTATCAGACAGATGTTTCCAGACTTTCCGGAGATGATCTGGAGATGGCAGAAAATCTGAACCGTGTCCGTGACGGCATGCAGAAAGCATTAAATGAGCAGATGAAGAGTGAACGTCTGAAGACAGATCTGATCACAAATGTTTCCCATGATATTAAGACGCCGCTGACATCCATCATCAACTATGTGGATATACTGAAGCGGGAAAACATTCAGGATGAGAAGATCTGCAGCTATATTGATGTACTGGATCGTAAATCCCAGCGCCTGAAACATCTGACGGAAGATCTGGTAGAAGCGTCCAAAATCAGTTCGGGAAATATCCGTCTGGACATTCAGACGATTAACCTGAAACAGCTGATCAAACAGACTAATGGCGAGTTTGAGGAAAAATTCGAGAACCGTCAGTTGTCTATGGTATGCACTCTTCCGGAAGAGGAGATGCTGATTCGGGCAGATGGCAGAAGAATGTGGCGCGTTATTGAGAATCTCTACAATAATGCGGCAAAATATGCGATGCCGGGTTCCCGTATCTATGTGGATGGCATGTGTGCAGCCGGAAAAGTGACTGTGATTATTAAAAATATTTCGGAATTTCCACTGAATTTTGATGCGGAAGAGCTGATGGAGCGATTTGTACGCGGCGATGTATCCAGGAATACGGAAGGCAGCGGTCTTGGTCTGGAAATCGCAAGAAATCTTACCATTATGATGAATGGAAAATTTGACATCTATCTGGACGGAGATCTCTTTAAAGTCATCCTGACATTTAATCTGGCGCATAAAGAGCAGGAACCGGTAAATAAGGAGCAGGGACAGACAATGTCAGATGATGAAAAATAGAGTTGTGTGCGCATAAAACAGAGAGCAACAAACTTGTGTCAACAGTCTCTGACAGAAGGCGAATAACATCGCTTTCTGTCGGAGACTGTTTTTCTGTGCGGGATCGGGTCATCTGCTGTCGGAACTTGCGATGAAAAAAGATTGAGCCCGGGAGAATTAGTGCGTACAATAAAAGAGAACCGCATGTACGGACATGCTTTAATAATTTTATGCGCATTCGGAATCTTCTGAATGAAGATGCTGAGAGTATATTTCCAGTAAAAAAAGGAGGAGTAAAAACAGGTGGAAGAAGTACGTTACATGATATCTGATGCAGCGAATCTGCTGCATATGGAATCTCATGTGTTGCGTTACTGGGAAGAAGAATTAGATCTTAAGATACCGAGAAATGAAATGGGACACCGTTATTATACAAAAGAGAATCTGCAGCAGTTTGAGCAGATTCGCAGTCTGAAGGAGCAGGGCTATCAGCTGAAAGCCATTAAGATGCTGATACATAACCAGAATCCGCAGATCCGAAAGGAAGAGAGATTAAATATGCAGGGAGATTACAGAGAAGTGAGGGAAGAGCTTCCGGAAAATCATATCTGTATCGCAGCAGACACAGCAGATGGACAGGCCGTTAGGGCTGATAGAACCGAAAGTCATATGATGGAACATCCTGTGATGCATGTTTCGGAGTCGCAGATTCTGGAGGATACGACGCCTCTGGAACAGTTCCGGAATATGATGTCCCAGATCGTGAAAGATGCCATTGCAGAAAACAATCAGGATCTGGGCAGAGAAGTAGGGGAGCAGGTAGGAGAACGCGTCCTCAAAGAAATGAATTATCTGATGCGGGAGCAGGAAGAACAGGAGGAAGAACGCTTTCGCAAACTGGATGAGGCTATCCGCAGCCGGCAGAAAAACAGCAGACGCAAAGAAGAAAAAGCAAATCGAAAAGAGCTGAAAAAGAGCCGCCGGGAATTTCGGAAAAAGAAAAAACAGAAGGTGCGTCTGCAACCGGGAAAAGTCTGAGGAATGAAGAAATGATAACGCGATGAATGGCAAAATGAAGCAGTATGAAAGCCAACAGAAATAAAAAGGAGCGCAGCTCCACAGAATCAGAAGAAACTGTGGAGCTGCGCTCCTTTTATTTTGTGCGTATATTTTGTACGGCTTATGCCTCAGAGATTACGCCTGTAGGACATGTACCTGCGCAAGCACCGCAGCTGATGCAGTTATCTGCATCGATTTCGAATTTTCCATCTCCCTCAGAGATAGCGCCAACTGGACATGCACCAGCACAAGCTCCACAAGATACACAACCGTCATTAATTACGTATGCCATTTTAAAATCCTCCTTAAATTAAAGTCTACAAATAAATAAGCTCTTAAGCTTAGGCATAATTCTAATACAAAAATCGCGGAATTGCAAGGGCTTTTCCCCCGGAAAATGGCTTCTAATTGACAGCTTTTGTCATTATGCTATAATTAGTTGAGTATAACATGGCATAATTATGATTCAATGGAAGTAAAACGGATAAAATGGTTGCAAAAGCAGCAAAAAGCGGAGTTCCGCCTGTAGACTGCTTTTGCGTTGGTTAGTTGTTTTTTACTTATAATCAGGTTATTTGTTATTACCCGGGATGATATGCCAAAAGGCGATATTTTGCAGAGGAAACAAAAATGATAAAGAATATAAAATGTACGGAAAAAAGTACAAAAATCGCGCTGTTTATCAGTGGAGATCTGACGGAAAAAAACTGTTTCTATGATGAGCATGCGTTTGATGATCGAGAGGATATGGAGAAGATCCTGTTTTCGGTTTATGATGAGCATGAACGCAAAAACAGCAAACAGATGGAAGAAGGCTGCGGATTCCGTCTGTCCGCATTTTTGCAGAAAGCAGGGGCGCAGGCTGTGGATGAAATCCGTCTGAAATGTATGGATGGCTATGAGGCAGTGGTGCCGGAGCTGATGTCTCCGAGATATTATTTTCCGGGGTTGCCGGAGGGCAGTGAAGAGGGAAGAGAACGCCGAGGCATTCTGCTTTCCTTTTTTAAAAATGGCGAACGGGTAAAAGCATATCCCCACCCGACGATCATGTTTGGTCAGCAGGGGATCAATGATAAAAACAAAGATTATTTTGCAAAGGGACTGCGTTCCATTGTGGCAGGCGGCAGGGATCGTGCTTTCTGGGTAAAGGGCGATGCCATGGAGCGCAACCGTTATTTCGGCCTGGATCAGCTGTTTGAACTGAAAGGGGATGGCAGCTACGATGCGGAATATCTGGAAGCAACTATGGATGATGGCAGCATCAGACTGCTTCCGGCTGTGAAGATAACAGAACATTTCTGGAAGCAGGAACTGTGCATGAAAGATGCGGATGCAGAGCTTACATTAGTATCAGGCAATGACAGGGTTTCACTGACAGACCGTTCTGCCCTGTATCTTTTCCTTGCGGATGAAGATCTGAAGCAGGCAGGAGCTTGGGACGGCGAGCATATTATCGAGAAGCTGGATGGGATTCTGGCCGGAAATGAAGTAGTTCGGGAAGAGACGCAGGAGTATCGGATTCCGCAGACAAAAGAGGCGGAAAGTGACTTCGTGATCGGCATTACAGACCGGGAAGGAATCCGTCATGCTTACTGTTATTCGATTACTGAATTAAAGGACGCATATTCTGATTTACTGAAAGAGCTTTCTATCGTGTATTATAATCATAACATGGATCATGGAAAAGGCGGCATGCGTCGGGTTACGGCTCATGGATGGATGCTGAAAGATCTGCTTACGCTTCTGCCGGGTATCGGCGGGATTGAAACGATTGAGGAAGGCGGACTGCATTTTAATGTTCTGACGGCAGATGGTTACAAAGACCGGATGCGGATGGAGGGAAATGAGCTTACAGCATTTTCCTATATGTTGGCATTTGAACATGATCAGAGGACACAGACCGGAGAGGAAGCCGGAGATACCAGCAGCTGGGATGACGGAGAGATGCATTTTTGCTCATGGGAAAAAGGAATGACTCCATGGAGAATTTACTGCGACAAAAACAGCGCTGGTCCTGCTGTATACAAAAATGTATGCGGATTTGAGGTTAAGATGGTATAAGATTGGGACATGACCGCAGTCTTATACAAAAAGAGGAAAGAGATTGAGGTTAGGGTACTATGAAGGATCATTTTGAAAGAGTTATTGACTATATGCGTATTTCCATTACGGATAGATGTAATCTGCGTTGCCGGTACTGCATGCCGGAGGACATTGAATTTGTTCCACATGACAATGTTTTGCGTTATGAGGAATTTATCCGTCTGGCAAAATTGTTTGCAAAACAGGGTATCCGCAAGATAAAAGTAACTGGTGGAGAACCGCTTGTACGACACGGCTGTCAGGATTTTATCCGTGATCTGAAAAGCATTGATGGCATTGATAATGTTACGCTGACGACAAATGGCGTATTGTTGGACCGTTATCTGCCGGATCTGCTGGATGCAGGGGTAGATGCCATCAATATCAGCCTGGATACGATGCAGAAGGATAAGTATTTTCGCATTACCGGCCGGGATGAGTTTGATCAGGTATGGAGAGGCATTCAGAATACGATGGCAGCAGGCATGAAAGTAAAATTAAACTGTGTGCCGATTGGTGGCGTAAATGATGATGAGATCGCAGATTTCTTTGAACTTGCCCGAAAGAATCCCATCGATGTGCGTTTTATCGAGATGATGCCGATCGGTCATGGCCGTGAATATGATGCCGTTAGTGTGGAAGATATTCTTGACCAGCTGAAAAACAGATACGAAGGGATTGAAGAGATCCAGAGAAAGAAAGGGAACGGCCCGGCTGTTTATTTTGAAAATGAAGAGTTTCGGGGAAGCATCGGTCTGATCGGTGCCGTTCATAAAAAATTCTGTGAAAGCTGCAATCGTATCCGTCTGACTTCCGAAGGATTTTTAAAACTCTGCCTTTACTACAGCGAGGGAGTAGATCTTCGTTCTCTGGTACGGGGCGGGGCATCGGATGAAGAAATCACAGCAGTGATCGCCCAGGCAATCGCAAATAAGCCGCAGGAGCATCATTTCTCCTGTGATGCAGTCAATACAGTAGATAATATGTGTGGAGGTCAGTCCACACCGCTGGAAGAGTACAAGAACATGTCCCAGATTGGAGGATGATGATGGAGCAGAATGCTCAGAACAGTCATGCAAAAGGGGCGCAGCCTTATCTGCATGAAGTACAATATTATGAAACAGACGGAATGCGTATCGTGCACCATTCCAATTATATCCGCTGGTTTGAGGAAGCGCGGCTGGCGGCCTTGAAAAAAGATGGCATGGATTATGACCGGATGGAGGAGGAAGGAATCATCATTCCTGTGCTTTCCGCATCCTGTGAATATAAAATGGCGGTACATTATGGCGAGACTGTAAAAATCTATTCGGAAATCGATTCATTTAACGGTCTGCGCTTTGGCGTGCGGTATCAGATCTATGACATGGAGGAAAAAGTCCTGCATGCCACAGGAACAACGACGCATTGTTTCCTGGACCGCAATATGAAGCCGATGAATGTGAAGCGGCATGCGCCGGAAGTATATCAGTATTTTCAGGCAAAGGCAGATGCGTATGATAATAAATTCTGATTTAACGGTGGTGCTCAATACAATGCTAAATCAGAAATTGCTATGTATAGTTGAAGCTGTCACAGGAGAAACTGTCAATATCGAGAGAATTATGAAATTTCATTGCATAATTATCCAAAACATATTATAATACTTTAGATTAAAATAAGGAGGTACTGGAAATGGCACAGGTAACAAAAGACACTCTGATCGGTGAATTATTACAGATGGATGTTGAGCGTGTTGCACCAATCCTTATGAACATTGGTATGCATTGTCTTGGATGCCCGTCTTCACAGATGGAAAGCATCGAGCAGGCTGCTATGGTTCATGGCGTAGATGCTCAGGGACTGGTTGACCAGATCAATGATGCGCTTGCAGCAAAATAAGAATCTGAAAAGAATATTAAAAAGGAATGTCAGGATGATAAAGCAGTTTATTATCAGAGGACATTCTTTTTTTTATTAAAAAAAGCAGAATCTATGAAAATAGCATCATAGATTCTGCTTTTATAATTTTTATATATGTCAGATAGTCTGCTTATTTGTATGCAGATCAGCAGGTTAAACCACAAGACATATCTTTGATATCAGATATGATTTAACTAGTTACATCGTCTCAGCCAGTGTCTGCAATGCTTTTTCTGCAAGAAGTGTCTGGCTGTGTTCTCTGTAAAATGCTTCTGCGCCCGGCGTATAATTTTCCGGTCGTGTATATTCCGCAATGGTATTGTATACTTTATAAAACTCGGACAGGGAATGTGCTCCCTGATGTGCCACCAGATGATAGGAATGATCCCGTGTATCTTTGTAGATCGCATTGTCTCCTGTATAGAAGCCTTTCAACAGATCAGCCAGCTGGAATGCAGTATCCAAGCTGGAGAAGGAAAACATCTTGACTGCTTCACGTTCCGGTTCTTCCTTTTGAGCGTTTGCAGAAGTGTCGCCAGACTGGGAAGCGCGGTTTTGTTTTTCCTTTTCTTTTTGGATGCGGTCGATCATGTCAAGAATATCTTTCCCCGGATCATGCAGCAGAGGATTTTCATTTTCCGTGAAAACATCCTCTGGATGGATGTCTTCTGTGGCATTGGAAAAATTGGAAAAACGAGTATCTAATTCTTCCGGAGACTCTACCTTAGTTATGATAAGCATAACGCTTTCGGAAGAAAGGGGCACCGCTTCGATCATCAGCGGGATATCTTCTGCTTCAAATCCATATTCTGCCGCCGCCTGCTGCATCATATCCTGAAAGAGCAGTTTTGCTTTTTCAGAACCGTAGGCAAGTTCGCTGAGTTTGATCTGACGGTTGGCAAGATCTTCTCTTGTCAGAGTGCAGCGAATCTGGTTGTCATTTACTTTTTCTATTTTCATATTGATCACTTCCTTATTGTTGAAAAATAGTACTCTTCAGTAAATTGAAAGAAGGTTGTTTTATATCATGATATATATCATGGAAACACTTTGTATAAAATATTGCAAAAACCCAATATTTTATGCTTCATTGTATAAAAAAATAGATATAACGTCAAGCTGTTGAAATCTGAAAAATTTATGAAATATATGTAAAACAGGGGAAGATGACGGTAAAAGCGTATTTCAGGACATTTATAGAAGCGTATCATGTGGAAGGTTCGGCTAATGGTATAAGGATTGTGCTGGGCATGAACAAATTATAAAAAAATAATAAAAATGAAAATACTAGTTGAAAAAAGTGCAGGGGTATGTTATAAAATATGCAGAAGCTTCCGGTTTGACCGGCAGTTCCTTTTAGAAGATACAATTTAAGTCAGGGTTTTATGCGATTCTCTGCATGTTCAGACCCTTTATTCTTAAATCAGTTCTATATGTAATCTTTTATATCCCGATTTTAGTATTGACGCAGCAGCCTGCAACATCCATAAGGCAGACTGTATATTTACGGCTTGTTACTGTAGTTTTGCCGGGGAGGACAGGAAGCTTTTGAATATACAGCTTTCTTTCACACCGCTCGTGACTGCAGGAAAGGTCAGAAAGAAAACGGACAGACAGGAGGGATGGGAAACAATCGTACAAAATGTATTCCTGACAGAAAAATAGTAACTGAAAACGGCGAAGAGCCAGCAACATAAAGCGCTAAAGGCGTGTATGAGGCCGAATGACTATAGATGGATTGAAAAAAGACGAATTAAAAGACAGGACAGGAAACGGACGGTACGAAAAAAATTATAATATATCACATCAGAGCGGAACCAGGAAAAGAGGTGGTTTGACTTGTGAAAAATTGCAGGTTTGACACCAACAAAGTACTGCTGGTAGAATTGCAGTCCTATGAAGATCAGGGAATCTCCCTATGGTTGGAAGGCGAACCCAGCAGTTCAGAGGCTGTGACGGGTGTCATGACCGTAAAAGAAGCCAATCAGTATATGCGGGATTATGTGATCGATGACGGAGTTGTCAGCGAGATACGGTTTGACCGCGTTACACGGGAATAAAAGAATAACATGATTGTTTCAATGGTAACATAATAAAGCAATAAAAACAGCTGAATGCCAATCGTCCCTGAAATATCAGAAGCATTCAGATTCCGGTGGGGACAGTGTATGCTGTTCCTGCTGGAAAATTGATGATATAAGTATAAAGATGATAGAAAAAGCTCAGAAGATATCGCATGATATCAAGGTGTCAGGATCACAGGTAACGAATAACAGATAAATGACAGGTAAACAATATCTTAAGAAATAAAAGTGGAAAAGGACAAGGGGTTCATGCTATAATGAGCGCAAGAGAGTCAACATACTCGTATGATTAACGAACGGCGAATGTTGATCATAAGCTGCTTTTGCTTATGATATACTAACTATAAGAGTACCGGAAAGAGTTGGTAAAAATGCCGGAGCCGATATGGAAAGGAGCGCCCATGGATTCACGGAAGAAAAATAGGAAACCTTGGATGATTGCTGCCGTGATCATAGTGATCGTAGTTGTGATCGCAGTTATAGCAGGGGCAGTATTGATGAAAAAGTATACGCCGTCTAAAGAACAGACGGATTATACGGAATATTATAATCTGACAAAAGAGAATGAGATGATCGTAGTGGTAGATAATACACGGTCTGCCACCAACGGATTTTATATAGATGGTCATGCATATGTAGATTACGATACAGTGCATGACAGCATAAACAGCAGATTTTTCTGGGACAGCACAGAGCAGGTGCTGCGTTATGCGCTGCCAGATAATCTGATCTCCGTAGGAGCGGATACCAATGAATATACGTTGGGGAAGGAAAAGAAACAGGAGTCTTATACGATTTGTAAAGTCGTAGATGGAAAGATGTATCTTGCCATGGACTTTGTGGAAGACCATACGGCAGTGCGATACAAACATTACGAATCGCCGGAGCGTCTGGTGGTATCTACCGAGTGGGGGACATTGAAATATACTAAGATTAAAGGAAGCACTGAGATCCGTCAGAAAGGCGGTGTAAAGAGCCCGATCCTTTCTGAAGTGAGCAAAGGCACATTGGTAAAGGTTCTGGATGCCGGAGATAACTGGTCTAAAGTATGTACGGAAGATGGATTTATCGGATATGTGAAAAATAAAAAACTTGGAAAATCACAGGATGTGGTAACGGAAAGCACTTTTGAGGAGCCACAGTATACCCATATCAAAAAGAATTTCCAGATTAATATGGCATGGCATCAGGTAACCAATCAGACAGCGAACAGCAGGGTATCACAGGTGTTGTCTACTGTCAGTGGTGTGAACGTGATTTCTCCGACCTGGTTTTATCTGAATGATGATCAGGGCGGCATTGCTTCTCTGGCAAGTTACGATTATGTAAGCTATTGCCATTCCAAAGGCATTGAAGTGTGGGGTTTGGTCAGCAATCTCGAGAATTCAGAAGTAGATAATGCGAAAGTATTAAATACAACTTCCACCAGAGACAATCTGGAAAATCAGATTATTGCAGCAGCGATCCAGTATGATCTTGATGGTATCAACCTGGATTTTGAATCTTTGAAAAGTAAAGTGGGAGACGGGTTTATCGAATTTGTCCGGGAACTTTCCCTGAAATGTGCCAATAATGATCTGGTGCTCTCTGTCGATAATTATACGCCATCTTCTTACACCAATAACCTGTATCAGCGTGCTGAGCAGGCAAGATTTGCAGATTACGTTATTCTGATGGCATACGATGAACATTATGACGGATCAGATGAAGGATCTGTGGCATCGCTTTCCTTCGTAAAGGATGGTGTGGAGCAGACATTAAAAGATGTTCCGGCAGAGCAGCTGATCCTTGGTATCCCGTTCTATACCAGAGTATGGGCGTTGACTCAGGATGAGACGGCAGAGAACGGATATACCCTCTCAAGTGAGGCGGTCGGCATGAGTGAAGTAGATTCCCGTCTTGCGACCAATGGAGTTGATACGAAGTGGCTGGATGATTGTGGCCAGTACTATGCCGAGTATCAGAAAGATGGCGTTACCTATAAGATCTGGATCGAGGATCAGAACTCCATTGAAGAGAAACTGAAAGTATATCAGGAAAATAATCTTGCAGGTGTATCTTTCTGGAAGCTGGGATTTGAGAAAAGCAGCATCTGGGATACTGTGAAAAAATATGTAAACTAGAATCAGCAAAATCGGAATGAGGAACGAAGAACAGTCATACATTGATAAAAACCGGATTTTTTGGAGAGAATTTGAAGAAAAAACTGGAGATCATGATGGCTGTTCTTTTTTTAGTCTTTTCAGCTGTGATTGGAAGAGTAAGTGCGGAATGTGTGGCAAAAGCGAAGGGGGCTGAGACGGATAAGAACGGGGACACGATTTGTATCTGTGTGGATGCCGGTCATGGGGGAACTGATCCTGGAAAAGTGGGTGTGAACAACATTGAGGAGAAAGAGATCAATTTACAGATTGCAAAAAAATTACGGACGTCATTGGAAAAACAGGGATTTCAGGTAGTCATGACCAGGACGGGAGAAGCAGATCTTTCGGAAGCAGGCGCTGACAATGCGAAAGTTTCTGATATGCGAAACCGTGTGGCATTTATCAAAAAAAAGAAAGCGGCCTTTACCGTCAGTATTCATCAGAACAGTTATACGGCGGAGTCTGTCCACGGTGCGCAGGTGTTTTATTACAGTGAATCCGCAGAGGGGAAAAAGCTGGCGGAACATATACAGGCAAGCCTGAAAGCGCTTGTGGATGGGGAAAATACCAGAGAGGTAAAAGCGAACAGTTCTTATTATATGTTAAAGAAAACCCCCACTCCCACTGTAATCGTGGAGTGCGGGTTTCTGAGTAACTATGAAGAAGCACAGCAGCTCTGCCAGGATGACTATCAGCAGCAGCTTGCCACCGGCATTACTGCTGGAGTATGTGCTTATCTGAAAACAGTTCCTGATTTCAAATCTGAAAAACAATAAATCATTAATATGTCCAGCTAAACCGTTCATAAGCGTTGATGATCTTCGTATTTTTATATTCTATCTGACGGGAAAGCTGGGAGCCGTAATTCAGATGGACATGTCCATGCACCATATATTTCGGCTGGTAAGCATCCAGAAGCTTGATAAAGGATTCAAATCCTTTGTGGGCATGGGAATCCCAGTCGCCCAGTTGATAGGCTGGTGAATGAGTCAGCAGGATATCGAAGCCTTTGTGCTTTTTTAACTGAAAGACAAGACGGCGGATGCGTCGCTGCATTTCTTTTTCAGAATACATATATTTTCCGTCGCGGTAGCGGATGGAACCGCCAAGCCCAAGGATACGGACGCCTTCGTGCACATAGATTTTGTCATCAATGCAGATGCATCCTTCCGGTGGAATCGTATCATACTTTTCGTCATGATTGCCGTGTACATATAGCAAAGGGACATTGGTACATGTTACTAGAAAGGAAAGGTAACGGGGATCTAAGTCGCCACAGGAAAGGATGATGTCGGTATTGGTAATGGGATTGGCATTATAGTGATCCCACAGTGCCGTGGATTCTGTGTCAGCTATTGCCATGATGTTCATCGGAAGGTTCCTCCTTATTCGTTCCACCCAGTCTTACGACAGCTTGGGCTTCCTGTTTCAGTTCGTGGATGGCGGGGATGCGCCCGTCGATATTGTCGCACAACCAGTCCATGGTAATGATCTCGGACAATGGCAGTTCACTGTCGTGTGCACCATGTTCTGCACCGGTCTGATCTTTGATAATGCCGCAGAAAGGATGCAGTTCACAGTTACAGATGGCATTACGCAGTGTCTCTAAAAGTTTCCGGGTGCTGTATTCGATTCCCGGTGCCCAGATCAGGTCGATTACGCCGGCAGACATGCCCCACCAGTAGTTCAGCGCCTTTTCTCCTTCTTCCCTGCCTTCCCGGTTCCAGATACCAGAGCTGATGCTGCGGACGATCCGTTCATAATATTTACCCCAGTGCCATACAGGGATGGCAAGGTTGACAGGGCGTTTACCGTTGATCCGGTACAGACCAAACTGACGGGAAGCTTTTTTCGGGATGATCATATCCTGATTGGAGATCAGATCTACTCCTTTTCCGAGAAATTTTTCGGTCAGGTTAAAACCGAGATTTTTTAATGTAGTAGACCATTCCAGATAAATGACAGCTTTGGGATTTACCATTTTGACACCCATGGCAAAGGCATTGATGTTTGCCGTCATACCATAGATCGGGTAATCTGCGATATAGCCGATGCGGTTGGATTCAGTCAGGATTCCCGCAAGAACCCCGTTTAAAAATTTTGCTTCATACATCCGGCCGTAGTAGGTACGGATATATTTGTGGGAAGCGTTCAGGGAACAGTTAAGGATCTTGACTTCCGGATGATTTATGGCTGCTTTCAAACTGGCTTCCATAAATTCCGGTGTGGTGGTAAAGATGATCTCGCAGCCGTCCTGAATGGCTTTTTCTATGGTCTGTAATGCCTCTTCCGTGCCGGAAACATTGTCATAGCAGACGGTAGAGATGGTGTCAGAGAATTTGTCCTCCAGATACATACGTCCAAGTTCGTGGCTGTACGTCCAACTGGAAGTTTCGGCTGTTTTTGCATGGATGAATGCAATCTTGTAATTTGGCATTTCTTTGACCGGTGTGAGGATCCGGTTGAAAAAGTTTCGCTTTGGCTCTTCTACCGGGAGCGGATCCAGCTTGACGTCTACTTCTTTGTTGTTGTCCAGCAGCAGGATCTCATTCCACATTTTTCTCAGGTTGATTTCGATTTGAGCCGGTGTTTCCGAGCATAATTGCCGGTAGCCAAAGAGATCAATGTAAGTCAGCATGGCATCTGCGGCCGTGATTTGCAGTTCCTGTCCGCCGAGGGTATCAAAGACCTGAGAGAACCGTACATAAGCAGAGCGCAGATCCATACGCTCTTCCAGTGACCAGCGGTCATATTTTCGTTTCCCGGCAAATTCCATCAGCTGATAGTAGCTGCCTTCTTTGGAAAAGAACATGTAGTTGGCATTGGTAGAGTTATAGAAATCCAGATATTCGTAGTAAAGTTTTGTTTCGTGATCGTTATTTCGCGCCGGAAGAATCCGGGTCACATAGCCGGGGATCGTATCTGCGTTGCAGAATTTTAATACGCTGACACGTTTATTTCCTTCCTGAACATAATAGTAATTCATATATTCGTAGGCGCGGATCGGCTCACGGATGCCTTCACTCAGATGCGAATTATAAAGATATACCCATTTGGAAGAAAACTCAGATCCCTCTTCCAGCACAGGCATAAAGTTCGGGGCAAAAGCAGTGGAACGTCCGGCGGTCTTTGTGCCAACGATGCGGTCTGAAGGAATATCGATCAGTCCTAGCGGCACTTCGCCTGAGGTCTCGCAATCCTTCAGAAGGTCATCCAGAGCGGGCAGCGTTTCCTGACCGGAGTTCTGGATGGCACGTTTGCCTCGTTTTACGGCTGCGCGGTAGTTTTCAAAATTCATAGTCATCGCCTCCTGTTATTAGTGCTTTTATGGTTAAATCCTGATTTTTAAAATTTAGATACTGTAAATTGTCTGTTCAGGGTTCCCGATACTACAGGAATATTTTGGGTATCATAATTTTAGATATTTTCCTTTTTATACATAGATAAAATACCACGCATGAACGACAGTGACAAGTAGGTAACCGATACTTTTTTCGAACCATTTTTGCAGAACTAGTCCGATTTTTTTACAGAATCTGGTTATTGGAAAAGAAGGAATGAATGTTACAATTTCGTTTCAATCGACACAAAAGAGTTGTTCTGCTATTGTTCTGTGGTATAATAAAATTTATGAAAACTTTAGTAGAAAAAATAAATGTAGAACAGATACAATCAGATATTATGAAAGAAGCGGGGGCGCTGATTCGCAGAGGCGAACTGGTGGCTTTCCCTACAGAAACGGTATATGGCCTTGGCGCAGATGCACTGTCTGAAGAAGGGGCGAAGAAAATCTATGCAGCAAAAGGACGTCCTTCCGACAATCCGCTGATCGTACATATCGCAGAGTTTTCTGCACTGGATGCGATCACAGCACGGATTCCGGAGGAGGCGAAAATACTGGCAGATGCTTTCTGGCCGGGACCGTTGACGATGATCTTTCAGAAAAACGAGAAAGTGCCATTGACAACCACCGGTGGACTGGAGACGGTAGCAGTGCGTATGCCGAGTCATCCGGTAGCACTGGCGCTGATCCGTGAGGGCGGAGGTTATATTGCAGCACCAAGCGCCAATACTTCCGGTCGTCCAAGTCCGACACTGGCCAGCCATGTATATGAGGATTTGCAGGGGAGGATTCCATTGATCCTGGATGGCGGTCCGGTAGGGATCGGTCTGGAGTCTACCATTGTCGATCTCAGTGGCGACGTGCCAATGATCCTGCGTCCGGGTTATATCACACAGGAAATGCTGCAGGAGAAGATAGGAAACGTGCTGGTAGATCCGGGGCTGATCGCAGCGGATTCCACACAGCGTCCGAAAGCACCGGGCATGAAGTATAAACATTATGCGCCAAAAGCACAGCTGACGCTGATAAAAGGAGACAGTGCAGCTGTTGTAGACAAGATACGTTCTCTGACACAGGAGCATGTACAAAAAGGAGAAAAAGTCGGTATTATAGGTACAGACGAAACATTGTCTGCATATGAAAATGCTGTTGTGAAAAATATTGGAAGCAGAGATGACGAGGATGCGATCGCACGGCATCTGTATGCAGTTCTGCGGGAGTTTGATGAAGAGAAGGTAGATGTGATTTTTTCTGAGTATTTTGATACACCGAGGATTGGATCTGCGATCATGAACCGTCTGCTGAAAGCTGCCGGTCATCAGGTCATTGAGGTGTAACGGAAAAGGCGGGGATTTATGGTAAAACTGAAAAAAATAATATTTGTGGCTCAGAGCGGCACCTGCAGAGCGCCTATGGCAATGGGACTTATGCGGGAAGCACTTCCTGATTGTGAGGCAGAGATACTGGCACGGGGGCTGGTAGTTCTTTTCCCGGAGCCATTGAATCAGAAGGCAGAAGCTGTCATGATCGGAAATGGGATCAAGCTGGAAGGATACATGTCTTCTCCATTGGTAGAAGAAGATTTTGCACCGGACACGTTGATCATTGCTTTGAATTCTGATCTGAAGGAAAAGCTCCTGACAAAATTTCCGGAAGAAGAAAATGTATATATGCTGACGGATATTACGGGAGATGAACTGGAGATCATGGACCCGTATGGCGGAGAGTTGGTAAGTTACGGACTCTGTTTTGAATCTATGATAAAACCGATCCGGACACTAGCGGGATTGTTGCGAGAGCGGCAGTTTATGCTAGATACTGACGATACGGCTGTAGAAAAGGAAATTTATCGGGAGATCAGCACCAAGGAGATAGAGAAAAATGGAAAAGACGAGTGAAAAAAGACAGGATTACATATCATGGGATGAGTATTTTATGGGTGTAGCAAAACTGTCAGCCATGAGATCCAAAGATCCCAATACACAGGTGGGTGCCTGCATCGTCAGCGAGGATAACAAGATTCTTTCCATGGGATATAACGGATTCCCCATCGGATGCTCAGATGATGAGTTCCCGTGGAACCGGGAAGGAGAACCGCTGGACAATAAATATTTCTATACGACTCACAGTGAATTAAATGCGATTCTGAACTACCGTGGTGGAAGTCTGGAGGGCGCCAAGATCTATGTGTCTTTATTTCCATGTAATGAATGCGCAAAAGCAATCATTCAGTGTGGCATCAAGACGGTTGTTTATGCGGATGATAAATACGAGGCTACCGCATCTGTGATTGCATCCAAGCGGATGTTTCGTGCATCAGGGGTAAAACTTGTACATTATGAACATAGCGGAAGAAAAATTGAGATAGAATTATAGCAATTTGTATAAAAACATGCTATACTATATACAGAAACCGTTATGGTAATGACGCTTATATAGATAGTATAAAATAATAAGCAGTATATATGGTTTGCTATGGCGGAGAATATCAGGGGTTATGAAAATATATAGTGGGAAAACCATAGTAAGTGTTTCAGATATGGAAAGAAACACTGAAATGTGTAAGGAATGGAGAGGGGATGTTTTTATGAACACAAAACGCATTATTACGATCGGACGTCAGTTTGGAAGTGGAGGTCGCGAAGTTGGACAGAAGCTGGCAGAACGGTTGGGAATTCCATATTATGACAGAGAGCTTCTGGTTCGTACTGCAAAGGAAAGCGGATTGTCAGAAGCCGTGCTCAAAAACTATGATGAGCGGCCGAGAAGCCTTTTGTTTACCGCGGCAACAGATCCTTATGCATTTGGCATGCTCAGTGCGGGAGTGGATGAAAGCATAGAGAACCGCGCATTAAACGCTACCATGAAGACAATCTGGGCGATTGAAAAAGAAGGTCCCTGTGTTATTATCGGAAGGGCGGCAGATTATTTCCTGAAAAATCCGGAGGAAGCACTGAAAGTATTTATCTATGCACCGATGGATATCCGTATTAAGACTGTTATGGCGCGGGAAGATCTTACGGAAGATAAAGCAAGAAAGCTGATCTTACAGACGGATAAAAAGCGTGCGGCTTTCTATAATTTCTATACCATGAAAGAATGGGGCACTATGGCAAGTTATGACATCTGCCTGAACAGTGGTATGATCGGTGTGGATGGCGCGGTGGACACGTTGGAAAAAATTGTAAAACTGTGATTAAAATGGACGGAGAAAATGTTTTTTCTCCGTCCATTTTGGCAGTATATTTTTTCGGTGGTGCTTCAACACAGCAACAATCAGAATTTATAAAGTATTTTCGGTTTTATTTCTCCAGATTCTCCAACGCGAACAGTGCAGCTCCCAGCGCACCGACAATCTCCGGCTCCTCGCTGATATAAAGTTTTGTACCAAGCTTTTCTTCCAGAGAGCGGACAACACCGGAATTTTTGGCAACACCTCCGGTCATCATGCAGACCCCTTCGATGCCGACCCGTTTCAACAGGGAAATGGCTTTGCCGGCGATGGCATTGTGGATACCGTGGGCGATATCTGCTTTTTCCTTGTTCTGTGCAATCAGGGAGATGACCTCAGATTCCGCAAAGACGGAGCACATGCTGGAAATCTCGATATTTTCTTTCCAGTCTTTGGATACCGGTCCAAGTTCTGCGGTGGAGATTTCCAGTGTGCGCGCCATCATTTCCAGAAAGCGCCCGGTACCGGCGGCACATTTATCATTCATGACAAAATCGGTCACATCCCCATTTTCATTCAGGCGGATGGCTTTGGAGTCCTGTCCACCGATATCCAGAATCGTGCGTATATCCGGGTTCAGATAATGTGCGCCCTTGCCATGACAGCTGATCTCGGTCACATTGCTGTCGGCAAATGAAATGCTGACGCGTCCGTAGCCGGTGGAGACGATATTGGAAAGATCTTTGCGCTCCAGTTCGGCCTTTCCCAAAATATCATTTAAAATGCGGTCCGCACTGTCCATGCTTTTTGCTCCTGTGCGAATGACAGAAAAAGCTTTGATTGTTTTATTTTCGTCCAGAATGACAGCGTTGGTGGATGTGGAACCACTGTCAATGCCAAGTACATACATATGTCCGTCCTCCGTAAGATGTTTTTCAATGGGGTTTGTCCGGGCAGAAGGTTCGGATTTTCCTGCACGGAGGGATTCCAGAAAAGCTTCCGTCCGCGTCAGAATCTGTCCGCTGCCCTGTCTGGTGGCATCGGTCTCCACCAGTACAAGTGGAATATCGCCCCGTTCCCGCAGCATTTCATATTCATAAGAATACACATCGCAGAATTTAATCGTATGGTAGATGATGCCGTCAATACGGTTTTTCATGCCGTCAATGAACTGGCTGCGGTTGGTGGCATCCATCATGCGCATACAGGGGATCTGGTTCAGCATGTTCCAGGCGTATTGAGATAAGAGCTGATGTTCGGAATCGACATCTTTTATTGTAAAGCCTCGTGTGATGCCTGTGCAGGTCAGGTCAAATACGATCTCGGCACCGTTATTTTCCAGAAGATTGCGTAGGTCGTTTCCTGGTCTTGCACCGGCCAGACCGACAGCTATTTTGTGATCGGAAAGCGGTGCATCGTTCAGCTGTTCTGCGGCTGATTTTCGTTTCAGGATTTCCTGAAGTTTTTTCCAGGTAAAATTTTTTCCGGAAAAAGCAGCGTAGGAATGGATCATTCCCAGCAGCTGTTTTTCATAAAGTTCCACGGCAAAATCTGTTACCTTTCTTGGAATATCCATGAGGTAAATGAATTTGTCCGGGTAATGGTGTTTTAAGGTGTCATAAAGGCGGCGGATGCTGTCGCAGCAGGTGGTAAGGATAATGCCGTCATAATCTTTTGCGGCAATATCTTCCAGCACGGCTTTGGAATAAGAACACATATTTGCGTGCATCCATGCCTCCGCCTGTGGAAAACCGGTCACATCCGGCTCGATCCTGTGGATATCTGTGCCCATGGCCTCAAAGATCTCGACAGGAGTATATTTGCATACATATCCTAGCATGATTTCCTCTTTCTGTTATTAAGTATATCAAAGCAGCTCCAAAAACGCTTCCAGTCGCGTTTTGATCTGGCCATCGTGGCTGTTTCGCCGGTCCATGCCGTCTCCATCCAGACTCAGGAACGGAATGCCGGTCTTTTTTATCTCGTCTTTTAGGAGCATGACACCGCCGGAAGACTGTTTGCAGCCCCAGTGGCAGAAATTGATGACGCCATCTGCATGAAGCTCCGTTGCCAGATCGGACACCATGCGGGCTTTCCGGTCATAGCTGCCATTGTAGACGTTGCACAGCATTTTTTTTGCCAGAGCTTCCAGCGGACGTGTGGTATCCAAAGGTTCCATGTAATCTAAGTTCATCTCCGTCGTGATGAGCTGATAGTCGTCTTTCAGGTTGAAGTATTGCTGCAGCGTTTCCTGATAATAAGGATACAGATGTACCCATAGGATCTTCTTCCCGTGAAACTCCGGCGCGGCTTTTGCTTCTTCATACAGCTGCTGGAAAAATCGCAGCATTTCCGGTGTGCCAATGATCAGATGTGTGGCGAAAAGCATGAACATCTGAAGGGTCAGTGTGCTTGGATAATCTTTGTGACTCGTTTCTAGCAAAAATTTGTGGTAATATTCTTTTGAAAGATTTTCCCGTTCCAGTATTTCCGAAAGTCGCTGAAGATCCATTTTTTTCCCAAATTGCTGTTCCAGCATTCGGATCATTTCCTCAAGCTGATCTACAACATAATGCAGCGCATCCGGCGAGTAGTCGTTTGGAATATCCAGCATGTAGCAGGGAACATGGTGTTTCTGAGACAGATGCCGGAACGTGTTGACATTGCCGTCACAGATCATGGATGTGGTGGTGGCAAAAGCCGCCGGTGGAATGATGCCGGAATCAATGGCTCCGATAAATGTCTTATGATAAGAACACAGCGTGGAGGCGATTCCCTCGCTTTCGGCATGGTCGATTAGGGAATCTTCAATGTAAAATCCGGACAGATAGGACGACAATGCTTCTGCGGAAAGACAATACAGGTCAAAACATTGCAGGATCTCTACCGGGGTAAAGATATTGACCCATGCGGTCTGCTCCGGACGCTGCAGTGCTTCCAGTACATTTCCGATGGCGTAGTTGTTCAGATACTGATAAGCATCCGGGATCTTTTTATCCAGAAAATGTCCGGTGCGGAATTTTTCCAGATGCAGACCGGCTTTGATCATGCGAAAAGCGGCGGTCTTATGTTCCGGTGCGATTTTTTTTATGATATTTCCATAGGTTTTTGCTGCTGGCATAAAAATCCTCATCACTTTTTCATAATTTCTGGGAAAAAGTGTATCATAAAATTGTGACAGCGTCAAAACAGCCATGCATGTTTAAAATGAGTTAGGTAACTAAACGGAACGTTGTTGGGGCACTGGAGTTATAAGGGAACAAATTGAGGTAACCTGCAAGGCCTATGAAGCAGTTCACAATAAACAATAAGGATGAACAGATAATCAGATGAGATACTGGAGAAAAAAATATGTAAAATTAAAAATAGAGAACGCAGCCATAAAGACAGGGATTTTCCTGTTGCTTCTGTTTCTGCTTTTGGCGATAAGTGTACAGGTGGCAAAGGCTGAACAGACGGAAGAGTCCTGGATCAGCTGGCCTTCCAGCAGTGCACAGGCGCCATTGTCTGCGGATAGGATCTGGAAAGGGCAGGATGTGTGGAATCAACAGCAACGGCAGATAGATCTGATGTTTACCAGCGATATCCATTCGCATCTGGAACCGTTTCAAACGACGTATGGCGGCAAACAGCAGAGTGTCGGTGGTCTGGCGCGGATGATGACACTGATCCGGCAGCATCGTGAAAAGAATCCGGATACACTTCTGCTGGACGGCGGCGACTTTTCCATGGGAACGGTCTATCAGCTGCTCTATCAGGAGGAAGCACCAGAGCTTCGTATGTTTGGGTACATGGGATATGATGCCGTAACGCTGGGTAATCATGAATTTGATTACAAAGGAACCGGGCTGGCAGAGATGCTGGAGACTGCGGTGGACAGCGGAGATACACTGCCTGCTTTTGTGCTGTGTAATGTGAAATGGTCTGCCACAGGAAATGATCAGGAAACGCAGTTGAAAGAGGCGTTTGAAGCATATGGCATCCGCCCTTATATTATGGTAGAGAAAAATGGCGTGCGCATTGCCATTACCGGAGTAATGGGAAAAGCGGCAAAAGAGTGCATCAACAACTGTCCGTTACATTTTGAAGACCCGGTCACGGCGGTAAAACGCACGGTGGTGGAGATTGAGGAAAAGGAAGATCCGGATATGATCATCTGCCTGTCCCACAGCGGTACGCGAAAAGATCCGGAAAAATCAGAGGATGAGAAGCTGGCGGAACAGGTTCCGGATTTGGATGTGATCGTCAGCGGACATTCCCATCGTGTGTTAAAGGAAGCGATCCGAAAAGGAAATACTACCATTGTATCTGTGGGAGAATATGGAGAGCGTATTGGTTCTCTGTCGCTGAAACAGCGTACTGATGGAAGCTGGGGCGTAACAGATTATCATTTGACTTCTCTGACGGATAAGGTCGCAGAAGATCCGAAAACGGCAGAACAATTACAGACATTTTCTGCTATGATTGACACCAGATACCTGAGTACCTATGGATATACGACGGATCAGGTGCTGGCAGAAAATCCGTGGGAATTTTCTTCATCGGATGCACTTTATGACAGCGGAGAGGAAAATCCTCTGGCAGATCTCATGTCAGATGCCTTTTTCTATACCGCATCCAATTATTCCGATGCCGGGGAAAAAGTAGATGTGGCAGTTGTTCCCAGCGGTTGTGTCAGAGATACGATCATTACCGGCGAAGTGACGGTGGAAGATGTGTTTCGGACCTATTGCCTGGGAACTGGCGCAGATGGCAGTCCGGGCTATCCGCTGATCGGCGTCTGGCTGACCGGAGATGAATTGAGCACAGCAGCGGAGATCGATGCCAGTGTGGGAGATTTTATGAAATCAGCCCGGCTTTATCCCAGCGGGCTTTCCTATGTATCGAATCCGAAAAGAATTATTTTGAATCGGGTAGTCAGTGTGAAAAATGAAAAACAGTACACAATTCCATGGCGAGACCAGAATGATATTTTTTCACAAAAGGTAAAACGGGATCAGCTGTACTATGTGGTCACAGACCTGTATACTGGACAGATGTTTGAGCGGGTACAGAAGATGTCCTGGGGCATTTTGTCTGTGCGTCCGAAAGACAAGGACGGCAATCTGGTCACGGATTTGAACACATGTATCCTTCATGACAGTTCCGGAAAAGAGATCAAGGCATGGGAAGCGATTGCCCGCTATATGGAATGTTTTCCGGAAAATGAGGAAGGCGTTCGTTCGGTGCCTGCTTATTACACAAAACTTCACAGCCGGAAGATTGTGGATGAAGATGGGTCATTTTTGCACCGGGTACAGCATCCGGGGCGTTATCTTGTGATCGCTGTTATGCTGATCGGCGTGGTGGCGGTATCTGTGATCCTGATTGTGGTGTCTGTGATAAAGTGGATTCAGCGTATGATTGGTAAATCATGATTTATGAAAATGTAACTGGTAAGAAATGTTAAGAGAATTTTCACTTCTCTCACATAGACATGTTTCGTGGGCTATGATATGATTTTTGTATAAGACAGCATGAAAGGGGAAAAAATATGAGCCCTCAGGATACCGTAGAACGGGTTTTAAAAGAGATACATGTAATGTTTTCCAAATGTCAGGGATATGGCTCGTCGCCGGATAAAGTCATTGTGGACAGAAAGCAGTTTCTGAAGCTGCTGGATCGGCTGAATCAGGGCATCTATGACATGATGGAAGCATATGAACATACAAGAGAGAGCCGGAACCGGGCGGAACTGGCATTTCAGCACAAAGGGCAGGCGATGATCAATGATGCATCCGGCAAAGCGGATGATGTGTATGCGGCATCTGTACTTTATACTGCAGATATGCTTGGAAAAGTGCAGGATCTCATCGATCAGACCAATGAGTCCATGAATGAAGTGTTCCGCAGCTTCAAGCGGGAGCTTCGTAATCAGAAGGATATCGTGAGAAGTAATGAACTGGAATTGGAGTCTCAGCTTCAGGATATGGCAGATTCTAAGGTATATCAGGGAATGCTGGAGGATATCCGCGCGGATCAGAGGAAGGAAAAACGGAAAGCGGAAGACCAGAAAAAAGAGCAGGCATATGCTCGTCGTTCTCCTTACAGCAGGGAACATATTAAGATTCCGGCCGTGTCTGCGGATGTAAAGATCAACGAGGCATATTTTGAAAGAGCAGGCATATCAGCGGAAGATGCAAAAGCAGGATATGTGCCTTCCCCGGCACCGCTTGTTACAGAAAAACCAGATGTAAAGGTAAACCTGAATTCAGAATATTTCAGACGTAAAGCGGCACTGGAAGCAGAGAAAATGGCAGAGCAGGAATTGCCGGAAGAGGGTGTGGTATCAGATGTTAATGTTTACAAAGAGACAGATGCGAATGCGGCTTTAGAAAAAAATGCAACAGATCATTCTCTGTCTCAGAACGTAACAGAACAGCAGCCGGAACCGACAGCCTATGAAAATTATACAGGCGGACTGGAAACTGCCTGCACAGATTCGAATGAAGCACGGAAAACAGCCGTATCAGAACTGCGCAGTCTGCTTTCCAACATGGAAGTCAATGCTGAGCCACAGTATATGGGGGAAGCGGGTGCAGATGAGGAAGTTACTACTGGTGGAACTGTTGGACATATGCAGGATAGCAGTCTGGAAGGTACCGCAAGTGCAGATGTAGAAACCTATGGAACGTTACAGAAACCTGTCGGGAAAAAGGATGTGCAAAAACAGCCGAATAAAGATGTAAACAAAACCATGGAATGGGAGATCGCGCAGGAACATCTGCTGAATGAAGAAAATACAGATGCACTGCAGGATATTCAGACTTCACGAACGTCAGGCAGTAAGAAAGGAACTGCCGGCTGGAAAGAGCGCATGAAAGTGTTGCTGAATGAGATCACACCGAAAGATCTGGATGAGAAGTAAGATAAAAATCTGCTCAGAAGTCGAACGAAAAAGTTCTTGCAGAACGGATAAAAATTTAAAAAATAATTAATAAAAATAGAGTTTACCATCTCATTTTCCCCTGTTACACTTAAGGCAGAGGAATCGAAAGGGCAGTTTGAGTTATTGCGAAAATGATTCAGGCTGCTTTTTGTCTATACATAGGAAAGGCAGGAATATACATGAAAACGATTATGGTTTGCGATGATGACAGATCCATTGTGGAGTCACTGGAGATTTATCTGCAGCAGGAGGGCTACAATGTGATCAAGGCCTATGATGGCGTGCAGGCACTGAATCTGATGAAACAGAACGACGTGCATCTGATCATCATGGATGTGATGATGCCGAAGTTGGACGGCATCCGAGCGACGCTGCGTATCCGGGAAGAGAGCAATATTCCCATTATTATCCTGTCAGCAAAGACAGAGGATGCGGATAAGATCCTGGGACTGAACGTTGGAGCAGACGATTACGTTTCCAAGCCGTTTAATCCACTGGAACTGGTGGCAAGGGTCAACTCACAGATTCGCCGGTTTACCAAACTGGGAAATGTAGCCGAGGAAGAACAGCAGCACGTTTACTGTGCAGGCGGGCTGATGATGAACGATGATCTGAAGGAAGTGACCGTGGACGACAATCCGGTCAAACTGACGCCGATAGAATACAATATCCTGCTTCTTCTGGTTAAAAATCAGGGAAAAGTATTTTCCATCAATCAGATCTATGAGAGCATCTGGAACGAAGAAGCCATCGGTGCGGATAACACAGTAGCCGTACATATCCGTCATATCCGGGAAAAGATTGAGATTAACCCGAAGGAGCCACGGTATCTGAAAGTCGTATGGGGGGTTGGCTATAAGATCGAGAAAGATTTAAGCCATTAAAAATACAAATTATCGACCAGAAGGGATGGAAGAACGCTATTTTCCATCCCTCTGGTTAGAAAGGCAGTGGATATATGAAAAGAAAACGATATTCCACCCTGGTTAAATCCATCTTGTTTGTCATCCAGAGCATACTGGCGGTGTCTCTTGCGGTATTTGTGGTATTGCTGCAAAGCTGTGTCAACCAGAACATGTTGAACCTGGGCGATCTCAGCAATTCTTCTTTTGTGGATTCCGGTTATTTTGAAAAGATCACGGATCAGCAGACACAGAACGTGCTGGAATATCTGGAATTGAAGCAAAAGCTGGAGACGGACGGCAGATACGATGAAGCAAAAGCAGCGTCGGAAGGCGTCCGGGAAGAGGATATTAACCTTTATAAAAAATATTATAACCAGTATGAGACCGGAAGTTCCAATCTGTACTACTGGCTGGGAAGTCAGTCTTCGGGATGTCTCTATACAAATATGGATCTGATTCCTGCATTGGAAAAATCCGGAGAAAGCAGAAAACAGCAATTGCAACAGATCAATGTGGATAAGGCATGGGAAGAGGCTCAGGCGCTGGGAGAGTATCTGTATTTTGACAGTTCCGCATTTTATTTTGACAGTAATATTGGCGGTATTGAAAAGTCTTATTATCAAAACATGCGCACATATAATGATCTGACAGAGGGGGATCATGTGCTGATTATTGGTGTGGATACGACCTTTGCGGCGGTGGATGATTTTTCTGTGGCGCAGAAGGAGTTTTCAAAGCTGTATCCATGGGCAAAGATGAGTATGATTTTCATTGTGGTAAGTGGCGTGGGTTGGTTGTTCACGCTCTGTTATCTTACGGTTACCGCCGGGTGCAGGGAAGAGGATATGGAGATTCATACATTTTCTTTTGATAAGATCAAGACGGAAGTGTGCGGAGCCATGCTGGTCATTGCAGAGGCCGGTGTGGCGGAGCTTGGTATCAGGGTCAGCCATCAGCAGTATGAGACTTCTGGCAGGATGATCGTATATGGTACGCTGGCATTTCTGGCAAGCGTGGTCTTTATGTGCTTCTATCTGAGTTTTGTGCGGCGGATCAAGGCAGACAATTTCTGGAATAACAGTCTGATCCACTGGTGCGTGCAGGGCATTAAAGAGTTTACGGAAGAGCGGTACCTGTCTTGGAAAAAACTGTTCGGTTACTGTGCGCTGGCTGTATTTTGTATCTTCCTCGGATATATGGCATTTGGAAAAGGACAGATCTGGGCGTATGTTGTCATCGCAGCGATCATTGTATGTGCATTTGTTTATTTTTACCGCTGGGAAGCAAACCGCAGCAAAGTGCTGGATGGAATCAGCAGAATCACGGATGGCGATCTGGATTACAAGCTGGATCTGAATGAGTTTTCCGGAGGAGAAAAGGTGCTGGCAGAGGGCATCAATCATATCGCGGAAGGACTTGCCAATGCCATCAATGAAAGCGTGCAGGACGAGCGGATGAAGGCAAATATGATCACGAATGTTTCCCATGATCTGAAAACACCGCTGACGTCCATCATCAACTATGTTGGCTTGCTGAAACGGGAAGATATCCAGAACGAGAATGCGAAAAATTATATCGAAGTGTTGGATCAGAAAGCCATGCGTTTAAAATCTCTGATGGAAGATCTGGTGGAAGTATCCAAGATTTCTTCCGGAAATATTTCCCTGCAGATGGATGAGATCGATCTGGTGGAACTGGTAAGACAGACCGGCGGAGAGTTCAATGAACGGCTGGAGGAGAAGGGACTTACCGTGATCAGTAAGTTTCCGAATGAACCGCGGATGATCTATGCAGACGGACGGCAGACATGGAGAATCATCGGCAATCTTTACAGCAATGTGGCCAAATATGCTTTGCCGGAGACCCGCGTATATGTGGAACTGGCAAAAGAAGATAACTGGGTAGTGTTTTCTATGAAAAATATTTCCAGAGCCCGTGTTTCCGTACCGGCGACAGATTTGACCGAGCGTTTTGTTCGGGGAGATGAAGCACGCAGCACGGAGGGAAGCGGACTGGGACTTTCCATTGCAAAGACGCTGACAGAACTGATGAACGGCAGGTTTACGGTAAGCATGGATGCAGATCTTTTCTGTGTGGAAGTGCGGTTTTTACTTCTGCAGAAGTAGGAATAAAAATATTTGTCACACAATAGGGTTATGTGTATCTGAAAGTTCTGTGCATTTGCCGGTATGAGGTTGATTTTTGCGGAAAAGATAACTATAATCAGTGCTAGAATGTGTAAAAACGGCGGTGTTCAACACATCGCCGTTTTTTGTAAACAATAGCAGGATTCGATTCACAGAAGAATTTTAATAAGCAGATAACAGGAGGATTACAGATGGTAAAGCTGTATGAAAAAGGGATTTACCTTGTAAATGGTACAGAAATCGTGGAGGATGGTCAGGATGCAGCAGCAGTGCTTGCTTCAAAGACGGGAAATGCTCCGACAAAGGAAGAGGCTGCCAGAGGCACCATGGCATATTCTATTTTAGAGGCACACAACACATCCGGAAACATGGAGAAGCTGAAGATCAAATTTGACAAACTGACTTCTCATGATATTACTTTTGTAGGAATCATTCAGACAGCCCGCGCTTCAGGCCTGGAGAAATTCCCGATTCCTTATGTATTGACAAACTGCCACAACAGCCTTTGCGCTGTTGGCGGTACGATTAACGAAGATGACCACATGTTTGGTCTGACCTGTGCGAAAAAATACGGCGGCATTTATGTTCCACCTCATCAGGCAGTTATCCATCAGTTTGCAAGAGAGATGCTTGCAGGCGGCGGACGCATGATCCTTGGCTCTGATTCCCACACCCGTTATGGCGCACTGGGAACCATGGCGATGGGCGAAGGCGGTCCGGAGCTTGTAAAACAGCTTCTGAGCCAGACTTACGATATCAATATGCCGGGTGTTGTTGCCATCTATCTGAAAGGCGAGCCGGTCAAAGGCGTAGGACCGCAGGACGTTGCCCTGGCGATCATCGGCGCTGTATTTGCAAACGGCTATGTAAAAAATAAAGTAATGGAGTTCGTAGGACCGGGCGTATCATCTCTAAGTGCGGATTTCCGTATCGGTGTGGACGTTATGACCACAGAAACGACCTGTCTGTCTTCCATCTGGAGAACGGATGACAAGATCAAAGAGTTCTATGATATTCATGGAAGATCTGAGGATTACAAAGAGCTGAATCCTGCCCCGGTAACCTATTATGATGGATGCGTGGAGGTAGACTTAAGTGCGATCCGTCCGATGATAGCAATGCCATTCCATCCGAGTAATGTTTATACAATCGAGGAACTGAACGCAAACCTCATGGACATTCTGGACGATGTGGAGAAGAAAGCTCTCGTAAGTCTGGATGGCGCTGTAGATTATACATTAAAGGATAAAGTACATAACGGCAGACTGTATGTGGATCAGGGTATCATCGCGGGATGCGCAGGCGGTGGATTTGAAAATATCTGTGATGCAGCAGACATTCTTGCAGGAAAGAGCATTGGACCGGATGAATTTACATTAAGCGTATATCCGGCATCCATGCCTGTATATATGGAACTGGTTAAAAACGGAATGGCAGCCAAGATCATGCAGACTGGCGCGATCATGAAGACGGCATTCTGCGGACCGTGTTTTGGTGCAGGCGATACACCGTGCAACAACGGATTCTCTATCCGTCATTCCACAAGAAACTTCCCGAACCGTGAAGGCTCCAAACTCCAGAGCGGTCAGATTGCGTCTGTAGCTCTGATGGATGCAAGATCCATCGCTGCTACTGCTGCAAACAAAGGATACCTGACACCGGCTACAGATTTGACGGATATTGAATATACTTCTCCGAAGTATTTCTTCGACAAAACGATCTATGATAACCGTGTTTTTGACAGCCACGGTGTAGCAGATCCTTCTGTAGAGATTAAATTTGGTCCGAACATCAAAGACTGGCCGGCAATGAGCGCACTTCCGGAAAATATGGTACTGAAAGTTGTTTCTGAGATTCATGATCCGGTAACCACTACCGATGAGCTGATCCCATCCGGAGAGACCTCTTCCTACCGCTCCAACCCACTGGGACTGGCAGAGTTTACCCTGTCCAGAAAAGATCCGTCTTATGTAGGAAAAGCAAAAGAGATCCAGAAAGCGCAGAAAGCCATCGAGGCCGGCACATGTCCGTTGGATGTGGTTCCGGAGCTGAAAGATGTGATGGCTGCAGTTCATACACAGTATCCGAACGTTGGCGAGGGCAATCTTGGTATCGGAAGCACGATCTTTGCTGTAAAACCAGGTGATGGTTCTGCCCGTGAGCAGGCTGCTTCCTGTCAGAAGGTTCTTGGCGGATGGGCAAATATCGCAAACGAGTATGCTACCAAACGTTATCGTTCCAACCTGATTAACTGGGGTATGCTTCCGTTCCTGATCGAGGAGGGAGAGCTTCCATTTGCGAATGGAGATTATCTGTTCTTCCCGCAGATCCGTAAAGCAGTTGCTGAGAAAGCAGACAGCATTACTGGATATGTTGTAAAAGAGGATGGATTGAAAGAATTCCAGGTAACACTTGGAGAACTGACAGATGATGAGCGTGAGATCATTCTCAAAGGATGTCTGATCAATTACAATAGAAGATAGTGTGATGTAATATAATAAAGACGACAGG